>Ga0209477_1000431_pt1 | contig 25975 bp, 23 predicted proteins | sample KloWWTupernatant_FD_187180 | JGI IMG/M metagenome (GOLD analysis project Ga0209477, IMG submission 187180) | Active sludge microbial communities from Klosterneuburg, Austria, studying microevolution and ecology of nitrifiers - Klosterneuburg... | ecosystem: Engineered > WWTP > Aerobic digester >... | reverse complement strand
GGCGATGAGCTACGCATCCGCGTGTGCAGCCCTCCGGTCGACGGCCGGGCCAACGAGGAGATCGTCAAGGTGCTGGCGGCGGCGCTCGGGCTGCGCAGCCGCGACGTGCAGCTCGGCAGCGGGCACGCGTCGCGGTCGAAGCTGCTGGTGGTGGCCTTGCCGCCCGCTGAACTGCTCTCCCGGCTGCAGCCATGGATCGGCCCGGAGCGGGCCCCGGACCGATAGCATCCCGGCCTGACGACCGGACCACGGAGGTTCAACGCGATGGCGACTGCCAAGAAGGCACCCGCGAAGAAGGCCCCTGCCAAGGCGGCTGCCGCTCCTGCGAAGAAGGCTGCAGCGCCGGCGAAGAAGGCCGCGGCCCCGGTGAAGAAGGCTGCGCCGGCGGCTTCCAACAAGGCGGCAGCGGCGAAGAAGGCCCCTGCCAAGGTGGCTGCCGCTCCTGCGAAGAAGGCGGTGGCGGCTCCCAAGAAGGCAGCGCCGGTGAAGAAGGCCACTGCTCCGGTGAAGAAGGCCACTGCTCCGGTGAAGAAGGCCGTGCCTGCCGTGGCGAAGAAGGCAGCTGCTCCCATCGCCGCGAAGAAGGCGGCGAAGGCCGCGCCGGCGCCGGTCGCCGTGGCGAAGAAGGCCGCTGCACCGGCGACCCCCACAGCCAAGGCCGTCGCCGCCCCCGCAGCGAAGGTCGTCGCCGCCCCCGCAGCGAAGGTCGTCGCCAAGAAGCCCGGGCCGGTGGTGCCCGAGAAGGCCGCGGTGAAGGGGGTCACCAAGGATGGCATCTCCTACACGAAGGACTTCGATGCCAAGTTCCTCACCACGCAGCGGGCGCTGCTGCTCGACGAGAAGGCGTCGCTCACCGGCCAAGCCGTTCGGCTGGAGGACGAAGCGCTGGCGCTGATCACCGAGCAGGAGATGGGCGACGTGCAGTTCGACGACGAAGGCGGTGAAGGCGACACGATGGTCGTCGAGCGCGAGCGCGATCTGGCCCTCAGCGCCCAGGCCCGGCAGACCATCGCCGACATCGAGGCAGCGCTCGGTCGCCTCCTGGTCGGCACCTATGGCTACTCGGTCGAGTCGGGTCGCCCCATCCCGCGTGAGCGGCTGGAAGCCATTCCGTGGGCAACCGTGCTGGTGGAAGAGAAGATCGGCGGGATCGGCCGCCGATGACCGACGACGTCCGGCCGGCTCACCGGCTGCGACTCACGATGGCGATTGCGCTCGCCGTGATCGCCATCGACCAGCTCAGCAAGCACTGGGCGGTGAACGCTCTCACCGGCGAACCGCCGCAGCACGTCGTGTGGACGCTGCAGTGGAACCTGTCCTTCAACAGCGGTATGGCGTTCTCGACCGGGCAAGGCATCGGGCCCATCATCGGCCTCGTTGCCCTGGTGGTGATCGTCGTGGTGGTGCTCGGCGTACGCAAGAACCAGAACCCGCTGGTGGCCGTCGCTGCCGGCTTCGTGGTGGGCGGCGCCATCGGCAACCTGCTCGACCGATTGTTCCGCGGTGACGCGTGGCTGCACGGCTCGGTGGTCGACTTCATCGACTTCCAGTGGTTCCCCATCTTCAACGTGGCCGACATGGGCGTCAACATCGGCGGTGCGCTGTTCGTGCTCTGGTCGCTGTTCAGCAAGCAGGAGAAACCGGCATGATCGAGGAAGAGATCCCCGCGGCCCTCGGCGGTGAGCGGCTCGATCGCATCGTGTCGCTGATCACCGATTGCAGCCGCAGCGATGCCGCGGCATTGGTGGCGGCGGGTGGTGCCGCCATCGATGGCGAGGTGCAGCACATCGGCAAGCTGCGCGTGCGTACCGGCCAGGTGGTGTCGGTCGACCCGGCGATGCTGCCCGTGACCGCGCCCCCTGCTGCCGACGACACGGTCGAGTTCCGGGTGGTGCACGCCGACGAGCACCTGATCATCATCGACAAGCCGGCCGGGCTGGTCGTGCACCCCGGCGCCGGCCATCCGGATCACACGCTGGTCAACGGCCTGCTGGCGCGCTTCCCGGAGATCGCCGGCGTGGGCGAGCCGCACCGCCCGGGCATCGTCCATCGCCTCGACGTCGGCACCTCCGGCCTGCTGGCGGTGGCCCGCACGCAGCGTGCGTACCACTCGCTGGTCGATGCGCTGGCAGCGCGCGACGTGGGCAGGGTGTACCGCGCACTGGTGTGGGGGCACCTCGCCAATCCCGTCGGCGTGGTCGACGCTCCCATCGGGCGCGACCATCGTGATGCGATGCGCATGGCTGTCGTGGTCGATGGCAAGCCGGCGCGCACCCGCTACCGGGTGCTGCGCGAGTACCGCACGCCCACCGAGTCGTCAGCGTTGGAGTGCCGACTGGAGACGGGTCGTACGCATCAGATCCGCGTGCACCTGGCGGCCATCGGCCATCCGGTGGTGGGTGACGGCGCGTACGGCGGGATCCGAACGGGCATCACGCCGCCGCGACCGTTTCTCCACGCGGCTGCGCTCGAGCTGGTGCACCCGGTCACCGGCGAGGTGCTGCAGTTCCACTCACCACTGCCGGCCGACCTGGCCGACGTGGAAGCTGCACTAGGTACGTAGCGGCTCGCGCCCGGCATCCACCAGGGCTTCCGGCCATGGCGATGTGCCTCGCGCAGCGTCAGCCACCGACTGCAACGTGAAGCCGTCGAGGATGCGGCGCATGTGCTCGCCGGCGTTCTTCCAGATGGCGAGCAACACGCACTGGCCTTCGTGGTCGCAGGCGCCGTCCTGGTGCGGCTCGCCGAAGTCGCCGAGGCTGATGGGCCCGTCGACGGCACTGAGGATCTCGCTGATGCGGATCTCTGCCGGTGTGCGGGCCAGGATGTACCCGCCGCCGACGCCTCGCTTGGAGCGCACGAGCCCGGCGCCCTTGAGCGCCAGGAGGATCTGCTCGAGGTACGGCTGCGGGATGGCCGTGCGTTCGGCGATGTCGCGCACCGACGTGGGGCCGGGGGCGGTGTCGTGCAGCGCGAGCGACAACAACGCTCGACATGCATAGTCACCCTTGCTCGAAACACGCACGTCCTCATCGTAGGCCGCGCAACGCACTTGCGGCGACTGCCTGAATGGCGCAGAGGGGTCACGAGGTGATGGACTGGCCGCCGAGTGCCCCCTTCACCCACCCTTCCTCGCTACGCGGGCGCCAACGTGCGTGGCCTCGTGCCCGCACTGCTGGCGCCGCGTGGTGCCCCACCTCCGTCATGGATGCCCGCCGACGTCGGTGCGGCTCGGCAAGTGGTGCTGTTGGTGATCGACGGCCTCGGCTGGGAGCAGTTGCACGAGCGTGCTGCGCTGGCGCCCACGCTGGCCTCGATGAACGGTGGCCCCATCACCACGGTGGCGCCCTCGACCACTGCGACGGCGCTCACATCGATCACCACCGGGCTGACCCCGGGGGAGCACGGCATCGTCGGCTACCGGATGGAGATGGCCGGCGAAGTGCTCAACGTGCTGCGCTGGTCCACCGGCCACGGCGACTCCCGCCGACAGATCGAGCCCGTGCAGACCCAACCATTCGACCCGTTCATGGGCGAGCGAGTACCGGTGGTCAGCAAGGCCGAGCTCGAGCACTCGGCGTTCACCGAGGCCCACCTGCGCGGTAGCGAACCCGCGGGGTGGCGTGCGCCATCGAGCATCGCCGTCGTGGTGGGCAACTTGCTGCGGCGTGGCGATCGGTTCGTGTACGCCTACTACGACGGCATCGACAAGATCGCACACGAGCGAGGGTTCGGCGCGTTCTACGATGCCGAACTGCAGTTCGTCGACGGTCTCGTCGCGGCGGTGCAACGGGCGCTGCCGCAGGGTGCCGTGCTGCTCGTCACCGCCGATCACGGCCAGGTGCACGTGGGCGAGCGGCTGGTCACGCCGCATCCCGACGTGTTGCGGCTGTGCCGCCACCAGAGCGGCGAAGGCCGGTTCCGCTGGCTGCACGCTCGCCCAGGCGCGCAGCAGGAGCTGTTGGCGGCGGCCGCGCAGCACCACGGCACGCACGCATGGGTGCACAGCCGGTCCGAGCTCATCGAGGCCGGTTGGTTCGGGCCAACAGTGAGCCCACCCATCGCCGCTCGCTACGGCGACGTGGCGCTGGTGCCGCACGAACCGATCAGTTTCGACGACCCTGCCGATTCCGGCCCGTATCCTCTGGTCTGTCGACACGGTTCGCTCACGTCCGCTGAGATGCTGGTACCGCTGCTGGCGGTCGCCGCCGACACGAGGTAGTACGCACGAGATGGAGCAACGATGAACGACGAGTCCCCACAAACCCCCGACGCACAGGTGCTGAACCTCGTCGCGCCCGCGCCCGCTGCGGAACCTGCCGTCGAACCGATCACCGAGACCGTCACCGAGCCGGCCAAGGTGATGCGCATCGGCTCGATGGTGAAGCAGCTCCTCGAGGAAGCGCGAACCAGCCCGCTCGACGAAGCCAGCCGTGAGCGCATGGCGGAGATCTACGAGCGGTCGATCGTCGAGCTGGCCGACGCTCTTTCGCCCGATCTGCAAGAAGAGCTGCACATGCTGGCGCTGCCGTTCAAGGATGGCGAGGTGCCGTCGGAAGGTGAGCTGCGTGTTGCCAAGGCGCAGCTGGTCGGCTGGCTGGAGGGCCTGTTCCACGGCATCCAGTTCAGCCTGTTCGCGCAGCAGAACGCTGCTCGCCAGCAGCTCGAGCAGATACGCCAGCTGCCCCGCGGTGGCGCCGGTGGGTCCGAGCAGGGCCAAGTGGTGGAAGCCACCGAGCGCCCGGGCACCTATCTCTGACGCTCGGCGTGCTTCAGTTTTGCGGCGTGACGATCGCGGCTAAGGTCGTGCGAATCACAGTCGTGTAGTCCGTTCCTGCCGTCAGTTCCAGTCGTCAGTGCGTCGTCAGTTCCCGTCTCAAGCAAGCTCAAGGAGGTCTGCGCCGTGGGCGACTCGTTCACCCACCTGCACGTCCACACCGAGTTCTCGATGCTCGACGGTGCGGCACGCCTCGACGAGCTGGTGGCCAAGGCGGTGCAGGATGGCCAGCCTGCCCTCGGCATCACCGATCACGGCAACATGTACGGCGTGCTCGACTTCTTCAAGGAGTGTCGCAAGCAGGGTGTCAAGCCGATCATCGGCACCGAGGCGTACATGGCGTTCGAGTCGCGCCACGAGCGGCCCGCGCGGCGTGGCCGAGTCGACGACTCGGGTGGCGACACGGAAGGTGGCAAGAAGCTCTACTACCACCTCACCTTGTTGGCCGAGACCGACCAGGGGTATCGCAACCTCATCCAGCTCGCCAGCTTGGCCTTCCTCGAGGGCTACTACTACAAGCCGCGCATGGACTGGGAGCTGCTGGAGAAGTACCACCACGGCCTCATCGCCACCACCGGCTGCTTGGGTGGGCACGTGCTGCAGTCGCTGCTGCAGGGCGACGAGAAGGGTGCGTTGCAGAAGGCAGGGCGCCTGCAGGAGATCTTCGGCAAGGACAACCTGTTCGTCGAGTTGCAAGATCACGGGTTGGCGGCGCAGCGCGACACCAACCCGCAGTTGATCGAGATCGCCAAGAAGATCGGGGCGCCGCTCATCGCCACCAACGACTCGCACTACGTGCACCGCGAGGATCACGAGTCGCACGACGCGTTGCTGTGCGTGCAAACCGGCGCGCTGATCAGCGATCCGAAGCGATTCAAGTTCGAGGGCAACGAGCACTACCTGAAGAGCGCGAACGAGATGCGGCACCTGTTCCGCGACTTCCCCGAAGCGTGCGACAACACGCTGTGGGTCGCCGAGCGGGCCGACGTCAACATCGAGTTCGGCAAGCCGCTGCTGCCCAACTTCCCGATTCCCGCGGGCTTCCTCGACGACGCCGGCTTCCTCGACCACCTCACGTGGGAGGGTGCCAAGCAACGTTGGGGCGACACCTTGCCCGTTGCCGTGGTCGAGCGGTTGGCGTACGAGTTGCAGGTCATCAAGAACATGGGCTTCGCCTCGTACTTCCTGATCGTGTGGGATCTCATCAAGCACGCGAAGGACTCGGGCATCCGCGTCGGGCCGGGTCGCGGGTCGGCCGCAGGTTGTGCGGTGGCGTACAGCTTGCGCATCACCGATCTCGACCCGATCAAGTACGACCTGCTGTTCGAACGCTTCCTGAACCCGAGCCGAATCTCGATGCCCGACATCGACATGGACTTCGACTCGCGGTACCGCGACGAGATGATCCGCTACGCCGCCGAGAAGTACGGCCGCGACCACGTCGCACAGATCATCACGTTCGGCACCATCAAAGCGCGCAACGCGGTCCGCGATGCCGCCAGGGTGCTGGGCTACCCGTACGGCATGGGCGACAAGGTGGCCAAGCTGATGCCACCACTGGTGATGGGCCGCGACACGCCGCTCAAGTACTGCTTCGAGCAGAACCCGAAGTATGCCGACGGCTACAAGGCGGCATCCGAGCTGCGGGCCACGGTGGAGGCCGACCCCGACGTGAAGCGCATCGTGCACGTCGCGAAGGGCCTCGAAGGCCTCAAGCGCAGTGACGGCATCCATGCTGCGGCGGTGGTGATCACCAAGGACCCGCTCACCAACTACCTCCCCGTGCAGCGCAAACCGGTGGCAGGCGGCGACCCGGCAGATGCCCCCATCGTCACCCAGTTCGAAATGCACGGCGTGGAAGAGCTCGGTCTGTTGAAGATGGACTTCTTGGGCCTGCGCAACCTCGACGTCATCTCCGACACGGTGGCCATGGTGCGTGCAACCAAGGATCCCGAGTTCGACATCGACTCGGTGCACCTCGACGACCAGGCTGTGTTCGACCTGATGGCCAGAGGCGACACGATGGGCGTGTTCCAGCTCGAATCGCCGCCCATGCGGGCACTGCTGCGGTCGCTGGCGCCCACCTCGTTCGAAGACGTGTCGGCCGTGCTCGCGCTCTATCGGCCGGGCCCGATGAGCGTCAACATGCACTACGACTACGCCGACCGCAAGAACGGTCGCCAAGCCGTCAGCTTCTTCCATGAAGATGCGAAGGAGGTGCTGGGCGACACCTACGGCCTGATGATCTATCAGGAGAGCGTGATGCGGGTTGCGCAGAAGTTCGCCGGCTACTCGCTCGCCGAAGCCGACAACCTGCGCAAGGCAATGGGCAAGAAGTCGCGCGAGGTGATGGCCGCAGCCCGCAGCGCCTTCGAGGAGGGCTGCACGCGCACCGGCTACACCGTCACGCTGGGCAAGGAACTGTTCGACGTGATCGAGAAGTTCGCCGACTACGCCTTCAACAAGAGCCACACCTTCGGCTACGGCCTCGTCACCTACCAGACGGCGTTCCTGAAGGCGCACTATCCGGTCGAGTACATGGCCTGCTTGCTCACCAGCGTGAAGAGCAACCTCGACAAAGCTGCCGTCTACCTCAGCGACGCGCGGGCCAACGGGGTGAAGGTGCTCACACCCGACATCAATCGCTCCATCACCGACTTCGCCGCGCTCACGATCGCCGAGGTGCCGGTCGATGTGGTGCTACCGGCAGGCAGCCCAGGGGCCATCACCTTCGGCTTGTCCGCAATCCGTAACGTGGGCGAGGGCCTGGTCGAGCTGCTGCTGCGCGAGCGCGACCAGAACGGCCCCTACGACTCCTTCCACGAGTACGCCGAGCGGGTGCCCGAGCCGGTGCTCAACAAGCGCACCGTCGAGTCGCTCATCAAGGCCGGAGCCTTCGATTCGTTGGGTCATCCTCGCAAGGGGTTGCTGATGGTGTTCGAGCAGATCATCGACGGCACGCTCGTGCGTCGCCGCGAGCGCGATCAGGGCGTGATGAGCCTCTTCGGAGATGTCGGCGACGACGCCGCCGGTGGCTTCAACGAGCGCGTCGCCATCCCGACGCTCGAGTTCGACAAGAGCGACCGGCTGAAGTTCGAGAAGGAGATGCTCGGGCTGTACATCAGCGACCACCCGTTGCTGGGCGTGGAAGCAGCGTTGCGGCGCAAGGTGGATTGCAGCGTCGCCGAGGCCGCCGAGAAGGACGACGGGGCAATGATCACCCTCGGGGGAGTCATCACCAACCTGTCGCGCAAGTTCACCAAGAAGGGCGACCAGATGGCGGTGTTCGTCCTGGAAGACCTCGATTCCGCCATCGAGGTCACCGTGTTCCCGCGGGTGCTCACCGAGCAGGGTCACAAGCTGATCGACGACGCGATCGTCACCGTCAAAGGGCGCATCGACCGCCGCGACGAGGTGCGCATCGGCTTCATGGCACAAGACGTGCAGATCCTGGAGGGTCTCGACACCGGCAGCGCCGCGCCGCTGCGGCTGCGGGTGCCGGCCACCTCGCTCACCGAGTTGAAGATCCACCAGATCCGAAAGATCCTGCGTGAGCACCCGGGCGACTCGCCGGTGTACCTGCACATCGGGCAGGGCAAGGTGCTGCGCCTGGCCGACGACTTCTGTGTCGATCTCGACAGAGTGGTGGGCGAGCTGCGCATGGCCCTGGGCCACGATGCCGTCGTGCTCTGAGTCGTGCTCTGAGTCGTGCTCTGAGTCGTGCTTCGAGAGGTGCTCCGGTCGGTGCGTTCGCCGAAGTGTGCGGCCTCGGAGCAGGAATCGGCCCGAGTTGCTGGCAGAATAGAGAACTCAGGTCACGCCTCGGTCCGGGGTACGAGTTCGACAGGAGCTGCTGGGCAATGCCAATCCAGGTGGAAACCAGGGATGCTGCGGCGCTGGACGACGCCGACCTCGACGAAATGGCGTCGATGGGCGGTGCGTTCGACATCGGCATCCTCTCGAAGGCGAAGGAAGACTGGGTGCTCAGCACCGCGGCTCGCGTCGACGGCAAGCTGCACGGGTTCGCGTTCGCCACGCTCGAGCGCATCGGCGGCACCCCTTGCGTGTTGGTCGGCCTGCTCAGCGTGAAGCGTACGTCCAAGCGCGATCAGGTGCTGAAGGGCGTGATGAACGAGGCGTTCCATCGGGCACTGATGGCCTTCCCCGACGAAGACGTGGTGGTCGGCTCTCGCTTCGCGCTGCCCGATGGGTTGGAGGCGTTCAAGCAGGTCGACGAGCTGATTCCCCGCCCCGGCCATCGCGCGGTGGGTGAAGAGCGTGCCTGGGGTCGCCGCCTGGCCAAGCGCTTCGGCGTCGACGGCCAGTACGACGAGCAGAGCTTCGTCGTCAAGGCCAATGGCCAGGGGTTCCTCGATCACGAGTCGCTGAAGCCGGAGAAGATCAAGCCCGAGCTGGCGGCATTGTTCGCCACCGTCTCGGCCAAGGCGGGTGGGTCGGTGGTCGTGCACGGCTGGGTGATGGCCGAAGACCTCGTGAAACTGGGCGCGCGCTGACCATCGAGCCGGCATCGGCGGTGGAAGCCGTCATTCGTCGCCGACGGATGACCCGCTCGTTCGATCCCACTCCACTCGACCAGGGTCTCGTCGCCGATCTGCTCGACCTGGCGCGGCGAGCACCCTCGGCCGGCTACAGCCAAGGAGTTCACTTCCTGGCCCTGACGGGCGACGCCGTCCCGGCGTTCTGGCGCATCACCGGCGGGGCCGACTGGTTCGATGCGGGCATCACCGCTGCACCCGTGCTGGTGCTGCCGCTCGCTGATCCCGACGCATACACGTCGCGCTACTCCGAAGGCGACAAGGCCGGTCACGGCCTGGAGGTTGCAGCCAACTGGGAGGTGCCGTTCTGGATCACCGACGCCGCGATGGCCGCTCAGAACCTGTTGCTGCTGGCCGAGGAGCGTGGCCTCGGCGCGCTGTACTTCGGCATCTTCCGCAACGCTCGCCTCGCACTCGACGAGTTCGGCGTGCCACCGCACGTGCTGCAAGTGGGCGCCGTGGCACTGGGGTACCGGGCCGCGGCCGACGTGCCGTCGGGCTCCGCCACCACCAGGGCTCGCCGCCCGCGGCGCGACGTGGTGCACCACCAGCGCTGGTGACGCTCCGGCTCGGCCGCGGGTCGCACTGCCTGGCTAGCGTGCGGTCAGCGCGACCGTACTGAACGACCGCACAGGAGATGCTCGCCATGGCCAACCAGATCCCCCTCGTCGACTACCTCGTGCTCGGCGACGCCCCTCACCTGACAGCGAACGAGTGCACCGCGTGTGGCGCCCGCTTCTTCGATCGGCGCAACGCGTGCGCCAGCTGCAGTGGCACCGAGTTCCACACCGTCGACATCGAGACCGGTGGCGAGGTGAAGGCGTTCACGATCGTCACGTTCGCCGCCCCGGGGGTGCCGGTGCCGTTCGTGTCGGCAATCGTCGACTGCGGCGGCACCAGCGTGCGCGGCAACGTGATCGACGTCGACCCCACCCCTGAGCACGTCGCGCTGGGCATGAAGGTGCACCTCGCCACGTACACCATCGGCACCGACGACTACGGCACCGAAGCCATCGGCTTCGGGTTCGCCCCCAACTGAAAGGCGACGCGATGAGCGACGACATCTGGATCCTCGGCATTCACATGACCAAGTTCGGGAAGTACCCCGACAAGGACACGGTCGACCTCGCCTCGCAGGCGGCCCTCGCCGCACTGGCCGACGGCGGCGTCACCATGAAGGACATGGGCGTGCTCGCCGCTGGCTGTCTGATGGCCAGCAACGCGGGCATCGGCCAGCAGTTGCAGAAGCAGATCGGCCAGACCGGCATTCCGGTGTACAACGTGGCCAACGCATGTGCCACCGGCGCCACGGCGCTGCGCACCACCATCATGGCCGTGAAGTCGGGCGAGGTCGACATGGGCCTTGCCGTGGGAGTGGAGAAGCTGGCCGGTGCCGGCCTGCTGGGGGCTGGCGGCCGACCCAAGAGCGACAAGAACGAGTGGAACCCCAGCGGCCGCTACGGCGCCGTCACCAGCACCGACGGCCGCGTGGGCACCGACAGCATGCCCGGCGTGTTTGCGCAAGTGGGCATGGAGTACGGGCACAAGTACGGCGGCACCAGCTTCGAGCTGTTCGCGAAGATCAGCGAGAAGAACCACGCGCACAGCACCCTCAACCCGTTGGCGGCGTACACCAAGCGGATGACCCTCGACGAGATCATGAACGACATCATGATCGCGTATCCCAACACGCGCCCGATGTGCAGCGCCAACTGCGATGGCGCGGCGGCGGCGGTCGTGGTCAGCGACGCCAAGCTGAAGACGCTGTCGCTGGAGCAACAGCGGCGGGCCATCAAGGTGTCGGCCTCGGTGCTCACCAGCGACCCGTACGAAGAAGGCTGTCAAGTGCTGCCCAACGTCAACACGCTCACTCGCAACGCGGTGAAGATCGCCTACGAGCAGGCGGGCGTCAGCCCTGGCGACCTCGACCTGGTGGAGCTGCACGACTGCTTCGCCACCGCCGAGCTGGTGCACTACGACAACCTGATGCTGTGCGAGGAGGGTGGCGCCGTCGACTTCTTCAACTCCGGTGCCACCTGGCGCGACGGCAGCATGCCGGTCAACGTGTCGGGCGGCCTCGAGTCGAAGGGGCACCCCATCGCGGCCACCGGCATCGCCAACATCTGGGAGGTCTGCCACCACCTGCGTGGTGAGGCCGGCGATCGCCAGATCCAGGGAGCGAAGGTGGGCCTCGCCCATGTCATCGGTCTCGGCTCGGCATGCGGTGTGCACATCCTCGAGCGCTCAGGGCTCTGACGGCCACGGCGCACCGGGCGCCGATGCCCGGTGCGCCGTCAACGCGTGATCAGTCGGGGCAGGTGGCCTCGAAGTAGGCGTCGATGTTGTCGCTGGCCGCCTGCACCTCCGGCGTGCCCAGTGCCTCCAGCGCTGCCTGCACCTCGGGCTTGGTCATGTCGTTGCCGTTGTCGGTGAGGATCTGCGCGTACTGCGCAAACGCGGTCGACATGACAGCAAGGTCGTCCTGCAGGTCGGCCGGCACCTTCGAGCTGACGTCGCCGAACACCTGGGTGAGATCCGCCTGCTCACCCTGCGGCGCGAAGACCTGCGAGTAGAGCGTGGCGAACTGCAGCGCGATCGCCCTGCATTCCTCGGTGAGGTTGCCCGGCAGGCTGAGGTCGCTCGGCAGGCTGACGTCGCTCGGCAACGTGATGTTGGGGATCGACAGGTCGGACGGGATGGTGAGCTTGGTGCCCGACGACTTGCTGTCGCTGCTGCAGGCGCCGAGACCGACCAACGTGGTGGCCACAAGGGCGATGGTGATGATGCGCTTCATGACGTGCTCCTGGGTGCGGTGAGTAGCCCGACACTATGACTCCGGAAGGAGTGACTGGGACCGTGTTCAGTGTCGCAGGGGGTCAGAGCAACTGAGCGGCGAGGTCTGTCACGTTTTCGGCAGGAAGTTGGCACGCATGGTCGTGGCAGACGAAGGCGAGCCCGTCCGCGCGCTGGTGCCACAGGGGGCTGTCGAACGGCTCGCCCCAGGCCATCACCGCATCGGGTAGCCAGTGCCGCCGCACTTCGGCGAGCAGGTCGCGACGGTCGCCGGTGATCACGATCTCGGTCGCCCCGGCCTGCCGGCTCGCGACGGCCATCAGGGCCTGCGAGAAGGCTGCCGGTGACTGCGGCACCGCGCGCGCCAACAGGCGGATGATCTGGTCGGCGTGGTTGGTGTAGCGCGCTTCGCCGGTGAGGGCGCCCAAGCGGGCAAGCGCAAGTGCGGCGGAGGAGTTGGCCGATGGGGTGGCGTTGTCGAGCAGTTCCTTCTGCCGGGCGACCAGTTGCTCGCCGTCGTCGGGGGTGGTGAACAGGCCACCGCGATCGACATCCCAGAAGTGGTCGAGCAGCACATCGGCAACCTCGCGGGCGTGCTCGACCCAGCGCGCCTGCCCTGTCAGCTCGGCGAGCCGCGTGAACGCGTCGACGACGGTGGCGTGATCGCCGGCAAGTGCGTGGTGGCGGGCCGGCGGGCTGCCGCCCTCGTGCCACGCGCGGTGCCAGCGCCCGCTGGGCTGGCGCAGCTCGCGCAGCAGGAACTCGCCGTTGGCGATGGCCGCGTCGCGCCAATCGGGGCGATCGAAGGCTGCGGCGGCCTCACACAGCGACGCCAACATCAGACCGTTCCACTCGGTGAGCACCTTGTCGTCGAGGCCGGGTCGCAAGCGTTGCTCGCGGGCCTCGAACAGCCGCTGCCTGGCCCGCTCGATGGCGGCTGGCCGCACGATGTCGCCGCGGTGGTGCACGCGGGCCGGGATGGTGCGTCCTTCGAAGTTGCCGTCGGCGGTGAACTCGTACCAGCTCAGCGCTTCATCGGCGTCAGCGCCCAGCACGGCGCGCACCTCCTGCACCGTCCAGGTGTGGAACAGCCCTTCGTGCCCGTGGCCGTGCTCGTCGGGCGAGTCGGCGTCCTCCGCAGAGAAGAACCCGCCGGCAGGGTGGCACAGGTCGCGCAGCACGTAGCCGACGGTTTCCTCCACCACCTGGCGGTAGCGGGCCTCGCCGGTGAGCAGCGCGGCGTGCACGTACACGCGTACCAGCAGCGCCTGGTCGTACAGCATCTTCTCGAAGTGCGGCACCAGCCACTGCGCATCCACGGAGTAGCGGGCGAACCCACCACCGAGGTGGTCGTAGATGCCGCCGCTGGCCATCGCGTCGAGCGAGGTGGTGAGCATCGCCCGCAGTTCGTCGGTGGGCGACACGCGCAGCGCTCGGGCCACGAGGTCGAGGCTCATCGTGGAGGGGAACTTGGGGGCACCGCCGAATCCGCCCCACTGCGCGTCGAACTGCTCGGTCAGTTGTTGCAGGCCGAGGAGCACCAGCTCCGGCCCCGGGTAGTCGGCCACCGGCAGCACGTTGGCCGAGCGTTGCAGCGCCTCGCCGAGGGCCTTCACGTTCTGCTGGATGTCGTCGGGTCGGTTGCGCCACACGTCGTCGATGGAGGCCATCAGTTGCATGAACTGGGGCTTGGGGAAGTAGGTGCCGCCATAGAACGGCTCGCCCGCGGGTGTGAGGAACACGGTCATCGGCCACCCGCCGCGCCCGGTCATCGCCTGCACCGCATCCATGTAGATCGCGTCGACATCGGGCCGTTCCTCGCGATCGACCTTGACGTTCACGAACAGCCGGTTCATCACCTCGGCGACCTCGGCGTCCTCGAAGCACTCATGCGCCATCACGTGGCACCAGTGGCAGGCGCTGTAGCCCACCGACAGCAGGATGGGCACATTGCGCGCTTCGGCGGCGGCGAGGGCCGGCGCGCCCCAGGGGTACCAATCCACTGGATTGTCGCGATGCTGGCGCAGGTACGGCGAGGCTTCGTCGGCGAGGCGGTTCACGGGGTCAGGCGCCGACGGCGTGGTAGCCACCATCGACGTGCACGACTTCGCCGGTGGTGGCCGGGAACCAGTCGCTGAGCAGGGCCACGCAGGCCTTGGCGACCGCCGACGAATCGGTGACATCCCACCCCAGCGGCGCCCGCTCGTCCCAGATGTCCTCGAACTTCTTGAACCCGGGAATGCTCTTGGCCGCCATGGTCTTCACCGGCCCGGCTGCCACCAGGTTGCTGCGGATGCCGCGCGAGCCGAGGTCGCGAGCGAGGTAGCGACTGACGCTCTCGAGCGCGGACTTGGCGACGCCCATCCAGTTGTAGGCGGGCCAGGCGACGGTGTTGTCGAAGTCGAGGCCCACGAACGCGCCACCGCTGGTCATCAGCGGCGCGAAGGCCTCCGCCAGCGCCTTCAACGAGTATGCGCTGATGTGGAGTGCCACCGACACGTCGGCCCACTGCGGCGCGAGGAAGTCTTCGCCGAGGCAGGCTTCGGGTGCGAACCCGATGCTGTGCAGCACGCCATCGACCCGGCCCCACTTGGCGGCCAGAGCATCGCGGACGGCCACCAGGTGGTCGGGCTGGGTGACATCGAGCTCGAACACATCGACCGGCTGTGGCAGCTTGCGAGCCGTGCGCTGAGTGAGGCTGAGCGCCCGCCCGGCACCGGTGAGCACGATGTTCGCGCCTTCCTGCTGTGCCAGCAGCGCCACACCGTATGCCAACGAGGCGTCGGTGAGGACGCCGGTGATGACGATGTTCTTGCCAGTGAGGAGACCCATGCCGGCGATCGTACCGCTCGGGCGACTGCCGTTTGCTCCACCGGAATCGACGGCCACCCGCGCTCGGCGGCAACGCCTTCACTGAACGACGACCCGTGTGCAAGGCTGACCGGATGCGCATTGGCATCTTGGGAGGTACCGGCCCGGCCGGCAGCGCGCTGGCCGCGCGGCTGGCGTCGGTCGGTTACGACGCAGTCATCGGTTCGCGCTCGAAGTATCGAGCGATGGAAGCGCGTGACAGCCTGGTGGAGAAGTGGCCCGATCTCTCGCCACGTCTCACGTACGGCGACAACGCAGCGGCCGCCGACTGCGACATCGTCGTCATCGCCACGCCCTGGGATTCGGCGGCCACCACGGCACAGGAGAACGAAGCAGCGCTCGCCGGCAAGATCGTCGTCAGCATGGCCAACGCTCTTGTGCGCGTGGGCCACGAGTTCCAGCCGTTGGTGCCGCCACGAGGCAGCGTCGCGGCGCACGTGCAGGCAGCCGTGCCGCGCTGCCGGGTGGTGGCGGCGTTCCATCACCTTCCCGCCACCGAACTGGGCCACATCGGTCAGCCGATCGACAGCGACGTGCTCATCTGCGGCGACGACGCGGCGGCGGTGCTCACGATGAGCGAGATCGTTGCGGCAATCCCGGGCTGCCGCCCGCTCGATGCCGGCGAGCTCTCCAACGCCACGGCAATCGAGGCCTTCACCGCCGTGCTGCTGCAGCTGAACGTGCGCTACAAGACCCGCGTCGCACCGAAGCTCACCGGAATCAAGGGCGACCCGCGTGCGGCCAAGGCAGCTGCCAAGGCTGCCGCATTGGCAGCGAAGGAAGTAGCGTCGCCGGAGTGACGATGCGTCTGTACGACACCGCCCGCCAAGCCGTAGTGCCGTTCGAGCCCAACGAGCTGGTGCTGATGTACACCTGCGGCATCACCCCGTACGACGCCACTCACCTGGGGCATGCCGCCACCTTCATCAGCTACGACGTGCTGCAGCGGCGGCTGATCGACAAGGGCCACACCGTCAAGTGCGTGCGCAACGTCACCGACGTCGACGATCCGTTGTTCGCCAAAGCTCGCCAGCTGGGCGTGCACTACCTCGACCTCGCGGCGGGTGAGGAGGCGCGGTTCGAGCGCGACATGGCCGCGCTCAACGCGCTGCCGGTGCACAGCTCGCCACGTGCCTCCAGCGCCATCCCCGACATCCGTGGCTTCATCGGCATGGTGCTCGAGCGGGGTTTCGCCTACGAGGCCGGCGGCAGCGTGTACTTCGATGTCTCCAAGTTCCCTTCCTTCGGCACGGTCAGCCACTACACCGAGCAGCAGATGCTGGAATACGCCCGCGAGCGTGGCGGGCAGGTCGACGACCCGCGCAAGCGCCATCCCCTCGACTTCGTGCTCTGGCACCCTTCGCTCGCCGACGAACCCAGCTGGGACACCATGTGGGGGCCCGGCCGGCCCGGGTGGCACATCGAGTGCAGCGCGCTGGCGCTGCGCGAACTGGGCACCACCATCGACTTGCATGGAGGCGGCAGCGACCTCATCTTCCCGCATCACGAGTGCGAGCGCGCGCAGAGCGAAGCAGCAACGGGCGAGCCCTTCGTGAAGCACTGGATGCACACCGGGATGATCTTCATGGACGGCCACAAGATGTCGAAGAGCCTCGGCAACCTCGTGTTCGTCGACAAGCTGCGCACCGAGTGGGATCCGCGAGCCATCCGCTTGGGCATCATCGAGCATCACTACCGCCACGATTGGCAGTGGGACGACACGCTGATGCCACGGAACGCCGCCCGCTTGCACGCCTGGGCGGCCACCTCGGGTGAGAGCGGCGTGGTCGATGAAGTGCGAGCCGCTCTCGACGACGACCTCGATACTCCGGGTGCACTGGCCGCCATCGACGCCGCTGCCGCAGCAGGCCACGGCGTGCACGAGGCCGCGGCACTGTTGGGCGTCACGCTGTAGCTCTCGCGACTATGCTCCGCGGCATGTCGACGGAGTGCACGAGCGAATGAACGCCCAAGGCGCCGGAAAGCTGCAGACCCGGTTCCGTCGCGTGGTGCGTCCAGTGGCCAAGCAGCTGTGGCGATTCCACCTCGAAGGGTTCGAACGGCTCCCCACCGAGGGCCCTGCCATCCTGTGCCCCAACCACATCAGCTTCCTCGATTCCGCGTTCCTGATGCTGCACGTACCGCGCAACATCAGCTTCGTCGGCAAGGCCGAGTACATGGATTCGTGGAAGACGAAGTTCATCTTCCCGGCCATGGGCATGATCCCCATCGATCGCGGAGGTGGCGACAAGAGCCAGGCAGCGCTCGACACGGCCGAGCGCGTCCTTCGTCGCGGCGAGCTGTTCGGCATCTTCCCCGAAGGCACCCGCAGCCGCGACGGGTACCTGTACAAGGGCCGAACCGGGGCAGCGCGGTTGGCACTGAAGGTGGGCTGTCCCATCTTCCCGGTCGGTGTGGTCGGCACGCGCGAGATCCAGCCTCCCGACGCCAAGCTGCCCAAGGTGCGCATGGACTGCACCATCAAGATCGGCCGGCCGATCAACGTCACGCGCTACCGCAGCCGCGGCGACGACCACATGGCGCTGCGGCAGATCACCGACGAGCTGATGTACGAGATCCGCGAGCTCACCGGCCAGGAGTATCGCAACGTCTATGCGGGCAAGACCGCCGAGACGGAACCGACGGTGGCAGCGAAGGTGGCAACGGTCGACGACGCCGACGCGCCGGCGCTGGCCGTCAGCTTCGCCGGCGGCGAGTGAACCTCGCCCCTCGCCGAAATGCCCGGGAGGGCCGCTCGGCCCGACCGTAGACTGGCCGGTCTATGGCCGAGATCTCGATTTCCCTCCCAGATGGTTCGCAACGCTCCTTGCCCGCAGGCGCGACCGCAACCACCCTGGCCGAGTCGATCGGCTCCCGGCTGGCCAAGGCCGCTGTTGCCGCCGTCGTCAATGGTGAGGAGTGGGATCTGAGCAGGGAACTGCCCGAAGGTGCCACGGTTGCCATCATCACGGCCGACTCCGACGAGGGTCGTCACGTGCTGCGGCACAGCACGGCACACGTGCTGGCCCAAGCGGTGACGCAGCTGTTCCCCGGTGCCAAGTACTCCATCGGCCCAGCCATCAACGACGGCTTCTACTACGACTTCGAACTGCCCGGTGGGCGCACGTTCAACGAGGACGACCTCGGGCTCATCGATGGTCGCATGCGCGAGATCATGAAGGCCGACCAGCCCTTCGTGCGTGCCGAGCTGCCCGCCGCCGAGGCGCTGCAGGTGTTCGCCGATCAGCCGTACAAGTGCGAGATCATCGAGCGCGTCAGCAGCGGCGCAGCCGACAACGACGACTCCAGCGAGGTCGGCAGCGGCGAGACCATCAGCGTCTATCGCAACACGCCCGAGTTCCTCGACCTCTGTCGTGGCCCGCACGTGCCGGGCACGGCCACGCTGGGTCACTTCAAGTTGATGAAGGTCGCCGGTGCCTACTGGCGGGGCAACGAGAAGGGCCCGATGCTGCAACGCATCTACGGCACGGCATGGGAGAGCAAGTCGGCGTTGGCCGAGCACCTGCACCGCCTCGCGGAGGCGGAGAAGCGCGACCACCGCAAGCTGGCCACCGAGCTCGACCTGCTCAGCTTTCCCGCCGAGCTCGGTGGCGGGCTCGCCGTGTGGCACCCCAAGGGCGCCATCGTGCGCAAGCTGATGGAGGACTACAGCCGCGAACGCCACACCAACGGTGGCTACCAGTTCGTGTTCACGCCGCACCTGGCGAACGCCAACCTCTTCGAGACCAGCGGGCACCTGGGCTGGTACAAGGACGGCATGTACCCGCCGATGGAGATGGACAACGGCACGTACTACATGAAGCCGATGAACTGTCCCATGCACTGCCTCATCTTCCGCAGTCGCCAACGCAGCTACCGCGAGCTGCCGCTGCGCCTGTTCGAGCTGGGCACGGTGTATCGCTACGAACGCGCCGGCACGTTGCACGGCCTGATGCGCATCCGCGGCTTCACCCAGGACGACAGCCACATCTTCTGCACGCCCGAACAAGCAGCAGGCGAGATCAAGTCGTTGCTCGATTTCGTCATCAGCGTGCTGAAGGCGTTCGGTTTCACCGAGTTCACCGCCAACCTGAGCACCAAGGACCCCAACAAGTACGCCGGCGACGACGACGCCTGGGATGCCGCCACCGACGCGCTGCGCGCTGCTCTGGAGAACTACGGCTTGGCGTACAAGATCAAGGAAGGCGATGCAGCCTTCTACGGCCCGAAGATCGACATCGACGTGAAGGACGCCATCGGCCGCACCTGGCAGCTGAGCACGATCCAGTACGACTTCAACCTTCCCGAACGCTTCGAGCTCGAGTTCGTGGGAGCCGACAGTGCCCGCCACCGGCCCATCATGTTGCACCGCGCCCTCTTCGGGTCCGTCGAACGGTTCTTCGGTGTGCTGGTCGAGCACTACGCCGGGGCGTTTCCCACCTGGATGGCGCCGCTGCAGGCGCGCGTGCTGCCCGTAGCCGCTGCTCACCAGGAGTACGCCGAGGCCGTCGTCGCCATGTTGCAGGCCGAGGGCTTCCGCGTCGACATCGTCGATGCCAACGATCAGCTGGGCAAGCGCATTCGCACCGCCAAGATGGAGAAGCTGCCGTACGTGCTGGTGGTGGGCGACGACGACGTTGCCGGCGCCACCTTGGGTGTCAACCCGCGCGGTGGCGATGTCGAGCGTGGCGTTGGTCGCGACGAGTTCGTGCGTCGCCTCCATGCCGAGATCGCCGGCCAGCTCGCCAGCGTGTGAGGCGCCCAGCGCACGGTCGTCGAGCTACTGGGCTCGCGGCAGTGTGCGCAAGAGCTCGGCGGCGAGGGCCTCGTCGTCTGCCGCCACGCCACGGGCGGTGAACCAACTGCAGATGTTGCGGCAATCACGTTGCAGGTAGTCGAACCCTTGCGGGTTGCCGACCAGATCGATCGCCTGCGGGAGATCGATCAACACCAGCCTCTCGCGGTGCACGAGCACGTTGTACGCGGAGAGGTCGCCGTGGGCGTACCCGGCTTCGGCGAGCGCGAGCAACGCCTCGCGCAGCTGGTCGTAGAGCTCACTGGCCTGGCGGCGGTCGGTGCGCAGCTCGGCGAGACGAGGCGCGGCCACGCCGTTGCCGTCATCGTGGTCGCCGATGAACTCCATCATCAGTTCGGTGCCGTCGAGTTGCACCGGGTAGGGCACGGCCGCTCCCGCTCTCCACAGCCGGCTGAGCACCGCGAACTCGGCCGCCGCCCACTGGCCGGCGATGAGATCGCGACCGAAGCTGGTCCGTGTTGCCATCGCCCGGTTCTCCCGGCTACGGCGTACGCGCCGGCCCTCGAGGTAGCCGGCGTCGCGATGGAACATGCGGTGCTGTGCGTCGCGGTACTGCTTCACGGCCAGCAGCGTGCTGCGACCTTCGAACTGGCGACGCAGCAAGGAGACGTCGGCTTCCTTGCCGGTCTTCATGACGCCGAGATCGGTGTCGATCGCGCCGGGAGAGGCGATCACCCACGGAGGAGTGGGCTCTGGACCGTGCGTCGCGTCGGGGTAGCTGCTCCAGCACGGCTCGTCGACACTGTCGTCGGGCTCGGAGAGGTCGGTGATCTCGGCCGTCGAGTGAGCGGATGGGGGAAGCGTGAATGGGGTGAATGGGGTGAAATCGTCGTCGTCGAATCGACGGCGTGAGCGGGTAGCCACGGAGGGGCTCCTTCGAAGTGTCGGTGAGTGTGTGAACCGGCACCCAACGCCCATCAACGGGCGGGCCGAACGGCCGGGTGCTCAGGTGAGAACAGGGGCGCGGAGCACAAGGGCGATGGTCTTCATCATCTGCCCCCTTCCCTCACGCGCCACTGGCGCTGCCGACACGAACAATTGAGACGTTACTGCGCCGATTCGGGCACGGCCAGCTAATTTCGGTGTGTGACTCAACTCGATCGCATCTGGAACGGCTGGCGTTCGCAGTACGTCAACGAAGCCGGTGCGCGCGTGGTGGGCGCCGCGGGCAGCGTGTTCACACAGCTGCTCGGTTCCGGCCTTCCCGACGAGGCGACGCACATCGTGCATCGCGGTGCTCACACGTTCGTGATCCTCAACGCGTTCCCATACACCTCTGGGCATCTGATGGTGCTGCCGTACAGGGAGGTGGCGAACCTCGACGAGCTGACGGCCGATGAAGCCGGCGAGCTGTGGCCCACCGTCACCGATGCGGTCACTGCGGTCAGGGTTGCCTACCGGCCGGGCGGTGTCAACGTGGGCATCAACATGGGTACGGCTGCAGGCGGCAGCATCAGCGAGCACCTGCACGTGCACGTGGTGCCGCGGTGGAGCGGCGACGGCAACTTCATGACCGCCATCGCCGAGGCGCGCACGCTGCCGGAGCCGCTGTCGTTCTCCGCCGAGAAGCTGCGAGCCGCGTGGCCGAACCGCACATGAGTCTCGAGATCCGCCTGCTGGCGCCGGGCGACGACACAGCGACTGCCGGCGCCATCGTGCAGGCGGCCTACTTCGTGCTGCCCGGCTACCCCCGCGACGAGGAGTACGACCTGCTGCTGGCCGATGTCGCCGAGCGCGCCGCCGATGCGCAGGTGGTCGTTGCCATCGAGCGCGATCGGCTGGTGGGCTGCCTCACCTACGTGCCCGATCAACACAACCCGCACGCGGAGTTCGACGACGACGAGGCGGCGAGCTTCCGCTACTTCGGGGTGCATCCCGATGCTCAAGGCAGGGGGATCGGGGAGGCGATGGTGCAGTGGTGCATCGACGCTGCTCGCTCGACGGGCCGCCGGCGACTGCGCATCCACACGCTCGAGTCGATGCCCGGCGCCCAGCGGTTGTACGAGCGGATGGGCTTCTTGCGCGACCCTGCCCACGACGAGGAGTGGGACGGCATCAAGGGTCTGGCATTCGTGTACCACCTGCAAGGGCCGAGCTGAGCGGTGGGGTGATCGGCCGTGAGTACTGTGTGCGCTCGAGGGGGTGGCGATGAACGTGGTGTTCGAAGCTCCTGGCCCGGGCCAATGGGCACTTGACCGGTCGCACATGCCCGGCGGCTGCACGGCGCTGGTGCAGGAGCTGATGAGCGCCACCGAGCCCACCGCGATGCGCCGGGTCTTCGCCGAGCTGGGTGCACCGGTGGAGACGATGTCCGTCGCATTCGTCCACGGCCACATCTACACCCGCCTGCGCCCGCTCATTGCGCCCGACAGACCGTCGGCCAAGTCGCCGCCGAAGTGGGTGCTCAAGCTGGTCGTTCGGGTGCACCCGGAGATGCGCCGACGGGCGAGAACTGCTGCTCACGTGTTCGCGTCTGCGCCGTGGAACGCCGTCATCCACGACTGGCACCACGGTGGGCGCGCTGCCATCGTCGCCGGCAACTTGGCCCTCCAAGACGTGCCGATAGCCCAGCTCGACGACGCTGAGTTGATGGTGCATCTGCGCGAGTGCTGGCACAACTGCCTGCGTAACTGGGAGCAGCACTTCTGGTTGCACGGCTACGACCTCGGCCCGCTCGGGCGCTTCCTGTACGCGGCCGAGTCGTGGGGGGTCCCCGCAGACGACTTGCTGTCCTTGCTGGAGGGAGCCTCGCCGTCGACCAGCGGTCCCGCTCGAGAGGGCGCCAGCATCGCGGCGCTGGTGAGGGCAACGGGTGTCGAGCCGGCGACGCTCGACGAGCTGCGCTCGCTCTCGACCGAGATCGATGCTGCCGTCACCGCGTACCTGCGCGAGCGCGAGTGGGTGCTCTTCTCTCGCTACGACTTCGACGGGCTCACCCTCGGTGAGCGACCCGATGTCGTGCTCGGCTCGATTCTGGCGTCTGCTGCGCTCGACACCACGGCGCAAGTTCAGGCGCGCACGCAGGTGGTCCGGGCCGCGGTGCCGGCGAAGCACCACACCGAGTTCGATCAGCTGCTCGCCAGTGCCCGCGACGCGATGGACCTGCGCGACGACAACGGCCCGGTCACGGCCGAGTGGCCGGCGGGGTTGGTGCGCCGTGCCTTGCTCGAGGTGGGCGCGCGATTGGTGGCGGCGGGCCGCAGCGACCGTCGCGAACTGGCGATCGAGCTGCTGCCGTCGGAGCTGGCCGCAACCGGTGTCGCCGAGCTTCCCGACGGCAACGAGCTACAAGCCAGAGCGGACGCCCGCGGAGCGCAGCGGCTGCTCGCCGCGCCGGCGGTGCTGGGGTCGCCCGAAGCCGCCCCACCGTTGGACGTGCTGCCCCATGCACTGTCGCAGATGGTCGGTGCTGTGCAGGCCGTGGTCCGCCACCTCGGCATGGACGGCCAGGTCGCGGCGTCAGGGCTGCACGGCGTCGGCATCGGCACCCGCTCGGTCACGGCCGTCGCACGCGTGGCGGCATCGCCGGAGGACGCTCTCGATCGCCTGCAGCCCGGCGAAGTGCTGGTGGTTGCCTGCACCACACCCGCCTACAACCTGGTGCTGTCGCTGGCCGGCGGCATCATCACCGCCGCCGGTGGCCCGATGAGCCACGCCGCGGTGCTGGCCCGTGAGCTCGGCATTCCTGCCGTAGTAGGCGCGCACGCGGCGCTCGTCATGGTGCCCGACGGTGCCACGGTGACCATCGATCCCGTTGCCGGCACGGTCAGTGTGCTCCCGTGAAGCGCTGCGTGTGAGACTGCGGCATGCGTGCAGTCGTGCTCCACTCCTATGGCGGCCCGGAGGTCCTCTCCATCGAAGAGGTCGCCGACCCCGTGCCCGGCCCCGACGAAGTGTTGGTGCAGGTCGCTGCCACGGCGCTGAATCGTGCAGATCTGTTGCAGCGCATGGGCCTGTACCCGGACCCGCGCAAGGCCCAGCCGGAGATTCCCGGGTTGGAGTTCGCCGGCACGGTTGCCGCCGTCGGCTCGCGGGTCACCATGTGGCAGGTGGGTGACCGGGTGATGGGCATCACGGCCGGCGGTGCCTACGCCGAGCGAATCGCCGTGCACGAGCGGCAGCTGCTGGCGGTACCGGCAACGATGCCGCTCACCGAGGCGGCGGCGATCCCGGAGGTGTTCCTCACCGCATGGGATGCGCTGGTCCTGCAGGGCGGCCTCACCAGCGGGCGCTGGGCGCTGGTGCATGCCGGTGCGTCGGGGGTGGGCACTGCCTCCATCCAGATCGCGAAGGCAGTCGGGGCACGCATCGCGGTCACGTGCTCGCCGGGCAAGGCCGCGCTGTGTCGCTCGCTCGGCGCGGATCTGGTGTTCGACCGGTCGCCGAGCGATTGGCTGGCAGCCGCGAAAGCAGCGGTGCCGGCGGGCTTCGACACCATCCTCGACGTGGTGGGCGGCGAGGAGATCGATCGCAACCTGCAGGCTGTCGCGCAGCGTGGCAGCATCGTGCAGGTGGGCCTGATGGGCGGCGGCAGCGTGCAGGTCAACGTCGGGCTGTTGATGGCCAAGCGGGCCCACTGGGTGGGCACCACCTTGCGAGCACGGCCGATCGAGGAGAAGGTCGCCGTGACCCGTCGCTTCGCCGCCGAGATGCTGCCGCTGTTCACCGATGGCCGTCTGCGCCCGGTGATCGATTGCCGCTTCACACTCGACGAGATCGCCGCCGCACACGCGCTGATGGCGAGCAACGCCAACGCCGGCAAGATCGTGATCACGATCTGACCGCCAGCAGCGCTACTCCACCTTGACCCGAATTGTGTGGTAGCCGGTGGCTCCGTTCGGCGCGACGGGGGTCTGCAGTTCGGTCTGCGTCTCGCCCGTCTTGTCGGTCGCGCGCACCTTCAGCAGGTAGAGCCCGGGCGTGGGGGCCCACTCCAGCAGCCATTGACGCCAGGTGTCGTCGCTGACGTCGGCGCCCAGCGTGGCCTGCTGCCACTCACCGTCGTCGATCTGCACCTCCACCTTCGCGATGCCGCGAAACTGGGCCCAGGCGACACCCGCGATGGCCTGCTTGCCGCTGGGCACGGTCTTGGTGCGCGGCACATCGATGCGCGACTGCGTCTTCACAGGGCCCTCGGCGGACCAACCGCGAGGCACCCAGTAGCCCTCTTGGTCCCAGGTGGTGAGCTCGATCCTGGCCAACCACTTGGTGGCGCTGACGTAGCCGTACAACCCGGGTACCACCAGCCGTGCGGGGTACCCGTGCTCCAGTGGCAGCGCTTCGCCGTTCATGCCGATGGCGATCATCGCGTCGCGCCCGTCGAACGCGGCCGCCACCGGGAAGCCGCAGGTCCAGCCGTCGAGGCTGGTGCTGTAGACCTGCTCGGCACCTGGTTGCACGCCTGCCGTCTCGAGCAGGTCGCGCAGCATCACGCCGCGCCACACCGCGTTGCCGATGTACTCGCCGCCCACCTCGTTGGAGACGCAGCACAGGGTGACCGCTCGCTCGACCTGCGGCATCGCCAGCAGGTCGGCGTAGCTGATCTTCAACGGCACATCCACCATGCCCGTGATCTCGCAGCTCCACTTGTCGATGTTGATGTTGGGGAACGAGAGCGCGGTGTCGATGCGGTAGAACTCGTCGTTGGGTGTCACGAACGGTGTCTCGTCGAACAGCTGTGCGTCGGGCGGCAGGTCGAGCGGTGCGGTGCTCGTGTCCGGGCCGGCGCTCGCGGCGAGCTCGGGCAGGGGCTCGCGGGTTGCTGCTCGAAGCTCGTCCACGCGCCGGTTCTCCAGCGCCTGTGCAACACCCCCGGCGGCGGCGGCGGAGACTGCGGCGACCCCGCCGGCGGCGAGGAACCGTCGCCGGTCCCACCCGAGAGGGGCCTGCGACGGGCCGGGAACCTCGATGGGCCGCGGGCGCACCATGCGATGCAGCACTGCGGCGCCGACGGCGGCTCCGATGATGCTGGGCACTGCCGCGCCCAGCCCCTCGCCGGGGCGATGCGCCGCAGCGAGGGCGCCCACCAGCCCGAAGAGCCCGATGCCGGCGGCTCCGACCCATGGACGCCGAGCGGCAACGACGCCGAGCCCGACGGCAGCGATGGTGAGGATGCTGATGATGCCGACGCGCAGGGCGAGCTTGTCGTCGGTGCCGAACCAC
>Ga0209477_1000430_pt1 | contig 26042 bp, 22 predicted proteins | sample KloWWTupernatant_FD_187180 | JGI IMG/M metagenome (GOLD analysis project Ga0209477, IMG submission 187180) | Active sludge microbial communities from Klosterneuburg, Austria, studying microevolution and ecology of nitrifiers - Klosterneuburg... | ecosystem: Engineered > WWTP > Aerobic digester >... | reverse complement strand
TGCTGGTTCTAATCCGGATCCTTGGGAACAATTAATCCGCTTGGAAGCCGTTGCCAAAAGTGCTGTTCCCGGTAACCCAGAGAGTATCAGTGCTCTAAAAAGTACGATAGAGGTTGTTGCCTCTAACGAAGCATTGGGCAAATTTTCTGATATTTTTGAAGAATACACAATTAATCGAGGACTTCCAAAGCAAACAAAAGATAAGAAAATAAAGCATATCGAAGCGTTACAGAAGACAATAACTGAAGCTGAGGAGTCTCTTGAGTCTTTGAAATTGCAAGAATCCGATGAAGCACAATCTAAGAAAATAGGTATGCTTGATGAACTTTTGTCAAAACAAAAAGAATGCTGTAAAGGCGCTGCCTCTGTTCTTACATTAAGCACGTATGACCTTAAGAGTTTAGTTGCATTACCAGATGCAACACTAGATGCAATGCACACAACACTGTCTATTGAGGGTGATAGTACGTGGGATACAATGGTGAATAAATGCCTAAATGAACTCAAAGAATACGAGACCCCTGGAGGAGAGAATGAAAAAAATAAACTGATAGGAACTATAAAAGCGTTGAAACTTATTATGATTTTAAATGGCCAGACCTACGTGACCAGTCAGTCTATGTCCAGTCTACTAGATCTAGAAAATAATATTCTAGAGGGAAAAGGAATCAGCTTTTTGCGTGCAAACAATTGTCTAAGTAATCTTAAGACAGCTATATTAAATGCACATAAATACACAGGTTTTCAGCAACTGAAAAATCTAGATCATGAGAAACAAAATCTTTCAGGTATGTTAGATGAACTAAAATCGTCTTCAAAACATTTAAGTGAGCTCTTTTCTCAATCACAGGGAGATGGGAATGTATCTGCTGAAAAACTAAAAAAAATACAGGCTATTATGGATATGCAACAAGTTAAGGTTGAGGGTGCCATGGCGGTTGTTGGAACACCAGTTGCTGCACCTAAGCCATTCTGGGAACAACAAGCTGCGGTAACATCCGGAGACACCCCGGTTGAGCAGGTTAGATATATCTCTCGCGATAAGGGACTACTGGAAGTCGCACCAGAGGAATGGGATTTTGTTAAGAGAAAAATAGCGGCAGCGCAAAGTGCCGGAGAAAATAAATCGTATAAAATTAAAAAGAACACAGAACTAGGATTAAACCATTCTTTTATAGTTGTAAATAACGAACCCTATGCGGTTGAAGTCGGTAACCATTTAGGAAAAGGAACATTTGGAAAAGTTAAAATCATACAAACTGAATTTGGCAATAATTTTGCTGTTAAAGTTGAGTTAGTAAAAGAGAGTAAGGCAGGAGAAGGGTTACGTGCAGCAGAAGAACGCAATATGCGTAAAACAGAGAAAACTATTCTTCATGAATTAGAGAAGCTTAAAGGTACTTTTAAAAGAGGTGGGGAAGAAGAGGGAAGCGATAAGATTAAAGAGTATAGCATTATGGATTTAGAGCTGGGTGCTGATGTTTTTAAAGCATTTATTAATACGGGACTTTTAGAAAAAGACAGAAATTTTCAGTATCAAACAGCTATTAGTTGTTTAGAGACTATTGATAAGTTACATGAAAAAAGAATAATCCACAGGGATATCAAACCTGAAAACTTTATGATGCATGTTCGAGATGCGCAGGGAAACGTAATAGAGCTTAAAAATATAAAGCCTGAAAATTTTATGAGGAATGGTCAAAATGATGTTGTAGTGGTTGTTCCTATTGATTTTGGTTTATCACGGCAATTGGAAGTGGACCAAACAGTTGAAATAGCACCTATGGTAGGTACCTTCGGTTACATTGCCCCAGAAGTTATAAATGGGGGAAAAGTTTCACGCGAGACAGACATTTATGCCCTTGGTAAAATGTTAAATAAAAATTTCGCCATTGATATTCCTGAAATGTACGCTGATGCCTCTGCAGAAAGACCATCAATAAAAGATGTTGTGACGTATTTGAAAATTCAAGCACAGAAAGTGCAAGATAAAGAACCGTCATTACCGTCATTTAGTGTTTGGAAAGAAGCACAGAGCAAAACGCAGTTAGACCCATCTGCTGCGTTAGCGAAGGCTGCCGCACAGGTATCCAAAGAAGTCGTAGCTATCACACAATTATCCAGCACTCGTGAGATGCCAACAACAACCTCGCCTACTCATGTGCTACAGTTTAGTAATGCTGGAACGACTGGAAGTATATCGCCTTTCGCGACGAAAGATGGCAGACCAGCTCCCCCTCCACCTGGTTACACATCAGATGGTAAAAAAGCTCCCCCACCGCCACCGCGTCAAGAAAATGCTGGACCGGTTATACATCTTCCAAAAGAAGAAAATTCTTGGAAAAAAGCATGGGGACCGGTTATACATGTTGTTGAGGGTGACCCAAATGACAACAAGCATAAACCAGGGGGCTAGTCGTTGGTTAGACAGAAACTTGCCCTTTTTTTGGCTTATCTGTAAACATTTTTAATCTCCTATATATTTGTTTGGTGGGTATACACCTAAAATATTTGATTTAATTATGATATGGAGCCATTTTAATTTAAATAAGGTTAGTATGCTTTATAACATTTTTCTCAGAACTAAGCTAAATTTAGTTGCTAAATCAGTCTTGAAAAAGGTATAAATAGCGTTATGCAGCAAATTCCAATGACAGCAACAGGCGTCGAAAAACTACGAGAAGAGCTAAAGCATCTCAAGAACGTTGTGCGCCCTAGAATAATTGCGGCGATTGCTGAGGCAAGAGGGCACGGCGATCTTAAAGAAAACGCCGAGTACCATGCTGCAAAAGAACAACAAGCCTTTACGGAAGGTCGTATTCGCGATATCGAACATAAATTATCATACGTGCAAGTGATTGATTTAACAGGCATGGCTAATAATGGGAAGGTTGTCTTTAGTGCAACGGTGACCCTGCTTAACCTCGATACAGATCAAACGATGGTTTATCAAATCGTTGGAGAAGAAGAAGCTGACTTGAAGACCGGTAAAATCTCAGTCACTTCTCCCATCGCACGGGCTGTTATTGGTAAATACAAAGGGGATACTGTTGAAGTAACAGCACCCGGTGGTGTTGTGTCCTATGAGGTGTCAGAGGTTATTTACTAACGAATACCCAAAAACATGACAGGTAAATCACGTTCTAAATCAACAAAATCAACGAAATCAAAAAGCAGCAGACGCTGGTTAGACAGACAGCATTCCGATTATTACACACAACTTGCCAGAGAAAAGGGATATCGATCCCGATCAGCTTACAAACTCCTCGAAATTCAAGAAAAAGACAAAATAATATTTAAGGGTATGAGAGTGGTAGACTTAGGGGCTGCGCCTGGCGGTTGGTCTCAAGTGCTTGTTAACCATGTTGGTTCCTCAGGCAAAATTGTGGCCATTGATATTCTCCCTATTGAATCCTTAAAAGGGGTCGATACTGTATATGGAGATTTTCAAAAAACGGAAACCATAGAGGAATTGATGTTGATTTTAGATGGAAAGAGTGTCGATCTTGTAATTTCCGATTTGGCCCCCAACTTAAGTGGTATTGCAGTGGCTGATCAAGCGCGTGTCATGGACTTAGCGGAAATGGCACTTGATTTCGCTGAAAGAGTACTGGTTAAAGAGGGAGTTTTTTTAATTAAGGTGTTTCAAGGCTCGGGTTTTCAGGAATATCTTATGCATTTAAAAAAGAAATTTGAGCGAGTTTGTGTGCGAAAGCCAAAGGCTTCTCGTGCAGAATCGCGTGAAGTGTATTTACTGGCGACGGGTTATCACCCATACTCTAAAGAAACGCAGGGGGTTTGCCTTGAACGACATGCTTAAAAATTTGGTCTTATGGTTGGTTATCGCATTGGTGCTTATGTCCGTATTTAGTAACTTTGGGCCACCCCAAAAACAAGTTACAAAACTGGCGTATTCTCAGTTTTTGGAAAAAGTAAAATTGGCCGATATTAAAAAAATTACGGTTGAAGATAAAAACGTCAATGGTGTTACTCAAGATGATAAGCCATTTGCAACGTACATCCCTTCTAAAGAACTTCCAGAATCTGTCATCAACGCCTTAACAACGAATGGCGCGATAGTGGTCGGAAAGGCGCCAGAACAGCCAAGCTTGTTAATGAATATTTTTGTCAGCTGGTTTCCAATTATTTTGTTCATCGGTGTTTGGATATTTTTTATGCGTCAGATGCAGGGCGGTGGCGGTGGCCGAGGCGCTATGTCTTTTGGACGAAGTCGGGCGCGTTTGTTGGGTGAAGATCAAGTCAAAGTCACTTTTGCAGATGTTGCTGGCGTCGATGAGGCCAAAGAAGAAGTCTCAGAACTGGTAGAATTTTTGCGTGACCCCGGTAAGTTTCAAAATTTAGGCGGAAGGATTCCACGAGGCGTTTTAATGGTTGGTCAGCCAGGAACTGGTAAAACACTGCTAGCGCGTGCTATTGCAGGCGAAGCTAAAGTGCCTTTTTTTACAATTTCGGGTTCTGATTTTGTAGAAATGTTTGTGGGTGTGGGTGCTTCTCGTGTACGCGATATGTTCGAACAAGCGAAAAAACAGGCGCCCTGTATTATTTTTATAGACGAAATTGATGCAGTAGGTCGACATCGTGGCGCAGGTTTGGGCGGTGGTCATGATGAACGTGAGCAAACCCTCAATCAATTATTGGTTGAAATGGATGGGTTTGAAGGCAATGAAGGCGTTATTGTGATTGCTGCAACGAATCGCCCCGACGTATTAGATCCGGCTTTATTAAGACCGGGTCGTTTTGATAGACAAGTATCTGTTGGCTTACCTGATATTCGGGGGCGTGAACAAATTTTGAAAGTTCATATGCGGAAGGTGCCTATATCAGACAATGTCGATGCGAGAGTGATTGCAAGAGGAACGCCTGGGTTTTCGGGGGCAGATCTTGCCAACCTCGTTAACGAAGCCGCACTGTTTGCAGCCAAGATGAATAAACGTACCGTTGAAATGTCCGAATTTGAAAAAGCCAAAGATAAATTACTGATGGGTGTTGAACGCCGCTCTATGGTGATGAACGAGAGCGAGCGCAAGCTAACGGCCTATCATGAAGCAGGTCACGCGATTGTGGGCTTATTGATGAAGGAACATGATCCTGTTTACAAAGTAAGTATTATTCCACGTGCACAAGCATTAGGTGTGACGTTATTTTTGCCTACAGATGATCGTTACAGTTATAGTAAACAACGATTAGAATGTCAGCTTTCCTCTCTTTTTGGAGGGCGAATTGCTGAAGAGTTAATTTTTGGTAAAGAAAGTGTCACGACCGGTGCGTCCAATGATATTAAGAGAGCGACAGATATCGCACGTAACATGGTTACACGTTGGGGGCTATCTGATCGTTTAGGGCCTTTAACTTATGGTGAAGAAGAAGGCGAAGTCTTTTTAGGGCATTCGATGAACAAAGGTAAAGATGTTTCGGATGAGACTGCACATATTATTGATGAAGAGATTAGGAAGATAATTGATAAAAATTATCAATTGGCAAAACAAATTTTGACAGACAATGTCGATAAATTGCATGTTATGGCAGAAGCGTTGTTGAAATATGAAACCATTGATGTAGAACAAATTAAAGACGCGATGGAAGGGCGTGTGCCACGTGAGCCTGCTGATTGGAGCGATCATGGACAGGGTAATCAAAAGAAAAAGCAGGGTGATGATACAACCCGTATGGAAAAGCGAGCGGACAGTAGTGCTATTGGCGATCCAGCTCCCAACGAACAGATTTAGTTAAAGTAATATGAGAATAAAAAAATATTTTGGAACAGATGGTATACGCGGGCGAGTGGGACAACCGCCCATTTCTGCAGATTGGATATTAAAACTGGGTTGGGCAGTTGGTAAAGTATTAACAGCCAAAGCGGGTGGGCGTCGTAGCAAAGTTTTAATTGGTAAAGATACGCGTGTTTCCGGATACCTATTTGAATCTGCGCTTGAAGCGGGTTTTTCTTCGGCAGGCGTTGATACCTTATTGTTAGGACCCATGTCCACGCCGGGGGTTGCACGTTTAACGAGTGCGCTTCGTGCGAGCATTGGTATTGTGATTAGCGCTTCACACAACCCTTATTATGATAACGGCATTAAGTTTTTTTCTGCAGAAGGCACGAAATTGCCAGATGAAATGGAATTTCTGATAGAAAAAACATTAGAAAGTCCCTTAGAAACTGTCGATTCTAGAGCTTTGGGTAAAGCACGTCGGGTGCAGGATGCCGAAGGGCGTTGTATAGAATTTTGTAAAAGTACTTTTCCATCGACTTTAGATTTACGTGGCAGCAAAATTGTGGTTGATTGTGCACATGGCGCAACCTATAAAATTGCGCCTAATGTTTTTAAAGAATTGGGTGCAGAAGTTGTGGAGATGGGCGTTAGTCCTGATGGATTTAATATTAATGATAACTGTGGTGCAACGTGTCCTTTGCCGCTTGCAGAGCGTGTCGTTAAAGAAAATGCGCATATTGGCATTGCCTTAGATGGTGATGGCGATCGCGTGATTATGGTCGATCATAGCGGCGCTGTGGTCGATGGTGATGAATTATTGTTTATTATTGCACGATGGTATGCCGAAACCGATCGCTTAAAAGGCGGTGTTGTGGGTACGATCATGAGTAATTATGGTTTAGAGATAGCCTTTAAAACACTGAATATTCCGTTTTTAAGAACGGCTGTCGGCGATCGTTATATTTTAGAAATGCTGAAAAATAAAGGTTGGATTTTAGGGGGAGAACCTTCTGGACATATCTTATGTTTGGATGCGAATACGACAGGAGACGGTATTGTTTCCGCGCTTCGTGTCCTCGCTGTTATGACATTTACAGGCCGTTCCTTAAAAGAGCTCAAAGAGGGGATGACTAAATCGCCACAAATACTCATTAATGTGCCAATTGCGGAAAGAACCAATATTATTGACCATCCCAGCATCACGTCTGCTGTTAGCAAAGCGGAATCACGTTTAAAAGGTCGTGGTCGTGTATTGCTGCGCGCCTCAGGCACAGAAGCTTTGGTACGCGTGATGGTAGAAGGTCAAGATTCGAGAGTGGTGGAGTTGGTTGCCGAAGAACTCGCTGAGGTTGTTAAAGGCGCGATGGTTTAAAATTAAACCTTTTTCATGGTCATACCCGCTTGATTCCTCTGTTAGGTTTCCCCTCTTTGCCGATTATGGCGAATAGAAGACAAAAGCGAAAGTCCAATAAAACTAACGCCAATAAGCCCCGTGATGATTTCAGAAACATGGGTTTTTGTGCTGATAAGCATAATAATCGCTAAAGCGCCGATAGCATAATGTGCACCGTGTTCTAAAAATCGGTATTTGCTGAGTGTGCCTTTGTAAACTAAAAACAAGGTGAGTGATCGCACAAAAATAGCGCCAATGGTTAGTCCAATTAAAATAATCACAATATCTTTAGTTATCGCAAAAGCCCCAATAACGCCATCGAGCGAAAACGACGTATCTAGGACTTCTAAATAGAGAAATTGAATAAGGCCACTGTGTTTCACTTTTGTCACACTACGATTTAATAAGGTCGTTAAGCTGTTTAAAATCACAAAAAGGATAATGCCGAAGCTGCCTGCAATAATTGCACCCAATTTTTTTTGTTCAGGTAAAGAAGCTTGTATGCCAATTAAAACCACTAACGCTAATATAATATGCAGAGCTTTTATTTTTCCAATAGCATTTAATTTTTTTTCTAAACGTCCTAACCAATGAATGTCGCGTTTTTGATCAAACAAAAACGACAAAAAGACTAATAATAAAAAAATGCCACCAAAGCTAGAAATCGTTGTTTTTGTTGCTTCAAGAAGTTTGGCGTATTCGCTGGGTTTCTGGATCGCCAAAAAGAATACATCGGATAAACTGAGATGCGTCACAAAGCCTACTATAATAATGGGCAATAAAAACCGAACGACAAAAACAGCAATCAAAATTCCCCAGGTTAAAAAGCGATGTCGCCATAGAGTATCCATTTTTTGTAACACCGAAGAATTAAGCACAGCGTTATCAAACGATAAGCTGATTTCTAAAACGCTGAGTATTAAGGTTAAAGCCAGGGCGTGAATACCACCCCATAAAAATGCTGCGGATAATCCAAGCAGCGTGATAAAGATCGAGGCTTTAAAATGTTTCATGGGTTAAGCGTAGAAGAGGAGCATCAAAATCGCCACAGAGTTTGTTGGTTAACGTAGTTTTTGTGATAAGCGTTTCAAGCTTATTTTGGCTTAGTGCCTAAGCGTGCTAATATACGCTGATTAATGTGTTCTGGGGGTTTTTTGTCTTGGTCACAAATTTTCGAAAGCCTTGCGTGATAGCAAATTGGAAAATGCAGGGTTCGTCTGAAATGATTTCAAACTTTGTTTTGACATTATCTCAGGCAAAAAATCAACCTGCGGCTAGCGACCTAGAGATTATATTATGCCCACCGACGATTTACTTACAGAAACTACAAACAGCTCTGGCGACACATAGCCTTCAAGAACATTTTATGTTAGGCGCACAGAACATCTATTGTGAGTCTAGTGGTGCTTTTACCGGTGAAATTGCGCCAGAGATGCTGGTGGATATTGGGGGGCGCTCCGTTATTATTGGGCATTCGGAGCGTCGTCAGCTGTTTTATGAGGATGATGCACTGATTGCACGGAAGTTCAGAGCCGCGTATCATGTAGGGCTTATTCCCATACTCTGCGTAGGCGAAACAGAGGCTGAACGAGTAGACGGCAAGACTTTTGAGGTTCTTGTGCGCCAATTGGAGGCAATTTTAGCGTTGGTGCCCATTTGTGCATTATCGGGGAGTATTATTGCCTATGAGCCTGTTTGGGCGATAGGAACGGGTTTAAGTGCTACGCCAACAGAGGCGGAAACCGTACATGCCTTTCTGCGTGATTGGTTAGGAAAGCGGGATCCTGAAGTGGCGAAAAAAGCGCGTATTGTGTATGGCGGGAGTGTTAAAGCCGAAAATGCGGCTGGCTTGTTCGGCATGCCTAATATTGATGGCGCGTTGGTGGGTGGTGCTTCGTTAGTTGCAGACCATTTTTTAAAAATTTGTCAGAGCATTTAAATATAGGCGCAGATCTCTGTGTCTGCCTCGATTAAGAGTGAGTATTGAGATGGAACAGATTGTTTTAGTGATACATGTGATTGCAGCCATTGGGTTGATTGGTTTTATTTTGATCCAGCACGGAAAAGGCGCAGAAGTGGGTGCATCTTTTGGAAGCGGGGCTTCCCAAACACTTTTTGGCAGTCAAGGGTCTGGGAGTTTTTTAACCCGCACAACTGCCGTTCTCGTGAGTGTTTTTTTTGTTACGAGTCTTACTTTAGGCTACTTAGCGTCTCATCAGGCTAAACCGAAAGATTTAGATGAACTTTTAAAGAAAGTTCATCCTGCTGCTCAGAAACAAGATAATGAGATCCCAGAAGTTGTGCCTGGAATTAATAAAAATGAACCGAGTAATTAAGAATAACGTGTTATTTGTAGGGGCTGATAGCTGTGTCTGCCTTAACGTATCTGCCGAAGTGGTGAAATTGGTATACACGCTACCTTGAGGTGGTAGTGGCGAAAGTCGTGCCGGTTCGAGTCCGGCCTTCGGCACCAGTCAATTTTAATTGGATAATCGAAAACAATAGATTGCACCTCTGCCTAATTTAGTGGCGATGCTTTCCCTTTTTGTCTTATACTCACGCCATGATTGAACAATATTTTCCTGTCTTGATTTTTATCATCATAGGCGCTTTTTGTGGCTTAGTCCCTATTACCATTGGTCTCTGTTTAGGGCCTCGTCGCCCCAATTCTGCCAAAAATTCTCCTTATGAATGCGGGTTTCCGCCTTTTGAAAATGCCAGACGGCCGTTTGATGTCCGTTTCTATCTGATCGCGATTCTATTTATTATTTTTGATTTAGAGATAGTCTTTTTATTTCCTTTTGCAGTAGCGTTGAAGAAAATTGGGTGGCCTGGATTATGGGCGATGGGGATTTTTTTGGCGCTATTGGTGGTTGGGTTTATTTATGAGTGGCGGAAAGGGGCGTTGGAATGGGAATAGAAGGCATCTTAAAACAAGGCTTCGTCACAACCTCTGTCGATAAATTAGTCAATTGGGCGAGAACAGGTTCTTTATGGCCCATGACTTTTGGATTAGCTTGTTGTGCCGTTGAAATGATGCATGCAGGTGCGGCAAGATACGACTTAGATCGATTTGGGGTATTATTCAGACCGAGTCCACGGCAATCGGATGTGATGATTGTGGCGGGAACACTGTGCAATAAGATGGCGCAGCCCTTACGCAAGGTTTATGATCAAATGGCCGAACCCCGCTGGGTGATTTCTATGGGATCGTGTGCTAACGGTGGGGGGTATTATCATTATTCGTACTCTGTTGTGCGCGGATGCGATCGTATTGTGCCGGTCGATATTTATGTTCCAGGTTGCCCTCCGACAGCAGAAGCTTTGGTTTATGCGATTATTCAGCTTCAAAATAAAATAAAGCGAACCAATACGATTGCACGTTCCTCAAGGGCGGGTGAGGGTAAATGCAGCGTCTAGAAGAGTTGTATAAACAGATCTTTGAGCAGATTGGCGATAAAATTTCGGCAAACCAGATTGCTTTTCAAGAATTAACACTCGAGCTTGCACCCGAACATCTTTTAGAAGTCTGTCTTTTTTTAAAAGAGACGTCTTTGTTAAAATTTGAGATGTTAATGGATGTCTGTGGCGTTGATTATTTAGATTATGGCGTTTCAGAATGGACAACCTTTGAATCGACCAAAACAGGTTTTTCGCGGGGTGTTGAAAGGCGAGATGGAGAGAGGGAGAGTTTAAACGGCGCAAATATGATTTCGAATAAACCGCGTTTTGCCGTTGTCTACCATTTATTGTCCATCACGCATAATCATCGTATTCGACTAAAAGTTTTTGCGAATGGTGAACCTCCTATGGTTCCATCGGTTGTTAATATTTGGAATTCCGCTAATTGGTTTGAGCGCGAGGCTTTTGATTTATTTGGGATACACTTTGAGGGACATCCGGATTTACGTCGAATTTTAACGGATTATGGATTTATCGGACACCCTTTTAGAAAAGATTTTCCGTTAATTGGCAATGTAGAAATGCGATATTCTGCAAGCGAACAGCGTGTAGTTTATGAACCCGTGAGTATTCAAGCGCGGACATTAGTTCCCAAAACCATTCGCAACCCTCGCCCCAACATCCCCCCCAACCCCCCTGTGAAGGGGGGAGCTAATAAAGAGGGAGGAATAAAGTAAATGTCGGAAATACAAAACTATACGATTAATTTTGGTCCACAGCATCCCGCGGCGCATGGTGTTTTGCGTTTGGTTTTAGAAATGGACGGAGAAGTGATAGAGCGTGCGGATCCACACATTGGATTGCTACACCGTGCAACCGAAAAACTCGCAGAAAGCAAGCCTTATAATCAAACCATTGGTTATATGGATAGACTCGATTATGTTTCGATGATGTGTAACGAACATGGTTACGTACTTGCAATTGAAAAATTATTGGGTGTTAAGGCACCTATTCGTGCGCAATATATCCGGGTGATGTTCGATGAGATTACCCGTGCTCTAAACCATCTATTATGGTTAGCTGGGCACGCTTTAGATATTGGCGCCATGACCATGTTTTTATATTGTTTTAGAGAGCGTGAAGATCTCTTAGATTGTTACGAGGCAGTATCGGGTGCCAGAATGCATGCGACATATTATAGACCGGGTGGTGTATACCGAGATTTGCCGAATTTGATGCCAAAATATAAACCTTCGCGTTGGCACACTAAAAAAGAAACCGAGGTAATTAACCGTAATCGCGAAGGGTCTTTATTAGATTTTATTTGGGATTTTACCAATCGTTTTCCGGGACGCATTGACGAATACGAAACCTTACTTACCGACAATCGAATTTGGAAGCAAAGAACCGTTGGTATTGGGGTGGTTACAAAAGAACGTGCTTTGCAACTCGGTTTTTCAGGACCCATGTTACGTGCTTCGGGTGTGGCTTGGGATTTACGAAAAAAACAGCCCTATGCGGCGTACGATCAAGTCGATTTTGACATTCCTGTTGGCATAACGGGTAGAGGGGATTGCTACGATCGTTATTTAGTGCGTGTTGCAGAAATGCGACAATCGAATCGTATTATTCGACAATGCGTTGAATGGTTACGGCAAAACCCGGGCCCTGTGATGTTAGACAATCATAAAATAACACCGCCTTCTAGAGTGGCTATGAAAGAGGGTATGGAATCTTTAATTCATCATTTTAAATTATTTTCAGAAGGGTATTCATTACCTCAAGGTGAAGCTTATGCGGCGGTAGAGCATCCTAAAGGTGAATTTGGTGTTTATTTGGTGTCCGATGGAGCGAATAAACCCTATCGTATTAAAATTCGTACTGCAGGGTTTGCACATTTAGCGGCTTTAGATGAAATGGCACGTGGACATATGTTGGCAGATACGGTTGCCATTATTGGCTCTCAAGATTTGGTGTTTGGGGAGATTGATCGGTGACGATGGCACTTTCACTCTTAAGCTACAAGACAAAAAAAAACATTGATCAATGGTTAACGAAATATCCATCGAATCAACGCCAATCCGTTGTGCTTTACGCTTTAAAAATTGTCCAGGCAGAAAATAAGGGTTGGTTAACAGAAAGCTTAATGGATGCAGTTGCGGCTTATTTAGGAATGCCCAAAATTGCCGTGTATGAAGTTGCGACTTTTTATAATTTATTTGAGTTAAAGCCCGTTGGAAAACATAAAATTTCTGTTTGCACCAATATTTCTTGTATGCTCTGCGATTCCGAGGGGATTGTTCAATATCTCAAGAAGCGCCTAGGGGTTAAGATGGGAGAAACAACACCTGATGGGCAATTTACCTTAAAAGAAGTGGAATGCTTAGCCGCTTGTGGTGGTGCGCCTGCTGTGCAAATAGATGGTGTTTATCATGAAAAAGTTACACCTGAAAAATTAGAGGCTATTTTGAGCGAATTGTCGGAGTTGCGTGATGACTAACGAAGTTTGTTTTAGAACACGTCATTTATCCGAACCGTGGAGTTTGAAATCCTATGAAAGTGTTGGTGGGTATACGGTATGGCGCAAAATCCTAAAAGAAAAGATAAAACCAGAAAGTATTCTTGATGAATTAAAGTTGTCGGCATTGCGAGGCAGAGGGGGCGCTGGGTTTCCGACCGGTTTAAAATTGAGTTTTATGCCACGTAACGCAGTTGGACAAAAATATATTGTTTGTAATTCGGATGAAGGGGAGCCGGGTACGTTTAAAGATCGTGATATCTTACTGTTTAATCCACATCAAGTATTAGAAGGCATGATGATAGCCGGATATGTGACGGGTGCAACGGTTGGGTATCATTACATCCGTGGTGAATTTGAAGTGCCTTTTGAGCGTGCTGAAAATGCGTTAAAGGAAGCAAGAGAATTGGGTTTGTTGGGACAGAATATTTTGGGGTCCGGTGTTGATTTCGAGTGTCATTCGGTGTTGGGTGCGGGTGCTTATATTTGTGGTGAAGAAACGGCATTAATGGATTCTATTGAAGGCAAAAAAGGTTTTCCGCGATTTAAGCCGCCTTTTCCCGCGAATCATGGTATTTATGGATGTCCTACCAATATTAACAATACCGAGACACTCGCCTCTATACCCGTTATTTTACAGCACGGCGGAAAATGGTTTTTAGAATTAGGTAAGCCAAACAATGGTGGTTGCAAAGTTTTTAGTGTGTCGGGTCATGTGAATAATCCCGGTAATTATGAAGTACCTTTGGGAATACCGTTTTCAGAATTATTGACAATGGCAGGTGGATTACGAGAAGGACGTCAATTAAAAGCCGTTATTCCAGGCGGTTCTTCGGCACCCGTGTTACCTGCATCAATTATGTGTGATTTAACGATGGATTACGATGCCATTAGCAAAGCCGGTTCAATGTTGGGTTCGGGTGCGGTTATTGTGATAGACGACTCAGCTTGTATGCTTAAAATTCTTGCTCGCATCGCACATTTTTATTTTGAAGAATCGTGTGGTCAGTGTTCACCATGTAGAGAAGGTACAGGCTGGATGTCGCGCATTATTCATAGAATAGCATCGGGGAAAGGAAAACCTGAAGATATCGATACATTATTGGGTATTGCAGGCGGAATTGCGGGTAGAACCATCTGTGCTCTTGGGGATGCTGCAGCATTGCCTGTCCAAAGTTTCTTGAAATATTTTCGCGAGGAATTTGTGAATGCCATTTATAGAAATTGATGGAAAAAAAGTTGAAGCTGAAGCGGGATCGATGATTATAGAAGTCGCCGATAGCATTCATGTGCAAATTCCGCGTTTTTGTTATCATAAAAAATTATCGATTGCAGCAAATTGTCGCATGTGTTTGGTGGAAGTAGAACGTTCGCCGAAGCCCTTACCTGCGTGTGCAACACCGGTTACAGAAGGCATGAAAATATGGACGCGCTCGCCAATTGCGTTGTTGGCGCAAAAATCCGTGATGGAATTTTTACTCATTAACCACCCTTTAGATTGTCCGGTTTGCGATCAAGGAGGAGAGTGTGAGCTACAAGATCTTTCAATGAGCTATGGCAATGATACCTCACGCTATACGGAAGGGAAACGGGTTGTTAAAGATAAAAACCTTGGCCCCTTAATCAGCACAGATATGACACGTTGTATTCAATGTACCCGGTGTGTGCGTTTTGGTACAGAGATTGCGGGCTTGCGTGAATTAGGCGCCTTGAACAAGGGTGAATGCCTGGAAATCGGTACGTATATTGAAAAAAGCGTGGTTTCTGAGGTATCGGGGAATATTATAGATTTATGCCCAGTGGGCGCTTTAACTTCCAAGCCTTATCGTTTTACAGCACGTGGTTGGGAGTTAAAGCAAACGGCGAGTGTTTCTCCTCATGATTGTATTGGATCTAATCTTTTTATTCATACCCGACAAAATCGCGTGATGCGTGTTGTGCCTAAAGAAAATGAATTAATCAATGAAGTGTGGATTTCCGATAGAGATCGTTATAGCTATGAAGGATTGTATCATACAGAACGCTTAACACAACCTAAATTAAAGCGAGACGGTAAATGGTACACGGTTTCTTGGGAGGAAGCACTGACATATACAGCGAAGCGACTGCAAGAGATTAAAGAATCAGCGAGTGCAAAAAATATCGGCGCTCTCACATCACCCAATGCGACCTTGGAAGAAGCCTATTTATTGCAAAAATTGATGCGTGGATTGGGGTCTCACAATATTGATCATCGTTTACGTCAAAGTGATTTTAACGATACAGCGCAAGCAATGGCGCCATTATTCCCTAACATGGGTATCAGTTTATCAGAAATTGATCAGCAATCAGTTGTTTTATTGATTGGTTCGGCTGTGCGTCAGGAGCAACCTATACTAGGTTTAAAACTCCGTAAAATGCGTTTAAATGGCGGAAAAATTTTAGTGGTTAATCCCATTGATTTTACGTTTAATTTTGAGGTGATAGAAAAGTCAATCTTGCCCGATAATGATTTGGTTTTAGGGGTTGCCCGTATTGCAAAAGCTATATTGAACATCCAGAAAAAAGCGGACGTTCAGATCTCAAAAAGCGACAGTACTGAAGAAGCGTTGTTATGGCTTCAATCTGTAGAACCTTTGCCCGCTGATATCAACATGGCGCAATATTTAATCGGCGATCAAGTTCCCCCCTTTGAAAAAGAGGGGGTAGGGGGGATTTTACCCCCAAAACTCATTTTAATGGGTGCTTTAGCCATTAATCATCCTGGTTATTCTGAGCTTGTTCTGCTCTCAAATCTCATCGCACAATTAACACATTCAAAAGTAGGTGTTTTAAGTGAGGGTGCTAATGCCGCAGGTGCATGGTTGGCAGGATGCGTACCCCATCGTTTACCGGGTGGTGAAACAATCAAGAGCGAAATCGGATTGAATGCAGCACAAATGTGGGATAAAAAATTAAAAGCCTACTTGCTTTTAAATATCGAGCCCGATTTTGATTGCTTTAATGGTTCTAAAGCGAGTCAAGCATTAGCCTCCGCAGATTGTGTGGTGGCTATAACGCCATTCGAAAGCCTAGCGTTATTAGAAGTTGCCGATCTTTTGTTGCCGATGGCACCCTTTAGCGAAACCGCGGGTACATTTGTAAATTGCGAAGGAAAATGGCAATCTTTTAAGGCGGCTACCTTGCCGATGAATGATAGTCGACCGGCTTGGAAAATCTTAAGAGTACTAGGCAACTTATTGGATTTAGAAGATTTCAAATATGAAAGTGCAGAGGAGATTGCAGCGTTAGTAAAAGCAATAACGACTGATAAGAATCCCAATGCGCCTTTAGATTTGGCAAAAGCATTTTCAAGCATAAAGCCATTCGTGTCGCGCGATATGCACAATACCCTGACATCGATATCGCCGGTTGGTCTTTATGCGACGGATGGATTAGTTCGACGGGCAAAATCATTGCAAGAGACTTTGCGTTTAAAAGTAGAGATGGAAGATGCTTGATCAATTTTTAACCTTGGGTTGGATCTTACTCAAGATATTCGCCATTGTATTGTCGCTGATGTTAGTTGCAGCTTATTTATCACTAGCAGAGCGTCGATTTATAGGGTTTATGCAAGATCGCATAGGACCTAATCGCGTCGGTTTTTACGGATTGTTGCAGCCTATTGCCGATGGTGTAAAATTACTCTTTAAAGAAATTATTTTGCCCACTCGTTCGAATCATTATCTTTTTATGGTTGCACCGATATTAGCAATTGGTCCCGCCTTCGCAGCATGGGCAGTTATTCCGTTTGATCAGGGATTTGTATTAGCCAATATTAATGTCGGATTATTATATTTATTGGCTATGACGTCTTTGGCAGTATATGGCATTGTTATTGCAGGATGGGCCTCTAATTCTAAATATGCGTTTTTAGGCGCTCTGCGATCGGCAGCTCAAATTATCTCTTATGAAATCCCCATGGGGTTTGCATTGGTGGGTGTTTTAATCGCTGCGGGTAGCATGAATTTATCGGATATCGTGCTTGCGCAGCGTGGCGGGATTCTCTGTTGGTATTGGTTACCGCTATTGCCATTATGTGTCATCTATTGGATTTCTGCTGTTGCGGAGACCAATCGCTTGCCCTTTGATGTGGCAGAAGGCGAATCAGAAATTGTTGCAGGCTTTCATGTGGAATATTCAGGTATTGCTTTTTCCATTTTTTTCTTAACAGAATATGCCAACATGACATTGGTGTCGGCATTGGTTACTTTACTCTTTTTTGGTGGATGGCTATCGCCATTTGAGGGAATACCGCTGCTTGCAGCATGGTTTTTTTGGGTTCCGGGTATTGTTTGGCTAATGTTAAAAGTGAGTTTCTTTTTGTTTTCGTTTTTGTGGTTAAGAGCAACGTTTCCACGATATCGTTATGATCAAATTATGCGATTAGGGTGGAAAATTTTTATACCTATTACATTGATTTGGATAGTCGTTGTAACAATAATGGTAAAAGCGAACGTTAAACCATGGTTTTGATAGAGGATAGATCTTGAAAATAGCAAAACGCCTCAAACAATATTTAAAAAGCTTGTTACTGTGGGAATTGCTATTGGGTTTAAAATTAACAGGTAGGCATTTTTTTGCAACCAAAGTAACCATACAGTATCCCGAAGAGACTACGCCCTATTCTCCTCGTTTTAGAGGGATCCATGCCCTACGTCGCTATGCGAATGGCGAAGAGCGGTGCATTGCCTGTAAACTGTGCGAAGCCGTTTGTCCTGCATTAGCCATTACCATTGAGGCAGCACCCAGAAGTGATGGTTCTAGACGTACAACTTTATACGAAATCGATTTATTTAAGTGCGTGTATTGTGGTTTTTGTGAAGAATCCTGCCCAGTGGATGCTATTGTAGAGACGGGAATTTCAAATTATCATTTTGAAAACCGTGGAGAGAATATTTTGACCAAAGAGAAATTGTTGGCCATTGGTGATCGTTACGAATCAGAAATAGCAGCAGGTAGGGTACAAGATGCAGAATATCGATAAAATTCAACCTCTGATATTTTATGCATTTTCCACACTTGCGATTTTTGCCGCCAGTATGGTGGTTATTTCTAAAAATCCGGTACGAGCGGTACTCTTTTTAGTATTGACTTTTTTTGCGACAGCCGGTCTTTGGATGTTATTAGAAGCGGAGTTTTTAGCAGTAACCTTGGTGTTAGTATACGTAGGTGCTGTTATGGTACTGTTCTTGTTTGTGGTGATGATGCTGGATGTGGAATTAACGCCTGTTCGTGAAGGTTTTGCTCGATTTTTGCCACTGGGACTTTCTGTTGCGGCCATCGTGGTGATTGGGTTGGTTTTTGCTGTGGGTGCAAAACAATTTGGTATAGATATGGTGCCTGCACCAGCGGCACATGGCGCAAATTATAGTAATATTGAGCAGTTAGGGATACTGTTGTATACGCGCTTTCTGTACCCATTTGAATTGGCGGGTGTTTTACTTTTAGTCGCTATTATTGCAGCAATTAGTTTAACCTTTAGAGGAAGACGAGGTACGATTGCGCCCAATCCAGCAGGTCAGCTGAAAGTACGAAAAGAAGACAGAGTAACGCTGGTGGAGGGGGTGGGTATATGATTGCATTATCAGATTATCTGATCGTCAGTGCTATTCTATTTGGTATTGGTGTGGCTGGACTTTTTATTAATCGAAAAAACGTTATTATTTTATTGCTGTGCATTGAATTGATATTGCTGTCTGTGAGCACCAATTTTATTGCGTTTTCACATTTTTTAAATGACATGATGGGCCAGGTTTTTGTTTTCTTTATTTTAACCGTTGCTGCAGCAGAATCAGCCATAGGGCTTGCGATTTTGGTCGTCATGTTTAGACAGAAAAAGACGATCGATGTTGAAGAAATGAATACTTTAAAAGGGTAACTCAGGAAAAAGGCTAATATGGAAACGATAAAAGGGCTTAGTTTAGCTGTTGTACTGTTTCCCTTGGGAGCCGCACTTATTGCTGGCTTATTGGGACGACAGATTGGCGTTAAAGGGGCACATTCGGTTACTATTTTTGCTGTAACTGTGTCTTTTATCCTATCGCTTTATCTTTTATATGTTTTATATAGCGGACAGAGCACTTCATTTAATTTTAAGTTATATACCTGGGGTCGAAGTGCACATACAGATTTTCAAGTTGGATTTTTAATTGATCGGCTGACAGTTTTAATGATGTCTGTCGTGACCTTTGTCGCTTGGGTTGTGCATATTTATACAGTTGGCTATATGCATCAAGATCCGGGTTACCAGCGATTTTTTTGTTATATCTCACTTTTTACCTTTGGCATGTTAACACTTGTGATGAGCAATAATTTTTTACAATTATTTTTCGGATGGGAAATGGTTGGCTTAATGTCGTATTTGCTCATTGGATTCTGGTTTAATAAAAAAACGGCTGTTGCTGCGAATTTAAAAGCGTTTATTGTTAATCGTATTGGTGATTTTGGGTTTATATTGGGTATTGCTGCCGTATTCTATTGTTTTGGAACATTAGATTACGCAATTGTTTTTGAACAAGTTTCTAATATTGTGTCGATGAAGCAAGCATTCGCATTTTCAGCGGACATAACGCTGCCTGCCATAACATTTATCTGTCTTGCCTTGTTTATGGGCGCTATGGGTAAATCTGCGCAAATACCCTTACATGTGTGGTTGCCCGATTCTATGGAAGGCCCAACCCCGATTTCTGCCTTGATCCATGCTGCGACCATGGTAACAGCTGGAGTCTTTATGATAGCGCGATTGTCGCCATTATTTGAATATTCCGATGTAGCCTTAAATTTTATATTAGTGATTGGATCTTTGACCTGTCTCTTAATGGGTTTAGTGGGTATTGTCGAGAACGATATTAAACGGATTATCGCATACTCTACTTTGTCTCAGTTAGGGTACATGATGACGGCAATGGGCGTTTCGGCTTATCCCATTGGGATATTCCACTTAAGCACACATGCATTCTTTAAAGCGTTATTATTTCTCGGAGCCGGTTCTGTTATTCTTGCTTTGCATCACGAGCAAGATATTTGGAAAATGGGTGGTTTGAGACGAAAAATGCCGATTACCTATACAACCATGTTGGTAGGTAGCCTGGCCTTGGTTGGTTTTCCGTTATTTTCAGGATTTTATTCTAAAGACTTAATTATTGAAGCGGTAAAATTATCTCATTTACCAGCAGCAGGGTTTGCTTATTATATTGTTTTGGGTAGTGTTTTTATTACAGCACTGTATACCTTTAGATTATTTTTTGTCGTATTTCATACGCAATCGCGTCGAGATAAAGAAAGGGCTCATCATACACAGGAATCTCCTGCTATTATTTGGGTTCCCTTAGTATTATTAGCCATTCCTTCTTTTATTGCAGGTGCATTTTTAGTAGAGCCTTTGTTTCAAAATTTCTTTCAAGGTGCGATTGTTATGCACAAACTGCACGATGGATTTGCGGTGTTGGATAGAGAATTTAACGCGATGGGTGGTGGTGTGATAGGCATGACATCGCATGGTCTTCGTTCGCTGCCTTTTTGCTTAGGTCTTGCCGGGATCTTTACGGCTTGGTTTTGTTATATTGCATGTCCTAGAATGGCCGAAATCATTCAGAAGCGGTTAAGGTTTTTGTATCGCATACTAAAAGCACAATATGGTTTTAATTTGTTTAATCAATGGGTGCTAGCTCGCGGTACGCGTGGCATAGGTGGTTTGTTTTGGCGTTTTGGGGATGTGTGGTTAATTGATGGTCTGGGTGTTAATGGGTTGGCGCGTTCTATAGGTCGGTTCTCACAAACCTTGCGTCGCATTCAAACAGGTTATTTATACCATTACGCGTTTGTGATGATTTTGGGTTTTTTATGTTTAGTCGTTATCGTAATGGGGGTCTGATCCCTTTGATGCAGAGGCAAGATAAATCATGACTTTTCCGTTATTAAGTGTGTTAATTTGGATGCCCATTGTTGGTGGAATTTTGTGCTTTTTATTTAAGCCTGAACAGCATCGGCAGGTTCGTGTATTAGCAATGCTGATTGCCTTAGTATGTTTGGGACTTTGTGTGCCTTTAATGAAGGGCTTTACACCCAATACTTTCGACATGCAATGGCAAGAACATTTGTCTTGGCTACCCGCTTTGAATATTTTTTACACTTTGGGCATAGATGGATTTTCAGCGCCGTTGATTGTGTTAACGTGTTTTATGAGTGTCTTGGTTATATTAGCAAGTTATAGATCTGTTTTGAAAGAAGCAACTGCAGGGTATTTGGCAGCATTTTTGATTATGCAAGGGTTAATGTGCGGGGTTTTTGCGGCACTGGATGCGATTTTATTTTATGTGTTTTGGGAAGCCATGTTAGTACCTATGTTTTTAATTATTGGTCTTTGGGGTGGTAAAAATCGTATTTATGCAACAGTTAAATTTTTCTTATACACTTTCTTGGGATCTGTATTATTGCTTGTTTCTATTATTTATCTTCAGTTTATTGCTAAGAGTAGCAGCGGGATCGATCCAAGTACCGTTTTTAATATTTTAACTTTTCATCAATTACCCTTAAATTTTGAGATGCAAAAATGGTTATTTTTTGGGTTTTTAATTGCATTTGCTGTTAAAGTCCCGATGTGGCCAGTACATACGTGGTTGCCAGATGCACACGTAGAGGCACCAACGGGTGGCTCTGTAATATTGGCGGCCATCTTATTAAAAATGGGCGGGTACGGCATGCTCAGGTTTCTTTTACCTATCGCACCCGATGCTTGTCATGCATTTGCGAATGGCATGATTACTTTGTCGTTAATTGCGATTGTCTACGTTGCCTTTGTTGCATTAGTGCAACAAGACATGAAAAAATTAATTGCCTATTCGTCTATTTCGCACATGGGGTTTGTAACGCTTGGATTTTTCCTGGTATTTTCGATTATTGCAAACACCAACGATACAGAGGCTTCTATTTTGGGCATAGAGGGTGCGGTGGTGCAGATGATCTCACATGGTTTTGTTTCTGCAGCACTCTTCTTGTGTGTGGGGGCGCTATATGATCGATTACATTCACGACGCATTAAAGATTATGGTGGGGTTGCTAATACCATGCCCATTTTCGCTTCTTTCTTTGTTTTATTTGCGATGGCCAATGTGGGCTTGCCGGGCACTTCCGGATTTGTAGGGGAATTTTTAATTATCTTAAGTGCATTTAAGGCGCAAGTTTGGATTGCTGCTTTTGCCGCAACTATCCTCATTTTGGGGGCTTCTTATACTTTATGGATGACTAAACGTGTGGTATTTGGACCTGCAGAGCAACCTGGAGTGCTGTCTTTACAAGATTTGGATGCAACAGAAAAGGGTGGCTTTAGCTTGTTGGCCCTTGCCATTTTAGTGTTGGGGCTTTGGCCTGCGCCATTGCTGAATATTATTCATGCTTCTGCGGATCATCTTGTGTCGCAGATCTTACATTCAAAAATTTAAAAAAAGGAAGGGTGGGGTGATGCAGCTTTCAGAATTGACGAATGTACTGGCAGAAATATGGCTGCTTGCTATGAGTATTTTAATTTTATTAGTCGATTTGTTTATTTCTCGAGGGTCAAAAACAACTGTCTATTTTTTGACACAAGTTGCGTTAATTGGTGTTTTATTTTTTACAGCAAATTTGATAGGTGAGGCGCCAAAAACCTTATTTAACCAGATGTTCGTTGTCGATGATATTGCGAATGCATTGAAATTTAGCATTGCATTGGTTGGTTTTTTTGTATTTTTATATTCTAGACAATTTGTATTTGGAAGTCCTACCTACAAAAGTGAATATTTTGTGCTGTGTCTTTTTTCGATTTTTGGGATGATGGTTTTGATTTCTGCGCGCAGTTTTTTAACGCTCTATCTCGGTATTGAACTTTTCGCTTTGCCTTTGTATGCGTTGATCCCCATTCTTAAAAAGGACGGCATTGCGCCAGAAGCGGCCATGAAATATTTCGTTATGGGCGCTTTGGCATCGGGTTTGTTATTGTATGGCATCTCTTTGCTTTATGGCGTAACCGGCAGCTTTCAATTGCAGGAGATAGCGAGTGTGTTGGCAGAGCAAATGCAGCATCCTCATCCTGCTTTGCTATTTGGTTTAGTGTTTGTATTAGTGGGATTGGCTTTTAAGTTTGGAGCTGTGCCTTTTCATCTTTGGTTGCCTGATGTCTATCAGGGTGCGCCGTTGTCGGTTACGCTGTTTATTGGCACATTACCAAAATTGGCGGCTTTTGGATTTGCGATTCGATTATTAATAGATACGTTTATGTCATTGGCGCTTTATTGGCAGCCGATACTCGTGGTTATGTCGGTTTTGTCGTTAACAATAGGGAATGTGGTTGCGATTGCTCAAACGAATTTAAAACGCATGTTGGCGTATTCGACGATTGCACATGTTGGATTTTTATTTTTAGGACTTTTGGCAGGGCCAGCATCGGGATTTGCCGCAGCCTTAGATTACGTGATGATTTATGTGCTAATGGCCTTAGGTGCTTTTGGTATTATGACGGTTTTGAGTGCTCAGGGGTTTGAGGCAGAAAATATTGCCGATTTTCGTGGGTTAGGAGTTAGAAATCCTTGGCTAGCATTTTTGATGATGATGGTACTTTTTTCACTTGCGGGGATCCCGCCCTTTGCCGGCTTCTATGCAAAATTATTGGTGTTAAATGCGTTGGTGAATGCAGGGTATGTGTGGCTCGCAGTATTTGCCGTGCTGTTAACTGTTGTTGGTGCTTATTATTATTTACGCGTGATCCGGGTGATGTTTTTTGATGCGCCAGAAGGCAATAATTTTTTGCAACCTGTTTCTGTGTTGCCTCTTGTGGCCTTGTCGTTTAATGGTTTAGCCATTTTAGTCTTAGGGATCTTTCCTGCGCCCTTGTTCAACTTGTGTTTGTCTGTGTTACCCAAGCCACTATTTTAGTTGATAAGCTTATTCAGATATCTTGCACTAAAACGATAAATAAGTGATTTGGTGCAAGCTTTTATAATCAATAGACAAATGTGGTTAAACAAAGGAACGACAGGATCAAAGCCGTGGCGCCGAGCACGGGTGCGCCTGCAAAACCGTCGTAGCCAAATAGGCTATGGCGGCGACCACAAGTCTCATGGCTGATAATTCTGCTTGCAATCGCTGCTCTAAGTAGGTAGTATATCTACTAGTTGACGCGGGGTGGAGCAGTCTGGCAGCTCGTCGGGCTCATAACCCGAAGGTCGTAGGTTCAAATCCTGCCCCCGCTACCAGAATTAAAATGAATAAGAGGCCCCGTATGGGGCTTTTTATTGATTAAAGAGTTTGAAAGTGGGCTTAGAGCCCATTTTTTGTTTGTTGAAGTGGGATTATGAGACGACACGCGGCCTTAGAAAACCTGATTGCACCCATTGTGGGTAGTTTGGGGCTTACCTGGGTAGGTCTTCAGTACTTTCCGCAAGGAAAGCGATCGGTATTGCGATTGTTTATAGACAAGCCAGGTGGGCTTAGCGTGGAAGATTGCGGACGCGTTAGTCGGCAAGTGGATACGGTTCTCAGTGTAGAGAAACCGATTACAGGCGAGTACACCTTGGAAGTGTCTTCACCAGGCTTGGATCGATTGTTGTTTTCACTGGAACAGTGTCATGAGCAGATTGGCAAAATAGTATCCGTTCAGTTGGTCGCACCAAAGGCAGGCGCGCGAAATTTTAAGGGCAGGTTAGAACGTGTGGAAGGATCTTTGATTTCTCTTCTAACGGAGTCGGGAGACTTAAGCTTTTCCTTTGATGAGATGAGTGAAATGCGATTGGTGCCAGTGTGGTCCGTGTGATAGGGCAGACGATAGACAGTGTGAGGCTTTTATATGAGCAAAGAGATTCCGCTAAAATTGGTTGTAGAAACCCTTTCTAATGAAAAGGGAGTTTCTGAAGAGATAATATTTCAGGCGATTGAGGCTGCATTGGTTTCTGCGACCAAAAAAAAGGAAGGCGTAGACTCGGATGTACGCGTTAGCATCAATCGTAAAACGGGTCAATATGACACCTTTCGTGTTTGGACAGTCGTCGACGAGCCTAACACGGAACAGCCCGAGATAGAATTCCCCTTGCGAGAAATGCCGCTTTCAGAAGCCTTAAAACATTCTAAGACAGCTAAAGCGGGCGATGTCATCGAATTCCTTATTGAATCCGTGGAATTTGGACGTATCGCAGCGCAAGCCGCTAAACAAGTTATTTTGAAAAAAGTGCGTGAAGCAGAACACGAAAATGTTGCAGATGAATTTCGTAAAAAAATTGGTGAGATTGTCATCGGTGTTGTTAAAAAGACGAGCCGAGAAGCCATTATTTTGGAGTTGGGTGGCAATGCGAAATTAGGTGCCAACGTAGAAGCCTTTTTATCCAAAGAGCATATGTTACCTCGAGAAGCCGTTCGGCCAGGTGATAGATTGCGCGTTTATTTAGTCGATGTTGTGACAGAAGCACGTGGCCCGCAATTAATCTTAAGTCGTACCTGTAATGAGATGCTGATAGAGCTCTTCAAGCTCGAAGTACCGGAAGTTGGAGAAGGTATTATCGAAATTAAAAGCGCTGCACGTGATCCGGGTATTCGTGCGAAGATTGCCGTTAAAACCAATGATGGGCGTATTGATCCTGTTGGTGCTTGTGTCGGGATGCGTGGTGCACGTGTGCAGGCTGTCTCAAATGAATTGGGCGGTGAGCGCGTTGATATTGTGTTATGGGACGACAGTCCTGCGCAGTTTGTTATGAATGCAATGGCACCCGCTGAAATTGTTTCTATTGTTGTAGACGAAGACGCGCAATCGATGGATGTGGCTGTTACAGAGGATCATTTATCGCAAGCAATTGGACGCAGTGGACAAAATGTGCGATTGGCGAGCCAGCTTACCGGTTGGACATTAAATGTGATTACCGACAAAGAAGCCAAAGAGAGAACAACCGCGGATCAAGAGCGGTTAGTCAATGTTTTTACGGAACATCTACATGTTGAAAATGATGTTGCA
>Ga0209477_1000429_pt1 | contig 26063 bp, 21 predicted proteins | sample KloWWTupernatant_FD_187180 | JGI IMG/M metagenome (GOLD analysis project Ga0209477, IMG submission 187180) | Active sludge microbial communities from Klosterneuburg, Austria, studying microevolution and ecology of nitrifiers - Klosterneuburg... | ecosystem: Engineered > WWTP > Aerobic digester >... | reverse complement strand
CGAAGTTCGCGATCACCGGCACGCCGCTGGAGAACAACCTGATGGACCTGTGGTCGCTGCTGTCGATCGTCGCGCCCGGGCTGTTCGCCGATCCGGTGGGCTTCGCGGAGCGCTACCGGCGTCCGATCGAGAACGGGTCCGACCCCGCGGCGTTGGGACGGCTGCACCGGCGGGTGCGTCCGTTGATGCTGCGCCGGACGAAGGAGACGGTGGCGTCCGAGTTGCCGCCGAAGCAGGAGCAAGTGCTCTCGATCGAGCTGACGCCCGCCCACCGGCGGCTCTACGACAAGCAGTTGGCCGCCGAGCGCAAGCAGGTTCTCGGGCTGGTCGACGACCTGAAGCGCAACCGGATCACGATCCTCGCCTCACTCACCCGGTTGCGGCAGCTGGCGCTGTCACCCGCGCTGGTGCTGCCCGGCCACGGTGAGGCGTCCGCCAAGATCGACGCGCTGGTCGACCTGGTCACCGAGCTCGCGGCGGAGGGCCATCGTGCGCTGGTGTTCAGCCAGTTCACGACCTACCTGAAGATGGTGCGTGAGCGCCTTACGGACGAGGGCATCGGTACCAGCTACCTGGACGGGCGAACGCGCGACCGCGCGGAGCGGATCGCCGAGTTCCGCGGCGGCACGAATCCGGTGTTTCTGATCAGCCTCAAGGCCGGCGGCTTCGGGCTCACGCTGACCGAGGCCGACTACGTCTTCATCCTCGACCCTTGGTGGAACCCAGCCGCAGAGCTTCAGGCCATCGACCGGACGCACCGGATCGGTCAGGACCAGCCGGTGATGGTCTATCGCCTGGTCAGCGCCGACACGATCGAGGAGAAGGTCGTCGCGCTGCAGGAGCGCAAGCGCGACCTGTTCGCCAAGGTCGTGGGGGAGGCCGGCGACCTGGCCGCCCCGCTGACCGCCGAAGACATCCGCGGCCTGCTCGAACCCTGATCTGGTTCTCCGCGTTCCATGCCCCGCCGATCGGTAGCCCTCCCTATTGAGAGCCACCCCCTCCTCATTGAGAGCCACCGTTTCGGTCGAGGGCCCGTGCCCTCGCGCAGGCGGGTGGCAAGACGGGTGGCCCTCGATGTTGAAGGGTGGCCCTCGGCGTCAGTGGCAGCCAGCCTGCGAAGGCATGTCGGCGTAGCGGTTCTTTCGCGTGGTGCGCCGTCCAAACCCACTTCTGACGGGTTATGACCGACCAAGTGGCGGCCGGGTTTGCATCGACCCACTTCTGACCGGTTATCAGCCCCGAATTGCCTCGCATAACCAGTTCGAATTGGGTTCGTTCACCAGAGTGCTTCGAGAGCGGCTCCATAGCCAGTTGAAAGTGGGTTGAACTCCGCAGTGGGCTGACTCCAGTTCCCGTGGATTGGTCCGGTTAGGGAACAGCCTGACTGCGGCACGCTGGGCCGCGAACGCCAGGTGTGCCGGTTGGGTCATGCTCTCCAACCTCCTCAAGTCAGGAGGGGCTAGCGCCCAGCGCCTCCAGCATCGGCATCAGCTTGGCCTCGGTCTCTGCGTACTCCTCGGCCGGGTCGGACTCGGACACAATGCCGCAGCCGGCATAGATGGTGATCCGGCGCGGATTCTCGGCGTCCAGGAGCCCGCAGCGCAGGGCGATCGCGAACTCGCCGTCACCGGACGCATCCAGCCAGCCCACCGGACCGGAGTAGCGGCCGCGATCCAGGTGCTCCAGCTCGGCGATGACCTGCCGCGCCACCGGTGTCGGGGTGCCGCAGACCGCCGCGGACGGGTGCAGCTCGCCGGCCAGCCGCAACGCGCTCACCTCCGGGTGAGCCACCGCGGTCACATCGGACGCCAGGTGCAGCACGTTGGGCAGTTCCAGCACGTAAGGCGCGTCCGGCACATTCATGCCCGAGCAGAAGGGTGCCAGCGCCCGGGCGACCGAATCGACCGCCAGTTCGTGCTCGATCAGGTTCTTGCCCGAGCGCGCCAGCGCGTGGGCCAGCTTGAGGTCCAGTTCCTCGTCGGCCGGTTCCCCTGAGCCTGTCGAAGGGTTCCGGCGGATCGTGCCAGCCAACACGCGCGAGGTCGCAAGACCGTCCTCTCGGCGGATCAGCATCTCTGGCGAGGCCCCAACGAGTCCTTCAATGAAGTACGTCCAGCAGGTCGGGTAGCGGCTCGCGAGTTCGGCTACCAGCCACCGGCCGTCGAGTGGCCCGGACGTCTCCAGCGTGACCCCACGGGCCAGCACCACCTTGTCGATCTCACCGGAGTTGATCCGCCCGACGGCCTGCTCGACGATGTCCTGCCACTGCTCCCGGGTGAGGTTCGTGGCTACCTCGCGGACGTCCTTCGGCGCTGTGGGTGGTGTTTCGCCAAGCCCGACCAGCCGGTGAGCCCGCGTGGCTTCGTCAGGATCACTGGCCGCTTGCGGTCCGATCGTCGTGATCCAGCTGCAACCCTTGCGCCGCCCGATCACGACCTTCGGCACGACCAGCACCGAGCGCTGCGACGTCGTCGCGGCATCGAACACGAAGGACGCGAACGCCACCACGCCGACCGGTCCGCAGGGCAGCGACACCGAGGGCTCGGAGATCCGGGAGACCAGGTCCAGCCACCACTCCTCGGCCTCGGCAAACGTCCCGCCCTCGAAGCGCGCCACCTCGCCGATGCCGATCATCCCGTCGCCGCGACGAAGCCAGGCCAGCCCGCCAGTGGGGAGGTGGGAACCGAGATCGCCGGGGTCTTCGATGGGCTGCGTACTGGCGTGCCACTGCGGCCCCGGCGGGTGCTGAATCACCAAGGCAGGATAGCCGCTGGCCAACCCTTGACCCGACGGTGCGCCAAATGGCTCCCGAGCCGCGTTTTCCCTAGACTGACCCAAGTCCCAGCAGCCACCACGCAGGAGGACCCATGTCTGAGCCGGAGCCGGTTACGGCTGCAGGCTCACCCGTCGAAGCCGACGTCATCGTGGTGGGCGCCGGGCCGGGTGGTTCGACCGCCGCAGCCCACCTCGCCGACCGAGGTCTCGATGTCGTACTGCTGGAGAAGAGCACCTTCCCGCGCGAGAAGGTCTGCGGCGACGGGCTCACCCCGCGAGCGGTCAAGCAGCTGATCAAGCTCGGCATCGACACCAGCGAGGAAGCCGGCTGGGTGCACAACCGCGGCCTTCGGGTCTACGGCGGACGTAGCGAGCCGTTCGAGCTGCCCTGGCCCGACCTCGCGGAGTTCCCGCCCTACGGCCTCGTCCGCGCTCGTGCGACCTTCGACAAGATCCTCGCCGACCGCGCGGTGGCCGGCGGTGCCCGGCTCTACGAGCAGACCAACGTCACCGCGCCGATCGTGAACGAGCGCACCGACCGCATCGTCGGTGTCCAGAGCAAGGACGGACGCACTTTCCGCGCCCCCGTCGTGGTCGCCGCGGACGGCAACTCCGCGCGCCTCGCCCTGGGCATGGGCCTGGCCAAGCGCACTGACCGGCCGATGGGGGTGGCCGTCCGCGCCTACTTCAACTCACCGCGTACCAACGACGACTACATGGAGTCGTGGCTGGAACTCTGGGACGGCAAACCCGGCGAATCGAGTCTGCTGCCCGGCTACGGCTGGGTCTTCGGCATGGGGGACGGGACGGTGAACGTCGGCCTCGGCACGGTCAGCTCCTCCTCCGAGCCGGCCAAGATGAATTACCGGGAGATGTTCGGCAAGTGGTTGGCGAACACGCCGCCGGAGTGGGGCTTCACTCCGGAGAACCAGGTCGGCCCCACGCTTGGCGCCGCCCTGCCGATGAGCTTCAACCGTCAGCCGGCCTACACCCGCGGCATGCTGCTGGTCGGCGACGCCGGCGGCATGGTCTCCCCGTTCAACGGCGAGGGCATCTCGTACGCGATGGAGGCCGCCGAAATGGCGGCGGACGCGATCGCCGACGCCAAGTTCCGTGGTTTCGGAACCCCGAGCGCCGAGACCGCGCTGCGCGGCTACCCGTCCCGGCTGAAGGCGGAGTGGGGTGGGTACTTCCGCCTCGGGCAGGTCTTCGTCTCGCTGATCGAACACCCGCAGGTGATGCACCTGTGCACGCGGTACGGCCTGCCTCGGCCAACGCTGATGCGCTTCACGATGAAACTGCTCGCGCACCTGTACGACACCGCCGATGGTGATTGGATGGACAAAGTCATCCGAGCCCTCGCAAAGGTGGCACCCTCAGCATGACAAATAATCCGCACGGTTGGCCGCAGAAGGGAACCAGATCCTGATGAGCCCCTACATTCCGCTGCTGGGCATCATGGCGCTGGCCGCGGGCTTCCTGGCGATCTCGCTGCTGCTGAGCGCCTACCTCGGCCCACGCCGCTACAACAAGATCAAGTACAGCTCGTACGAGTGCGGCATCGAACCCACTCCGCAGCCGGTGGGCGGCGGCCGGTTCCCGATCAAGTACTACATCATCGCGATGCTCTTCATCGTGTTTGACATCGAGACCATCTTCCTTTACCCGTGGGCGGTCACCTTCAAGCAACTGGGCCTGTTCGCCCTGGTCGAGATGGTGCTGTTCATGGCGACCGTGTTCGTCGCGTACGCCTACGTCTGGCGTCGTGGCGGCTTGGAATGGGACTGAGAAGGCGTAGGGGCCGATATGGGTATTGAGGACAAGATCCCCCAGGGCGTGGTGCTCACCACCGTCGAGGGCGTGTTCGGGTGGATGCGGCAGGCGTCGTTCTGGCCCGCGACCTTCGGCCTTGCCTGTTGCGCCATCGAGATGATGGCCTACGGCACGCCGCGGTTCGACGCCGGCCGCTGGGGCCAGGAGGTTTTCCGGGCTTCACCGCGCCAGGCCGACCTGATGATCATCTCGGGCCGGATCAGCCAGAAGATGGCGCCGGTGCTGCGGCAGGTCTACGACCAGATGCCGAACCCGAAGTGGGTGATGGCGATGGGGGTCTGCGCGTCCAGCGGCGGCATGTTCAACAACTACGCCATCGTCCAGGGCGGCGACCACCTGGTGCCGGTCGACATCTACGTGCCCGGCTGCCCGCCGCGTCCCGACATGCTGATCGACGCGATGTGGAAGCTCCGCAAGGACATCGTGGCCAAGCGCCCGATCGGCCAGAACGAACTGGACGCGTTCGACGCCGCTGAAACCGAGGCGATGAACGCCCTTGCGACCCACGAGATGAAGGGGCTCATGCGATGAGTGATCCCAAGCTCCCGGGCGAAGAGAAGACGATCAGTGAACCCGTCAAGGACGCGGAGTCCGCGCCCAAGGCCGGTGTCGAGCGCGAGGACGCGCAGCCCGATCCCGAGCTGAGCCTGGTCGTCCCGCCCGAGGCCAAGCCGATCGCGGTGAAGAAGGGCATGTGGGGTGAGGGTTCCGGCGACACCTCCGGCTACGGCCGGATCGTCCGCACCGTCGACTGGCCGGCCGCCGGCCTGCCGCCCTACGGCTCCTGGTACGACGGCGTCCATGACCGCCTGGCCGCCCTGGTCGCCGACCCGTTCATCAAGGTCGTGCTCGACCGCGGAGAACTCACCTTCCACATCCCGCGCGAGAAAGTCGTAGAGGTCATGCAGGCCCTCCGCGACGACGCGCTGTTGCGTTTCGAGTTCTGCGCCTCGGTCTCGGGCGTGCACTATCCGGACGCCGCGGACGAGGAACTGCACGTCGTCTACCACCTGCAATCCATGACCCACAACCGGCGCCTGCGCGTCGAGACGTCCGCCCCGGACGCCGACCCACACGTGCCCAGCGTCGTCGGCGTCTACCCGACGGCCGACTGGCACGAGCGCGAGGCCTGGGACATGTTCGGCATCATCTTCGACGGCCACCCGCACCTGACCCGCATCCTGATGCCGGACGACTGGGTAGGCCACCCGCAACGCAAGGACTACCCGCTCGGCGGCATCCCGATCGAATACAAGGGCACGACCGTTCCGCCGGTCGACCAGCGCAGGAGCTACTCATGAGCGCCCAGCACACCGACTACTACGCCGCCCCCGGCGAAACCGCCGAGGGCACGGTCTACACCGCGATGGGCGGCGGCGACTGGGCCGACATCGCCAGCGAGCAGGCCGAGCGGGGCGACGAGACCCTGGTCATCAACATGGGTCCCCAGCACCCGTCCACGCACGGCGTGCTGCGGCTGATGGTGGAGTGCGACGGCGAGACCGTGGAGAGCATCCGTCCCGGGATCGGCTTCCTGCACACCGGTATCGAGAAGAACATGGAGTACCGCTCCTGGACGCAGGGCACCACGTTCGTCACCCGCATGGACTACGTCGCACCGATCTTCAACGAGGTGGCCTACTGCCTCGCGGTCGAGCGTCTGCTGGGCATTGAGGACCAGATCCCCGAGCGCGCCCAGGACATCCGCGTGCTGATGATGGAGCTGAACCGGATCGCCTCCCACCTGGTCGCCATCGGCACCGGCGGCATGGAGATCGGCGCCCTCACGGTCATGACGATCGGTTTCCGCGAGCGCGAGATGATCCTCGACTTCTTCGAGGCGGTCACCGGGCTGCGCATGAACCACGCCTACGTCCGTCCCGGCGGCGTGGCCAACGACCTGCCTGAGACCGGCATCGCCCAGTTGCGCGACGTGATCGCCTGGCTGGACAAGCACATTCCCGAGTACGCGGCGTTCTGCAACGAGAACCCCATTTTCAAGGGACGCATGTGCAACATCGGCGTCCAGGACCTGAGTGCCTGCTTCGCACTCGGCGTCACGGGCCCGGTGCTGCGCTCGACCGGCTACGCCTGGGACCTGCGCAAGCAGCAGCCGTACTGCGGTTATGAGAAGTACGACTTCGATGTGATCACCTGGGACACCTCGGACGCCTACGGCCGCTTCCGCGTCCGGCTGGACGAGATGTGGGAGAGCCTGAAGATCGTTCGCCAGGCCACTGACCGGCTGGAGGCCTCCACCGGTCAACCCGTGATGATCGACGACCCGAAGATCGCCTGGCCGGCCACGCTGGCGGTCGGTCCGGACGGCCAGGGCAACAGCCATGAGCACATCAAACACATCATGGGTGAATCCATGGAGGCGCTGATCCATCACTTCAAGCTGGTCACCGAGGGCTTCCGTGTCCCGGCCGGCCAGGCGTACGTGCCGATCGAGAGCCCCAAGGGCGAGATCGCCTGCCACGTGGTCTCCGACGGCGGCACCAAGCCGTTCCGCTGCCACCTGCGCGACCCCGGGTTCAACCACCTGCAGTCCGTGCCGATCCAGTGCGAGGGCGGCATGCTCGCCGACGTCGTGGTCGCGATCGGCTCGCTCGATCCAGTGATGGGAGGGGTCGACCGATGAGCGGCCACGAGTTCCAGTCCTTCTTCCCCGAATCGGGTTCGGTGGACATGACTGACACGTCGACCAACATCGACGAGACCACCATGGCCGAGCTGCGCGAACTCGCCGGCCGCTACCCGCAGCCGCGCTCGGCGCTGCTGCCGATGCTGCACCTGATACAGAGCGTCGACGGACGGGTTTCCCCACGTGGCATCGAGGCCTGCGCCGAGGTGCTGGGCATCACCACCGCCCAGGTTTCGGGGGTGGCCACCTTCTACACGATGTACCGCCGCCGTCCGGGCGGGAAGCACCATGTCGGGGTCTGCACCACTGCGCTGTGTGCGGTGATGGGCGGGGACGCGCTGCTCGACAAGGTGTCGGAGAAGCTCGGCATCGAACCTGACGAGACCACAGCGGACGGCCGGTTCAGCCTGGAGCGGCTGGAGTGCAACGCAGCCTGCGACTTCGCTCCGGTGATGATGGTCAACTGGGAGTTCATGGACAACATGGACCCGGAGAAGGCCGAGAAACTGCTCGACGACCTGGCCGCAGGCAAGGACGTCAAGGCGTCCCGGGGCGCGACCCTCACCTCCTGGCGCGAGGCCGAGCGCGTGCTCGCCGGGTTCCCGGACGGCCGCGCGGACGAAGGCCCCAGCGCCGGGGACGCGTCCCTGCTGGGCAAGAAGATCGCCGCGGCCAACTCGTGGTCGGCGCCCGCCGCAGAGGAGGCATGATGAGCGATCTGCTCACGCCCGTCCTGTCCGCCAACTGGGGTGACGACAAGTCGTGGACGCTGGCTGCCTACCGCAAGGCCGGCGGCTACGAGGGTCTGACCAAGGCCCTGAAGCTGACCCCGGACGAGGTGACCAACCTGGTGAAGGATTCCGGGCTGCGCGGACGCGGTGGCGCGGGCTTCCCGACCGGCATGAAGTGGAGCTTCGTGCCGAAGGACAACCCGAACCCCAAGTACTTGGTGGTGAACGCGGACGAGTCCGAGCCCGGCACCTGCAAGGACATGCCGCTGCTGCTGGCCAGCCCGCACACCCTGGTCGAGGGGATGATCATCTCGTCCTATGCGATCAACTGCCACACCGCTTTCGTCTACATCCGCGGTGAGGTACTCCACGTCATCCGGCGGGCGCAGGCCGCGGTCGCTGAGGCCTATGCGGCAGGTCTCCTGGGCAAGAACATCCTGGGTTCCGGCTACGACCTCGACATCGTGGTGCACGCCGGCGCCGGCGCCTACATCTGTGGTGAAGAGACCGCACTGCTGGACTCGCTGGAGGGCCGCCGCGGGCAGCCGCGGTTGCGTCCGCCGTTCCCGGCGGTGGCCGGGCTGTACGCGTCCCCGACCGTGATCAACAACGTCGAGTCCATCGCCAGCGTGCCGGCCATCGTGAAGAACGGGGCGGCCTGGTTCGCGTCCATGGGCACCGAGAAGTCCAAGGGCATGACGATCTACTCCCTGAGCGGGCATGTGTTCCGTCCGGGCCAGTTCGAGGCGCCGCTGGGCATCACCCTGCGGCAGTTGCTGGAGCTGTCCGGCGGCATCCGCGCGGGGCACGAGTTGAAGTTCTGGACGCCGGGTGGCTCGTCCACCCCGATCCTGACCGCCGAGCACCTCGACGTTCCGCTCGACTACGAGGGCATGGCTGGGGTCGGTTCGATGCTGGGCACCAAGGCCCTGCAGGTGTTCGACGAGACCACCTCGGTGGTGCGCACGACCCTGCGGTGGGTGGAGTTCTACAAGCACGAATCCTGTGGCAAGTGCACGCCGTGCCGTGAGGGCAACTGGTGGCTGGTGCAGTTGCTGAAGAAGTTCGAGGCCGGCACCGCCGTCGAGGGCGACGTCGACAAGCTGCTCGACATCTGCGACGACATCGGCGGCAAGTCGTTCTGCGCGCTCGCCGACGGCGCGGTCGCCTGCGTCACGTCCGCCGTCCGGCACTTCCGGGGCGAGTTTGAGGCCGGCTATTCCACGCCCGCCTGGGAGTTGTTCCCCTATGGCCGCAGCGCCTTGTTCGAGGTCGCCGAACGCTCCCTGAGCCTGTCGAAGGGCGCGAGCACGAAGGGAGCGCACGCATGAGCGTGGTCACCAAGCCCGATCAGGTCGCCGCGGTGGAGACCATCACGGTCACCATCGACGGCACCGAGGTGCAGGTGCCGAAGGGCACCCTGGCCATCCGCGCCGCCGAACTGATCGGCATAGCGATCCCGCGGTTCTGCGACCACCCGTTGCTCGACCCAGTCGGTGCGTGCCGCCAGTGCCTGGTCGAGGTTCCCGACATGGGCAACGGTCGCGGTATGCCCAAGCCGCAGGCGTCCTGCACCCTGGAGTGCGCGCCCGGCATGCAGATCAAGACCCAGGTGTCGTCCCCGGTGGCCGAGAAGGCCCAGAAGGGCATGCTGGAGTTCCTGCTGATCAACCATCCGCTGGATTGCCCGATCTGCGACAAGGGCGGCGAGTGCCCGCTGCAGAACCAGGCGCTGGCCAACGGGCGTGGCGAGTCCCGCTACGAGGGCGTGAAGCGGACGTTCCCCAAGCCCGTCCCGATCTCCGCCCAAATCCTGCTCGACCGCGAGCGCTGCGTGCTCTGTGCGCGCTGCACGCGGTTCTCCGAGCAGATCTCCGGCGACCCGTTCATCGCCCTGGTCGAGCGCGGCGCACTGCAGCAGGTCGGCAAGTACGCGAAGGATCCGTACAACTCTTACTTCTCCGGCAACGTCGTGCAGATCTGCCCGGTCGGTGCGCTCACGTCGGCTGCCTACCGCTTCCAGGCTCGCCCGTTCGATCTGGTCAGCACACCCAGCACCTGCGAGCACTGTGCGGGCGGCTGCCAGTTGCGGGTCGACCACCGGCACTTCCAGGTGCGCCGTCGGCTGGCCGGCGATGCCCCTGAGGTCAACGAGGAATGGAACTGCGACAAGGGTCGCTTCGCGTTCGTCTCCGGTCGCGGGGAGGATCGGTTGACCCGCCCGCTGATCCGCGAGAACGGCGAGCTCCGGGTGGCTTCGTGGCCTGAGGCGATCGACGCTGCGGTGGCCGGGCTGGCCGCCGCGGGCAGCAGCGTGGGTGTGCTCACCGGCGGACGGCTGACGCTCGAGGACGCGTACGGCTACAGCAAGTTCGCCCGCGCGGTGCTCGGCACCAACAACATCGACTTCCGCTCCCGCCCGATCGGCGCGGACGAGGCCGATTTCCTTGCCACCGCCGTCGCCGGACGGGAGCTTGGCTCCGGGGTCACCTACGCCGAGCTCGAGACCTGCGGACGGGTCGTGCTCGTCGGCCTCGAGCCCGAGGACGAGGCGCCTGCGATCTTCCTGCGCCTGCGCAAGGGCGTCCGCAAGTCGAAGCTCTCGGTGGTCACGATCGCGCCGTTCGCCAGCCTGGGCAGCACCAAGCTGAACGCTGAACTGGTCGCCACCGCACCCGGTGAAGAGGCTGCGGCACTACGCGGGCTCCAACTGGAAGCCGGTAACGTGATCCTGGTGGGGGAGCGCGCAGCGCTCGCTCCCGGCGCGTTGGCCGCGGCGGTCGAGGTTGCCGCGGCGTCGGGCGCCAAGCTCGCCTGGGTGCCGCGCCGCGCCGGCGACCGTGGCGCGGTCGAGGCCGGCTGCTTGCCCGGCCTGTTGCCGGGTGGACGCCCGGTGACCGATTCCGCCGCGAGGGTCGACGTGGCCGCAGCCTGGGAGGTCGCCAGTCTTCCGGCCGAGGCCGGGATGGACGCTCCCGCGATGCTGGCCGCAGCCGCCACCGGCGCGCTGAAGGCCCTGCTGGTCTCCGGCCTCGAGCCGGTCGACTTCGCCGACGCCGCCGCCGCCCGTGCCGGCTTGGAAGCGGCCGAGTTCGTGGTCTCGCTGGAGAACCGGCTCTCCGAGGCCACCGAGCGGGCCGACGTCGTCTTCCCGATCGCGCTGATCGAGGAGCGCCCGGGCACCTTCCTGAACTGGGAACACCGTGCCGGCCGGGTGAACACCGTGATCAAGGGCCAGAACCCGCCAATGACCGACCTGCGTGTCCTGGCCGCCCTGGCCGACGGCCTCGGCAAGCCCTTGGGCATCCGGACGCCCAGCGCCGCGCTCGCCGAGTTGTCCGAACTGGGCAGCTGGGACGCACCGGTAGCGGCCAAGCCGAAGACGAAGAGGGCTTCGTCGGCGAAGGCTTCGTCAGGCTCAGCCAGCGTTGCGGCGAAGGCTTCGTCAGCGAGCGTTTCGGCGGCTTCGTCAGGCTCAGCCAGCGTTTCCGGGACGATCCCTGAGTCCGTCCCTACGATCCCTGAGCTTGACGAAGGGTCCCTCCCAGCCAAACTAGCCACCTGGCGCCAACTCATCGACGGCGGCCGCGGCCAGGACGGCGAAGAGGCCCTGGCTGCCACCGCCCGTCCGTCAGTGGCGCGGGTAGGCGCCCAGCTCGCCGAAAAACTGGGTGTGACCGACGGCGACCAGGTGACGGTCAGCGGGGGCGCGGGCTGGTACAGCCTGCCGGTCGCGATCACACCGGGCATGGCCGCAGGCACGGTCTGGGTACCGACCAACTCCCCGGGCACACCGTTGGGTGAGCTCGGCGTGGTCTACGGCGACACCGTCGCCATCACTGCAGGAGGCGAAGCATGAACGATCCGTGGTGGCTGGTACTGATCAAGGTCGTCGTACTGTTCGTCGTCCTGCTGGTCTGGACGATCTTCAACGTCTGGTACGAGCGGCGTCTCGTCGGCAAGATGCAGCACCGGCTCGGCCCGATCATGAACGGCCCGCTCGGCCTCGGTCAAGCGCTCGCCGACGGCATGAAACTCCTGATCAAAGAGGACTTCATGCCCTCGATGGTCGACCGCGCGCTGTTCGTGATCGCACCGCTGATCGCCGGCACGGCTGCCTTCACCGCTTGGGCGGTCATCCCCTTCGGCGGCGAGGTCGAGATCTTCGGCGTGAAGACGCTGCTGCAACTCACTGACCTTCCGGTCGGCGTGCTGGTGCTGCTGGCGGTGACCTCGGTCGGCATCTACGGCTTCGTGCTGGCCGGCTGGTCGTCCAACTCCCCGTATGCGCTGCTCGGCGGCCTGCGCTCTTCGGCGCAGATGATCTCCTACGAGATCGCCATGGGTCTGTCGCTGGTTTCGGTCTTCCTGTACTCCGGGTCGATGTCGACCCACCAGATCGTCGAGGCCCAGCGGACGCCGCTGGCACCGTTCGGCTTCGACTTCGGGCTCCAGTCCTGGTACTGGCTGCTGCTGCTGCCGTCGTTCGTGGTCTACGTGATTTCGATGGTCGGCGAGACCAACCGCGCGCCGTTCGACCTTCCCGAGGCCGAATCGGAGCTGGTTTCGGGCTACATCACCGAGTACTCCGGCTTCAAGTACGCGGTCTACTTCCTGGCTGAGTACATCAACATGGCCACTGTTTCGGCAGTCGCCACCACGCTCTTCCTCGGCGGCTACCTGCCGTTCTGGCCGCTGAACCTGATCGCTGCGCTGAACAACCCGTGGCTCGGCCCGATCTGGTTCGCGATCAAGGTGCAGTTGTTCATCTCGATGTTCGTCTGGCTGCGCGGCACCCTGCCGAGGTTCCGGTACGACCAGTTCATGAAGCTGGGCTGGAAGGCGCTCATCCCGATTTCGCTGGTCTGGATCATCATCATCGCCACCTTCCAGTCGTTGCGGCAGGAGAACCTGCTGCAGGGACCGGTGCTCTGGCTCATGGTCGGCATCATCCTGGCGCTGCTGGTGGCCTTCATGTTCATCGGCGGCAAGCCCGAACCCGAACCGCCAGAGGTTCCGGTCGGTGAGTTCGACGCCTTCGCGGGCGGGTACCCGGTACCGCCGATGCCCGGGCAGGTGCTGCCGGAGTTGGCCGACGTCGTCGCGTCCACCGCAGAGGCACCTGCGCGGCCGGCAGGAGAGGAGCAGTAGATGGGCATCTTCGACCCATGGGCGGGGTTCGGCGTCACGTTCCGGACCATCTTCCGAAAGACCTTCACCCAGGGCTACCCGGAGAAGGGCAAGGAGAAGATCACCGCGCCGCGCTTCCACGGCCGGCACCAGCTGAACCGCTGGCCGGACGGGCTGGAGAAGTGCGTCGGCTGCGAGCTGTGCGCCTGGGCCTGCCCTGCGGACGCGATCTATGTCGAGGGCGCGGACAACACCGACGAGGAGCGCTACTCCCCGGGGGAGCGTTACGGCCGGGTCTACCAGATCAACTACCTGCGCTGCATCCTGTGCGGCCTGTGCATCGAGGCGTGCCCGACCCGGGCGCTGACCATGACCAACGACTTCAAGCTGGCGGACACCACCAGGGAGAAGATGATCTACACCAAGGACCGGCTGCTGGCACCGCTGCTGCCCGGCATGGAGGAGCCCCCGCACCCGCGTCGGCTCGGTGAGGACGAGCGGGCCTACTTCCTCGGCTTGCCCGCCAACGGCAAGCCGGACAACCGGACGCCGGTGGTCCCAGACTCCGCTGGAGGAACTCGATGATTCCACTCGTGACCGGGGCAGAGGTCACCTTCTGGATCGTGGCCCCGCTGATGGTGCTCGGCTCACTCGGCCTGCTGGTCTTCCGCAAGGCCGTCTACGCAGCGCTCAGCATGGCCTTCGTGATGATCAACCTCGCGGTCCTCTACGCCTCGCTGGACGCGATGTTCCTCACCTTCGTGCAGATCATCGTCTACACCGGCGCGATCATGATGCTCTTCCTGTTCGTGCTGATGCTGGTCGGGGTCGGCCACACCGCGGACTCGCTGGTGGAGACGATCCCCGGGCAGCGCTGGCTGGCCGGCCTGGCCGGGCTCGGGCTGCTCGGTCTGATCCTCTTCGGTATCGGCGGCTCGCTGGTCGGTGGCCCGCGGATCGGCCTGGACGAGGCCAACGCGGCACACGGCGGCAACGTCGAGTCGCTCGCAGCCCTGATCTTCGGCCGCTACGTGTTCGTCTTCGAGCTCACCTCGGCGCTGCTGATCACCGCGGCCGTCGGCGCCATGGTGCTCGGCCAGCACTTCCGCGTCCGACCGCGGCCCACTCAGCCCGAACTCGCCGAGAAGCGGATGCGCGACTACGCAGGCAAGGGCACGCACCCCGGCTCGCTGCCGAACTCCGGCGTGCTGGCCAACCACAACTCCATCGCCACCCCGGCCCTGCTGCCGGACGGCTCGGTGAGCGAGGCCTCGGTCTCAAAGACGCTGGCCGGACGCGGTGTCATCGTGGACGCGCCAGCGGCCAGCCTGGCCACCGCGCGCGCCTTCGAGTCGATCGAGAGCCACCAGGGCGAGGAGGACGAGTGATGAGCCCCGACAACTACCTGTACCTGGCGGCGATCCTGTTCACGATCGGCGCCGTCGGCGTGATGGTGCGGCGCAACGCCTTGGTCGCTTTCATGTCGGTCGAACTGATGTTGAACGCCGCGAACCTGGCGATGGTCGCCTTCGCCATGGCCCGCGGCGGCCTGGACGGGCAGGTGGCCACCTTCTTCGTGATGGTGGTGGCCGCGGCCGAGGTCGTGGTCGGCCTGAGCATCATCATCACCATCTACCGCACCCGGCGGTCCACTTCGGTGGACGCGGCTAGCCTGCTGAAGCTGTGAGGGCTCAATGATCACCCTGGAAACCCTGGCTCCGGTGGCTGCCACCGGCATGTTCTCCTACGCCTGGCTGATGATCGCGGTGCCGGCGGTGAGCGCCGCACTGCTGCTGCTCGTGGGCAGCGTCCTCGATCGCGTCGGCCACTGGGTGGCGGTCGCGGCGGTGACCTTCTCCTTCGCCATCGCGGTGTGCCTGTTCAGCCAGCAACTGCTGTCGCCGGAGGACGCCCGCGCGGTTTCGGTGCCCATGTTCGAGTGGATCACGCTCGGCTCCTGGCAGGTCTCGGCCGGGCTGCTGGTAGACCAGCTCTCCATCCTGTTCGCGTTGCTGATCACCGGTGTGGGCGCCCTGATCCACCTGTACTCGGTGGGCTACATGGCACACGACGAGCGCAAACGCCGCTTCTTCGCGTACCTGAACCTGTTCATCGCCGCGATGCTGATCCTGGTGTTGGCAGACAACTACCTGGTGCTGTTCGTCGGCTGGGAGGGCGTGGGCCTCGCGTCCTACCTGCTGATCGGGTTCTGGCAGCACAAGCCGTCCGCCGCCGCGGCCGCCAAGAAGGCGTTCGTGATGAACCGCGTCGGCGACCTGGGCATGACCATGGCCGTGATGAGCATGCTGGCCCTGTTCGGCAGCTCTGCCTTCGTCGCGGTGAACGCCCACGCCGAGCACCTCGACCCGTTCTGGGCCACCACGATCGGCCTCCTGCTCCTGCTGGGTGCCTGCGGCAAGTCGGCGCAGGTGCCGCTGCAAGCCTGGCTGCTGGACGCGATGGAAGGCCCGACCCCGGTCTCGGCCCTGATCCACGCCGCAACCATGGTCACCGCGGGCGTCTACCTGGTGGTGCGCAGCCACGCGATCTTCGAGATGTCCGAGGCCGCGAGCACTGCGGTGGTAGTGGTCGGCACGGTGACGCTGCTGGCCGGCGCCTGGATCGGCACCAGCAAGGACGACATCAAGAAGGTGCTGGCCGGCTCCACGATGAGCCAGATCGGCTACATGATGCTCGCCGCGGGAATCGGCCCGGCCGGCTACGCCTTCGCGATCTTCCACCTGCTCACCCACGGCTTCTTCAAGGCGAACATGTTCCTCGGTGCCGGTTCGGTGATGCACGCGATGAACGACGACGTCGACATGCGCCACTACGGAGCGCTTGCGAAGGTCGTCCGGGTGACGTTCTGGACGTTCGCGATGGGCTACCTCGCGATCATCGGCTTCCCTGGCTGGGCGGGTTACTTCTCGAAGGACCACATCATCGAGGCGGCCTTCGAGCACAGCCCGATCGCCGGTACCGCAGCCCTGATCGGTGCGGGCATCACCGCGTTCTACATGACCCGGCTGATGCTGTTCACCTTCTTCGGCGAGAAGCGCTGGCAGGAAGGTGTCCACCCCCACGAGTCGCCGAAGACCATGACCATCCCGCTGATCGTGCTGGCGGTGCTGAGCGTGGTCGCGGGTGCGGCGATGAACGGCTGGATCCAGCACTGGTTGGAGCCCGCAACCGGTGCACATCCGCACGAGGTGTCGCTGATCCCGACCCCGCTGGGGTGGCTCACCCTGCTGATGGTCGCGGCCGGTGTCGCGCTGTCCTGGTGGATCTTCGGTACCAAGCCGGTGCCCGAGGTGGCTCCGGCCTCCGCGAACCCGTTCACGGTGATGGGCCGCAACGACCTGTTCGGGGACACCGTCAACAACACCCTGGTCGTGGAACCGACGATGGTCGCCGCACGCGGACTGGTCGCCGGTGACAACCGGCTCATCGACGTCGGCGCCGACAAGCTCGCCGCGATGTTCACCGGGCTGTCCACCCAGACGCGCAAGCTGCAGACCGGGCAGGTCCGAACGTACGCACTCACCATGACGATCGGCGCACTGCTGGTCGGCGTCGTGATGATTCTCAGTCAGCTGGGCTGAGGGAGGTAGCCGAAATGACATTCCCCTGGCTCACGTTCCTGGGACTCGCGCCGCTGCTCGGTGCCGCAGTTCTCTGCTTGCCGTTGAAGGACGTCGCCCGCTGGGTCGGCATGGCCTTCGCCCTGGTCACCGCTGTGATCGGGATCGGCATCACGGCCCTCTACCTGGGCGGGCAGACCTTCGTCGAGCGCGCTCCCTGGATTCCGGCCTTCGGTGCCAGCTGGGCCGTCGGCCTGGACGGGATGGCGCTGGTGATGGTGCTGCTAACCGTCCTGCTGGTGCCGGTCGTACTACTGGCCGAGTGGCGGGTCGGCGGCGCCGGACGCTGGTCGGCGCAGACGTTCTTCGCGCTCGTCCTCGCGCTGGAGAGCCTTTCGATCTTCACCTTCATGGCCGAGGACGTCCTGCTGTTCTACCTCTTCTTCGAAGCCACTCTGATTCCGATGTACTTCCTCATCGGCGGCTTCGGCGGCCCGCAGCGGGCTTACGCGGCAGTGAAGTTCCTGCTGTTCAGCCTCGCCGGCGGCCTGATCATGCTGGCCTCGGTGATTGGTCTCTACGCCTGGTCGGTGCAGGTCACCGGGCAGCCGACCTACCTGCTCAGCGAACTCCAGCAGCTCGAACTCGATCCGAGCCTCGGCCGCTGGCTGATGCTCGGCTTCCTGGTCGCCTTCATCGTGAAGGCGCCGATGGTTCCGGTGCACACCTGGCTGCCCACGGCCACCGAACAGGCCACGCCGGGCACGTCCGTCCTGCTCGTGGGCATCCTGGACAAGATCGGCACGTTCGGGATGATCCGGTTCTGCCTGGGGCTCTTCCCCGAAGCCAGCACCTGGATCGCCCCGGTGATGATCGCCCTGGCACTGGTGAGCATCATCTACGGTGCGGTCGCCGCGATCGGCAGCACCCACCTGCTGCGGTTGGTGGCCTACACCTCGATCAGCCACTTCGGCTTCATGGTGCTGGGCATCTACACCTTCACCAGCGTGGGCATCTCGGGCTCGATCTTCTACATGCTCAACCACGGCTTCTCGACCGCTGCGCTGTTCCTGGTGATCGGGTTCCTGATCTCCAGGCGCGGGTCCGCGCTGGTCGCGGACTTCGGCGGGGTGCAGAAGGTCGCACCGGTGCTTTCTGGGGTGTTCCTGATGGCCGGTCTCTCCGGACTGGCCCTGCCGGGCATGTCGAGCTTCGTGTCGGAGTTCATGGTGCTGGCAGGTGCCTGGTCGGCGATTCCCTGGGTCGCAGCAGTGGCCTCGTTGGGCACAGTCCTGGCTGCGGTCTACATCCTGCTGATGTACCAGCGCACCATGACCGGCCCGGTGACCCCTGCGGTCGCCGAACACTTCACCACGGACGCGACCGCGTCCGAGAAGTGGGTGATCGGGCCGCTGCTAGCGGTGATCCTGCTGCTCGGCTTCCTGCCGAACATCGCCCTGAACGTCATCGAGCCCACCGCGCACCAGACCATGAGCATCGTCGGGGTCACTGACCCGGTCGCTCCGCTGGGAGAGGAAGCCAAGTGAACAGCATCGCCGCGCCAACGTTCGAGTGGCTGCAGCTCGCGCCCGTCCTCGTGGTGCTCCTGGCCGCCTGCGCCGGGATCCTGATCGAAGCCCTGGTACCGCGCCAGTGGCGCTTCCTTGCGCAGATCGCCCTCTTCGAGGTCGCGATCGGGCTCGCCTTCCTGTTCCTGGTGATCAGCTGGCGGCAGCCCAACCACAGCCAGGGCCTGCTGGCGATGGGGTCGATCACGCTGGACGGCCCGACCTACCTGATGTGGGGCGCCCTGCTGGTGTTCGGGTTGCTCGCCCTGCTGATCTTCTCCGAGCGTGACCTGGACAACGGCGCGACGGCCTTTGCCGCGTCCGCTGCCTCGGTGCCCGGAAGTCCCGCCGAGGCTGAGGCGAATGCCGCCAGGCACGAGCATTCCGAGGTCTTCCCGCTCGCGATGTTCGCACTGTCCGGGATGATGGTCTTCGTCGCGGCCAATGACCTGATCACCGCCTTCGTCGGTCTCGAAGTCATGTCGCTGCCGCTGTACCTGCTTTCCGGGATGGCCCGCAAGCGCCGCCTGCTGAGCCAGGAGGCCGCGCTGAAGTACTTCCTGCTCGGGGCGCTCTCGTCCGCGTTCTTCCTGTTCGGCATGGCGCTGGTGTACGGCTTCTCCGGATCGTTCCAGCTCAGTGCGATCAACGACGCGATCGCCAACCCGGTCTACGGACGCGGGCTGCTGTACACCGGGATCGCCTTCCTGGCCATCGGCCTGCTGTTCAAGATCGGCGCGGTGCCGTTCCACAACTGGGTGCCGGACGTCTACGTGGGTGCGCCCACCCCGGTCACCGGGTTCATGGCCATCTGCACGAAGCTGGCTGCGGTCGGCTTCACCCTGCGCCTGTTCTTCGTCGCGTTCGGCGGCGAGCGCTGGACCTGGCAGCCGCTGCTCGCGACGGTGGCGGTGATCACGATGGCCCTGGGCGTGGTGGTGGCGCTGACCCAGACCGACATGAAGCGGCTGCTGGCCTACAGCTCGATCTCGCACGCCGGGTTCCTGCTGGTGGCCATCGTCGGTGCTACGGCCGGCGTCACGGGACAGATCAACAGCTTCGGTGCGATCCTGTTCTACCTGGTGGCCTACGGTTTCGCGACCATCGCGGCCTTTGCGATCGTGACCATGGTTCGCGACTCCGCAGGTGAGGTGCACGCGATCGCCGGCTGGGCCGGCCTGGGCCGGAAGAACCCCCTGCTGGCGGGCATCTTCGCGCTGTTGATGCTGAGCTTCGCCGGGATTCCGCTGACGGGCGGGTTCATCGGCAAGTGGGCGGTGTTCTCGGCAGCCTGGCGTGGCGGCTACTCGTGGCTGGTCGTGGCCGCGGTCGTGTTCAGCCTGGTGGCCGCCTACGTCTACCTGCGGGTGATCGTGACCATGTTCTTCGCCGAACCCGCCGCCGGTGTGGGTGTCGGCCGGGCAAGTGGCATGACCTGGGTGCCGGTGGGACTGGGCGCGATCGCGTCCGCGTACCTGGGGCTCTTCCCGGGACCGCTGCTGGACCTGGTTACGACTGCCAGCACGTTCCTGCGCTGAGGCTATGCTGTCCGGCGTGCCATTAGCCACCCAGCCCGCCGATCTCGTGGGTGAGTTGGAGCCCCAATTCACCGCACGGGTCACCGAGTTGCTCGAGCGGATCGAGGCGCGTCTCGCGGACGCGGCGATCGCGAAAACCGACTTCGTCACGCAGGCCGCCCAGCACATCATCAGCGCCGGGGGCAAGCGTTTCCGTCCGCTGCTGGTGGTGCTCGCGGCGCTGCTCGGCGAGGACCCGGACGATGAGTCGGTCATTCGTGCGGCGCTAGTCATGGAACTCACCCACGTGGCGAGCCTGTACCACGACGACGTGATGGACGAGGCGCAGTTGCGCCGCGGGGCACCGAGCGCGAACCAGCGCTGGGACAACACCGTGGCCATCCTGGTGGGCGACTTCCTGTTCGCGAAGGCGTCCTCGCTGGTGGCCACGCTGGGCACCGATTATGTGACGCTACAGGCGGAGACCTTCGCCCGCCTCGTCCAGGGCCAGATCGCGGAGACCCGCGGCCCGCTGCCGGGTGACGATCTGCTCGCGCACTACCTGAGCGTGGTGTCGGATAAAACCGGGTCGCTGATCGCCGCGTCCACGATCTTCGGGGGCATGGTGGCCGGGGTCTCGCCGGCTGAACTCGACGCACTGGGGGCGTACGGCGAGGAGATCGGGGTGGTGTTCCAGCTCAGCGACGACATCATCGACATCGCCAGCGACACCTCCGGAAAGACGCCCGGTACCGATCTGCGCGCCGGGGTGCCCACGCTGCCCACCTTGTTGGCCCGGCGCTCGACCGCTGCGGCGGACGCCCGACTGCTCGCCCTGCTCGATGCCGACCTCAGCGCCGACGCCGACCTGGCCGAGGCGTTGGATCTGATGCGGGCGCATCCGTCCATGGCGGAGGCCCGCGAGGTGATCCGCACCCGCGCGGAGATCGCGCGCTCCCACCTCGCGCCCCTGCCCGAAGGTCCCGCGAAGGATGCGCTCTCCGCGCTGTGCGACGGGGTCATCTCCCGCTCGTCCTGAGGCGATCTCGTTGGATTGCCCTGCCGCCATTCCTTGGTCAGCCTTCTGAGCGCTGAGCTCTGCCGTGATCTGGACCCGTAGCCCGACCAACCCGCGGTTTCGGGCCGCGCGGCGGACTCTACGGTCCGAATCGCGGCGCCACTCGAATCGATGGAACCGGATGCGAAGTCGGCTCAGAAATGAGAGGGTTCTCATAGCGTCCAACAAGGGCAGTTGGAGCTGACCCGACGGCCCGCCTAGACCCACAGCGAATGAGGAGCAGATCAGTGAGCAAGTATCGAGTAGGCATCATCGGGACCGGCTTCATCTCCACCCTGAAGCACCTTCCGGGGCTGGCCGGCAACGCCGACCTGTGCGACGTGGTCGGCTTCTGCGACCTGGTCGCGGAGCGCGCCGAGACCGCCAAGGAGAAGTACGGCAGCGCGGACGCCTACGTCACCACCGACTGGCACGACATCGTGAACGACCCCAACCTGGACGTGATCTACGTCGCGACCTGGAACGTCAGCCACTGTGAGATCACCTGTGCCGCTCTCGAGGCAGGCAAGCATGTGATGTGCGAGAAGCCGATGGCCGTCACGGGCGAGGACGCCCGGAAGATGGTCGCGGCCGCGCAGCGCACCGGCAAGAAGCTGACCATCGGGTACCAGAACCGGCTGCGCGAGGACACCCAGTTCCTGCGTGGCGCGGTGGACGCGGGCGAACTCGGCGAGATCTACGTCGCGAAGGCCCACGCGGTTCGCCGTCGCGGCGTGCCCACCTGGGGCGTCTTCACCGACAAGGAGAAGCAGGGCGGCGGCCCCCTGATCGACATCGGCACCCACGCCCTCGACCTCGCCCTGTGGTACATCGGCGACTACGGGGTGGAATCGGTCACCGGATCGGTGTACGAGAAGCTGCGCGACAAGCCGCAGGGCAACCCCGGCGGCGGCTGGGACCCGGAGACCTTCAGCGTGGAAGACTCGGCGTTCGGCTACATCAAGCTGAAGAACGGCGCGACGATCTTCCTTGAGGCCGCGTGGGCGCTGAACGTGAAGGATCCCCGGGAGGCGGCGGTCACCCTGATCGGCACGGACGGCGGCGCGGAGATCGAGCATCACGGCAACGGCTACGAGGCGAGCCTGAACAAGGTACTGGCCGACCGGATGATCGTGTCCGAGCCCGGCGCGAGCACCCCCGGTTCGGAGGACTTCGCTGTGCTCGGCACCAAGGAGACCCGGCAGTGGCTGCAGGCGCTCACCGACGGCACCGACCCGGTCGTGCTGCCCGAACAGGCCTGCGTGGTCACCGAGATCCTCGAAGCGATCTACGCCTCGTCCGCCTCTGGCCAGCCGGTCAGGTTCTGAGTCGAACGGAGATCTGCGATGACTCGTCCGGTCACGTTGTTCACCGGTCAGTGGGCCGACCTGCCGTTCGAGGAGGTCTGTCGGCTGGCCTCGGGCTGGGGTTATGACGGCTTGGAGATCGCCTGCTGGGGCGACCACCTCGACGTCTACCGCGCTGCCGAGGACGACTCCTACGTCGCGGCCAAGAAGGACACGCTGGCCAAGTACGGCCTTGGGGTGTGGGCGATCAGCAACCACCTCAAGGGTCAGGCGGTCTGTGACGACCCGATCGACTTCCGGCACCGCGACATGGTGTCCGACCGCGTCTGGGGTGACGGGGACGCCGAGGGCGTCCGCAGGCGCGCGGCGGAGGAGATGAAGCTGACCGCGATCGCAGCCCGCAAGCTCGGCGTCGACACGGTGGTCGGGTTCACCGGTAGCAAGATCTGGCAGTACGTGGCGATGTTCCCGCCGGTGCCGGATGCGGTGATCGATGCCGGTTACGCAGACTTCGCCGACCGGTGGAACCCGATCCTGGATGTGTTCGACTCCGAGGGGGTGCGGTTCGCCCACGAGGTGCACCCTTCGGAGATTGCGTACGACTACTGGTCGACGAAGCTGACGCTGGACGCGATCGGGCACCGGGAGGCGTTCGGGTTGAACTGGGATCCGTCGCACATGATGTGGCAGGAGATCGATCCGGTGGGGTTCCTGGTCGACTTCGCCGACCGGATCTATCACGTGGACTGCAAGGACACGAAGATGGCGGTCGGTAACGGGCGCAATGGCCGGATGGGTTCGCACCTGGGTTGGGGTGATCCTCGTCGTGGTTGGACGTTCGTCTCGACAGGCAACGGTGACGTCCCGTGGCAGCGGTGTTTCCGGACGCTGAACGCGATCGGCTACACCGGTCCCATTTCGATCGAGTGGGAGGACGCCGGGATGGATCGGCTGCGCGGGGGCAAGGAGGCGATCGACTTCGTACGGGCGAACCTGTTCGACCCGCCCTCGACGTCCTTCGACGCGGCCTTCAGCACCCAGGCCCAACCGGACAGCTGACCGACCAACCAACTCGTTAGTGAAGGAAGAACTCCGGATGAAGCACCCACTGGTGATCGTCGGCTACGGCACGATGGGCGACTACCACCGCCGCAAGCTCGAGACCATCGACGGCTTCGAGGTCGTCGCGATCGTGGACATCGACGAGGAGGCGCGCCGCGCCGGTGAGGCCGACGGTTTCGCCGCCTACGCCACCCTGCCCGAAGCCCTGGCCGGCCATGAGGCCGACTTCGTCCTGATCGCCACGCCGAACGACAGCCACCACGAACTGGCGATGACCGCGCTGACCGCAGGCAAGAACGTGCTCTGCGAGAAGCCGGCGATGGTCACCAGTGCCGAGCTCACCGAGGTGATTGCCGAGGCCGCGCGCGTCGGCAAGCTGTTCATGGTGCACCAGAACCGGCGTTGGGACCCCGACTACCTGGCCATGAAGGCGATCTACGACCAGGGCGTGATCGGCCCGGTGAACTACATCGAGACCCGGGTGCATGGCTCGCGCGGCATACCGGCCGACTGGCGCACCAAGAAGGTCAACGGCGGCGGCATGCTGCTCGACTGGGGCGTCCACCTCGTCGATCGGCTGCTGCTCATGGTGGACTCGCCGGTGGTCGACCTGTACGCCAGCCTCAGCTACGCGCTGGGACAGGAAGTGGACGACGGTTTCAAGGCCTACCTGACCTTCGCGAACGGAGTGACCGCGCTGGTGGACGTGAGCACGACGAGCTACCTGCCCTTGCCACTGTGGGTGCTGCAGGCCAATCGCGGTTCCGCGGTGATCGAGAACTGGAGCACACCGGGGCGCGTGCTGCGCCTGGGTGTGGAGGAAGAGGCCGACGCTCAGCCGATCCAGGCCGGTGCCGGCATGACCAAGACCATGGCGCCGCGGGTGAAGGACTACTCCAATTCCTACAAACTGGACGATTCCCTGGAGTCGCTGCCCGTCCCGGTGGTCGAGGCCGACGTGTGCGACTTCTACCGCAGCGCACTCGCGGTTGTGGATGGGGGCGCGGCGCCGGTGATCACGAACGCACAGGTGCTGCGCACGATGCGGCTGCTGGAGGCCTGTGTGCAGTCCCACGAGCAGCGCGAGGTGGTGCACTTCGAACCGGCGGTCAACGAGCCGTCCGCCTGATTGATCGGTTCTTGTCCCTACGGCCGTCCGGTTGCCCTCGGGCACGCCGGACGGCCGCAGTGCGCTCGGCCTGACAAGATCAAGCCATGACCGAACTGACCGAACTGGACGCGCTGGCAACGGCCGCGGCGATCCGTGGTGGCGCTACGTCTGCGGTGGAGGTGGCCAAGGCGCACCTGGCCCGTGCGGAGCGACTCTCCGCTGTGGTTGGCGCCTTCGCCCGGCTCACTCCGGACCGTGCCCTCGCCGAGGCCGCTGCGGTCGATGCCGCGCAGGCGTCGGGGGAGTCCGGCGGCCCGCTGTCGGGCGTGCCGTGCCCGATCAAGGATCTCAACCCGGTTGCCGGAGTCGGTCTGGAAGCAGGCAGCGCTGCGTTGATCGGCAATGTGGCCGAGGCGGACGACGACATCGTCGGTTGGTTCCGCGAAGCCGGCACGGTGCTGCTCGGCAAGACCTCCACCCCTGAGTTCGGCCTGCCCTGCTACACCGAACCGGACACCGGCCCGCCCGCCCGGACCCCCTGGGACCTGCGGCGCTCGGCCGGCGGGTCGAGTGGCGGCGCCGCGGCTGCGGTGGCGACTGGACTCGCACCGATCGCGCACGCCTCGGACGCGGGTGGATCGATCCGAATCCCAGCGTCGGCGTGCGGGCTGGTGGGCCTGAAGGCGAGCCGCGGCCGAATCAGCCCCGGCAGACTCCGCGAACCCGGCCCTGGGTTGGGCACTGACGGGGTGCTCAGCCGGACGGTCGCCGACACGGCGGTCGCACTGGATGTTCTCTCCGGGCGCGGGCTGGGGGAGCCGTATGAGGTGGCGGCACCGGCCAGCAGCTTCGCCGACGCTGCGCTGCGTGCGCCGGGACGCCTGCGGATCGGTGTGCTGACTGAGCCCACGATCGCCGAAGCGGACGTGCACCCGGCGTGCCTGGACGCGGTCGCCCGAACCGCCGAGACACTGGCTGCGCTAGGGCACGAAGTGGACGCGGCCCCGCAGCCGTTCGCGGTCGATCGCTGGCAGGCGTTCGCGGAACTCTGGGCGGTCGGCTCGGCGATGGTGCCGCTGCCGCCGGAGGCCGAGGCGCGGCTGCGTCCGCTCACCCGGTGGCTGCGCGAACGCGGACGGCGTGCGACCGGCCTCGAATATGCACGTGCTGTCGGCGCCGTCCAGCGGATCGGAGTGGACATCGCCCGAGCCTGGGCGGGGTTCGACGTGATCCTCACCCCGACCCTCGCGCAACCACCGGCGCTGGTCGGATCGCTGCGCAACGACGCCGATCCCGAAGCCGACTTCGCCGCCCAGACCCGGTTCACGCCATGGACGAGCGTCTACAACCTTTCCGGGCGTCCGGCGATCTCGCTGCCGCTGCACACGGCGGTGGTGGACGGCGCGCGCGTCCCGATCGGCGTGATGCTCGGCGCCGCCATCGGACGTGAGGAACTGCTGCTCAGCGTTTCGGCTCAACTAGAGGGGGCAGTCGGCTGGACCCATCCCTTCCTGGCCGCAGACCCCACCTGACGCTTCGGATATCGTCCCTTCCCGTCCGTCACAAGGTGGTCAGTGGGTGCACCGTGATGGTGCGCAGCTGACCATTCTGCGGTTGATTGGGGAGGAGGGCGGCGTCTGCCTTGACCGTTCCCTGAGGAGCTTCGTGAGGAACGAACGGCGGCGTCTGCCTTGACCGTTCCCTGAGGAGCTTCGTGAGGAACGAAGGGCCGGCGTCTGCCTTG
>Ga0209477_1000427_pt1 | contig 26114 bp, 26 predicted proteins | sample KloWWTupernatant_FD_187180 | JGI IMG/M metagenome (GOLD analysis project Ga0209477, IMG submission 187180) | Active sludge microbial communities from Klosterneuburg, Austria, studying microevolution and ecology of nitrifiers - Klosterneuburg... | ecosystem: Engineered > WWTP > Aerobic digester >... | reverse complement strand
CCGCTTGCGCGAGGAGCATCCCGAAAGTCGCTACCTGAACAAGATCCCGGGCAAGATCTGAGCTTGACACCGGCCTTGCCGCGCGCGCTGGCGCTTTGCACCACGCTCCTTCTCGCCGGCGGCTGCGCGAGCAGCGGACCCTACTGGAGTCGTGAGGACCAGGGAGCGGCCGAAGCCACCGAGCTACGCGAGCGCGTCACTCGTCTGGAGGCGCAGCTCACTGCGGCCGAGAGCGAGAAGGCCGCGCTGGCGGAGCGGGCGGCGCGGCTCGAGCGCGAGCTCGCGCGGCTGCGCGAAGGGGAGTCGCCGTCTGCCGACACCGGGCTGACAGCGCCGGTCTCCGCCGAGGCGGCCGACAGTGCACCCGCGCGTCCGATGCGCACGGAGATCGAACAGAGCGATCTCGACGAAACCGACACGACGCCGGCCGCGGAAGCTGGGGAAGCCGCGCCCACAACGCCCATCGCCGGCGCGCAGGAGCCTCGGGCGCTCTACGAACGCAGTCTGGAGCTCCTCGAAGCGAGCCAGCTGTCCGATGCGGAAGCGGGCTTCCGCCGGTTCCTGGCGGAAAACCCAGGCTCGGACTTGGCCGACAACGCCCAGTTCTGGCTCGCCGAGTCGGCTCTGCGGCGTGGGGACGTCGCTGCCGCGCTGGCCGGATTCCGCGCCGTGGTGGAGAACTACCCCGAGGGCAACAAGGTACCGGACGCGCTGCTCAAGGTCGGTTCCTGTCTGGCGACACTCGGTGAAGCCGAGTCCGCTGCGACGGTCTACCGGGAGCTGCTGGAGCGATTCCCCGCTACTGCCGCGGCCGAGGCGGCGCGCCAGCGCCTCGGCGCCCCCTAGCCACCCGGACCATGCCACTCCCGGGCCTTCCGCCCACCGGAAGGCATGCCGCTAACTTCAAGCAGATGCATGGGTTCCGTGGAAGATGCACTTGACACTGTGCACCCCCGCGAGTACCCTTCGAGGCAAGTTCAAGACGGAACGCGCCAGATAGAAACGGCTTCTGGAGGTCGACTCATGGCAAACCGCCATCTCATGGTATTCGCGCTGCTCGGCTCGGCCCTCCTTGTCGGTGTCGCAGTCGAAGCGGCGGACACTCCGCCGACCGATCTCAAGCTGGTGAACGGCCACTGGACGGCCTGGGATCCTCCGACCCCGCCGGAAGGGGCCAAAGTGCATGTCGTCGTCGCCGGCGACACCTTCTGGGACCTGGCGGCGGCGAACCTCGCCAACCCCTACCTCTGGCCGCAGATCTGGGAGAAGAACCAGTACGTCCGGGACGCTCATTGGATCTACCCCGGCGATCCGCTCGTGATCGATCTCCAAGTCGCGCCCGCCTCTGAGGTCGGCGCGACGGCGACCGGTGAAGAGCCCGTCGAAGAGGTTGCCGACAGCGCCGGCGGGGATGCCGGCGACGGCGAGGGCGCCACGGCCGAGTCCGGGATGGCGACGGCAGACGAGAGCGGCGCTCGTGGCGGGGCGGCTTCCATCCCCGGAGTGGCGGCGCTCGGCAGGGGCAGCGTTCCGTCGCCGCTCGGCTCCCAGGACGACATCTATTGCTCCGGCTTCATCGGCGCTCCCGACGAGGCTTTCGGCTACTCGGTGGTCGGTTCGGAGTACGAGGTCCTCTCGCCGCAGCTGCGGAATCCCGTGTACGGGAAGGTCGAGGGCATCTACGGCACCGTCGACACGGTCAAGTTCAAGCTGACCGCCGGCGACATCGTCTACATCGACGGCGGTCGCGCGGCCGGGCTCTCCCCGGGAATGCAGTTCACCGCCGTCGCCGCCGGCAAGGTCGTTCGGCATCCGGTGTCGAACGAGGCGCTCGGGCGCCAGTACAGCTACAACGGCCGCATCCGGGTGCTCTCCGTCCAGGAAGAGTCGGCGATCGCAGAGATCGTGCAGAGTTGCGATGGCATCTCGGTCGGCATGAAACTCAAGCCTTTCGAGCAGGAGCCGATCCCCCTGGCGCGGCGCGGCTCAGTGCGGCCCGTGACCGACCCGGCGAGCTACGAAACTCTGAGCAGCGCGGCGGTGATCGTCTCGTCCCCGGTCGATCTCGTGACGCTCGGCCAGGATCATGTCGTCTTCATCGATCGTGGCGAGGAGGACGAGGTCCTGCCCGGCGACATCTTCACCATCTATCGCATGAACCGCGCCAGCCAGCCGCCGGTCGTACTGGGCGAGCTTGCGGTGCTTTCGGTGCGGGCGCACACCGCGATCGCGAAGATTCTGGAGTCGCGCTACCCGGTCTACGTCGGCGACCGGCTCGAGCGCAAGTAACCGCAACGAGACCCGGCACGAGCCACGCGAGTCGCCTGCGCCGGGTTGCACCCTGCCGCCTTTTGCGATAGATTTCACCTTCGAGCAGGGTGAATCCGCTGTGAACCGACAAAACTACAACGGCAGGCTCCACCAGATCGTCGACGAGCTCGTCAGCCAGGGGTTGACCCTGGAACAGGCCCGTCAAGAGTTCGAACGACAGTTCATCACGGCCTCCTTGCGCTCCAACGACTGGAACTACTGTCGCTCGGCGCGCAGCCTCGGAGTCCATCGCAACACCCTGCGCAACAAGGTTTCTCACTTGGGCATCGGCGGCAGTGAAGGCAAGGGGAAGGCAACAACTCCCCGTGTCGGCTTGCGGCGCCAGTTCCCCAAGGTCTGACCCGAAGCACCCGAAAAAAACCAACCACACACACTGAACGTCGGCGGCTCCCCTCTCGGGAAGCGGCTCATTCGCGACCATTCTCGGCCGCTGACGGCAGTTTCATACGGAGGCGACAGATGCCCGCCGCTCCCTTTCACCGCCTGACCCGCCGCATGATCTGGAGCGCTGGCGCTTCGGTCACGCTGCTTTTCCTGACCTCGAGCTCCACCTTGCCTACGGTGGCGGTTCCGCCCACCGGATTCTCGCTCGAGCTCGAGCGGATCTTCAGCCGCCAGCAGGGTCTCGGGCTCGTCCTGCAGCAGGCGCCGAGCCCACGCAGCGGCGGCCTCGAGTCTCTCCGCCCGGATTCCCGCCGGCAGCGCACCGGCCCGGAGACCGATCGGTACCTAGCGGGCCTGCCCTTCGGACGCGAGATCGGAGGCGCCGCGAAGCGCTACAACGTCGACTCGCTGTTGCTGGCGTCGATCGTCGAAGCGGAGTCCAGCTTCCGTCCCGACGCCGTCTCCGAGAAGGGAGCTCTCGGTCTGATGCAGCTCATGCCGCTGCACTTTCCGGCAAGTGATTCGGCTCTGGAGCAGCCCGACCCGCTCGATCCGACAGTGAATCTCGACTTTGGCGCTCGCTATCTGCGGGACTTGCGGAAGCGGTATGACGGCGACCTGGAGCTGGCGCTGGCCGCCTACCACGCCGGCCCGGGGACCATCGATCGCTTCGGGGGTCTGCCGCCCTACCGTGAAACCCAGGCCTATGTCGGCCGGGTGCTCAAGCTCTACAGCGAGCACCAGCGTGAAGCCGGCGCCGCGTCGCCGGTCGCGGTCCCGGCCGAATGGAAGCCGCAGCCGGCGCGAATTCGCGGATCCGGGGAAGGATCCTAGGCGCGCTTCTCGGTCTCGGAGTCGCCGCTGTCGTCGTCTTTGAGTCCCTTCTTGAAGTTCTTGATCGCCTCGCCGAGCCCCTTGCCCAACTGGGGAATCTTCGAGGCGCCGAAGAGCAGCACGAGAATGACGAAAATCACCAGCAACTCAGGTACTCCGAGCGAGCCCATCGCGGGAACCTCCTCGAGGCCGCGCCAGCGACGAAATGTTCGTCGCGCGCCGGTCAGTTGCGATCACTTTAGCAGAAGGGCAAACGATCGAACTGCGCACTCCACCAAGGGCGCAGGGAGTCGAACGCCGTCGCGGTTTCAGGCAGGCTCGCGAGATGCCGCGCGGCCCGCGCCAGCGTCGGCGCGATCAGCGGAAGATGGCGCGGATTCCCCCGCGCCGCGAAGCGAGCGAACGTTCCGCCCGCCTTCAGGGCGCGCTGGACGACCGCCCGCGAATACTGCTCGCGCGCCGATGGCGATCGCCATCGCTCCGGCAGGAGGGACTCCTCGAGCGCGGGCCCGGGGAAGAAGCTGTCGTTGAGCAGCGACGCCAGATCATAGGCCGGCGGCCCGAGCCGGAGGTCCTGGAAATCGATGACTGCGACTTGCTCGCCGAGCGGAACGAGGTTGCGCGCCATGTAGTCGCGATGACAGGGCACGAGAGGCGCTTCGGCGAGCCGCGCGCAGAGCTCCTCGAGCGCGCTCAGCAACTGTCGGCGCTCTGCGGGAAGAGCGGAGAGCCCCAATGGGTCGAGCAGAAACTCGAAGGTCGGCTCGAGCTCGCGCCGCAGAAGCGCGCGATCGAGCGGCGGACTGCCGAGGCGGGCGACTTCGTGGGCATTCAGCCCGGCGATCCTCTCGGCGATCTCGACGGCAGAGGCGAAATAGCCGTCTCTCTTCTCCAGAGGAAGTGCTGCGCACTCGAAGAGGTTCGCGGTCCCCAGGTCCTCGACGAGCATCCATCCCGTCCCGGTGCTCCACTCATGGACCGCCGGTACCCGCACGCCGGCGCCAGCGAGCAGGGCTCGCGCCGCAACGAAGCGCGTCATTGCCGCGCGCAGGTCCTCCGGGTAGTGCGCCGCGATCCGCGACGTGCCGTCGCCGAGAACGAGACGAAAGTACCGCCGTTGCGAGACATCTCCCGCCAGCGCATCCGCGGCACGCACATCGAGTCCGAGTCCTGCGAGCCAGCTCCGGAGCTCTGTCGCGATCATCGCGCCGAAAAGTAGCACAAGCATCCGTTTGACAGTGCTTTCGAGCGCGCCCGATAATCCAACCCGCCTCGAAGAGGACCTGAACCCGCAATGGACGAACGACGCCACACCTTCATGCGCGAACTGGAGCGCGCCCTGCTCGAGGCCATCTCGGAGTCGGCGGAGGTGCATCGCACGCTTCAGCAGATGCACCAGGAAGGGTACCGGCTGCAGCTTTTCCTCGACTGCCAGCCGGCGGGCGAGAAAGACCCGAAGGTGGGCGCCGAAACGGCGAAGCCCGGCATCCGCGTTCTCGAACCGGCGTTCCGCATCAACAGCGACGATCTCACCCTCCTGCGCGGACTCGGCATCGATCCCACCCGCAAGAGTCGGGCCCGCAAGTAGTTCCGGTCATGACCCTCGACACGCTCCCCGCTCCCGATCCGCTGGTCGGACTCGATCGCCTCGCGCTCGGCGAGCGCCTGGGAGCGCTCGTCACGCGCCCGTACCAGATCAAGCAGATCTACGACGCCCTCTACCTGCGCGGCATCACCCGGTTCGACGACATGACGGATCTCTCCCTGGCGTTGCGCAGCGCGCTCTCCGAGCGCTTCGCGGTCGGGCTTCCCGACGTCGCCACACAGCAAGAGTCCGCCGACGGTACGACGAAGTTCCTGCTCCGCCTGCGTGACGGCGCCTCGATCGAGACCGTCGACATTCCCGAGACGACGCGCCGAACGCTGTGCATCTCGAGCCAGGCCGGCTGCGGCCTCGCCTGCGCGTTCTGCGTCACCGGCTACTGGGGAGCGGGACGGAATCTCTCGGCGGGCGAGATCGTCGGACAGGTGATGCTGGTGCGCAAGCTCCGCGACCTGCCCGAGAGCCTGAACCTGGTCTTCATGGGCATGGGCGAGCCGTTGCTCAACCTCGATGCCGTCCGCGCGGCCCTGCTCCTGCTCTCCGAGCGCATCTCCTGGCGCCGCATGACGGTCTCGACCGCTGGCGTGATTCCCGGCATCGACGCCATCGGCACCTGGGAGCGGCGACCGAACCTGGCGATCTCGCTGCATGCCCCCGACGACGCCAGGCGCAGCGAGATCATGCCGATCAACCGCACCTACCCCCTGGCCGATCTGATCGAAGCGCTGCGTCGCTATCCACTCGAAGCACGGCGCCGGATCACCATCGAGTACATCCTGCTCGCCGGTTTCAACGACCGCCCCGGCGACGCTGTCGCTCTGGCGCAGCTGCTCCGCAAGCTACCGGTGAAGGTGAACCTGATCCCGTTCAACGCCGATCCGGTGCTCGGAGAGCGGTTCGCGCGGCCGGACGATGCAGCTATCACGCTCTTTCAAGAGACGCTCATCGCACGCAATTTGACGGCGACGGTGCGCCGCACTCGCGGCGACGACGTCGGCGCGGCCTGCGGCCAGCTGCGCGCCTTCGCCCGGCCGCCGCGCGCCAAGCCGGCGCGACGCGGCAACGCCAGTCAGTCGTCCTGAGTCCCGAATCCCTCCCGCAGCCAGATGAAGCTGCGGTTGCGACCCGCCGCGGCGCCGTCGCGGCGATAGCTTTCGAGCGTCTCGGGATGGCATGCCGTGCAGACCGCCAGTCGACGGACCTCGCCGACGCCGAGGCGCGCGAGCTCGATCTCGACGGCGAGCGGCAGATCGATGTGCGGACGGCCGCGCCTGCCGGGCAAGCGCACCACCGCCGAGCTGCGGGCGGCGACCGGCGCCGCGACCTCCTCGCCCACTTCGTAGCAGCAGGCGCCGATCGCCGGCCCGATCCAGGCGACGACGGCGCCCGCATCCGCGAACTCCGCCAGCGCGGCCGCGACGACGCCGCCGACGAACCCGCGCCATCCGGCATGGACCGCTGCCACCCGGTCGTCCGCGGCGAGCAGTACCGGCACGCAGTCGGCAGTCACTACCGAGAGCGCCAGCCCGCGGGTCGAAGTCGCCAGCGCATCCCCTTCGCCGCACTCTCCGCTCCGCCCGGCGAGCACCTTCGCGCCGTGCACCTGGCGCATCCACGCCTGCGGCCGATTCCGGCCGAGCCACGCGACGTCGCTCTCCCGGACGCCCTGCTCGCCGCGGCCGAGAAAGCGGACCTCGGCGGAGCCTGAGCGGTCGCGCCATCCCGGCAGGCCGCCGGGAGACTCCTGCGCCAAGGCCGTCGTCAGCACCCGCCGCGTCGTTTCTCGTAGCATCGCGCGATTCTAGTCGCCGCAGACGCTGCGATACACTGGCGCGATGCCAGTGTGGGAGCCGGTCATCGGGCTGGAAGTGCACGTCCACCTGAAGACCCGCAGCAAGATCTTCTGTCGTTGCGAGAACCGGTTCGGCGCCGATCCCAATACCCTGGTCTGCCCCGTCTGTCTCGGCTATCCAGGTACCCTGCCGGTCCTCAACGCGCGCGCCGTCGAGCTCGCGGCGACGCTGGCGCTCGCCCTCGGCTGCGAGGTCGCCGAGCGCTCCGTCTTCGCGCGCAAGAACTATTTCTACGCCGATCTGCCGAAGGGCTACCAGATCAGCCAGTTCGACCGCCCGCTGGCGATGCGCGGGCTCCTGCCGCTCGCCGACTCGCCGCGCGCCATTCGCGTGCATCGCCTCCATCTCGAGGAAGACGCGGGGAAGCTCCTGCACGAGTGGCCCGGAGGCGGCCCGACCGACGGCGTCAGTCTGGTCGATTTCAACCGCTGCGGCGTGCCCCTGGTCGAGATCGTCTCCGAGCCGGAGATCGCGAGCGCCGCCGAAGCCGAGGACTATCTGCGCAGCCTGCACCAGGTTCTGCTGTTCACCGGCGCGAGCGACGGCAACCTCGAGGAAGGCTCGCTGCGCTGCGACGCCAACGTCTCGCTCAGGCGCCCGGGTGAGGAGCGGCTCGGAACCAAGGTCGAGGTCAAGAACCTGAACTCCTTCAAGCACGTGGCGCACGCCGTCGACTACGAGATCCTCCGCCAGGCGGCGGTGCTCGACGCAGGCGGCACCATCCCGCAGGAGACGCGGAGCTTCGACGCCGAATCCGGGCGCACGCGAACGCTGCGCGGCAAGGAGGCGGCGCACGACTATCGCTACTTCCCCGATCCCGATCTGCCGCTGCTCCAGCTCGCTGCCGAACGTCTCGCGGAGCTCGCTGCGGCGCTTCCGGAGATGCCCTGGAAGCGTCGCACGCGGCTGGTCGAGGAGCTCGGTCTGCCGGCGACGGACGCGCGCGACCTGGTCGCGCAGCGCGAGCTCGCGGACTACTTCGAAGCCGTCGTCGCGGCTGCACCCGCACTGCCCCGGGCAGCGGCCAACTGGGTGCGCAACGACGTCGCACGCGAGCTCAAGGAGCGCCAGGCCACCATCGAATCGGCGATCGCGCCACAGCGCCTGGCCGAGGTCCTGCTCCTGGTCGAGAACGGCGAGGTCTCGTCCGGCGCGGCGCGCGAGCTGCTGCGGGAGATCTGGACGACGGACGAGAGCGCCGCGGCGGCGATGGCGCGGCTCGGCCTGGCCCAGGTGCGCGACGAAACGCAGCTCGTCGCCTGGGTGCAGGAGGTGCTGGAGAAGAGTCCGAGCCAGGTGGCGCAGGTTCGGGAAGGCAGGACGCAGGTCCTCGGCTTCCTCGTCGGCCAGGTGATGAAACGCTCGGCAGGAAGGGCCGAGCCGCGGCGGGTGCAGGAGCTCGTCAAGGCGGCCCTCGGCGTGGAGGAAGACCCTGCGTCCTGAGGGGCGGCGCGCGCCGCGCGGCCCGGCCGGCGGGAGCCTCCGGGCATGATCCAGTTCTTCGGCGTGACCCGGCGCTTCCCGACCGGGCAGTCGGCGCTCGACGGCATCAACCTCGAGATCGCACGCGGCGAGTTCTGCTTCATTACCGGGGCGAGCGGCGCCGGCAAGACCACGCTGCTCAAGCTCATCTTCCGTGAGGACGTTCCGACCGCCGGGCAGATCCTGGTCAACGGCCGCAATGTCTCGCTGATTCCGCGCGGCAAGATTCCCTTCCTCCGGCGTACCATCGGGGTGGTCTTCCAGGACTTCCGACTCATCGAGCGCAAGACGATCTTCGAGAACGTCGCCTTTCTGCCTCGCATCCTGGGGCTCGACCACAGTCGGCAGAAGCGCGTCGCCTTCGAAGCGCTGCGCCGCGTGGGCCTGTCCCATCGGATGGCGAGCTTTCCCAGCCAGCTTTCCGGAGGCGAAAAGCAGCGGGTGGCCATCGCGCGGGCGCTGATCAACGAGCCCGAGATCCTGATCGCCGACGAGCCTACCGGCAACCTCGACGAGGAGCTGTCGCAGGAGATCGTCCGCCTCTTCCTCGACATCCACCTGCGCGGCACGACGGTCCTCTTCGCCACCCACGACCGCTCCCTCATCGAGAGCGTCGGCCACCGCGTCCTGACGCTCGCCCACGGCCGCCTGATCGACGACCGGCCGTCGCGCCGCGCGCCGGCGCCGACGCCGCCAGAAGCGCCGCCGGCGATGCCTCCGCCGGATGAAGGCAGCGACTCCGGAGGCATCGTTTGAACGTCTTCCAGGCGTTCAGCTATTTCGTGCGCGAGGCTGCGGTAGGTCTCGCCCGCAGCTTCCGCGTCAGCCTGCTCGCGATCTTCACCATCGCGGTCAGCCTCTTTCTCTCCGGCATGGTGCTGCTGGTGAGCAAGAACCTGTCGCGCACCGTGCATGAGTGGCGCGCCGAGGCGCGCTTCGCCGTCTACCTCGCACCCGAAGTCGACGCCGGAGCCCGCGCAGCGCTGCGCGCCGTCATCGAGCAGGGACGCTGGACGGAGGCGCTCGCCGAGATCACCCCTGAGGCGGCGCGGGCGCGCTTCGAACGCGCCTTCCCGAGCCTCGCCGAGCTCGTCGCCGAGCGCGGTGAGGGGGCCCTGCCGTTCTCCTTCGAGGCGGTGCTCACGAGCGTCCCGGCGGCCGAGATGGTTGCGTTCACCGCTTGGGTGGACGATCTGCGCAGCCAGCCCGGCGTCGCCATGGTGGACGCGGATCAGGACTGGATCAGCCAGATCGAGACCGTGCTCGCCCTGATTCGCGGTCTCGGCGTGGCGCTCGCCGCGATCCTGCTCGGCGCCTCGGTGTTCACCATCGCCAGCGTCGTGCGCCTGACCTCGTTTCTCTATCGCGAAGAGATCGCCGTCATGCGCCTGGTCGGCGCCACCGAGTTCTACATCCGCGGCCCGTTCTACTTCGAGGGAATTCTCCAGGGGCTGCTCGGCGGCCTGATCGCCGTCGCCGCCCTGGGCGGTGTCCATCTGCTGATCGCGCCGCGCGTCGCGAGCTCGCTGGTCGCCGGCGCTCTCGCCGCCAGCTTCCTGAGCGTCGCCGAGCTCGTCGCTCTGGTGGCCTTCGGGGCCGTCGCCGGGTGGGCGGGCGCCGTCGTCTCGCTCTCCCGCGAAAGCCTAGAGACTCCCACCTAGCCCGACCGGCTCACCGGCTTCGTCGCGAAGCGCTGCGGATGCCCGCGACTGCAAGGCGTCGCGCCATCTTCAGTCGGCGGCCCGCGCAGAAAAGCAAAGACCCCGCGGAAGCTGCTCCGCGGGGTCTTCTCCTTCCGGCTGCGAGCGAGGAGTACCTCGCCCGATAGCGGCCTACGGCAGGCGAACCACGATCACCGCGCGCCGGTTCTGCTCCCGGCCTGCGTCGGTGTCATTGGCCGCGGCGGGCTCGGAGCTGCCGCGGGTTTCGACCGCGATCCGGTTGCCGTCGATCTGGTGACGGGTCACCAGGAATCCCTTCGCCGCTTCGGCGCGACGCATACCGAGAGCCTGGTTGGCGGCTTCGCCACCCTGACCGTCCGCGTGACCGATGATCAACGCGGTTGCCGCCGGGTTCTGCTTCAGGCGCAGCGCGACTTCGTCGAGCTTCGCCTTGGCGATGTTCGACAGCCGATCGCTCGAGCTCGCGAAGTTGATCTCTTCGCGCGTCTCGACAGGCGCCGGCGGCGGCGCGGGCGCCGGCGCGGGTGCGGGTTCCGGGGCGGGCGTCGGTTCCGGCGCCGGGGCAGGCGGCGGCGGCGCGACCGGCGGCGGCGGCGGGACGACGGCCACCGGCCGGCGATCCGGCATCAGCGTCAGGCCGATGAGGCCGCCGACCGGGCAGTGCTCGTCCGTATCGGAAAGCTGGTTGAGCTCGAGGCGGAGTGCAAAATTGACCGCCCAGGTGTGGCTTTCGCCGAACCAGTAGCGTCCGCCGCTGGTGAGGTCGAAGGCATCGTCTGCGTTCGAGTCGCCGCCCTGATTGAAGGTCGCGGCGAGCTCGGTGATCCAGTCGAAGCGCTCGTTGATGGCGGCCGAGTAGCCGAGGCCGGCCTGGAGCTCCTCGGAGACATCGAAATGATTGGCATCGCCCGGATCGCGGTAGCCCAAGCGCGCGAGCCAGTTCTGGGCGAAGTTCCAGTTGACGCCGACGCCGAAGCCGGTGTCGCCGGTGACGATGCCTTCGTCCTCATCGCCCGTCGGCAGGTCGACGAAAGCGTTGAGCGAAAGCGCCGTGCCTTCATCGACATTGCCGAACAGCTGGTACTTCGCTCCGACGTGGATATTGCCGATGCCGCTGCCGTCGATCTTGTTGCTGAAGCTCCGGCCGTTGACGTAACCGAGATGCCGGTTGTCGGATGCCGAGAAGTCCTCGTAGGGCACCATCACCGAGAGCTCGAACCGGTCGGTCAGGCCGTAGCCGACGCTGGCGCTCAGCCGGTTCCAGTCGTAGTCCCAGTTGTCCGAGAGCGGACGAGAAACGCCGCCCGGAACCGGCGCGACGAGCCGATCCCAGTTGTTGTAGTAGAAGCCGAGCGACCACTCGCCCTTGGGCAGGGTCCAACCGTCGAGCAGCGTGAACATGCCCGTTTCACCCGTCGCCGTCGGCGCCGAGGAAAGCTGCGCGAAGGCCGGCAGGCCGCCGGCGCAGAACGCGACCAGAATGAGAACCAACAGTGTCTTTCGCATCGTTCCTCCAGATTGCGCGGGTGAAGTGTCCACCGCGAAAAAGTACGCCAGGGTCGAGAAGACGACCTTTCAGTCGGATTCTAACCCCATCCCGGGGCCTTGGCGCCGCCTCTTGGGGAGAATCCGCAGAAAGCCTACGGCGCCCGTCGGCTCGTTGTCCGGTTGCTGCGCGGGGAGACCGGCGCCGCTTCGGCGCCGGGGGGATTCAGGCGGGCTGCAGCAGCTGCCCGACGCGGTCGAGGAAGGTCTTGGCCTGATTGGGGCCGAGCTGTGCGGAAACGACCTTTTCACAAGCCCGCACGAGGTCGAGGACGGCGTCCGCCCCGCGACCCGATTCCATCTCGGCCCGGTACAGACGCAGCGCGCCGTCGAGTTGGCCGGTGCGCTCCTGACCCGCCATCAACTGCTGGCCGAAGCGGTAGATCTGTTCGGCGACACGCACCTGTTCGTCGGCGCTCATGCGCTGCAGGCGATCGAGCGGCAGGCGCCGCAGGTCCTCGCGCAACGCCAGAACTCCGGCGGTGAGCAGGCCGTAGATCACCTTGCAGACCTCGAAAGCGCCGTGCCCGAGTCCGGCGGCGATCTCGTCGATGTTGCGCCGCTCGTCCACCTTGGAGACCACCGCCCACTCGCTCGGGGAGAACGAGACCGAGCTCAAGCCCTCCTGGGGCGAGAACACCGGGACCATTCGCGTCGAACCGATCTTCTTCGACAGGATCTTCCACTCGTCGATCTGCCGCGCCGCCTCCATGAGGAGATTGGTGTTCGACTTGTCGATCGACTCGACTTCCGACTCGGTTCCGGGTGTGAAGACAAACTCCCCCTGCTGCCAGCGAGCGAGCTCGTACACGGCGTGTTCGCCGACGAGAGTGCTCACAGCGGCATGGATGATCTGTCCCTTGCGCAGGAAAATCTTCCCGGCCTCCGCGCCGTTCTTCAGCGTGAAGACTCCGGTCTTCCCCGACACCGCTACCAACTGAATGATGTCGGGCAGCGGCAACTCGCGAAGTGATCCTTGAAAGGCCACGATCTCCCGTCACTACTTCGGCTGGTCCTTCTGCCTTTTCGTTGAAGGCTGAAGCGTAGCACAGCAAAAAAAACACGGTCAAGCGCGAGGCGAGGAGCTAAGCGTCTGATCGAAAGCTACTTAGAGACCGCTGTCCGCTCCGTCAACCGGCGAAGACTCTGCTGCTGCGAGGAGCAAAGAGCGACCGCCAGGGCGTCCGTCGCGTCGCTGGGAACGGCTGCCGCATCCATCCCGAGCAGCAGTCGGACCATGCGAGCGACCTGCTCCTTCTCGGCCCGTCCGCTGCCGGTGACGGCGCTCTTGACCTCCGCCGGCGAATACTCCTCGATCCGCAGGCCGCTGCGTGCGAGCGTCACCAGCAATGCACCGCGCGCTTCCGCGAGAACGATCACCGAGCGCGAGTTCACGCCGTGAAACGGCTTCTCGATGGCGACGAAATCCGGGCGGGTGCGCAGCAGGAGCTCGTCGAGACCGTCGGCGAGGATCTTCAGCCGCTCGGCGACGTGGAGCTTCGGCGGAGCCGACCAGCGACCGGCGTCGAGCGCACGCGCCTTGCCTGCGGAGCAGGCGATCAGCCCGTATCCTGTGTGCAGGCTGCCTGGGTCGAGTCCGAGGATGAGCATGCGCGGCGAAACCGCCGGCATCCTACGCTAAACCCCTCAGGAATCAGCGGATCGCACCGGCAGTCTGATTGACTCGTTGCAGTCAGAGTGTTAGAACTCTCGCAACGTCTCTTGAGGGAGTTCCGATGTCGTTGATCCTCGTCGTTGAATCGGAAGGTCGACACGCCGAACGCGTGCGCGACGGCCTCGGGTCGGACGGCTGGCAGGTCGAAGTCGTTGCGAGCTGCGAAGCCGCGGTGGCAGCGGTCGCCGATCGGGCGCCACAGCTCGTCCTGATCAACGCCGAGCTCCCCGGGGCGCCGGAGATGCTGCGCAGCCTGTCACGCGCCCATGGCGGACCCGGTTCGATCGCCCTCCTGCCCGAGATCGTAGGCAAGGACCTGGGCCCGCTCGATGCCGACGAGTCCCTGATCAAGCCGTTCAGCGAAAAGGATCTGCGGCAACTGGCGCGACGGGTGGTCTCGAGCGCGCGCGCACCCCGCAAGAGCGAAGCGGAGGCCGATCAGAAGCGGCTGACGTCGCACGAGCTCTTCGGCGATCTCCTCGCCGAGGTGGAGAGCGAAGTCGCGGCGGCGAGACCTGCCGCCCCGGAACCCTCCCGGCCGCCGGCGACGGCACCCGCGCCTGCGCCAGTCGTCGCCGCGCCTGCGCCCGCGCCCGCGAGCGGACGCTCCCTCGAGATGGAGCAGCGCCTCGAACGCACCCTGTCCGGGATGATCAAGGACGAACGCGTCGCGGCACCGACGCCGAAAAAGGCGTCGACCAAGATCGACGACATGCTCACGGCCACCCTCTCCGGCCTCGACATGCCGAAGAAGACCAAGCCGGCGGCGACGTCGGCGGCGGGCTCGTCAGCATCCGCCGCCGGGGCGCCCAGCGCTGCGCTCGCCCAGCCGACGGCCGCCACCGCGCCGCGACCACCGGCCGAGCCCCCCATTCCAGCCATGCCCGTCGCGCCCGCGGCGGCTCCGGCGGTGCCAGTGCCGGCACCGATCTCCGCCGCTACGGCGGCGATTCCAATCGTCGCCGCAGCGCCGGCGCCGCCACCCGTCGCGCCACCCGCCGCCAAGCCTCCAGCACCCGCGCCGACGCCTGCACCAGCGGTGGCGACGACCGCAGCGGTGAAGCCGGCGGAGCCGACCACCGCCGTGCGGCGACAGAGCCGCGAGATCGATCTCGCCCAGCTCGACCAGCTCGCCAAGCCGCGCGCCAAAGAGAGCACACCGGCGGCACGACCCGCAGCGCCCAAGGAGACCTTCGCGACCCAGAAGATCTCGATCCAGCCCTCCTTCCTGCAACCCCCGTCGAGCGAGTTCGGGCAGTACACCCTGCTCGAGCGGATCGCGGTCGGCGGCATGGCGGAGGTCTGGAAGGCGCGCATGAAGGGCGTCGAGGGCTTCCAGAAGACGGTCGCCATCAAGAAGATCCTGCCGCATCTCACGGACAGCTCCGACTTCGTCACCATGTTCATCGACGAGGCGAAGCTCGCGGCGCAGTTGAACCACAACAACATCATCCACATCTACGACCTCGGCAAGATCGGCGAGGACTACTTCATCGCCATGGAGTTCGTGGATGGCAAGGACCTGCGCTCGATCCTGAACAGCGCGCGCGCCGAGAGCCGGCCGCTGCCGCTCGGCCTCGCCCTGCTGGTCGGATCCCGCCTCGCCTCGGCGCTCGACCATGCGCACCGGCAGAAGGACTTCGAGGGACGCCCGCTCGGCCTCGTGCATCGCGACGTCTCGCCGCAGAACGTCCTCATCAGCTACGAGGGCGACATCAAGCTCTGCGACTTCGGCATCGTCAAGGCGGTCACCAAGGCCTCGAAGACGCAGATGGGGGCGCTCAAGGGGAAGCTCCAGTACATGTCGCCGGAGCAGGCCTGGGGACGCCCGGTCGACGCGCGCTCGGACATCTTCTCGCTCGGTTCGCTGCTGTTCGAGATGCTCACCGGCCGGCGCCTGTTTTCCGGCGAGAGCGAGATGTCGGTCCTCGACGCCGTGCGCGAGGGACGCATCCAGGCGCCGCGGGATCTCGATCCCCGCCTGCCGCTCGAGGTGAACGCCCTCGTCCTCAAGGCGCTCGCACGCGACCCCGACGACCGCTTCCTCACCGCCGGCGAAATGCAGCGCGAGATCGACGGCATCCTCGCCTCGCTCAAGCCGGCGCCCTCGCAGTCCGATCTCGGCACTTACCTGCATCAGCTCTTCGCTGCCGAGGCACAGGCCGGCGCCGCGCCAGCCGCGTCCGCCGCCGCTCCAGCAGCAGCTCGCGGCGCCGCGAGCACGGCCTCGGCAGCAGTTCCGGCGCGCCAGCCCGAGGTCGCCGTCGTCGCTCCGACCGGAGTGTCGAAGATCGAGGACGCCGACAGCGGGCGCAGCGGCAAGCTGCTCTGGATGGCCATCGGCGGAGTCGCCGCCGCTGGCCTGATCGCCTACCTGCTGCTCGGGCGCGGGACGCCCGCGGCGCCTCCTGCCGCTCCCGCACCGACCGCCGTCGAGAGCCCGGCAGCGCCCGCCAGCGAAGTCGGCGCGAGCGCCGGCGCCACCGATGCCGGGCAGCCGTCAGCCGAGGCCGCTGGCGCTTCGCCAGCGACGGTCTCGCCCGCCGCGCCCGTCGCCGGCCAGAACGTCGACCAGATGGTGAGCGACGAGGTCAAGCGGCGCGAGGAAGAGCTCAAGAAGAAGTACGAAGACGAGCTCGCGCGGCGCAAGGCCGAGCTCGACAAACTGAATACCAAGCCCGCGACGGCGACTGCACCCGCCGCAGCGCCCCCGGTGACTGCCGCACCGCCGCCGACGCAGGAAGCGCCGCCCGCTCCGGCGCCGGTAGCAGATCCGGTCATCGAGACCCCACCGGCTGCCGCCGCGCCGCAACCGGTAGTCGAAACGCCGCCCGCCGCCGCAGCGCCGCAGGGGCCGGAGGTCAAGGAGGGAGATCTCGTCCGTCCGGGCGCCGGCGTGAAGCCGCCAGTTCTTGTCAGCCTCACGAAACCAGAGTATCCTGCGATGGCTCGACGCATGAAAGTGGAAGGGACGGTGGTCGTGTCCCTGCTGGTCGATGAGACTGGCCGAGTGGCGGAGACTCGCCTCGACAGTGGAGTGTCGCAGAAGGTCGGCATCAACGAAGCGGCGCTCGCGGCAGCACGATCTGCGGTGTTCAGTCCCGCCACCAAATCCGGCGTGCGGGTGAAGATGTGGTACCAACTCAAGATTCCGTTCAAGCTGTAAGGAGAGCGCATGAGCCTGAACGACCAACAGCGGAAGTTCTACGAGAATACCCTCACCGTCACCAAGCAGGAGATCTCGGATCTCGATCGCCAGATCGAAGACGAGCTCGCCAAGGTGAAGGAGAAGCTGGCGCAGTTGCAGAACGCGAAGAAGGCCGCGCGCCAGATGTACGACGCCGCCTGCCTTCGACTCGGAATCCCGAACGACCTCGAGGCGGAGGAAGAGGGCGCAGCGGAAATCTGAGCCCGCCTGTCCGCTTTCGGGTCCGCGACTTACGGATCCGCCTGGGGCGCCGATCGAAACGTCGACCGGCGCCCCAGTCGTTTCCTCCGCCGGCACTCGGGGCGGGCGGAGCCCGTTAGCGGCCTCGATCCAATCGATCCAATATGGCCTGGTTCAAGAAAGACAAGAAGCCGAAAGCGGTTCGCGAGTCCCGCGACCGCAGCACGGTTCCGGAAGGTCTGTGGCTGCGCTGCGACGGCTGCCGCGAGATCGTCTACTCGAAAGAGCTCGAGCGCAACCTGCGCATCTGCCCGAAGTGCGGATTCCATTTCCGCATCGACGCGCCGGCACGGATCGCGCTGCTCATCGACGAGGAACAGCCGAAGACCCTGTTCGACGAGGTCGTGCCCGCCGATCCGCTCGGCTTCGCCGACACCAAGCGCTACGCCGACCGCCTGAAGGCCTACCAGAAAGCACTCGGCGTCGCCGACGCGGCGATCGTCGTGGCCGGTTCGATCGAAACGCTGCCGATCGTGCTGGCGGTGATGGACTACCGCTTCATGGGCGGCTCGATGGGCTCGGTCGTCGGCGAGAAGCTCACCCGCGCCGCCGAGTTCGCGCGCGAGCGGAAACGCCCGCTGGTCATCGTCTCCGCCTCCGGCGGCGCGCGCATGCAGGAGGGCATCCTCTCGCTCATGCAGATGGCCAAGATCTCGGCTGCGTTGATGCGCCTGCGCGAGGCCGGAGTGCCTTACATCTCTGTGCTTACCGACCCCACGACCGGCGGCGTGACGGCGTCCTTCGCCATGCTCGGCGACCTGAACATCGCCGAGCCCGGAGCGCTCATCGGCTTCGCCGGCCCGCGCGTCATCGAGCAGACGATCCGCCAGAGCCTCCCGGAAGGATTCCAGCGCAGCGAGTTCCTGCTCGAGCACGGATTCCTCGATCTCGTCGTCCCGCGCCCCGAGCTCAAGTCGACGCTGGCGCGCTGCCTGCGACACCTCGCCTGACGCCCGACTCCCGAGGAACGAGCGTGGACGTGTCCTCGGCGCACGAGATTCTCGCCGGACTCGAACGCTTCGGCATTCGGCTCGGTCTCGACCATCTGCGCGACCTCTCCGCCGCGCTCGGCCGCCCTGAGTCCTCCGCGCCGGCAGTCATCGTCGCCGGCACGAACGGCAAAGGATCCGTCGCTGCGCTGCTCGCGGCGATCGCCGGTGCCGCCGGACTCGAGACCGGTCTCTACACTTCTCCCCACCTCGAGAGGGTCGAAGAGCGCATTCGTGTCGGAGGAGCGGAGATTCCCGCTGACGCTCTCGGCCGCCTGCTGCGCGAGGTCCTCGACACCGCCGCGGATCTCGGTCACGCCAGTCCGACCTATTTCGAGGCCATGACGCTCGCCGCCTTCCTGCACTTCTCGCGCCGACGGGTCGAGCTCGCCGTGCTCGAGGTCGGCATGGGTGGGCGCCTCGACGCGACCAACCTCGCGGATGCACGGCTCGCCGTCGTCGCCGCGATCGCTCTCGACCACCAGGAGTTTCTCGGTTCCTCGCTCGACGCCATCGCCAGAGAGAAGGCCGGCGTTCTGCGTCCCGCCTGTCCGGCGGTCTTTTCGCCGCAGCCGCCCGAGGCCGCCGCAGCGCTCCTCGAGGAGGCGGCAAAGCGCGGCGCGCGAGCGGTCGAAGTTCCGGGTGAAGTCGTCGGCATGGAGGTGCGTTTTCACGGTCTCGATGGGCTCCAGATCAGCCTCGCGACTCGGCGCGCACGCTACGAGCTCGAGAGCGCCCTTGCCGGCCGTCATCAGGCCTGGAACATCGCCACGGCGGTGGTCGCGGCCGAGCAGTTCGAAGTGGCGGGCCTGCCGGCGATCTCTCCCGCGGCGATCGCTGCCGGAGTCGCGACCTGTCGTTGGCCTGGCCGTCTCGAGGCGATCCGCCTGGCGGGAACTGCAACGACGGTGCTCCTCGACGCGGCGCACAATCCGGCTGGCTGCGACGCACTCGTCGCCTTCCTCGCCGAGCTCGACCGGCCATTCACTCTGCTGTTCGGCGCGCTCGCCGACAAGGACGTCGCCGCGATGCTGCCGCCGCTCGCCGCGCGAGCGAGTCGTGTGGTTCTCTCCCGCCCGGCGTCGCCGCGCGCTGCGGACCCGGCGGCGCTCGCCGCGCTCCTGCCCCCGGGAACGGCGGCCGCGCTCGAACCCGAGATCGCCGCCGGGCTCGAGCGCGCGCTCACCGGCGGACCGGAGCTGGTCGTCGCCTGCGGCTCGATCTTCCTGATCGGGACCGTGCGCGCGCTGCTCGAAGCACGTCGCGCACGCGGTTGAGGCGCCGAACTAAGCCGGCGGGCGGCCGAGGCGGCGGGCGATGCGCAGGACCATCTCGAGCGCCTGCTCGCAGTTGAGGCGCGGGTCGACCTGGGTGCGATAGGCGAGCGCGAGCCCGGCCGCTTCGAGGCCGCGCGCGCCGCCGATGCACTCGGTGACGTTCTCGCCGGTGAGCTCGAGGTGGACCCCGCCCAGCACCGAACCGATCCGCTGATGGATGGCGAACGCCTGCTCGAGCTCTTCCAGGATGTGCTCGAAGCGCCGGGTCTTCCTTCCCTGCGGCGTGGTTTCGGTGTTGCCGTGCATCGGATCGCACGACCAGAGGACGCGCTGCCCGGCGCGTTCGACCGCCTCGACGAGCGGCGGCAGACGCTCGGCGATGCCGCGCGCGCCGAAGCGATGAATGAGGGTGAGCCGGCCCGGCTCGTTGCGTGGCGAGAGCACACCGACGAGCTCGAGCAGACCCTCGGGCGTCGTCGCCGGACCGATCTTGACCGCGATCGGATTGGCGATGCCGCGGAAGTACTCGACGTGCGCGCCGCCGAGCTTCGCCGTACGCATGCCGATCCACGGAAAGTGGGTCGACAGGTTGTACCAGCCTTCGCGGTGCGGGACCCTGCGGGTCTGTGCCTGCTCGTAGAGCAGGTGGAGTCCTTCGTGGCTGGTGAAGAAGTCGACCCGGTTCATCTCGCCGACCTGCCGGCCGGCGAGCGTCTCCATGAAGCGCAGCGAGTCGCCGATGCCGGCGACGATGCGGCGATAGTCCTCGGCCAGCGGCGAATGCTGGACGAAGTCCAGGTCCCAGTACTCGGGGTGGTGGAGATCGGCGAAGCCGCCGTCGACCAGCGCGCGGATGAAGTTGAGCGTCAACGCGGCGCGTTCGTAGCCGCGCAACAGGAGCTGCGGATCGAAAGCGCGGTCGTGGGCGGTGAAGGGCGTCCGGTTGATGAGGTCGCCGCGATAGGCCGGGAGCGCCACTCCGCCCTGATCTTCGAGGTCGGCCGAACGGGGTTTGGCGTACTGCCCGGCGAAGCGTCCGACGCGGATGACCGGGCGCTGCGAACCGTGCACCAGAACCAGGCTCATCTGAAGAAGGACCTTGAGCTTGTTGGCGATCACCGCCGACGTGCAGTCCTCGAAGCTCTCCGCGCAGTCACCGCCCTGGAGGAGGAACGCGCGGCCCTCGGCCGCCGCCGCGAGTTGCCCCTTCAACGCCTCCACTTCCCAAGAGGTGACGAGCGGCGGCAACTCCGCCAGCTGTCGCACCACCTCGGCGATGGCGGCGGCATCGGCGTAGGCCGGCTGCTGTTCGGCCGGGAACCTCCGCCAGGAGTCAGGGGCCCAGCCGGCAGGCGCTATCGCGGCGCCTTCAATCGGCGGCAGAGGCATGCTGGAATTCGTAGAGCGGGAAGCGGCTGCACAGGAGGCGCACCCGCTCGCGCACTGCGGCGTGCACCGCGACATCCTCCGGCGCCGCCAGAGTCTCGGAAATGAGCTGCGCGATGACGCCCATCTCGGCCCCGGCCATGCCTCGGGTCGTGACGGCAGCGGTGCCGATGCGGATTCCCGAGGCCACCATCGGCGAGTTGGCGTCGAACGGAATCGTGTTCTTGTTGACCGTGATCGCCGCCGCGTCGAGTGCCTTCTCGGCGGACTTTCCGGTCAGGCCGCGGCTCGTGACGTCCATCAAGAAGAGGTGATTGTCCGTACCGCCCGAGACGATGCGGAAGCCCGCGGCGGCGAGCGCCGCGGCGAGCGCCGCCGTGTTGGCGACGATCTCGCTCTGGTAGGCGCGGAAACCGGGCGAGAGCGCCTCGCCGAACGCCACCGCCTTGGCGGCGATGATGTGCATCAACGGTCCACCCTGCAGGCCGGGAAAGACGGCGCGGTCGATCTCCTTGGCGAACTCGGCCTTGCACAGGATGACTCCGCCGCGCGGGCCGCGCAGCGTCTTGTGGGTCGTCGAAGTCACGAAATGGCAGTGCGGCACCGGCGACGGGTGAAGACCGGCGGCGACCAGCCCGGCGATGTGGGCGATGTCGGCCATGAGCAGCGAGCCGGCGCGGTCGGCGATGGCGCGAAAGCGCGCGAAATCGATCGTCCGGCTGTAGGCCGAGGCACCGCAGACGATCAGCTTCGGACGGTGCTCGAGCGCCAAGCGCTCGACCTCGTCGAAGTCGATCCGTTCCGTCTGGCGATCGACGCCGTAGGCGACGACGTTGAAGTCGCGCCCCGAGTAGGAGAGCCGATGGCCGTGGGTGAGATGCCCGCCGCAGGAGAGATCCATCCCCATGAGCGTGTCGCCCGGACGCAGCATGGCGAAGTAGACGGCGGTGTTCGCCGAAGTGCCCGAGTGCGGCTGGACGTTGGCGTGCTCGGCGCCGAACAGCTGCTTCAGGCGGTCGATCGCCAGGGTTTCGACGCGGTCGACCACTTCGCAGCCGCCGTAGTATCGCCGGCCGGGATAGCCCTCGGCGTACTTGTTGGTGAGGACGCTGCCGGCGGCCTCCATCACCGCGCGGCTGGTGAAATTCTCCGACGCGATGAGCTCGAGCCCCTCGTTCTGCCGGCGCTCCTCCGCGGCGATCTCCTGCGCGATCACGGGATCGACTTCGGCGAGGGGGCGGGCGATCATGCTCGGTCTCCGTCCAGCTTGGCGACGCGGCGCGCGTGGCGGCCGCCTTCGAATGGGGTGGCGAGGAAGCGGTCGAGGATCGCTTCCGCAAGCGGGAGCGCGACGATGCGACTGCCCAGGGTGAGAACGTTGGCGTCGTTGTGCTGCCGGCAGAGCTCGGCCGAGTAGAGGTCGATGCAGGCCGCCGCGCGGACTCCGAGCACGCGGTTGGCGGCGATCGCCATGCCGATGCCGGAGCCGCAGACCAGGATGCCGCGCTCGGCGGAACCCGCAGCTACCGCCTGCGCGACCAGCGCGGCGTAGTCCGGATAGTCCACCGATTCGGCGGAATGCGGGCCGAAGTCGGCAAGCTCGTGCCCGGCCTCGGCAAGCCGGGCTCGCAGGTGGTCTTTCAGGATGAAGCCGGCGTGATCGGCACCGATCGCGATGCGCATCGAGGTGCCGGGCTCAGCTGTCTTCCGGCTCCGGGAGGAGGGTCTCCTGGGTGGATTCCTCGCTCTTCTTGGCGGCCTTCTTGGCCGGAGCCTTGCGGGCCTTCTTCTCGGCGGTATCGGAGCCAGCGGAGCCAGCTGCGTCTGCGCCAGCGGCGCCGGCCTCGGGGGCGGCCTTCTTGGCCGCGGGCTTCTTCGCCGGCTTCTTGTCGGCCGCCGCCGCGGAGGCATCGACCTCCTTGTCGGCCGTCTTCAGAGTCCGCTTCGACCCCTCGGTCCGCACCGTCTTGCGCTTGGCGACCTCTTCCTGATTGCGTTGTCTCAGCCGCTCGAGGCGGCGCTGACGGCGGCGCCGGAGATCGCGATCTTTTTCACGCATAACAGCTTCTCCTCAACTCCGAAAATTGAATAACAGGCCCCTGCAGCTTGCCGCAGGGGGGCGCAACTGTCAAGCGAATGCGGCCTCAGCGCCGCATCAGAGCGGCAGATTCCCGTGCTTCTTGGCCGGCAGAGTCTGTCGTTTGCTGCGCAGTTGACGCAGGGCGCGGATGAGCGCCGGCCGGGTCTTGCGCGGCTCGATCACCGCGTCGACGAAGCCGTGCTGGGCGGCGACGTAGGGGTTGGAGAACTTCTCCCGGTAGTGCGCGACCTTCTCGGCGCGCGCCTCGGCGGCGGCCGGACCGGCCTTTTCGAGCTCGCGCTTGAAGAGAATGTTGACCGCGCCCTCGGGACCCATGACCGCGATCTCGGCCGAGGGGTACGCCAGGTTGACGTCGGTCCGCAGGTGCTTCGAGGCCATGACGCAGTAGGCGCCGCCGTAGGCCTTGCGGGTGATCACGGTGAGCTTGGGGACGGTCGCTTCGGCGAAGGCGTAGAGGAGCTTGGCGCCGTGCTTGATGATCCCCCCGTACTCCTGCTGCGTGCCGGGCAGAAAGCCGGGCACGTCCTCGAAGGTGATCAGGGGGATGTTGAACGCGTCGCAGAAGCGCACGAACCGGGCCCCCTTCAGGGAGGCGTCGATGTCGAGCACGCCCGCCAGGTAGTTCGGTTGGTTGGCGACGATGCCGACGCTCTGGTTGGCCAGGCGCGCGAAGCCGACGACGATGTTGCGCGCGTAGGCGGCGTGCACTTCGAAGAACTTGCCGTCGTCGACCACTTCGCCGATCAGGCGATGGATGTCGTAGGGCTTGTTGGGATCGTCGGGGATCAGCTTGTCGAGGAGCTCCGATTCGCGGTCCGGGTCGTCCTCGCTCTTGCCCGGCGGCGGGTCGTCGACGTTGTTCGATGGCAGGAACGACAGCAGCTCGCGGATCCCCATGAGACAGGCGGCGTCGTTGCCGAAGGTGAAATGCGACACGCCGCTCTTGCCGGCGTGGGTCGCGGCGCCGCCCAGATCCTCCTTCGTCACCTCCTCGTGGGTGACGGTGCGGATCACGTCCGGCCCGGTGACGAACATATAGCTCGTCCCTTCGACCATCAGGATGAAGTCGGTGATCGCCGGTGAATAGACCGCGCCGCCGGCGCACGGCCCCATGATCGCGGAGATCTGCGGCACGACGCCCGAGGCGAGGGTGTTGCGCAGGAAGATGTCGGCGTAGCCGCCGAGGGAGACGACCCCTTCCTGGATGCGGGCGCCGCCGGAGTCGTTGAGACCGATGACCGGCGCGCCGTTCTCGACTGCGAGATCCATGATCTTGCAGATCTTCGCCGCGTTGGTCTCCGAGAGCGAGCCGCCGAAGACCGTGAAGTCCTGGGCGAAGAGGTAGACCAGACGGCCGTCGATGGTGCCGTAGCCGCAGACCACGCCGTCGCCGGGAAACTGCTGCTCCTCCATCCCGAAGTCGCGGCAGCGGTGGGTGACCAGAGCGTCGATCTCGACGAACGAGCCGGCGTCGAGCAGCAGCTCGACGCGCTCGCGGGCGGTGAGCTTGCCGTCCTTGTGCTGGCGCGCCATCCGCTCGGCCCCTCCTCCTGCGGCCGAGGCGGCGAGGCGTTGTTCGAGATCGGTCAGCAGTTCGTCGCGCACGAGTCGTCCCCAGTCTGTCCGCAGAAGGCCTTGCGGCCGATGATTCCCGTCAAGCCTATCGCCAAGCAGGCGTCACGTGCAGCAGAATCGAGCCGGGCGGGCGCCTTGCGCCGGCTCGCGGCGCGAGGTGCTGACGAGCCTTTCCCCGGCAGGTCACCCGCCGCAAACCGGAGGCGACGATGAACCAGGATGCCGAGCAGCTCCACCTGCTTTCCGTCTTCCACTACGTTCTCGCGGGACTGTGCGGGCTCTTCGCGCTCTTTCCGCTGGCCTACGTCGGCATGGGTCTCGCGATGATGGGCGGGATGGGCGCCGACCCGGGAGAGCGCTTCGCGCCGCTCTTCGCCGGCTGCTTCGTCGCCGGCATGGGCGGGCTCTTCCTGGTCTTCGCGGTCGCCTACGCCCTGGCGCTCTTCCTCGCGGCCCGCTTCCTCGCCCAGCGGCGGCGCCACACCTTCTGCGTCGTGGTGGCGGCGATCTCCTGCACCTTCACCCCGGTCGGAACGGTCCTCGGGGTGTTCACCCTCATCGTCCTCTTCCGACCGTCGGTCCGGCTCCTCTTCGGGCTCGAAGCGCCACCGGCCGCAGCCTGAGCGGCGCGCACCCGGGAACCGGACCGCCAACCGCTTGCGCCTTCTTGCCCCGGGCCGCGGGCGTTTGTTAGACTTTCCGTCGTCGCGGCAGGAGTGCGCGGCGGCAGCACACCGGGTTGGACCCCAGCAATCTCGGGCTCGCTTTCGGGCTCATCGATCTCAGGGCTCCCAAGGCTCATGGCCGAAGAAGGCAAGGATCCGCGCAGTCGCAACGAACTGCGGGAGCCGCGGGACCGGGAACCCTGGATGCGCATCGGCGGCGTAGGGCTCGAGCTTGCTGCGGCTGTCGGCGGGTTCGCGCTCTTCGGATACCTGCTGGACCGCCACTACGGATGGCAGCCGAAGGGTCTCCTCATCGGAGCGCTTCTCGGTTTGATCGGCGGGTTCTACAACCTGATCAAGACTTCGTTGCGGGCCTCTCGCGAAGCCCGCGAGCTCGATCAGGAGAGGAAGAGAGAGCACAGAGAGCCGTGAACGGAGCCCGCCGTTTCGAGATCTGGCTCGGTTTCGCGGGAGTCGGAGCGATCGCCACTCTCCTGCTGGGCGTCGCAGGCCAGATGATGGCGCGGCGCATCGGCCTGCAGGAGTTGGGCGGAATCTGGGTCGGATGCCTGGCGAGCTTCGCAGGCAGTCTCGCCGGCGCTGTGCCGCTCGCGCAAGAGGTCGCCGGGAGCACGAAAGCTCCCGCCGGCCGCTCGCCGAGCGCGGCGATCGCAGCCATCGGCAAGGCCAGTCTCTGGCGGCTGCTGGTGAGCCTCGCGGCCGGACTCGCCGCCGTGACGAGTGGGCGCTGGGAACGTCGGACGCTCCTTTTTGCGCTGGCGACGAGCTATGTCGCGTTGCTGGCGGTCGAAACCTGGTGGTTGCTGGGCCGCCTCAGGGCGGCGAAGACCTGAGAGTGCAGGACTGAAGATCGGAGAGATGCCGGATGATGGCGCCTGAGAATCCCCTGAGCCACGTGATTCAGCACCCTCTGAAGGAGATCCCTGCCGACCTCGGGATCCTCACTCCCAAGGGCATGATCACCGTCCTCTCCGACCAGATCATCATGATGATCGTCGCCGGCTTCCTCCTGACCCTCCTGGTGCCGATCCTGGTGCGACGCCGCGCCGGTACGGACGCGGTCGGCCGCCTGGTTCCCACCGGTTTCGCGAACTTCTTCGAGACCGTCTGTGAGTACCTGCGCAAGGAGATCGCCGAGCCCGTGCTGGGCGTCCACACCGATCGGTTCATCCGCTACGTCTGGAGCGCATTCTTTTTCGTCCTCACCGTCAACCTGCTGGGTCTGCTGCCGATCGCGCCCGTGACCGCCCTGTTCGGTACGCA
>Ga0209477_1000426_pt1 | contig 26138 bp, 25 predicted proteins | sample KloWWTupernatant_FD_187180 | JGI IMG/M metagenome (GOLD analysis project Ga0209477, IMG submission 187180) | Active sludge microbial communities from Klosterneuburg, Austria, studying microevolution and ecology of nitrifiers - Klosterneuburg... | ecosystem: Engineered > WWTP > Aerobic digester >... | reverse complement strand
CCGGCCCGCGCCGCCACGGTCATCCCCGCGGGCGAGGAGGTCATCGCGGAGATCGCCGCCGCGAAGGAAGGCCTCTACGTGACGACGCGCCGGGGGCCGGCCAAGACGCTCACGCGCTTCGCCCACGAAGCCGGGGCGAAGGCCGAAGCCGTGCCGATGCCCTTCGAGGGCAACATCGACCTCGTGGACGCCGACGGCGACACGCCGGGGCTCGTCCTCACGCTGGGCGGCTGGACGCGTGCCGCGAAGCACTACCTGCTGGCGGGCGCGAGCGCCACCCCGCTTGCGCTCGCGCCGGCCGGCCGCTACGACGAGCCCGCGGGCATCGTCTCGCGCGAAGTCATGGTGAAGAGCCACGACGGCGTGGCGGTGCCGGTGTCGATCATCTCGCGCGCCGACATCCGGCTCGACGGCCGCTCGCCCGCGATGCTCTACGGCTACGGCGCCTACGGGATCGTGGAGGAGCCCGGCTGGAGCCCGCGCCTGCTCGCGTGGCTGGAGCGGGGCGGCGTCTTTGCCATCGCGCACGTGCGCGGCGGCGGCATCTTCGGCGACGCCTGGCACCGCGCCGGCTGGAAGACCACGAAGCACAACACCTGGAAGGACGGCATCGCGGCGGCCGAGTGGCTCGTGGCGCAGGGCTACACGGCGAAGGACCGTCTCTCGATCTACGGCGGCAGCGCCGGCGGCATCTTCGTGGGCCGCGCAATCACCGAACGCCCGGACCTCTTCGCCTCGGCCGTCGTGGGCGTGGGCAACACCGATTCGCTGCGCTCCGAGACGCGCGCCAACGGCGCCGGCAACATCCCCGAGTACGGCACCTTCACGAAGGAGGACGAGTTCCGGGGCCTCGCTGCGATGAGCCCGTACGCCAACGTGAAGGCGGGCACCGCCTACCCCGCGGTCCTCTTCGAGCACGGCGTGAACGACATCCGCGTGGACGTGTGGATGACGCTCAAGACGGGGTCGCGGCTGGCGGCCGCCACCTCGAGCGGCAAGCCCGTGCTCATGCGGCTGGAGTACGACGCCGGGCACGGGCCGGGCGCCACGCGCGACCAGGCGCAGCGCCGCACGGCGGACCGCTGGGCGTTCATGCTTTGGCAGGCGGGCGCGGAAGGCTTCCAGCCCGCGCCGTAGGGGCCGCTCCCGCCCGGCTACAATAGGCCTGCCGGCTCTCCCGGCAGGCCTATTTTCCTTCCGCCACCGTGAAGACCCAGACCCAGGAAGTGGCGTTCGCGCCGGTCGACAACGCGCGCCTAGCGATGCTGTGCGGCGCGCTGGACGAAAACCTGCGCCAGATCGAGACCGCGCTGGACGTCGCCATCGCCCGCCGGGCGGAGCGCTTCAGCGTCTCGGGCGCGCCCGCGCAGGTGGAGCTCGCGGCGCGCGCGCTTCGCAAGTTCTACGACCTCGCCGCGCGCGACCTCTCGGTCGAGGACATCCAGCTCGGGCTCGTGGAGATCTCGCGCACGCCGGCCGGGGCCGCGCCGGAGTCGCCGGCGCTCAGGCTTCCGCGCAAGAGCGAGCTCGCCGCCCGCACGCCGCGCCAGGCCCAGTACCTGCAGCAGATGCGTTCCCACGACATCACCTTCGGCGTGGGTCCCGCCGGCACGGGGAAGACCTTCCTCGCCGTGGCGGCGGCGGTGGATGCCTTCGAGCGCGACGCCGTGAAGCGCATCGTCCTCACGCGCCCCGCCGTCGAGGCCGGCGAGAAGCTGGGGTTCCTCCCGGGCGACCTCGCGCAGAAGGTCGACCCGTACCTGCGCCCGCTCTACGACGCGCTCTACGACCTCATGGGCTACGACAAGGTGAGCCGGCTCTTCGAGCGCGGCGCGATCGAGGTGGCCCCGCTCGCGTTCATGCGCGGGCGCACGCTCAACCACTCCTTCATCATCCTCGACGAGGCGCAGAACACGACGCCGGAGCAGATGAAGATGTTCCTCACGCGCATCGGCTTCGGCTCGCGCGCCGTGGTGACGGGCGACGTCACGCAGATCGACCTCGGGCGCGGGCAGGCCTCGGGGCTCGTCGACGCGCGGAACGTCCTCGCCGACGTGCGCGGCATCGCCTTCACCGTGTTCCAGTCCGAGGACGTTGTGCGCCACCCGCTCGTGCAGGCCATCGTCGACGCCTACGAGCGGCGCTCGGCCAAGAAGAAGTGAAGGCGCGTCGCCTCGACCTCGCGATCCAGCGCGCGTCGCGGGCGGCGCACATCCCGGCGGACGCGCGGCTGAGGGCCTGGGCGCGGGCGGCGCTCTCGCGCGGCGCCACGGTGGCGCTGCGCTACGTGGCCGAGGCCGAGGGGCGGCGCCTCAACCGCGAGTTCCGCGGCAAGGACTACGCCACCAACGTGCTCACCTTCGTGTACGACGAGGCGCCGCGCGGCGCGCTCGCCGGCGACGTCGTGATCTGCGCGCCGGTGGTCGCCCGCGAGGCCCGCGAGCAGGGCAAGGACGTCCTCGCCCACCACGCGCACCTCCTCGTGCACGGGCTGCTGCACCTGCAGGGCCACGACCACGAGCGCGAGGACGAGGCGGCGCGCATGGAGCGGCGCGAGCGCGCCATCCTCGCGCGGCTGGGCTTCCCCGACCCGTACGCCGGCCGGTGAGGCCCGGTCGCCCGTAACGCGGGTCTGCTAAAGTATCCCGCGTCGAGTCACCCCCGCCCCCCGAATGGACGAACCCCCCAAGCCGAGCCTCCTCGAGCGCCTGTCGTCGCTCCTGCTTCGCGAGCCCGAGGACCGCGGCCAGCTGGTAGAGCTCCTTCACTCCGCCTTCGAGAGGAGGATCCTGGACGGCGACGCGCTCTCGATGATCGAGGGCGTGCTGCAGGTCTCGGAGACGCGCGTGGCCGACGTGATGATCCCGCGCTCGCAGATGGACATGATCGACGTCGAGGAGAGCCCCGGGTCGTTCATCCCCTTCGTGATCGAGACGGCGCACTCGCGCTTCCCCGTCTGGGAGGAGAACCGCGACAACGTGATCGGCATCCTGCTCGCCAAGGACCTGCTGCGCTTCTACGCCGAGGAGGAGTTCAACGTCCGCGAGATGCTGCGGCCCGCGGTGTTCGTGCCGGAATCCAAGCGCCTGAACGTGCTGCTGAAGGAGTTCCGCGCCAACCGCAACCACATCGCCATCGTCGTGGACGAGTACGGCGGCGTGGCGGGCCTCGTCACGATCGAGGACGTGATCGAGCAGATCGTGGGCGACATCGAGGACGAGTACGACTTCGACGAGACCGAGGACAACATCCTCGCCGACCGCAACGGCCGCTTCCGCGTGAAGGCGGTCACCGAGATCGCCGACTTCAACGAGCACTTCGGCACGGCCTTCCGCGACGACGACCACGACACCGTGGGCGGGCTGGTGCTCTCCCGCTTCGGGCGCCTGCCCAAGCGCGGCGAGTCGGTGACCATCGACGACCTCGTCTTCCAGGTGCTGCGGGCCGACAGCCGCAAGCTGCACGCGCTGCTGGTCGAGCGGCGCCCGGAGGCGGCCGGGCCCGGGGCGGAAGCTTGACCGGCGCGTCGGCGAGGCCGGCGCGCCCCGCCGCCGTGCTCGCCTGGGGCATCGGCCTGCCCGCCCTCGCGGGCGCTGCCGCGGTCGCGGGATTCGCGCCCCTGTACGCCTGGCCCGTGCCGATCGCCTCGCTGGCGGTGCTCTTCCTCGCCTGGACGCGCAGCGGCTCGCCGCTCCAGGCCGCGATCACCGGCTTCGCCTTCGGCCTGGGGCTCAACCTCGCCGGCGTGTCGTGGGTGTTCGTGAGCCTGCACGAGTTCGGCCACATGCCGGCGGCGCTCGCGGCCGTGGCGACGTTCCTCTTCTGCGCCTACCTCGCGCTCTTCCCGGCGGCGGCCGGCTGGCTCGCGCGGCGACTACCTGCGGGGCGGCAGGCGCGCGTGCTGGCGCTCATGCCGGCGGCGTTCGTCCTGCTCGAGTGGGTGCGCGGCTGGCTCTTCACGGGCTTCCCGTGGCTCGTGGCCGGCTATTCACAGGCGCCGGCGAGCCCGCTGGCGGGATTCGCGCCCGTCGTCGGCGCCTACGGCGTCTCGCTCGCCGTGGCCCTGGCCGCGGCCTTCCTCGCGGCCTTCGCGCAGAGCCCGGCGTGGTCGCGCCCGCGCGCGGCGCTCGCGGCGGCCTTCGTCGCTCTGCTGGGCGCGGGGGCGGCGCTCAAGCTCGTGCCGTGGACCGAGCCCTCCGGCCCGCCCCTCGCCGTCGCGCTCCTGCAGGGCAACGTGTCGCAGCACCTCAAGTGGCGCGAGGAGGTGCGCGAGCGGACGCTGCGCGACTACCACGCGGCCATCGTGCGCAGCCCGGCGCGCGTCGTGGTGCTCCCGGAGACGGCGCTGCCGGCGTTCCTGGACCAGCTCCCGCCGGGCTACCTCGAGTCGCTCCGCGGCCACGCGCGCGCCGCGGGCAAGGACATCCTCATCGGCACGGTCGAGCGCGAGGCGCGCGAAGGGCGAACCGCCTACTGGAACAGCGTCGTGCGCATCGGCGCGGGCGCGGACCAGTCGTACCGCAAGCGCCACCTCGTGCCCTTCGGCGAGTTCATCCCGCCGGGCTTCGGGTGGATCCTCGCGGTGCTGCAGATCCCGCTCACGGACTTCGCCCGCGGCGAGGCGGCCCAGGCGCCGCTCGCGGCCGGCGGCGCCGCCTGGGGCGTGGCCATCTGCTACGAGGACATCTTCGGCGAGGAGGTGATCGACGCCCTTCCGCAGGCGGGCGTGCTCCTCAACGTGAGCAACGACGCGTGGTTCGGCCGCTCGCTCGCCGCCGACCAGCACCTGCAGTTCTCGCAGATGCGCGCGCTCGAGACGGGCCGCTGGATGGTGCGCGCCACCAACACGGGCGTGACTGCGGCCATCGACGGGAAGGGGCGCGTCGTCGCGCGGCTGCCGCAGTTCACGGCGGGCGAGCTCGCCGCCTCGCCCGTGCCGCACGCGGGCGCCACGCCCTACGTGCGCTGGGGCAACCTCCCTGCGCTCGCGATCGCCATCGTGCTCGCCGCCGCGGCGCTCAGGCGGCGCTAGCGTCGTTCGCCGCTCGCGGCTTCGGGTGCGCGAGCACCACGAACTGAAGCGTGCAGTACTCGAGGAGCTCCGGCTCGGCCAGGTTCTCGAGGCGCACGCGGCCGACCTGGATCGAGACCGACGGCTTGCCGCGGTTGGCGTTGAAGAGCGCCTCGTAGCGCGCGTCGAGGTTCATCTTCACGTTGGCGGGCGCGTAGCCCGTCTCCTCCAGCATGCGGAAGAGGTCCTTGATCGTGAAGAAGCGGATGTGCGTGACGTCCAGGAGCCCCGCCGGCGTGTACTTCCAGGTGCCGCCGTCGTGCAGTTCCGCGAGGAGGCCCAGGTTCCGCACGTTGGGCACGCTCACGGCGACCTGCGCGTCGTCGGCGAGCAGCGGCCGCACGCGCTGCAGCGCCCGCCACGGGTCGTAGAGGTGCTCGAGCACGTCGCCGGCGATGAAGGTGTCGAACGAGCCCGGCGCGATGCCCTCGGCGGCGAAGTCGATGTCCTCGAGGCGCGCTTCGATCACGCGCGCGAGCCGGGTGCGGGCGAGCGCCGCCGCCTCGGGGTTCATCTCGATGCCGGTGTGGTGCGCCTCCGGGTACTTCTCGCGGATGAACTCGCCCAGCTTGCCGGCCGAGCAGCCCAGCTCGAGGATGCGCCGCGGGGGCCGCGCGAGCACCTCCCGCAGCGTGGGATTGAAGCTGTTGTAGTACTGGGGGTTGGGCGCGACGCCGGTGCCGAGGCAGTACTCCCAGACCGTCTTGCCGGGCGGGAGCGGGTCGTGGGCGGTGACTTGTCCGGTCATGCGGGCGATTCTAGCAGGCGGGCCCCGCGGCCCCTCGGCCCGCGGCCGAGCCTTACGGCCGGGGGCGCAAGCCCGTAAAATGACGGGTTTCCCGCCCCGCTCCGCCCTCTTCGATGATCACCTTCCAGGACGTCATCCTGCGCCTGCAGTCCTACTGGGGCAGCCGCGGCTGCGCCATCCTCCAGCCCTACGACATGGAGGTGGGCGCGGGCACGTCCCACACGGCGACCTTCCTGCGCTCCCTCGGGCCCGAGCCCTGGCGCGCCGGCTACGTGCAGCCCTCGCGCCGCCCCAAGGACGGGCGCTACGGCGACAACCCGAACCGGCTGCAGCACTACTACCAGTTCCAGGTGGTGCTCAAGCCCTCGCCGCCGGACATCCTCGAGCTCTACCTCGGGTCGCTGGAGGCGCTCGGCTTCGACCTGAAGGCGAACGACGTGCGCTTCGTCGAGGACGACTGGGAGAACCCGACGCTGGGCGCCTGGGGCCTCGGGTGGGAAGTGTGGATGAACGGGATGGAGATCACGCAGTTCACCTACTTCCAGCAGGTGGGCGGGCTCGACTGCAAGCCCATCACGGGCGAGATCACCTACGGGCTGGAGCGCCTGGCGATGTACCTGCAGGGCGTGGAGAACGTCTTCGACCTCGTGTGGACGGAGTGGGACGAGGCCGGAAGCCGCCGCCGGCTCACCTACCGCGACGTCTACCACCAGAACGAGGTGGAGCAGTCGACCTACAACTTCGAGGAGTCGGACACGGAATCGCTCTTCCGCCACTTCGGCGACCACGAGAAGGGCGCCAAGCACCTCATGGCGAGGCAGCTCGCGCTGCCGGCCTACGAGCAGGTGCTCAAGGCCGCGCACACCTTCAACCTGCTGGACGCGCGCGGGGCCATCTCCGTCACGGAGCGCGCCGCCTACATCGGCCGCATCCGCAACCTCGCGAAGGCGGTGGCGCAGAGCTACTACGAGTCGCGCGAGCGGCTGGGCTTCCCGATGCTCGCGGGAGGTGCCCGATGAGCGCCGCGACCCTGCTCGTCGAGCTCTTCACGGAGGAGCTGCCCCCGAAGGCGCTGGGCCGCCTCGGGGAGGCCTTCGCGGCCGGGCTCGAGGCCGGGCTCGCGAAGCGCGGCTTCCTGTCGGAGGGCGGCGCGCGCACCGGTTACGCCACGCCGCGGCGGCTCGCGGTCTCGATCACGGGCGTGCGCGCCGCCACCGAGCCCAGGGCGCTCGAGGTGAAGCTGATGCCGGTCGCCGTGGGCCTGGGCCCCGACGGAAAGCCCACGCCGGCGCTGCAGAAGAAGCTCGCGGCCGCGGGCCTCGAGGGCATCGACCCCGCGCGGCTCAAGCGGCGCGTGGACGGCAAGGCCGAGACGCTCTTCGCCGACACGGTGTCGCCGTCCGTGCCGCTCGCCGAGGGGATGCAGGCGGCGCTGGACGAGGCCATTGCCGGCTTGCCGATCCCGAAGCTCATGAGCTACCAGCTGGCCGATGGCGTCACCACGGTCCAGTTCGTGCGGCCGGCGCACGGGCTGGTCGCGCTGCACGGCGCCGCCGTCGTGGGCGTGAAGGCGCTGGGCCTCGCGGCCGGCCGCGTGACGCACGGCCACCGCTTCCAGGGCGCGCGCGACATCGAGCTCGCGAACGCGGGGGAGTACGCCGCGCGCCTCGAAGGCGAGGGCGGCGTGATCCCCGGCTTCGCCGCGCGCCGCGCCGCGATCCTCGAGGCGCTGCGCGCCGCGGCCGCGCGCGAGGGCACGACCCTCGGCCCCGAGCCCGACTGCGAGGCGCTGCTCGACGAGGTGACGGCGCTGGTGGAGATGCCCACGGTGTACACCGGCCGCTTCGAGCGCGAGTTCCTCGACGTGCCGCCGGAGTGCCTCATCCTCACGATGCGGCAGAACCAGAAGTACTTCCCGCTCTTCGACGCGGGGGGGCGCCTCACCGAGCGCTTCCTCGTCGTCTCGAACCTTCGCCCCGCCGACCCGTCGCGGATCGTGCAGGGCAACGAGCGCGTGGTGCGCCCGCGCCTGGCGGACGCGCGTTTCTTCTTCGAGACGGACCGCCGCACGAAGCTCGCCGACCGCGTCCCGCAGCTCGCGTCGATCGTCTACCACGGCAAGCTGGGCTCCCAGCTCGAGCGCGTGGAGCGGCTGAGGAAGCTCGCCACGCGCATCCAGATGAACCTGCCGCGGGGCGCCGTGGGCATGCCCTACGCCGACCGGGCGGCGCTCCTCGCCAAGGCGGACCTCGTGACGCTCATGGTGGGCGAGTTCCCCGAGCTGCAGGGCATCATGGGCAAGTACTACGCCGCCGCCGACGACGAGGAGCCCTCCGTCGTGCGCGCGATCGAGCAGCACTACTGGCCGCGCTTCGCCGGCGACCAGCTGCCCGAGGCCGACGTGAGCATCGCGGTGGCGCTCGCCGACCGCCTCGACGCGCTGGCCGGGCTCTTCTCCATCGGCCAGGTGCCCACCGGCGACAAGGACCCGTTCGGCCTGCGCCGCGCGGCCCTGGGCGTCATTCGCATCCTGGTGGAGCGGAAGCTCGCGCTCGATTTCCACAACCTCGTCCGGCTGGCCTTCGAGCCTTTCAAGTCGCAGGCACCCGTCGAGCTGGAAGAGTTCGTGTTTGACAGGCTAAGGGGATACTTGCGAGATCTCGGGTACTCCTCGAACCAGGTCGAAGCGGTGCTTTCCCTGAAGGACGCCCGGCTCGACCTCGTGCCAGCAAGACTTGAGGCCGTGGTCGCGTTCTCGCGACTCCCCGAGGCTGAAGCACTGGCTGCCGCCAACAAGCGAGTGAAGAACATCCTCGACAAGTCCGGCCGGTCTACCGAAGTCGATCCCTCGCTTTTCCTTCAGGACGAGGAGCGGCGTCTGCAGGAGGCAATCTCGAGGCTGGCCCCCGTCGTGCAAGAAAGGGTCGAGCGTTCGGAGTTCGAACCCGCGCTCGTGGCGCTGGCCGGCGTTCGCGCCGACGTCGACGCCTTCTTCGACAAGGTCCTCGTGAACGCGGAGGACCTCGCGGTGCGCGGCAACCGCCTCGCGCTCCTCACGGGGCTGGAGCGGCTGCTCAACCGCGTGGCCGACATCTCGAGGCTCGCGGCGTGACTCCCATGAAGCTCGTCATCCTCGACCGAGACGGCGTCATCAACGTCGACAGCGACAAGTACATCAAGTCGCCGGCCGAGTGGCAGCCCATCCCGGGCTCCATCGAGGCGATCGCGCGCCTGCACCAGGGGGGCTTCCGCGTCGTCGTGGCCACCAACCAGTCGGGCATCGGGCGCGGCCTCTTCGACATGTCGACCTTCAACGCGATGAACGACAAGATGATGGAGATGGTGTTCCGGCAGGGCGGGCGCATCGACGCGCTCTTCTTCTGCCCGCACACCGACGCGGAGAACTGCCATTGCCGCAAGCCCCGGACGGGCATGTTCGAGGAGATCGCGGCGCGCTACCACATGGAGCTCAAGGGCGTGCCCTGCGTGGGCGACGCCATCCGCGACCTGCAGGCGGCCGAGGCGGTGGGCGGCCAACCGATCCTCGTCCTCACCGGCAAGGGGCGGCAGACGAAGGAGGACGAGCGGCTCCCGCGCAAGACGCTCGTCTTCGCGGACCTGGCGGAGGTCTCCCGCCACCTCGTGGCGGCCGGCGAATGACGGCGCTTCGCTCGGTGCTGTTCCTGCTGGTCGCCGTTCCGGTGACCGTGGCGTTCGGCATCCTCGTGCCGGTTTCGGGGTTGGCGGGCCATCGGGCGGCGCTGTGGATGGCGCGCGAATGGGCGCGCTGGGTCCTGAAGCTCGCCGAGTGGACCTGCGGCATCCGCTACCGGATCCACGGCGGCGAGAACGTGCCGGCCGGCCCCGTCGTGATCATGGCCAAGCACCAGTCCGCGTGGGAGACGCTCTTCCTCGAGGCGACGTTCCCCTACCAGTGCTGGATCATCAAGCGCGAGCTGCTGTGGCTGCCGTTCGTGGGCTGGGGGCTCGCCGCGGTGCGCTCGATCGCCATCGACCGCAAGAGCGGCATGGCCGCGCGCGACCAGATCGTCGAGCAGGGCGCCCGCCGCATCCGCGAGGGCCTTTGGGTGACGATCTTCCCGGAGGGCACGCGCGTGCCCGTGGGCCGGCGCGGGCGCTACGGCATCGGCGGCGCCACGCTCGCCACGCGCACCGGCACCCCGATCCTGCCCGTGGCCCACAACGCGGGCGAGTTCTGGGGGCGCTACGCGTTCCGCAAGCACGCCGGCACGGTGCAGGTGGTGATCGGCCCCGTCATCGAGACGGCGGGGCGCGACCCCGTCTCGGTCACGAAGGAAGTCGAGGAGTGGATCGAAGGCGAGATGGTGAAGCTGAACCCCGAGCGCTATGCCCGGCCGTGACCCGCCGGCCCGCGAGCCGCGCACCCTCGCCCTCGCGGACGGACCCCTCGACTACACGCTGGTGAGGCGCCGCGGCCGCCGCGGCGTGGGGCTCAAGGTGGACGCCTCCGGCCTCACCGTGAGCGCCCCCCTGTCGGTGCCGCTCGCGCGCGTCGAGAAGATGGTGCTCGAAAGCGAGTCGTGGGTGCTGGGCAAGCTCGCGGTCTGGCGCGAAAGGCAGGTGCCGGTGCAGCGCTGGGAGGACGGCGCGGCCCTGCCGTGGCTGGGGGAATCGCTGGTGCTGCGCCTGGACGAGGGGCGGCGCGCGTCCGCGCATCTCGACGGCGCGGCGCTTCGCGTCACGGTGCCGGCTTTCGCGGAGGAACCCGTCCGCAAGGCGGTCGTGGCGTGGTACCGGCGCAACGCGCTCGTCCACTTCGCGCAGCGCGCCTTCTTCTTCTCGCGGCTCGCGGTCCTGCCGCCGCCGCGCGTCCTGCTCTCCTCGGCCAACTCGCGCTGGGGGAGCTGCAACAGCCGCCGCGAGGTGCGGCTCGCGTGGCGCCTGGCCAAGGCCCGGCCGGCGCTCGTCGACTACGTCGTCTGCCACGAGCTCGCGCACCTGCGGCACATGAACCATTCGCGCGAGTTCTGGGCGGAGGTCGCGCGCCTGTGCCCCGACTACCGGTCGCTGCGCGAGGAGCTCGAGGCCAACGACCATCTCTACCGTGCGTTCTGAGGAGTGAAACGATGCGCATCCTGCACACGATGATCCGGGTCGGCGACCTGGACCGTTCCATCCGCTTCTACACCGAGGTCCTCGGCATGAAGGTGCTGCGCCGCAAGGACTACCCCGACGGCAAGTTCACGCTCGCCTTCGTGGGCTACGGCGACGAGGCCGACACCGCCGTGATCGAGCTCACGCACAACTGGGACACGAAGGCCTACGACCTCGGCAACGGCTTCGGCCACATCGCCGTGGCCGTGCCCGACGCGTACAAGGCGTGCGAGGACGCGACCGCGCGCGGCGGGAAGGTGACGCGGCCGGCGGGCCCCATGAAGCACGGCTCCACGGTGATCGCCTTCGTCGAGGACCCGGACGGCTACAAGATCGAGTTCATCCAGCGCGCCTGAGGCGCGCCCCGCAAGGCTCAGCCGCCGGCGGCGTCGGCCAGCGCGACGAACTCGGCGACGGAGAGCGTCTCGCCGCGCCGCTGCGGGTCGACGCCGGCCCGTGCGAACGCCGCCTCGTCCGCGAGCGCGCGCAGGGCGTTGCGCAAGGTCTTCCGGCGCTGCGAGAAAGCCGCCCCCACCACCTGCCCGAAGCGCGCCTCGTCGCGCGCGGCCAGGCGCCCTTCGCCGAGCGGCTGCATGCGCACGATGGCGGAATCCACCTTCGGCGGCGGCGTGAAGGCGCCGGGCGGCACGCGGAAGGCGAGCGCCATCGCGAACCGGTACTGGAGCATCACCGAAAGCCGCCCGTAGTCCGCCGTGCCGGGCGCGGCCACCATGCGGTCGACGACCTCCTTCTGCAACATGAAGACGCAGTCGCGGATGCGCGGCGCGAAGGCGGCCACGTGGAAGAGAAGCGGCGTGGAGACGTTGTAGGGGAGGTTGCCGACGACGCGAAGGCCCTCGGGCAGCGAGCCGAGGTCGAACTCGAGCGCGTCGCCCTCGTGGACGACCACGGCCTCGGCGGGGAAGCGGGCGCGGAGCGCCGCGGCGAGGTCGCAGTCGATCTCCACCACGTGGAGCGGCCGCACGATCGCGGCGAGCCGCTCGGTGAGCGCCCCGGGCCCCGGCCCGATCTCGACCATCGCCTCGCCCGCGCACGGCGTGATCTCGGCGACGATGCGGTCGAGGTAGTGGCGGTCGGTGAGGAAGTGCTGCCCCAGCCGCTTCTTCGGGCGCGGCAGCATGGCCCTAGGCGCCGGCCGAGCGGCGCGCCATGTCGATCGCCATGTCGATGGCGGCCCCGAGGCTGCCGGCGTCGACATCCCCCGAGCCCGCGAGGTCGAGCGCGGTGCCGTGGTCGACGGAGGTGCGGATGACCGGCAGCCCCAGCGTCACGTTGACAGCGTGCCCGAACGAGGCGTGCTTGAGCACCGGCAGGCCCTGGTCGTGGTACATGGCGAGCACCGCGTCCGCCCCTTGCAGCACGCGCGCGGTGAAAAGCGTGTCGGCGGGCAGCGGCCCCACCGCGTCCACCCCCTCGCGGCGCAGCGTCTCGAGCGCCGGGACGATCCGCTCGATCTCTTCCCGGCCCAGGTGGCCCGACTCGCCGGCGTGCGGGTTCAGGCCCGCGACGAGGATGCGCGGCCGGGCGATGCCGAAGCGCGCGCGCAGGTCGCGGTCGAGGATGCGAAGCACCTCCTCGACGAGCGGTCGGGTGATGGCCGCGGGCACGTCCGCGAGCGCGAGGTGCGTGGTGGCGAGCGCCACGCGAAGGCCGCCGCCGGCCAGCATCATCACGACGCGCGGGGTGCCGGTGCGCTCGGCGAGGTACTCCGTGTGGCCCGTGAACGGCACGCCCGCGTCGTTGATCGCGGACTTCTGCACCGGGGCGGTCACCATGGCCGCGAACTCGCCCGCGCGGCAGCCGTCCAGCGCGCGGTCCAGCAGCGCGAGCACATGGCGCCCGTTGGCGGGGTCCAGCCGGCCGGCGGTGACCGGTGCGGGCGCGGCGACGTGCAGCACGCTCGCGGGAAGGGTGCAGCCGGGGAAGTAGTCGGGGAGGTCGGCGGCGAGGCCGCGCAGGCGCGCGCGGCCGAGGATCACGCCGCGGTCGCCCACGAACACCAGCCGGGCGTCGGCGCGCCCGGCGAGCGCGGCGATGGCGCAGAGGTCCGGCCCGATGCCCGCGGGCTCGCCGGCCGTGACGGCGATGCGGGGAAGGGTGGGCATGTCGCGCCGCGGCGCCGCGCCGGCCTATCGCTCGTCGAGGCGGTTCTCGACGAAGGCGCGGTCGCGCGTCTGGCGCAGCCAGTCCTGGTAGGCCTCGTCGGCCTTGCGGGCGCGCACCGTCTGGCGGGCGGCGAGCTTGCGGCGCTCCTCGCTCATCTCCTCCGAGCGGCGCTCCAGCACCTGCACCACGTGCCAGCCGAAGGGCGACTGCACGGGCTGGCTCACCTCGCCGTCCTTGAGCGCGTTCATCGCCCGCTCGAATTCGGGAACCGTCTCGCCGGGCGACAGCCAGCCGAGGTCGCCGCCTTTCGGGGCGGTGCCGTCCTCGGAGTGGACGCGGGCGAGCTCGGCGAAATCCTCCCCGGCGGCGATGCGCGCGCGCAGCCGCGCGAGGCGCTCGCGCACCTCCGCGTCGGGCACGCCTTCCTTGGTGCGCAGGAGGATGTGGCGCGCGCGCGTCTGCGTGACGGCGGGTGCCTTGTCCTTGCTGCGCTTTTCGAGGAGCTTGACGATATGGAAGCCGTTGGGGCTCCTCAGGATGTCGCTCGCCTCGCCGGGCTTGAGCTTTTCCAGCGCCTCGAGGAAGAGCGCGGGGAGCCGGCCCGCGGCGCGCCAGCCGAGGTTGCCGCCCTGCAGCGCATCCGGGGCCTCCGAGAAGGTGGCCGAGACTTCCGCGAAGGCGGTTCCCTTGCGCAATTCGGAGAGCGCCTGCAGCGCGCGGCGGCGCCGGGTGTCGATCTGTTCCGGCGTGGCCTGCTGCGGCACCAGCACGAGGATGTGCTGCAGGTTGAACTCCGCGTCCCCGCCGCGCTCCTTGGCCGCGCGGGCGAGCTCGGTCTCGACCTCGGCATCGGTCACGACGACGGCGTTCTCGATCTCGCGCTCGCGCAGGCGCGCGAGGATGAGCTCGTTCCTCATGTCCTCGCGGAAGCGCGCGTAGCGGATGCCGTCGCGCTCGAGCGCCTGGCGGAAGGCCGTCATCGACAGGTTGTTGTCGTCGGCGATGCGCTGGATCGTCTTCTCGACCGTGGCGTCGTCCACGCGCACGCCCGTCTCCTTGGCGAGCTGGACCTGCACGAGGTCGTTGATCATGCGCTCGAGGACCTGGCGCTGCAGCGTCTCGGCCGGCGGCACCTGGCCGCCGGCGTTGCGCAGCTGCCCCGCGACGAGCCGCGTGCGCTCGGAGAGCTCGTTGGCCGTGATGACCTCGTCGTTCACGACGGCCACGATTCGGTCGACGGGCACGGCGCCCTTGGCGGCCGGCGCGGCCAGGCGCGTGTCCAGCCTCGAGGCGGGCGCCTGCTGGGCGGCCGCGGTGGCGGCGGCGAGCGCCGCCGCGAGGGCGAGGAGGCGCAGGAAGGGGCGGATCGTGTTCATCGCGGGATCTCGTCGGACCGGCGGTAGCCGGGAATGTTCTGCCTGAGCGTCTCGAGCGGGTTGATGCCGATCCGCGAGAGGCCCGAGAGCTCGAGCTGGATCTGGAAGGAAGTCGACACCTGCTGCGTCGCGGTGATGAAGCGGTGGGCGACCGCGCGGATCTCCCAGCAGCCGGCATTATATTCGAAGCCCGCCAGGCCCTCGATGAGCTTCCTGTCCTCGAGGCTCCAGTTCCAGCGGCCCACGAGCGACAGGGAGGGCGTCACCGGCCACTGCGCCGACAGGTCGACCTGCTTCACGAGGTTCAGCTCGCGGATGGGGTCGCGCGTGTAGCGGAAGGCCGCGTTCACGAGCTTGCCGGGCGCGGGGCTGTAGCGCGCCGCGAGGTCGAAGCGGCGGGCGCGGTTGCGGCTCGCGTTGTACTCGAGGCCGCCGTCCAGCGAGAACGCGGGCGAAACCTGCCCCGAGACGAGCGCCACGAGGTCGGAGCGGTTGTCCTCGCGCGGCGCGGTGCCGGGCGTGAGCGTCACGCGCTGCGGGTCGAGGTAGTAGATCTGGCCCAGCGTGGCGGTGAGCCGCTCGCGGCCCGTCGCGGACTCGACGAGGCGGCTGGTGATGGCGGCCGTGACCTGGTTCGCGTCGCCGATGCGGTCGCCGCCGATGAAGCGGTTTTCGCGGAAGAGGGAGTTGGCGCCGAAGTCCACCTCGGCGGTCGAGAAGTTGGGCAGGCGCGACTGGTCGCGGAACGGCACGCGCACGTAGAAGAGCCTCGGCTCGAGCGTCTGCAGGAAGCGCTCGCCGCGGAAGTCCCAGGGACGATCGAAGAAGAGGCCCGCGTCGACGCTCGCGAGCGGGACGCTGCGCGTGGCGTCCTCGAAGCCCTCGCCGTTGGGCGAGACGTTGTAGCGCGTGGCGTGGAAGCCCAGCTTCGGCGTGACGTAGCCCCACGAGCGGCGGATCGGGAGCGAGGCCTGCGGGTAGACGATGAGGCGCTGGCCGTTCACGAGGTCCGGGTGGCGGTAGTTGGTGAGCTCGCCGGAGAGCCGCCAGTCGACGCCGAGCACGTTCTGCCGGATGCCCGAGACGACGAGTTGCGGCACCTGCCGGTAGGGGACGGTCACAGGGGCGAGCGGGTCCTGCAGCGTCTGGTAGGCGATGGCGCGCGCCGAGAGCGACCAGTTCTCGTCGCCGTAGCCGAGGATCACGTCGCGCGGCAGGTTCGTCTGCGAGGTGGCGGCCACGCGCGTGGAGAGGTCGCGGAAGTAGTCGTCGTCGGAGACGCCCTGCGCGTTCACCGCGAGGCGCCAGCCGCGCGGCAGCTGGTGGGCGTGCCGGAAGCCGAGGAAGTACCGGTCGCGCTCGGCGATCGCGTCGTTGGGCAGGATCTCGACGTCCGCCTGGCCGCCGTAGCCCGGCCGCAGGTAGCGGTACTCGGCGCCCAGCTGCAGGCCTCGCTTCGAGAAGAGCTTCGGCGTGATCGTCGCGTCCTGGTTCTCGGCGATGTTCCAGTACCACGGCAGCGCGAGCTCGAAGCCGCCGCGGCCGGACGAGCCGAGGGTGGGCGCGAGGAAGCCGGTCTTCCTCGCGTTGTCGATCGGGAACGAGAGCCACGGCGAGTAGAGGATGGGCACCCCCAGGAACCACACGGTCGAGTTCCAGGCGGTGCCCACCTGGCGCGCGCCGTCGATCTCCAGCTCGCCCACGCGCAGCACCCAGTCGTCGCGGGGGACGGGGCAGGTCGTGTACTCCGCCCGGACGAGCCGGCTGCGGTCCTCGCCCTCGAGGACGGCGCGCTCGGCGGCGCCGCGGGAGGCGCTGCGCCGGTCCTCGGTCTTGGGGATCGCGAAGACGGGCCGCTCCATCTCGCCGGTGCCCTCGGCGATCCGGTAGACGAGCCGGGGCCCGCTGGCCGTGTCGCCCGCGCGCTCGAGGAGGACGTTGCCGGTGGCCACGGCCGTGTCGGTCTCGGTGTCGTACTCGAGGCGATCGGCAGTGATGGCCGCGCCGCGCTGGCGAAGCGACACGCTGCCCGTGGCGACGACCTTGCGCGACTGGTCGCCGGTGATGCGGTCCGCGGAGAGGAAGCGCACGGCATCCCGCTCCACGCGCGGCGGCGGCGGCGCGAGGCGCTGCTCGAGTCGCAGGGGAACGCCCCCGGCGCCGGCCGCCGGCAGGGCGAACGCGCCGGCGACGACGAGCGTGAGGCGGCGGCAGGACATCGGGAATGTCGGTGGGGCGCGATGCTAGAATCGGCAAGAATACACGCGAAACCCGCCCCGCTTCACGCCCCATGGATCGCCTCGAGGCGCTCGACGCCTGGCTTCGCAGCACGCTCGGGCCCGACGGCTTCGCGCTCGCGCCCGCGAGCGCCGACGCGAGCTTCCGCCGCTACTTCCGCGTCACCGCGGGGGGCCGCACCTGGATCGTCATGGATGCGCCGCCGGAGCGCGAGGACTGCCGGCCTTTCCTGCGCGTCGCGGCCCTCATGCGCGGGGCCGGGCTGCACGTGCCGGAGGTCGCGGCGCAGGACCTCGCGCAGGGGTTCCTCCTGCTTTCCGACCTCGGGACGCGCACCTACCTCCAGGCCTTCGACGGCACCAACGAGGAGGCGCTCTTCCGGGACGCCACGCGCGCGCTGGTCGACTGGCAGGCCGCGAGCCTCGATGGCGAGCTGCCACCGTACGACGAGGCGCTGCTGCGCCGCGAGCTGATGCTCTTCCCGGAGTGGTTCGTCGGCCGGCACCTGGGCGTCACGCTGGAGGAGGGCGAGCGCGAGGGCCTCGAGCGCGTGTTCGCGCGCATCCTCGCCGTGAACCTCGCCGAGCCGCGCGTCTTCGTCCACCGCGACTTCATGCCGCGCAACCTCATGGTGTCGGAGCCCAATCCCGGCGTGATCGACTTCCAGGACGCCGTGCACGGGCCGATCAGCTACGACGTGGCCTCGCTGTGGCGCGACGCCTTCGTGAGCTGGGAGGAGGAGCGCGTGCTGGACGGGACCATCCGCTACTGGGAGGCGGCGAGGAAGCGCGGGCTGCCCGTGCGCGCCGATTTCGCCGACTTCTGGCGCGACGTCGAGTGGATGGGGCTGCAGCGCCACCTCAAGGTGCTGGGCATCTTCGCGCGCATCCACTACCGCGACGGCAAGCCGGGCTACCTCGAGGACACGCCGCGCTTCCTCGGCTACGTTCGCCACGCGTGCGCGCGCTACGGCGAGCTCGCGCCGCTCGCGCGCCTCCTCGACCGGCTGGAAGGCGTGAAGCCGGCCGTGGGCTACACGTTCTGAGCCGGTGGCGGGCGCCGCGATGATGCCGTGCGCGTTCATCCTCGCGGCGGGGCGCGGCGAGCGCATGCGACCGCTCACCGACACGGTGCCGAAGCCGCTCCTCGAGGCGGGGGGGCGGCCGCTCATCGACTGGCAGCTCGCGCGCCTCGCCGCCTGCGGCGTGCGCCGCGTCGTGATCAACCACGCGCACCTCGGCGAAAGGCTAGAGGCGGCGGTGGGCGACGGCTCGCGGTGGGGGCTCTCGGTGGCGTGGTCGCGCGAGGGCGAGGCCCTGGAGACCGCCGGCGGCGTCGTGAAGGCGCTGCCGCTCCTCGGGCCGGAGCCCTTCATCCTCGCGAGCGGCGACATCTGGTCGGAATACGATTTCTCGCGGCTGGCGGCCGTGGCGGCCGACGTCGCGCGCGACCCGGCGCGCCGCGCCGCGCACCTCGTGCTCGTCGACAACCCCCCGTTCCACCCGGCGGGCGACATGGCGCTCGAAGGCGGCCTCGTGCGGCGCGAGGGCCCGCGCCTCACCTATGCGAACATCGGCGTCTTCCACCCGTCGCTCTTCGCGGGCATCGCGGCGGGCACGCACCTGCGGCTCTTTCCCTGGGCCTACCGCTTCGTGGACGAGGGGCGGGTGACGGGGGAACGCTTCGCGGGCGCGTGGGACAACATCGGCACGCCCGCGCAGCTCGCCCAGCTCGACCGGAGGCTTTCGCGATGACCTTCTACGTGCCGCGCCACTTCCGCCTCGACGACCCCGCGGCGCTCGAGGCCTTCGTCGCCGCCAACGCCTTCGGCACCCTCGTGTCGGCCGGGGCCGCGGGCCTTTCGGTGAGCCACCTGCCGTTCCTGCCCGAGCGCGGCGGCGACGGGCGGCTGCGCCTGCTCGGCCACGTGGCGCGCGCCAACGCGCACTGGCAGGAGCTGGAGGGGGCGGGCGAGGTCCTCGTGGTCTTTTCGGGACCGCACGCCTACGTCTCGCCGTCGTGGTACGCGAACCACCCGAGCGTGCCGACCTGGAACTACGCCGTCGTGCACGCGCACGGCCGCGCCCGGCTGCTGCCGCCGGAGGCGCTGCCGGGGCTGCTCGACCGGCTCTCCCGCGCCTACGAGGATGCGCGGCCGTCGCCGTGGCGCATGGCGGACCTGCCGGCGGACTACACGGCGAGGATGCTCCCGGCCATCGTCGGCTTCGAGGTGGCGGTCGAGCGGCTGGAGGGAAAGTTCAAGCTTTCGCAGAACCGGCGGCCCGAGGACATCGACGGGGTCGCCGCCGCGCTCGGGCGGGAGGGCCAGCCGGAACTCGCCGCCCTCATGCGCGAGCACGCCCCCGAATCCCGGTAGAATCGGCGGCCTCGCGGCCCGCAGCCTGCGGGCCCCCCACGGACACTCCATGAAGCTCGAAAACCCCAACCGCACCAAGCCTTTCCGCGCCCGCCGCGCGAGCCTCGCCCGGACGCTCGGCGAGGGCATTGTCATCCTGCCGACGGCGCCCGAACGCACGCGCAACGCGGACTCGCACTACGACTACCGGTGGGACAGCGGCTTCTACTACCTCACGGGCTTCCGCGAGCCCGAAGCCGTCCTCGTGATCGTGCTGGGCAGGAAGCCGCGCGAGATCCTCTTCTGCCGCGAGAAGAACCTGGAGCGCGAGATCTGGGACGGCTTCCGCTTCGGCCCCGACCTCGCGCGGCAGGCGTTCGGCTTCGACCGCGCGCACCCCGTGGGCGAGCTCGACGCAATGCTGCCCGAGCTCATCGCCGACCAGCCGGTCATCCACACCCCGGTGGGCGCCGACCCGGCCTGGGACGCGCGCGTGACGGGCTGGCTCAACGCCGTGCGCGCGAAGGTGCGCACGGGCGTCTCCGCCCCGGCCGAGATCCGCGACGTGCGCGCGGCGGTGAACGACATGCGCCTCGTGAAGGACGCGCACGAGATCGCCATCATGCGCCGGGCCGGCGAGATCTCCTCGGCCGCCCACGTGCGCGCGATGCGCGCGGCCGCCCCGGGCAGGCGAGAGTACGAGATCGAGGCGGAGCTGCTGCACGAGTTCGTGAGCAACGGCGCGCGCTCGGCCGCCTACGGCTCCATCGTCGCCGCCGGCGCCAACGCCTGCGTGCTGCACTACCGCGAGAACACGGCGGAGCTGCGCAAGGGCGACCTCCTCCTCATCGACGCCGGATGCGAGCTGGACAGCTACGCCGCCGACATCACGCGCACCTTCCCGGTCGACGGGAAGTTCACCGCGGCGCAGAAGGACATCTACGAGCTCGTGCTCGCCTCGCAGGAGGCCGCCATCAAGGCGGTGAAGCCGGGCGCCTCGTTCATCGACTACCACGACGCCGCCACGCGGGTGCTCGTGCGCGGGTTCATCGACCTGAAGCTCTGCAAGGGCAGCGTCGACAAGGTGCTGGCCGACGAGTCCTACAAGCAGTTCTACATGCACCGCACCGGCCACTGGCTGGGCCTGGACGTGCACGACGCCGGCGACTACATGCGCAAGGGCAAGTGGCGCAAGCTCCAGCCGGGCATGGTCCTCACGGTGGAGCCGGGCTGCTACATCCGCCCGGCCGACAACGTGCCGAAGGCCTTCTGGAACATCGGCGTGCGCATCGAGGACGACGTGCTCGTCACCGCGAAGGGCCGCGACGTGCTCACGGCGGAATGCCCTAAGCGCGTGGCCGACGTCGAGGCCGCCGTCCGCGGCTAGCGCGCCGCGCGAGGCCGGCATGGACCGCGTCGACGTCGCGATCGTGGGTGCAGGGCCCGTCGGGGCCGCGCTCGCCGCGATGCTCGTGCCCGCGGGGCTTTCCGTGCGCGTGCTGGAAGCGCGCGCGGCGCCCTCGCGCGACGCGCGGACGCTCGCGCTATCCCAGGCGAGCCGCGACTGCCTCGGGCAGGCGGGCGGCTGGCCCGGCGCGGGCGTGACCGCGATCGCGGACATCCACGTTTCCCAGAAGGGCGGCCCGGGCCGCACGCTCATCACCGCCGCCGACCAGGGCCTCGCGGCGCTGGGCTACACCGTGGCCTACGCATGCCTCGAGGAGGCGCTCGGGCGCCGGCTCGCGCAGCTCGGCGCCGCGGTGTCCTGGGGCGCGGCTTGCGAGGAGATCGACCTCGGCGTGGACGGCGCGAGGCTGCGCCTTGCCGGCGGCGAGGCGGTGGAAGCGCGGCTCCTCGTGCTGGCCGACGGCGGCGCCAATGCCCGGCGCATCCCGGGCCTCGCCTACGCCGAGAAGGATTACGGGCAGGTCGCCGTCACCGGGCCGGTGCGCACCGATCGCCCCCACCGCGGCCGCGCCTACGAGCGCTTCACCCCGGAGGGGCCGGTCGCGCTCCTGCCGGTGGACGACAGGTACGCGCTGGTGTGGACGGCCACGCCGGCGAAGGCGGAACGCCTCCTCGCGATGGACGAGGGCGCATTCCTCGCCGGGCTGCAGGCGCACTTCGGCGACCGGGCCGGGCGCTTCGTCGCCAGCGGGCCGCTCGCCGCGTTCCCGTTGCGCCTGCGCACGATCAACACGACGGTCGCGCTGCGGACGGTGATCGCCGGCAATGCCGCGCAGGCGATGCACCCCATCGCCGGGCAGGGGCTCAACATCGGCCTGCGCGACGCCGCGGCCTTGGCCGCGATCCTCGCGGCCGAACCGGGCGCAGATCCCGGCTCGCCGGCCGTGCTGGAGGCCTACCGCGCCAGCCGCCGCCGCGATGCCGGCCGCGGCGTCGCCTTCACCGACTTTCTCGTGGGCGCCTTCATGGACGCGCGGCGGCTGCCGACGTGGGGGAGGGGAGCCGCGCTCACGATGCTCGACCTCCTGCCGCCGGCGCGGCGCTGGCTCGCCGGCCGCATGATCCACGGGGCGCCCACCCCGTGAGCGCGCCGCGATGAGCGCATCCGCCACCGACCGGGGCCGCATCCTCGTGATGGGGGGCGGCGCCGTGGGCCTCGCGTTCGCGGCCGCGTGCGCGGACGAGGTGCGCGTCCTCGAGGCCGGGCCGGCGCGGCCCGAGACGGACCCGGAAGGATTCGACATCCGCGTCTTCGCGCTCTCCGGGGGCACGCGCGACTTCCTCGACGGGATCGGCGCGTGGGGGCGGATGCCGCCGTCGCGCATCGCGCCCGTCACGCGCATGGAGGTCTTCGGCGACGACGGCGCGAGCCGGCTCGCGTTCGCCGCGCCCCCGGGGCGCCCCCTCGCGTGGATCGCGGAGGGCAACCGCATGACGCGCGCCATCGAGGCGGCCGCGCGCGGCCGCGGCGTGGCGATCGAGACGGGTTGCCGCTGGAAGTCGGTGGCCGCCCGGGCAGGCCGCGCAATGGTCGAACTGGAGGACGGCGCCACGCGGGAAGCCGATCTTCTCGTGGGCGCCGACGGCGCGCAGTCGCGCGTGCGCGAGGCGCTCGCGCTCGCGGCGCACGCCAAGCGCTACCCGGAGACCGCGGTGGTGGCCCACTTCCGCTGCGAGAAGCCGCCGGCCGGCGTCGCGCGCCAGTGGTTCCGCCGCGACGGGATCCTCGCCTGGCTGCCCCTGCCCGGCGACCGGATGTCGATCGTGTGGTCCGCGCGCGACGGGCTCGCCGACGAGCTGGCTGCCCTCGACCCGGAAGCGCTTGCCCGCCGCGTGCGCGACGCCGGCGGCGCGGCGCTGGGCGAGCTGTCCCTCGACTCGGCCGTGGCCCGGTTCCCGCTGCGGCTCGTGCGCGTGCCGCGCATCGCGGTGCCGGGCGCCGTGCTGGTCGGGGACGCCGCGCATGGCGTGCACCCCCTCGCGGGCCAGGGCGTGAACCTCGGCTTCCAGGATGCCGCGGGCCTCGCGCGGACGCTCGCCTCCCGCTCGCCGCTGGAGCGCCCCGGCGACTACGCCCTGCTGCGCCGCCACGAGCGGCTGCGCCACGCGGACGTCGCCGCCATGCAGTTCGTCACCGACCGGCTCGAGTGGCTGTTCGGCATCGACGCCCCCATCGCGGCGTTGGCGCGCAACGCCGGACTTCGCGCGGTGGAGGGCCTTCCCTGGGCCAAGCGCCTTCTCGCGGCGCAGGCAATGCGATAATTCCCGCGCCACCCCCCGGGAACTTCCCCGGCCGGCGCCGGCCCAACCCCGGATTCCCCGAAAGACCTTCCCGATGAACCTCCGCGCCCTGCTGCTCGCCCCCCTCCTCGCCCTTGCCGTGGCGGTACCCGCCCACGCCCAGGACCTCGATCGCATCCGCGCGGACCTGCGCAAGAAGTTTCCCGAGGCGCAGATCGAGGGCGTGAGGAAGAGCGGCTACGGCGGCCTGCTGGAGGTGACCGGCGGCGGCGAGATCTTCTACACCGACGACAGGACCTCGTTCCTGCTGCTGGGCACGCTCATCGACACGAAGACGCGCGAGAACGTGACGGAAGCCCGCCTGCGCAAGATCTCGGCGATCAAGTTCGACTCGCTGCCGCTCGATTCCGCCATCAAGATCGTGCGCGGCAACGGCTCGCGGCGCGTGGCCATCTTCGCCGACCCCAACTGCGGCTACTGCAAGCGCTTCGAGCGCGAGCTGGTGAACGTGAACGACATCACCGTCTACACCTTCCTCTACCCGATCCTCTCGGCGGACTCGACGGACAAGTCGAAGGCCATCTGGTGCGCGCCCGACCGCGCCAAGGCCTGGCTCGACTACATGATCCGGGATTCGCTGCCCGCCGGGCCCGCGGCCTGCGACACGCCGCTGGACAAGGTGGTGGCCTTCGGCCGTGACAAGCGCATCAGCGGCACGCCGACGATCTTCTTCGAGGACGGCGAGCGCATCCCCGGCGCCATCCCGATGGCGAACTTCGAGAAGCGGCTGGCGGACGCGAAGGCCGCGAAGCCCTAGGGCGGCAGGCGCCCGGTCAGGATCCCGACGACGCCTGGACGGTCGCGGGCGGCGTGTAGCCCTTCGGCAACAGCACCCACATGCGCCCGGACTGGCGCATCTTGCCGGCCTGGTTGCCCGCCGCGTCCCCGAATCCCCAGTAGAAATCCGCGCGCACGCCGCCGTTGATGGCACCGCCCGTGTCCTGCGCGACCATGAGGCGGTTGAGCGGCTGGGGGGAGTTGGGCCACGTGGTGGAAAGGTAGACCGGCACGCCGAGGGGGACCACGCGCGGGTCCACGGCGATGGAGCGCTCGGCCGTGAGCGGGACGCCGAGCGACCCGATGGGCCCCGGCAGGTCGCCCGGCAGCTCGCGGAAGAAGACGAAGCTCGGGTTCTCGTTGAGGAAGCGCTGGACCTTCCGCGGATTGCGCTGCGCCCAGTCCTTGATGCCCTGCATCGAGGCGCGCTCGGGCGGGATCTCGCGCTGCCGGATGAGGAGCCGGCCGAGGGAGCGGAACGGGTGCCCGTTCTGCTCCGCGTAGCCCACGCGCACGCGCTCGCCGTTCTCGAGCAGCACCTGGCCCGACCCCTGGATGTGCAGGAAGAAGAGCTCGACGGCGTCATCCACCCACACGATCTCCAGCCCCTTGAGGGGCGCGGGATCGGCGTCGATGTCCCCGCGGGCGAGGTAGGGCACCACGCGGTTGCCCTCGATGCGGCCGCGCAGGCGCTTGTACTTGAGATCCGGGTACACGGACGACAGGTCGATGACCAGGAGGTCTTGGGGCACCGCGTAGATCGGGTAGCGGTACTTCGCCGTGCGCGTGCGGCTGCCGCGCAGCAGCGGCTCGTAGTAGCCCGTCACCATGCCGGAGGTCGTCTCGTCGGCGTTGATGACCTGGTGGGGCTCGAACCGCGACTCGAAGAAGGCGGCCAGCGCCGTGTCGGGAAGGCCCGGGGGCAGGGCCGCCGCCTCGGCGCAGACCGCTTCCCACGCGGGCTGCTTCGAGAGCGCGGTGCAGCCGCGCACGAAGGCGACGAGCGAGTCGCCCAGCGACTCGCGGCCCCACGAGGGCAGGTCCGACCACGGGGCGGGCTGGAGCCTGCCGCGGTATTCGACTTCCGGCACGGGGGCGGGAGCCGGGGCCGGTGCGGGGGCCGGCGCAGGCGCAGGCGCCGCCGGCGGGCACACCGGCTTCTCCACGGGCGGGCAGATCAGGGGCTCGGGGGCCTTCATCGCCACGGGCTCGGGCGTCGTCGCGCAGGCGGCGGCGAGGAGCGCGAGGCCCATCGCGAGAGCGGTGCGCGCGTGCGGCGCGCGGGCAGGTCGGACTTGCGTCATCGGGCCGAGTATAGCGAGGGTCGTGCGAAAATGGCGGTGCCTGGCGCTGTGCCTGGCGCGGCGTATTCCGGGAGGGCGGGGATGTTCTGGGTGTTTCTCGAGGTGGTGGCGGCGCTCGCGATCGCGATCGGGATCGTCTGGTGGACGATGCCGCGCAAGCCGAAGGCGGGGCCGCCGGCCGCGAAGGAAGACCGCAAGGAGGAGCCGCGCCCCTAGTGCAGGACGCGCGGGACGCTCAGCGCGAACTCGGGGATGGGCGCCTCGAAGCGCGTGCCGTCCTCGGCGACCAGCTGGTAGGTGCCGCGCATCGTGCCCACGGCCGTCGGGATGGACGAGCCGCTCGAGTACTCGAAGGTGTCGCCGGGCTTGAGCACGGGCTGCTCGCCCACGACGCCCATGCCGCGCACCTCCTGCACCTGGTTGTCGGCGTCGGTGATGATCCAGTGCCGGCTCACGACCTGCGCCGTCACGGTGCCCGTGTTGGTGATGCGGATCGTGTAGGCGAACACGTAGCGGTCGTCCTCCTCGTCCGACTGGTCGGGCAGGTAGGTCGAGTGCGCGGTGACGGCGACGAGGTAGCGTTTCGGGTCGGGCATGCGGACGATGTTAGCAGGAAAAAACCCGCGCGAATCGCGGGGGGAATCGCGTAGAATTTTCCTCTCCCACCGTGACCCGGAAGAACCCCATGCACCGCATCGCGCCCAGCCTGCTTTCGGCGGACTTCGCGCGCCTCGGCGACGAGGTGAAGGACGTCATCGCCGCCGGCGCCGATCTCATGCACTTCGACGTGATGGACAACCATTACGTCCCCAACCTCACCGTCGGCCCGCTCGTGTGCGAGGCGCTCAGGCCCCACTGCAGCGTGCCCATCGACGTGCACCTCATGGTGAAGCCCGTGGACCGCATCGTCCCGGACTTCGCCAGGGCGGGTGCTGCGATCATCAGCTTCCACCCGGAGGCGAGCGAGCACGTCGACCGCACGCTCTCGCTCATCCGCGACCAGGGGTGCAAGGCCGGCCTCGTGTTCAACCCGGCCACGCCGCTTTCGTGGCTCGACCACGTGATGGACAAGGTGGATCTCATCCTCGTCATGAGCGTGAACCCCGGCTTCGGCGGCCAGTCGTTCATCGCCTCGGCACTGCCCAAGATCCGCGAGGCGCGCCGCCGCATCGACGAGAGCGGCCGCGACATCTGGCTGGAGGTCGACGGCGGCGTGAAGGCCGACAACATCGCGGCC
>Ga0209477_1000425_pt1 | contig 26157 bp, 25 predicted proteins | sample KloWWTupernatant_FD_187180 | JGI IMG/M metagenome (GOLD analysis project Ga0209477, IMG submission 187180) | Active sludge microbial communities from Klosterneuburg, Austria, studying microevolution and ecology of nitrifiers - Klosterneuburg... | ecosystem: Engineered > WWTP > Aerobic digester >... | reverse complement strand
CCGGCCGTCGAGAAGGGCGTGCGACAGGCGATGGCGAGCGGCGCAGTCGCCGGATTCCCGGTGCAGGACGTGCAGGTCGCCGTCTACGACGGCAAGACGCATCCGGTCGACGGCAAGGAGATCGCCTTCGTCACGGCCGGCCGAAAGGCCTTCCTCGACGCCGCGTCGAAGGCGCGCCCGATCGTGCTCGAGCCGATCGTGTCGCTCGAGTTGACCATCCCTCAGGAAGCGATCGGCGCCGTATCGGGCGAGCTGTCGGCGCGCCGCGGGCAGGTGTCGGGGACCGGCGCCGCCCGCGCGGGCATGGCGATGCTGAGCGCGCGCGCACCGCTGGCGGAGTTGTCCGATTTCCAGGGGCGGCTGAAGGCGATCACTGGCGGGCAGGGCAGCTACTCGCTCGAGCTGCTCGGCTACGAGGAAGCGCCACCCAATGTACAGGCCCGCCTGCACGCCGCGTGGCGCCCGCGCGAGGAGGAGTGATCGCCGCCGCGTTGGGGTGACGCCGTCCGTACGCGGGCGCGCGACGGGTCACGCGCGAAGGCGCGCCGGCCCCAGCGCCGCCTCGCTCAGCCCGAGGTCGACCAGTCGCTGCGGCAGCGGGCGCGCGCGCACGAGCTCCGCGCAGGCCTCGCCCATCGCGGCCGAGCTCTGGATGCCGTAGCCGCCCTGCCCCGCGAGCCAGAAGAAGCCCGGCTCGCCGGGATCGAAGCCGCCGACCAGCCCGCCGTCGGCGACGAACGAGCGCAGTCCGGCCCAGACGTGCGCGGGACGCCGGATCGTCAGCGTCGTGAAGCGCTCGATGCGGTCGATGCCGGTCGCGACGTCGAGTTCTTCGGCGACCACGTCGTGCGGCGCCACCGGATCGGCATTGGCGGGCGAGCCGAGCAGCATGCCCGCATCGGGCTTGACGTAGAAGGACTCGTCGACCGCGATGAGCGACGGCAGCCGGCGCACGTCGAGGCCCTCGGGCGGGCGGAACAGGAACGCGGTGCGTCGCCTCGGCTGCAGACCGAGCGGCGCCACCCCCGCCAGGCTCGCGAGCTCGTCGGCCCACGCTCCCGCAGCGTCGACCAGCACCGGGGCACGCCAGCTGCGCCGGCCGTCGGCGACGATCCAGTCGGCGCCGTGGCGCTCGATGGCGCGCACGTCGACGCCGCACTCGATCGCGCCGCCGTGCGCGCGCACGCCGCGCAGGTAGCCGTGCAGCAGTGCGTTCACGTCGATGTCCATCGCCTCGGGTTCGAGCACGCCGCCCGCGACCAATCCTTCGCGCAGCACCGGCACCAGTACCCGCGCCTCGCCGGCGTCGAGCCGCCGCGCGGCCGCGCCGAGCGTCCGCACCGCGTCGTAGTGCCTTTCGAGCAGGTCGCGCTGCGCGGCCGTCCCGAACGCCAGCGCGCCGCGCGGCGAGAGGATCGGCGCGTCGGCGAAACCCCGGGGAGGCGCCGCCAGGAAATCGCGGCTGCCCAGCGTCAGCGCCCTGACCTGCGGCGGGCCGTAGCTCTCCAGGTAGAGCGCGGCCGAGCGCCCGGTCGAGTGGTAACCGGGCTGCGCTTCGCGTTCGACGACCACGACCCTGCCGTGCGGAGCCAGCCGGAACGCCAGCGACGCGCCGGCAATGCCGGCGCCGACGACGATCCAGTCGCATCCGGCGGCACGCATCGAAAGGCTCCCAGAGGCGGCGACCCGGCGCCGCGCCAATCGTCACTGTATCCGGAAGCGACGATACCGTTGCGGCAGCGGGCGGCACCGGCTTGCGGTATCGTCGCCGAACCGCAGCACGGAATCCGGGACATGGACATCGCCGCCGCCATCGAAACCCTGCGCCGACTGGTCGCCTTCGACACGGTCAGTGCGCACCCGAACGCGGCGCTGATCGACTGGGCCGCCGAGCGCCTGCAGGCCTGCGGCGCGCGCACGCTGGTCCAGCACGGCGACGAACCGGGCAAGGCGAACCTGTTCGCGACGATCGGCCCCGAAGATCGCCCCGGGCTGATGCTGTCGGGCCACTCCGACGTCGTGCCGGTCGCCGGGCAGGCGTGGAGCTCCGATCCGTTCACGCTCACCGAGCGCGGCGGCCGGCTGCATGCGCGCGGCGCCGCGGACATGAAGGGCTTCATCGCCTGCGTGCTCGAAGCGGCGCCGCAATTCGCACGCGCCGGGCTGCGCACGCCGCTTCACATCGCGTTGTCGTACAACGAGGAAACCAACATGCACGGCATGCGGCAACTCGCGGCGCACCTTGCCGGCACGCCGCTGCGTCCGGCGGCGTGCATCATCGGCGAGCCGACCGCCATGCAGGTGGTCGTGGCGAACAAGGGCGCGGCGGGCTATCGCGTCAAGGTGCGCGGCCATTCGGTCCACTCGTCGCTGCGCGACCAGGGCGTGTCGGCCGTGGAGACCGCGGCCGAGATCATCGTCTTCGTCAACGCGCTGCAGAAACGGCTGAACGCAGCGACGCGCCACGACGGCTTCGAGTTCCCGCACACCAGCGTGCACGTCGGCCGCATCGAAGGCGGCACGGCGCACAACATCACCGCGAAGGACTGCGAGTTCCTGCTCGAGATCCGCGCGCTGCCCGGCACGAGCTCGACCGACGTGCTCGACGAGATCCGCGGCTACTGCGACTCGGTGCTGCTGCCCGCGATGCGCGCGATCTCGGCCGACTCGGACATCGTGTTCGAGGAGATCTTCGACACCCCTGCGCTCGACGAGCGTGGCAACGTCTACCTGGCGCAAGCGATCATGCCGTTGTGCGGGCACCTTTCGGCCGGCCGGGTGAGCTTCGGCACCGAGGCCGGCATCCTGCAGGACATCGGCGTGCCGACGATCGTCTGCGGCCCCGGCCAGATCCGCGTCGCCCACCAGCCCGACGAATACGTCGAGATCGAGCAACTCGAAGCTTGCGGCCGGTTCCTCGGCATCCTCGCCGAGCGGCTCGCGCGCGGCGAGTTGCCGCTGGCGGCCTGAGGCCGGGCCCGCCGCAGCCCGCCTGGCGTCCGGGGCCTGTGCGACAATCCGCGCTGGCCCCGATTCCCGCCGCCGCGCCGCGGTGGTCCGCCCCCTTCGATGCTGCTCTGGGTTTCCATCGCCGTCGCCACGCTCGTGGTGACCGCCGTCATCGTCTGGCCGCTGCTGTCCGCACGCCCACCTGCGCTCGCCGACGCGGGCGACGACGAGCGTCGCCGTCTGGCCGTGTTCCGCGACCGCAAGCGCGAAATCGAACGCGAGCGCGCGGCCGGTCGGCTGAGCGACGCCGACGCCGCGCAGGCACAAGCCGACCTGCTGCGCCAGGTGGCCGAAGACCTGCCCGAGGGCGCCGTCGCCGCGTCCAGCGAGGTCGCGGCCCCGCGTACCGCATCGAAGGTCGCCGCGCTCGCGCTTGCCGTGCTGGTCCCGTTGGTCGCGATCGGGGTCTACCAACGCGTCGGGGCGCCGCAACTGGCCGGCATCGACCTGCGCGCCGGCGATCGGCCGATCGAACCTGCCGAAGTCGAGAGACTCGTCGCCGAGATCGAGCAGCGCACCCGCGACGAGCCGAACGACGGCGAAGCCTGGGCGATGCTCGCCGAAGCACGCAAGATGCAGGGTCGCCACGCCGACGCGGTGAGCGCGTTCGAACGGGCCGTGCGCCTGCTGCCGCCCGACGCCCGCCTTCTAACCGACTTCGCCGAGTCCGCGGCGTTGCTGGCGGGTGGCGAGTTCTCCGGGCGCCCGCTGTCGCTGCTCGAGCAGGCGCTGTCGATCGACGCGGGCGATCCCAAGGCGATCGCATTGATGGGCGCCGCGCAGTACCGGCTCGGCAACCTCGAGCGCGCACGCGAATACCTGAAGAAACTGCACGACGGCCTTCAGTCCGGCTCGGAGGAAGCGTCGCAGATCGCCGAGGTGCTCGCGCGCATCGACGCCGAGATCGCGCAGCGCGGCACGCCGCCGGTCACCGCCGATCACGATGCGCAGGCGGTGACGGGCACGGTCACGCTCGACGCGAGCCTGTCCGACAAGGCCCGTCCTGGCGACACGCTCTTCGTCATTGCCCGCCAGGCCGGGGGACCGCCGATCCCGGTCGCCGTGGTCCGCAACCCGGGCGCGACGCTGCCCGCGCGCTTCACGATCGGCGACGCCAACGCGATGGATCCTACCCGGCCGCTGTCGTCGGCCGGCACACTGATCCTCGAGGCGCGCCTGAGCCGCAGCGGCGAAGCGATGCGCCAGCCCGGCGACCTGTACGGGCAGCGGGCCGAGGTCAGGCCTGGACAGCGCGACGTGACGATCGTCATCGATCGCGTGGTCACGCCTTGAGCGCCGCACCGGACTTCGCGGGGCTCGAAACGCGTGCGCTGGCCTGTGCGGCCGGCTACCGCACGCTGTTCGCGGAGCTCGACCTGCGCGTGCCAGCCTCGCGCTGGATGATGCTCACCGGGCCGAACGGCAGCGGCAAGTCGACGCTGCTGCGCGCGATCGCCGGGCTCGCGCGGCCGGTCGCCGGCGAGATCCGGTGGCGTGGCGCACCGCGGGGCGCCGACTCCGCCGCGTGGCGCGCCGACTGCCTCTACCAGGGCCACGCAGCCGGCTGGAAGGACAGTCTCGACGCGCGCGAGAACCTCGCGCTGCAGGCCGCGCTGGACGGTCTCGAACTCGACGCGTCGGCGATAGACGCGCAACTCGCGCGCGTGGGGCTCGAGCGGCAGGCACGCCTGCCCTTCGCGCGCCTGTCGGCCGGCCAGCGCCGTCGCCTGTCGCTCGCCCGCCTCTCCTCGTCGGCGCGACCGTTGTGGCTGCTCGACGAGCCCGGCACCGCGCTCGACGCCGCTGGCCTGCAGACGCTCGGCGCGATGCTCGATGCGCACCTCTCCTCGGGGGGCCTCGCGCTGGTGGCCACGCACCAGCCCCTGCCGTGCGCGAACCCGCCGCTGATGCTGAACCTGGGCGACGCGCAGCGGTGAAGCACGCGCCCGCCTCCGGCGTCTTCGGTGCGCTGCTGTGGGCGTGCCGCCGGGACCTTCGCCTGGCGATGCGTTCGCGCGCCGAGCTCGCGGTTATCGTCGTGTTCTTCCTGCTCGTGACCAGCCTGTTCCCGCTCGCGGTCAGCCCGGACCCGGAGCTGCTGCGCGCGATCGCGCCGGGCATCGCGTGGGTGGCGGCGTTGCTGGCGAGCCTGCTCGGGCTGTCGCGACTGTTCGCCGCCGACCACGGCGACGGCACGCTCGAGCAGATGGTGCTCGCGCCCGCGCCGCTGCCGGCACTGGTCGCCGGCAAGGTGCTCGCGCATTGGCTGGCGACCAGCGTGCCGCTCGTGCTGCTGGCGCCGGTCGCGGGCCTGCAATTCGGCTTGCCGGCCGACGCGATCGCGATACTGGCCGCGTCGCTGGCGCTCGGCACGCCGATCCTGTCCTGGCTGGGCGCGATCGCGGCGGCACTGACGCTCGGCGCGCGCGGCGGCTCGTCGCTGCTGGCGCTGCTGGTGCTGCCGCTCGCGGTGCCGGTGCTGATCTTCGGCGCCGGCGCGGTCGAATCGTTCACTTCGGGGCTGGGCGCCGATGCGCACCTGTCGCTGCTGGGCGCCGGCCTGATCGTGGCGTGGGTATTGGGGCCGGCTGCCGCGGCGCTGGCGGTTAGAATCGCCCACGAATGAACACCGCGTCCTCCCCCTCCGGCAGCCTCTGGTTCCGTTACGCATCGCCGGCCAGCTTCTACCCGCTGGCGGGCCGCCTGGTGCCGTGGTTCGGCGCGGCCGCCGCGATCCTGGCGGTCGCCGGGCTGTACATCGGCTTTTTCGTCGCGCCGACCGACTGGCAGCAGGGAGAGGCCTACCGGATCATCTTCATCCACGTGCCGGCCGCGTGGATGGCGATGTTCACCTACCTGGTGATGGCATTCTGGTGCGCGATGTCGCTGGCTTTCAATGCGCGCCTGTCGGCAATGATGGCGCAGGCGCTGGCGCCGACCGGCGCGATGTTCGCATTCGTGTCGCTGTGGACCGGCGCGTTCTGGGGGCGTCCCACCTGGGGCGCCTACTGGGTCTGGGACGCACGGCTCACGTCGACGCTGATCCTGCTGTTCCTGTACCTGGGCTTCCTCGCGCTGCGCGCGTCGATCGACGACCCGCGCCGAGCCGACCGCGCGGCGGCGCTGCTCGCGCTGGTCGGCGCGATCAACGTCCCGATCATCTATTTCTCGGTGCGCTGGTGGAACACGCTTCACCAGGGCTCGTCGATCTCGATGACGGCGGCGCCCAAGATGGCGCAGACGATGCTGACCGCGATGTTGCTGATGACCTTCGCGGCCTGGGCGTACACGATCGCAGTCTCCCTCCACCGGGTTCGCAGCATCATCGTCGAGCGCGAAGCGCTGAGCGGCTGGGTCGGTGAGCTGGGTAAGGGCGAGCAGTCCGGGCCGACCGTCGAAGGAGCCGCGACGCGATGATCGAGTGGCTCGCGATGGGCGGCTACGGCTTCTACGTGTGGAGCTCGTACGGAATGCTGGCGATCGCGCTGATCGTCGAACTGGTCTTGCTGCGCCGTCAGCGGCGCGAGAGCTGGCGCCGCGCGGCCGACATGCGCGCCGAGCGCGCGATGACACGGGCCGCGGGCTCCGCAGAAGGAAATCGATGAAACCGCGTCACAAGCGCATGTTGTGGATCGTCGCCGGGCTCGGCGCGCTGGCGGTGGCCGCCACGCTCGTGCTCAACGCGTTCCGCAGCAACCTGGTGTTCTTCTACACGCCAACGCAGATCGCCGACGGCGAGGCCCCCAGGGGCAAGCCGTTCCGGATCGGCGGGCTGGTCGTCCCGGAAAGCGTGAAGCGGGTCGGCGACGGCACCACGGTCACGTTCGCGGTGACCGACAACGCCAGGACGATCCAGGTCGCGTTCACCGGCATCCTTCCCGACCTGTTCAAGGAGGGACGCGGCGTCGTCGCGCAGGGAACGCTGGAAAGCGACGGCAGCTTCAAGGCGCGCGAAGTGCTGGCCAAGCACGACGAGAATTACATGCCACCCGAGGCCGCCGAAGCGCTCGAGCGCGCCGGCCACCCGGTCGGCGCGCCGGCACAGTTCCAACAGGCGCCGAAGCAGTGAGCGCGCCAGTGCACCGCGAGTCGGTCGTGGCGCCGACTGGCCGGCCACGGAGGCAGCCATGATCGCCGAACTCGGACAATTCGCGCTCGCTCTCGCGCTGGCGGTGTCGCTGGTGCTCGGCGTATTGCCGATGGCCGGCAGCGCGATGCGCGGACCGGCCGGCGCACGGCTGATGGCGGTCGCCCAACCCGCAGCGCTGATGCTGATGCTGCTCGCAGTGCTCGCATTCGTCGCGCTGGCCTTGCTGTTCGTCGGCAACGATTTCAGCGTGGCGCTGGTCGCGACACACTCGAACCTGCACCTGCCGTTGCACTACCGCGTCGCCGCCACCTGGGGCTCGCACGAGGGCTCGATGCTGCTGTGGGTGCTGATCCTGTCGTGCTGGACCGGCGCCGTCGCGGTCTTCTCGAACTCGCTGCCGAAGCTGCTGCGCGCTCGCATCCTGGCGACGATGGGACTGGTCGGTGTCGGTTTCCTGCTGTTCCTGTTGTTCACGTCGAATCCGTTCGAGCGGCTGGTGCCGCCGCCCGCCGACGGCCGCGACCTGAACCCGCTGCTGCAGGACGCGGGCATGGTGTTCCACCCGCCATTGCTGTACATGGGCTACGTCGGGCTGTCGGTCGCCTTTGCCTTCGCGGTCGCCGGATTGATCGGCGGGCGCTTCGACGCGGCGTGGGCGCGCTGGGCCCGGCCGTGGACGACCGTCGCGTGGTGCTTCCTGACGCTGGGCATCGCGCTCGGCTCGTTCTGGGCCTACTACGAACTCGGCTGGGGCGGCTGGTGGTTCTGGGACCCGGTCGAGAACGCTTCGTTCATGCCGTGGCTGATCGCCACCGCCCTGATCCATTCGCTGTCGGTCGCCGAGAAGCGCGGCACCTTCAAGAGCTGGACGGTGCTGCTGGCGATCCTCGGCTTCAGCCTCAGCCTGCTCGGCACCTTCCTCGTACGGTCCGGCGTGCTGACTTCGGTACACGCATTCGCGACCGACCCGGCGCGCGGGGTGTTCATCCTGATCTTCCTGGCGATCGTCGTCGGCGGCTCGCTGCTGCTGTTCGCGTGGCGCGCGCCGGCGATCGGCAACGGCCCGGGGTTCTCGCCGGTGTCGCGCGAGTCGCTGCTGCTCGCCAACAACGTGCTGCTGACGGTTGCCACGGCGGCGGTGCTGCTCGGCACGCTGTATCCGCTGGTGCTCGACACGCTCGACATGGGCAAGATCTCGGTCGGCCCGCCCTACTTCGACTCGGTGTTCTATCCGCTGATGGCCCCGGCCCTGTTCCTGATGGGCGTCGGGCCGCTGGCCCGCTGGAAGAAGGCCGAGCTGCCCGAGCTGGTCGCACGGCTGCGCTGGGCCCTGGCCGCGTCGGTGGTCGCCGCGCTGCTGCTGCCGCTCACCGTCGACGGCTTCCGGCCGATGACCAGCCTCGGGCTGATGTTCGCGCTGTGGATCGCGGCCTGCGTCGCGATCGCGGTCCGCGACATGCTGCGCGGCGCCGACGGCCGCGTGTCGCTGCGCCGCGCGACCCTGCATCCGGCGAGCGCGTGGGGCATGCACGTCGCGCACCTCGGCGTCGCGGTGTTCGTCGCCGGCGTGACGATGGTCAACAGCTACGAGGTCGAACGCGAATTGCGCATCGAGGTCGGGCAGCACGTCGCACTCGGCGACTACGACATCCGCTTCGTCGGCCTCGAACCGGTCGTCGGCCCGAACTACGACGCCACGCGCGGCCGCTTCGAGGTCCGTCGCGCCGGCTCCGCCGAAGGTCCGCCGATCGCGATCCTGTCGCCCGAGAAGCGCGTCTATCGCGCCTCGTCGATGCCGATGACCGAGGCGGCGATCGACCGCAACCTGGTGCGCGACGTCTACCTGTCGATGGGCGAACCGCTCGGTGAGCGCGCGTGGGTCGTGCGCGCGCACGTCAAGCCCTTCGTGAACTGGATCTGGCTCGGCTGCGTGCTGATGGCGATCGGCGGCTTCGTCGCGGTGGCCGACCGGCGCTACCGGCGTCGCGCGATCGAGCGCGAGTCGCAGCCGGTACGCGGTGGGCAGACCGCATGACCGGCGACAGGCATCCCGTTCGCCGGAGCCCGTCGCGATGAAGTCGCTGCGATTCGTACTCCCGGTCGCGATCTTCGCCGCGATCACGTGGTTCCTGCTCAAGGGCCTCGACCGCGATCCGCGCGAGATTCCGTCGCCGCTGATCGGCAAGCCGGCGCCGATGTTCTCGTTGCCGGTCACGCACGACCTGTCGCGCACATGGACACCGGAGGCGATGCGCGGCCAGGTCTGGCTGCTCAACGTCTGGGGATCGTGGTGTGCGGCCTGCCAGGTCGAGCACCCGCTGTTCAACGATCTCGCCAAGGCCGGCACGTTGCCGATCGTCGGGCTCGCCTGGAAGGACATGCCGGACAACTCGATCGCGTGGCTGCGCAAGCTCGGCAACCCGTACGCGGTGGTGGTCAGCGACATCAAGGGCGGCGTGGCGATCGACTACGGCGTCTACGGCGCTCCCGAGACCTTCCTGATCGACAAGCAGGGCGTGATCCGCTTCAAGCAGGTCGGCCCGGTCACGCCCGAGGTGCTGCAGGCGAAGCTGCTGCCGCTCGTACGGCAGCTGCAGGGCTCGTGATGCGCGCGGCCGCGACGCGCTCGTCCCGCGGCGCACTGGCCGGGCTGGTGTTGGCGGCCATTTTCCTGTTCGTCGGCGTGCCGGTACCGGGCAGCGCGGCGGACGCGCCCGCGTCGGCGCCCGCGACGCTGGCCGCCGCGGCGCCCACCGACACCGGCATGCTGACCACGCCCGAGCAGCGCGCACGCTACCAGGTGCTGGCCGAGCAGCTTCGCTGCCTCGTGTGCCAGAACCAGACGCTGGCGGACTCGAACGCCGAACTCGCCGCGGACCTGCGCCGGCAGGTCGAGACGATGATCCTTGCGGGCCGCAGCGACAGCGAGATCAAGTCGTTCCTGGTCGAGCGCTACGGCGACTTCGTGCTGTACCGGCCGCCGATGCAGCAGAACACGTGGCTGCTGTGGATCGGACCGTTCGCGTTGCTGGTCGTCGGCGCGCTCGTGTGGTGGCGCATCCAGCGTCGCGGCCGGGCGGGCGAGGCGCCCGATCTCGAGCGCGCGCGCCGCCTGCTCGACGAGTGACGCGCGCCGGCACCCCGGTGGCCTTCATCGCGGTCGGCATTCCGGTCTTCAACGCGGCCTGACCGCATCGTAGCGGCGGATCATGAGCCCGAGCGCCACCGTGACCAGCGCCGCGGCGCCGGTTGCGATCCAGGTCGAGCTCCAGCCGCCGGTATACTGCGCGAGCGCCGCGATCGCCGGCGGCAGCAGGATCTGGCCCATGCCCGAGCCCTGCTGCATCAACCCGACGGTGGTCGACACGGCGGCGATCGACGGCGCATAGAACGGCGCGGTTGCGAACAGCGTCCCCGGGATCAGCCCGCCGACCGTCGACAACACGACGATCGCCGCGTAACGCCAGCCGAATCCGAGTCCGCTGCCGAACGCGAGCCACGCGCAGACCGCCATGGTGATGCCGACCAGCACGATCAACGTGGCGCGGTCGACGCCCCGCTGAAGCAGCAGGCCGGCAGCCAGGCCGCCGCCGCCGTTGCTCAGCACCGCCAGCGCGGTCAGCGAGGCGCCGAACTGCGGCGAGACGCCATGCTCACGGTAGACGGTGGGCAGGAAGCTGAAGATGCCGGTGAACTGGCCGGCGTAGAACCCGAAGCACAGCGCGAGCAACCACGGACCCCGCGAGCGCAGCGTGGCGATCGCAACGGTGCCGATCGGCGCCGGTGGGTCGGCGTGCGCCACGCGCCGCGGCTGGGTCGCCGCCACCAGCACCGCCCACACGGCCGCCAGCGCCGCGCAGAACGCCCACACGCCGCGCCAGCCGGCGACCTCCATCAGCGCCGGTGCGAAGATCAGCGCCGCGCCCATGCCGGTCGGCATGTAGGTCGCCCAGACGCCGAGCCAGCCGCGCAGCGACGCCCCGGGCACGACCTGGCGCAGCAGTGCCGGCGCTGGCAGCACGGTGAGCATGAAGGCGACGCTCTCGAGCGCGCGCGACAGGAACAGCACCGGCGCGCCGGGCGCGGCCGCCCCCAGGGCGCCGGTCACGGCGCTCAGCGCCAGGCCGCCGATCATCACGCGCCGCGGATCGAAACGGTCGGCCAGCGAGCCGCCGACGATGCCGAACAGCGCCGAGCCCAGCAGGAACAGCGAAACCATCCAGCTGACCTGTACCAGCGACAGCCCGAACTCGTGCTGCAGCGTGGCGAGCGCAGGCGGCAGCTTGCCGACGTTGAGCGCGACGACCATTCCGGCGCCGACCAGCACGATCGCGCGGCCGCCCGCGCGCTCGCTGCCGGCGGCGGTCATGTCGGGCATGCCCGGATGCCGGGACCTGGAGGCCGAACGCGCATGCGCCGATTGTATCGTCCGGCCACCGGCCCGATCGAAAGATGGCACCATGCGCGCTGCGCGCGCATCGGGCGCGTCGAGGCAAACGCGGAGAGTCGCCCACCATGAGCCTGCCCCCGATCCTGAAGGACAAGCTGCAGCTGCCGGTCGTCGGCGCGCCGCTGTTCATCGTCTCGAATCCCGAACTGGTGATCGCGCAGTGCAAGGCCGGCATCGTCGGCTCGTTCCCGGCGCTCAACGCGCGACCGGCCGAACAGCTCGAAGCGTGGCTGGACCGGATCACCAGCGAACTCGCCGAGCACGACTGCCGCCATCCGGATCGCCCCGCGGCGCCGTTCGCCGTCAACCAGATCGTGCACCGCTCCAACGATCGGCTCGACCACGACCTGGCACTGTGCGTGAAGTACCGGGTGCCGATCGTGATCACGTCGCTGGGCGCGCGCGTCGAAGTCAACGACGCGATCCACGGCTACGGGGGCATCGTCCTGCACGACATCATCAACGGCACCTTCGCGCACAAGGCGATCGACAAGGGCGCCGACGGCCTGATCGCGGTCGCGGCCGGCGCCGGCGGTCACGCCGGCGGCCTGTCGCCATTCGCGCTGGTGCAGGAGATCCGCGAGTGGTTCGACGGGCCGCTGCTGCTGTCGGGCGCAATCGCCACCGGCCGCTCGGTGCTCGCAGCGCAGGCGATCGGCGCCGACCTCGCCTACATCGGCTCGGCCTTCATCGCGACGAAGGAAGCGCGCGCCGACGAGGCCTACAAGCAGATGATCGTCGAGTCGTCGGCCGAGGACATCGTCTACACCAACCTGTTCACCGGCGTGCTCGGCAACTACCTGAAGCCGTCGATCCGCAACGCCGGGCTCGATCCCGACGACCTGCCCGTCAGCGATCCGTCGAAAATGAACTTCGGGTCGGAACGCGAGAAGCCCAAGGCGTGGAAGACGATCTGGGGCTGCGGCCAGGGCATCGGCGCAGTGCACGACGTCCCGAGTGCGGCCGAGCTGGTGGCGCGGCTCGGGCGCGAATACGACGCGGCGTGGGAGGCGGTCACGGCGCTGCGCGGCGCGTGGCGTCCGGCGGTGCCGCGCCGCGTCGCCTGAGCCCGCGACGGCACCGCGTCGCGCCGCCTTGACGGCCGGCGGCGACGCCCCCGGACCACCATCGCGTCGCGCGCTCAGGGCGTGCTGTACACCGGCGCAAACCCGCCGCCCGGCGTGCGGAAGTTCGTCGTCTGTCCCTGGTACAGGCGCGCCGCCACCCACTGCACCGCGCCATCGTAGACGTAGTTGCGAAGGTCGAACTTCAGCACCCGCGTCGGGTCGTCGACGTCGACCGCGCGTTCGCCGGGCGCCGCGAAGCGCTGCGCGACGAAGCCGCCCGCCACGATGTCCTGCCAGACCCGCTTCGTCAGCTTGTCGCCGCGATACGCGGCGCGCCCGCCGTAGCCGGCAACCGGCTTGAAGAAGAGTCCGCGCCGCTCGCCCCACAGGCGGTCGGCATTGCGCGCATCGACCAGCTCGGTCCTCGGGACGTGCGCGAGCAGCAGTTCGCGCGTACCGGCGTCGACGCCCAGCGCGGCGAGCCGCGCGTCGTCGCTGAGGAGCGCCAGGTGGCGCTTGTCGGCATACAGCGCGTGCGCGCGCGGGTGCGGCGTCACCACCGCGGCGCCGCCCAGCCACGCTTCGCGCAGCGCGGCGCTGTCCGCCTCCTCGAGATAGAAGTCGGTGAGCCGGTTATAGACCAGGTCGACCGGCAGTCCGTCGTGCCGAAGCTCGCCGTCGCGAACGCTCAGCGCGGCCGGATCGGCGATGACCGCCGGCACGCCGTTGCGCTCGAACAGCCTGCGGAACAGCACGAACTCGGGGTACAGGTACTGCTGCTCGGGCGCGCGATCGACGATCGCGATCCGGCGCAGGGGCCGCGTGGCGCCGGAGCGCCGCCACTCCTCGACGAACATCGCAAAGACGTCGCGCTCGAGCGCGACCACGTGCTCGAGCCTCGGCACGAGGTGGTCCATCGCTTCGCAGCACGCGCGCTGCGCGCGCGCCAGCGCCGCGTTCAGCAGCGCGCCGCCGGCGTTGGTGTTGATCTCGATGAGCCCGAGGCGCCCTGCGTCGAGATGGAAGTCGTAGCCGAGGAACACACCTTTCGCGCCGCCGTCGTGACGCGCGCTCGCCGGCGCGCGCGCCAGCGCCTCGTCGCGCCAGGCCGGCATCGCCACGACCGACTCGATCGCCGTGACCACGCGCGCCATCCGTTCGAGGTGCTCGCGCGACACGAACACCGGTTGCGCCGAGAACAGGTACGGACACTGCTGCCGGACCTGCGCGGCCAGGCCCGGCGATCCGAGCTCGGACTCCAGCGCGTCCGCCAGCGCCTGGCCGTCGAGGCTGATGCAGAAGCATTCGCGGTTCAGCGCTTCGATCATGCTTTCGCGCTCCGTGCGCCGGCGGTACCCGTCAACGGCCTCTGCCGCCACGCGAACACTGCGCCGAGGACCAGCGCGAGCGCCGAGCTGGCCAGTCCGGCCTGCAGGCCGCCCGCCGTGTCGGCGATCCAGCCGACCGCGCTCGGCCCGACGATCTGGCCGACCGCGAACACGATCGTGAATGCACTGATGCCCCCTGCCCAGAGCGCCGCCGGCAGGTTGTGGCGAACCAGCGCCGTCGTGGACGCCACCAGCGACAGGAACACGCTGCCGAACAGCAGCCCCGAAGCGAAGACGGCCACCGGATGCGCACTCAGCACCGGCAACACGGTCGCCAGCGCCAGCAGGCCGTTGAGCAGCGAGAGCGCCTCGCCGCCGCGGCAGCGCTGCAGCAGGCCGGCCCACAGCCACGACGAGGCGACGACCCCGAATCCGAGCAGCACGTAGAACGACACGATCTGCGGCGTGGAGAGTTGCTGCTCACGCAGCAGCGTGATCACGAACGTCATGTACCCGATGTAGCCGAGGCCGAACATGAAGTAGCCCGCCAGCCCGAAACCGAACGGACGCCAGTCGAACGGCACGCGTCCGCCCGTTCGCGTCGGCGGCGCGGCCAGCGCGCGCGTGTTCGTCGCGATCATCACGGTCGACAGCGCTGCGGCGAGGCCGAGCGCGACCCAGGCCCACCGCCACGCGTGCGGCGTCGGCAGCGCGATCAGCGGCGGTGCCAGCAGCGCCGACACGACGATCCCGACCCCGGTGCCGCCATAGTAGACGCCCAGCATCAGCCCCGACAACTTCGGGTGCGTCGCAGCCAGCCGCGCGGCGAGCAGCGCGCCCGAGACGAGTGCCGCAGCACTCGCCACGCCGGTCGCCAGCCGCAGCGCGTACAGCGCGGGGTCGCTCGAGACGGCCCCGTGCGCCGCCAGCAGCAGCGCCGCCCCGACGCAGCCCGCCAGCAGCACCGAGCGTGCGTCGAAGCGCGCGAGCCAGCCCGGCGCGAGCAGCGCGCCGACCATGTAGCCGCCGGCGTTGACCGTGTTCATCGCGCCGGCGGTCAGGTAGCTCCAGCCCAGGTCCGCGCGCATCGGCCCGAGCAACAGCGCGTACGAGAAGCGCGCAAGCCCGAGCGACACCGCCGCGCCGAGCGCGAGCGCGGCGGCGACGCGCAGCGCAGCGCGCGCGTCGTCGAGTTCGGCAATCATCGCCAGCCGCCGCGGCCGCGACGCGCGGCGGGACCGGGCGCCGCGTCGCCGGGCGCGGCTACAGCGACTTGTGGGTGCCGTCGCACAGCGGCTTGTTGCTGCTGTGCTTGCAGCCGCAGAAGTACACGGTCTTCGACGCGTCGGCCTTGTACTCGATCGGCGTGAACGGCGTCGTCTTGTGCGAACCGTCGCAGAACGGCTGCCTGTTGCTCTGGCCGCAGGCGCACCACCAGTAGGTCTTGCCGGCCTCGACCTCGACCGGATACGGGGCCTTCTGGGCAATCTTCGGTTCGCTCATCGATCTCTCCGGGGCTCGCTCGCGCGCTGCAGGGGCTTGCGACGGCGTCGAGGCAAAGACGCAAGGTCGCGCGCGACCGGGAATGATCGCACGACGGCGCGACGCGAACGTCAAACCCGCGCGCGCCTCTCGACCCTGACCGCCGACGCCAGGGCCATGACCAGCAGCGGAACCACCGCCAGGTTCAGCGCCACCCATCCGAATCGGTCGTAGACCCAGCCCGCCGAAAGGCTCGCCAGCGCGACCAGCCCGAAGACGACGAACTCGTTGACGGCCTGCACCCTGGTCTGCTCGGACGGGCGGTAGGCCTGCGTGAGCAGCGCGGTGCCGCCGATGAATGCGAAGTTCCATCCGACGCCCAGCAGCACCAGCGCCGACAGGAAGTGCAGGAACTCGAGGCCGGTCAGCGCGACCGCCACGTGGCCCAGCAGCAGCACGAAGCCGACCTGCATGACGCGCGGCGCGCCATGGCGCCTGACCAGCGACCCGGTGAAGAACGACGGCACGAACATCCCCGCGACGTGCCACTGGATCACCGGCGTCACGTCCGAGCCGGGAAGGCCGCAGCCGATCATCGCGAGCGGGGTCGCGGTCATGACCATGATCATCACCGCATAGCCGATCGCCGCGCCCAGGATCGACGCGCGCAGGGCCGGTTGCGCCACGATCTCGCGCAGCGGACGCGCGTCTCCGCCCTGGCCGACCGCGACCGGTGCGAGCCGCAGTTGCGCGATCATCGCGAGCGCCAGAACGCCGAGCGCCGCCTGCGCCAGGTAGGCGCCGACGAACAGGTCACCGGCGATCCAGTCGCGCCCCCACTGGCCGAGCTGCGGCCCGAGGAACGCGGCGACCACACCGCCTGCCACGACCCACGAGATCGCCTTGCTCGCGCGAGCGGCGTCGACGGCCTCGACGGCCGCGAACCGGTAGTAGTTGGCGAAGCCCTGGTAGCTGCCGAGCAGCAGGTGCCCGATGACGAACACCGCGAACGACTGCCGGTGCAGCGCGTACGCCGCGAGCAGGCTCCCAGCGACGCCGAGCGACGCGCCGAGCAGGAACCCCGTGCGCCGGCCGCGACGGCGCATCAGCATCGCCGCCGGCAACGAGGCGATCGCGGTGCCGACCACCATCGCCGCGATCGGCAACGTCGCGAGACCCTTGTCCGGTGCCAGCGCGGCGCCGACGATCGCCCCCACCGCCATCGACATCACGATCGCCGAAAGCATCGCAGCCTGGCTGCACGCCAGCAGCGCGACGTTGCGACGGGCGAAGTTCACGCGCCGGATCCCGTCACGGCGCCGCGCCAGTCGCCGTTTTCAGACGCGGATGCGTCTCTTCGCCGAGCAGCCACAGCACGGCGCCGAAGACCAGCATCGACAACGCGACGAACCAGAAGGCGCCTTCCATGCGCCCCGCGTAGTGTGCGCCGACGGCCAGTCCCGATGCCCCGATCGCGTGACCGAGGTCGCGCCAGAAGCGGCAGATGCCTGAAGAACATGGCGCTCTCCTTCGCGAGTGTCAGAACACCAGCACCTTGTCCGCCTCGATCGTCCAGTCGGCGAGCTGCGCCAGCGTCGAGCGGCGCGCGCCGTCGATGGCCTCGTCGTCGCTCATGCCGCGCGCGTCCATGCAGGTGCCGCACAGCGCGACTTCGCCCTTGCGCAACACCTTGGCGAGCATCAGCTGAACGTTGTAGTAGCCCTCGGGAACCTTCTGCCCGGCCTTTGCACAAGCGACCGCGTCGGCCAGCAGGAACAGCCGCACCCGCTCGCCCTCGCGCGCGGCGAGCGTGCCGGCGAGGCGCAATGCGTTGTAGGCACGTTCGCTGCCGTAGGGCGCTTCGTTGACGATGAAGAGCGTCGAACCCATCGCGTGCCTCCTGTCGTGCTTCGATTCAGCCCGGCGGCGCCAACGCGAGCGGCAACCCGGCCGCATGCCATTCGCTGACGCCGTCGCGGATCTTGCGCGCCCGGTAACCGCGCGCGGACAGCAACGTCACCGCCTCGTCCGACAGCAGGCAGAACGGTCCGCGGCAGTAGGCAACGATCTCCCGGTCGCGAGGAAGCTCGGACAGCCTGCGCTCGATCTCGGCAACCGGCATCGATCGCGCGAACGGCAGGTGCGCCGCTTCGTACTCGTCGCGCGGGCGCACGTCGATGACCAGCACCTCGCCATTGCGCGCCTGCTCGAGCAGCGCCGCGCGTCCGACCGACGCGAGCTTCGCCGGCTCCGACATCATCTGCTCGAGCGTCATGCGCAATTCGAGCAGGTGCTCCTCGGCAACCTCGCGCAATACGACCCACAACTGCGCCACGTCTCCGCCACTGAGCCGGTAGACGACGTACTTGCCTTCGCGACGACCCGCGACCAGTCGCGCGGCCTTCAACGCCTTCAGGTGCGCGCTCGCGAGCCGGATGTCGATCGACAGTTCCGCGGCGAGCGTCTCGACGGTCTTCTCGCCTTGCGCCAGCAGTTCCAGGATCTCCAGCCGCTTCGGACTGGAGACGGCTCGGCCGATGCGGGCGACCTGCTCGAAAAGGAGATCCTTCAACGTGCGCTTATCCATTCGCATAGTCTAACGATTATTTGAATGATTACAAGACCAGCGGACTCAGCGGTGACTCCTACGACTCCGGTCCTACCAGTTGACCTCGCGGTCCGGAGTCATGCTGATCTTGTGTATCGACAGGTCGGCGCCGTCGAACTCTTCCTCCTGGGAGAGGCGCAATCCCATCGTCGCCCTGAGCACCCCGTACAGCAGCGCCCCGGCGAACAGGGCCCAGCCTACGCCGATCAGGGTGCCGATCAGCTGCCCACCGAGCGAAACGCCGCCCAACCCACCCAGCGTCTTCGACCCGAACACGCCGGCGGCGAGCCCGCCCCAGGTGCCGCACAAGCCGTGCAGCGGCCAGACGCCGAGCACGTCGTCGATCTTCCAGCGGTTTTGGGTCAGCGTGAACGCCACGACGAAGATCGCACCGGCAATGCCGCCGACCACCAATGCACCCAGCGGATGCATCAGGTCGGAGCCCGCGCACACCGCCACCAGGCCGGCCAGCGGGCCGTTGTGCACGAAGCCGGGATCGTTCCTGCCGAGCAGCAGTGCCGCCAGCGTGCCGCCGGCCATCGCCATCAGCGAATTGACGGCCACCAGGCCCGAGATCTTGTCCAGCGTCTGCGCGCTCATGACGTTGAACCCGAACCAGCCCACCGTCAGCACCCACGCTCCGAGCGCCAGGAAAGGAATGCTCGACGGCGGGTGCGCCGAGATCGCGCCGTCCTTGCGATAGCGGTTGCGCCGCGCGCCCAGCAGCAGCACCGCCGGCAGCGCAATCCAGCCGCCGACCGCGTGCACCACGACGCTGCCGGCGAAGTCGTGGAATTGGGTGCCGGTTGCGCCCTCGATCCAGGCCTGCACGCCGAAGTGCTGGTTCCACGCGATGCCCTCGAAGAACGGGTAGACGAAGCCGACGATGACCGCCGTCGCGACCAGCTGCGGCCAGAACTTCGCGCGCTCGGCGATGCCGCCGGAGATGATCGCCGGGATCGCCGCCGCGAAGGTCAACAGGAAGAAGAAGCGCACGAGTTCGTAGCCGTTCTTCTGCGCCAGCTGCTCGGCACCGACCAGGAAGCTGCTGCCGTATGCCACACCGAAGCCGACGACGAAGTACACGATCGCCGACACCGAGAAGTCGACCAGGATCTTGACGAGCGCGTTGACCTGGTTCTTGCGGCGCACGGTGCCGAGCTCGAGGAAGGCAAAGCCGGCGTGCATCGCGAGCACCATGATGGCGCCCAGCAGGATGAACAGCGCGTCGGCGCCCTGTTTCAGTGCTTCCATTCGGTCCTCTTTGGGGCGACCCGCTCCAGACTGGTGCGCGAGACCCGAAGGAAGTCGGCGCGCACCAGTTTGAAGCAAGATTCACACCAGAAGAGGCCGGGACAGTGCAGTTACCGGCACGACTGTTCCCGCGAAATCCCGTTCCTGCATCGTCACGGCGGATCGCCGAGCGTCAGGTCTTGCGCGGCATCACGGTCAGCACGCGCACGATGAAGGCGTGCAGTTCCGTCATGTAGTTCTGCAGGAAATCCTTCGTGCCCTCGTCGGTGACCTCGCCGTCGGCAGTGATGAGCCCGGGCTTGAACTGGATATAGGCCTCGACCTGGTTCATCAGCGGCGAATTGCAGAAGCACAGCACGCCGCGCAAGCTCTGTTGCGCCACCGCGGTGCCGATGGCGCCCGGTGAGGTGCCGATGACGCCGGAGGGCTTGCGCGCGAAGGCGTTCTGGCCCCAGGGCCGACTGGCCCAGTCGATGGCGTTCTTCAGGCCACCGGGGATCGAGCGGTTGTACTCGGGTGTCACGAAGAGCACCGCGTCGACTTCGGCGATCGCCTGCTTGAAGGCGCGCGCCACAGGCGGATAGTCGGCGTCGTAGTCAGGACTGTAGAGCGGCAGATCCTTGATCGGAATCTCGCTCAGATTCAACTGAGGAGGCGCCAGGCGCAACAGCGCCTTGGCGAGCAGACGGTTGATCGATGTCGAGGACAGGCTCCCGACGAAATATCCGACCTTGTAGCTGTCCATGAGTGCTTCCTTGGATGCCCCGCAGACTTGCAGCGTACTCCCCTTCGTACCCGTTCTTGCGGTCGATCTACCCGCCCGTCTGAAGGGTGGTCCCGACACACGACGTTCGCGAGCCGCTTCGCCTGCGTCGAGGCCGAACGCAATCGGCCGGCCCGGCGCCCGCGTCGCGATGCGGCGTTGCGCGCCGACGCCTGCGGGATCTCGGTCGGCGCGCGCACGTTCACCGTGGCCCCGGCAGCCCGCGCCAGTGCTGGCGACTCGGGCAAGAAAAAAAGCCAGGCGACAGGCCTGGCTTCCGAACAGATGGTGGAGCGGAGGAGGATCGAACTCCCGACCTTCGCATTGCGAACGCGACGCTCTCCCAGCTGAGCTACCGCCCCGAAGACGAAAAATTATACACGCCTTTACCTGGCCTCGGCGCCGCCGGCCGCCGCCCCGTCGGTTTCGGGCACGTAGACCATCGTCCCGTTCTTCAGCCGATAAGCCGTCCCGGCCTTCGCGCCCTCCCCCTCGCCGATCTGGCCCGAAGACCGGTACTCCTTCAACTCGTTGCCCTGCCTGATCAGCATCGCCATGTCGGGCTTGCCGGGGTTACGGATGACCACCGCGTCCTGCGTGGCGAACGGGTTCAGCGGGTTCTCGATCACCGCGATCAGCAGCACCGCGATGATCACCAGGAACACGTCGACGATGTTCACCACGCTGAGGATCGGATCGTCGCCGTCGTCGTCCGACAGAATGTCGATGCCCATGCGGCGCTCACGCATATGCCGCTCCTTGCGTCTCGCCTTTGGCCGCCGCAAAGGAGTCCGCACGCCCCTGCAACAGGCCCTCGAGCTCCTCCAGCAGCCAGCGACGGCGCACCGAATGCACGACGAAGGTCATCGCCGCCGACAGCAGCGCGACGATCACCGCGGCAAAGGCGACCACCAGGTTCTGCGCCATGCCGTGGGTGTTGCCGTTGGCGACGGCGATCAGCGCCGGCCCCATCGGGATCATCGTTGCCACCAGCCCGAGCATCGGCGCGATGCGGCTGACGATGCGCTGCATCTCCAGTTGCCTGAGCACCTGCAATTCCAGCGCCTCGGGGCTCGCGCCCGGCCGGCGGCGCAGCCATTGCGCGAGCGGTCGCCGCCCCTGCCCACGCGCGGCGCGCAGCGCCGACTCGAAAATCAGCATGCCCAGGCAGAACAGCGCGTAGACGAACATCAGCGACAACAGCACCAGCACTGGCGTGAGGAAGAACCGGGAGACCTCGTAGAGGAAGTTCTCGATCGCGTTCATGGTGTTTCCGGTTGGGGTTCGATCCCGAATGAGGAAGACGGGGGAAGGTGGTCAGGCCGGCAGCGTGGTGCGGCGCCGATCGCGCCAGGTGACCCACGCCTGGAAGCCGGCGCCGCCGACGATGACCAGCCCGATCATCCAGGCGTAGATCCAGACCAGCCGCTCGAGACGCGCCTCGTTGCGGACTTCGCGCAGCTCTTGCCCGCGAACTATCTCGGGCGGGCGCGGCGCAGGAGGCGGCGGCGCCGCCTCCGCGGGCCGAGGTTCAGGCGACGCGCGCGGCCGCGGGGCGGGCGGGGCCGATTGCGCGGGTACCCGCGGCTTCACGCCTTCCACGCCGAAGCCGCGCGCCGCCTCGACCACGTAGGCCCGGAAAGCCTCGTTGGGCGTGTAGACGTCGTGCTTCTTCGCGAGTTCGGCGTAGACCCGAACCAGCTCGCGCCGCGTGCGCTCGTCGGCCTTCCAGTAGTCCTTGCGGATCGCCTCGATCATGCGCTCGGCGATCTGCGCCAGCGCAGTCGGGTTCGCGTTCTCGAACCACTTGCGCATGCCCAGCCGGTAGCGGTCCTTCAGGTAGACCTCGTGGAATTCCTGCCACTGATCGTCGCGCACCACGTTGCGATCCATGACCTGCCAGCCCCAGAAGTTGTTCACCGCGTTGAGCATCTGCAGCGTGCCGGCATAGCCTTCCTTCTGCATTTCGGCGACCCAGTTCGGGTGCTGGTAGACCGAGCGCAGCTCGGTGGCCATGAACCTCGAGGCGCTCTCCAGCTTCGCGCGCCGAGGATCGCGCATGTTCGAGATGTAGAGCTGCGGGTTGCGGCCGTCGAGGTGCTTCACCGCCATCGAGATGCCGCCCAGGTACTCGAACGGGTGGTCGGTGTCGAGCAGGCCGCGCAGGTTCGACGAGCGCGAGAACACCGCCGCGCTGGTGCCGCGCAAATGCTCGGCGTAGGCGTTGATCTCGGCGCCGCCTTCGTCGTGCAGCTTGCGGCTCCAGTTGGCCGGATCGGGCCCGTAGGCCCAGGACATCCGCGACAGGTAGAGCTGCTCGAGCCTGCCGTCGCCGGCTTCCCACTTGTCGGAGGCGAGCGTCGCGTCGGTGAGCCGCGTGCTGTAGTCGCCGCTCTCGTTGCCGAAGACGCGCGTGAGCGCGAACTCGCGCGCCTGCTCCGGCTTCACGCCACGTTGCGACAGCTGCGCCCGGATGCGCTCGGTATTGGCGCGGACGAAGTTCTGCTGCGCAGGCTCGTCGAGCGCCGACAGCATCACCACCGCCTCGTTGAAGCGCTCGATCACGTTCGGGAACTGGTCTCGGTACAGGCCGGTGAGCGAGATCACCGCGTCGATGCGCGGGCGGCCCAGCTCGACCTGCGGGATCGGTTCGACGCCGGTGACGCGCCCGCCCTCGTCCCAGACCGGCCTCGCCCCCATCGCGTACAGCACCTGCGCCTCCAGCATGCCGAGGTGCCGCATGGATTCGGTGCTCCACATGCTGAACGCGAGCTTCTCCGGGAAGCGCCCCTGCTGCTCGCGATGGCGCTCGATCAGCTGCTGCACCGCCTGCCGGCCCGCTTCCCAGGCCGCGCGGGTCGGAATGCGCGACGGATCGAAGCCGTACATGTTGCGGCCGGTCGGCAGCGCGTCGGGATTGCGGATCGGGTCGCCGCCGTACGAGGGGTCGATCCAGCGCGCCGCCAGTCCGCGCAGCACGCCGTCGATCTCCCGGTCGGCGCGCAGTGCGTCGCGGAACTGGCGGCCGCGCTGCGCGAGGCGCCGCAGCTCCAAGTCGGCGATCCCGTCGAGCGGCCCGTCCGCGAACACCACCTCGTCGACGAAGCGGTACGGCGCGCTTTGCTGCAGTTGCCGGTAGTCGCCGGCGAATGCGGCGCGGGCGCTGCCGGCGCCGGTGCGCTCGTACAGCGGCTGGCCCAGCATCTGCATCACGTTGCTCACCAGGTGCGCGCGCTCGGCGTCGCGCCCCAGCGTGTGCAGCCCGAGCGGCTGCATCGACGCGCCCAGTTCTTCGAGATAGTCCTCGATGTCGCGCAGGAAGCCCTCGAAGTCGCGCTCCAGGTCGGCCACCGTCCAGCCCATGTCGCGGTGGATGTTCATCTTCACCGCCTGCGCGATGATCAGCCCGCGGTTATTGTCCTTCACCAGGCCCTGGTCCAGCGAAGCGTATTCGCGAATGAGGTCGCCGATGCGCACGAAGTCGCTCGACAGGCCGGCCGGAGCGAAGGCCGGCGTCTGGTGGCTGACGATCACGCCGCGGCCGCGCCGCTTCACGTGCACCGCCTCGCCGATGTTGTCCACGATGTACGGGTACACCACCGGCGTGTTGCCGACCAGGATGTTCGGATCGTCCCAGGCCCACAGCCCGCGCTCCTTGCCCGGCGCCCACTCCTGCGTGCCGTGGGTGCCGAAGTGCACGATCGCGTCGACCCCGTGCCGCGTGCGCACCCAAAGGTAGGCGGCCATGTAGAAGTGGTTCAACGGCATCTTCGTGTCGTGGAACAGCTTCTTCTCGTCGCGATGCGCCGCCGCGCTTTCGCCGCGCATCGGCTGCGGCATCACCACCATGCTGCCCAGCTTCATGCGCGGAATCACGAAGCCGGCCACCCCGTCGCGCTGCGCGATCCACGGGCTCCGTTCCGGTTCGCCCCATGCTTCGAGCACCGCGCGGCGCACGCGGTCCGGCAGCGTGGCGAACCAGCGCCGGTAGTCGGCCAGCGGCAGGAAATCCCAGTGCGGCGTCCTCGTCAGCGCAGGCAGGGTGCCGGGGCGATAGCCGGGCTGCAGCATTGCCGCCGACGCGGCGATCAACTCGCGCTCGCTGGTCGCGTCCACTGCGTAGCCGTGCTCGCGCAGTCGTTCGACCAGGTGCTCGATCGAGCGCGGCACGTTCAGGTTCGACGCGCCCTGGCTCTTCTCGCCCGGCGGATGGTTCCAGAAGAACAGCGCCACCCGCTTGTCGGCATTCGGCATCGCCTGCAGGCGCGCCAGGTTGACCGCCTTGCCGACCAGCAGGTCGATCTGCTCGGGAATCGGCACCAGCTCGCCGCCCTCGTTGGCGCCGAACACCACCGGATCCTGCAGGCCGATGTATTCGGCGTTGACCAGCGTGAACGGCAGGTTGAAGCTGCTGATGCCGGCGCTGTCGCGCAGGTAGTCGTCGCGCGTGCCGTTGCGGTAGGAGAGCAGGTTGATCGCCGGGATGCCGAGCGCCTGGTGCCATGCCCTGCGCGCATCGGGATTCACGCCCAGGAAGGTGTTGACCAGCAGCACCTGCACGATGGTCCTGCCGTCGAGCGTGATCATCGGCTCCAGCGCAGGCGCGACGGCGTCGCCGCGCGCCCGCGCGACACGCGAAGCCCGGTAGAAGACCAGCGGCAGCGCCCCGGCGGCCTCGAGCGCCTGGACGGTTTCGTCGAGCATGCGGGTCTGGCCGTCGGAAAGGTAGCTCGACGACATTTCCATGCCGATCACCGGGCGGCCCTGCCAGGGCTCGCCCCGGCGCTGCGCCCACCAGGCCAGGTACGCGGGCAGGTCGGCGAACACGGTCCGCTCGTAGCCGGGGTGGTAGATGCCGCCGTTCGGCAAGGCTTCGGGCGGCGGCAGGCTCTCGGCGTCGGCGCCCGACAGGACCGCGCGCAGGTAGCCGAACATGCGCTCGTGATTGACGCGCATGCCACCCACGAAGTACTCGAACACGCGCCGGGCGCGCGCTGCGTCGACGCCGATCGCGCGCAGGCGCACCGGCGGGCTCATCACGTTGATGCTCACGCCGGGCAGCCCCGCCTTGCGCAGCCGCTCTCCAGCGACGCGCTCGACCAGCGCCTGGTCGTCGACGCGCGGTGCGTCGATCAGCACGAACCGGGCACCGTCCAGCACGCGGTCGACGCCCAACTCGCCCTCCGCGTCCACCTGCGTCCACGCGAGCTCTACGCCCTGCGACCTCGCGGCGGCCTCCATCAGCGTGAACTTGCGCTCCAGGACCATCCTTGTCGAGATCAGCGCGATCCTGTCGGTCGCCGACGCGGCGGCGCCGAAGCCGGTCAACGCAAACAACATCATCGAACAGAGCAATCTCTTCATTTCAGGATCCGGACAACTCGTACGCGATCGGAATCCGCAGCTCGGCCAGCGCACCCGGCGCCCGCTGCGCGCGCAACAACTCGGCCGCGGTGCGCACCAACTGCAGTGCTGCCTCGTCGAGGCTGCCGAAGCCCGAGCTGTCGGCCACGTCGCAGCGCAACAGGTCGCCGTCCGCCGAGAACTTCGCCGCCACCAGGACCACTCCCTGCTGGCGCATGCGACGGGCCTGAGACGGATAGCGCTTGTGCTCGCGCATCAGCTGCTCGAGGTGGCGCCGCCAGAGCTGCTTCGCGGACGGATCGGCCGACGGCGCCACTGGCGCGCGCGACGGCTGCGCGATCGGGGCCTGGCCTCCGGCACGCGGCGCCTCGACCGCCTGCGCACCGGCCGCTTCGCTGCGCGTCTGCTCGGTGGCCACGACGGGCGACGCCGGGATCATCGCCGACTCGGCCCGCTCGAGGTCGCCCGGCGCCGTCCCGGACGACTGCGGCATCGCGGCCTGCTGCGGCATTGCGGCGGCCGGCGCCTCGGGGCGAACGCGCGCGACGGTGGCCTGCCGTTCCGGGGACGCGCGGGCGCGCACGGACGCAGGTCTCGCCGGCGTCGTCGACGGCATCCGAGCCGTCGCCCGCGGCGCGGTCGCGGTCGTGTTCGTCGCCTTCGCGCTCGCCGTCGTCGCGCTCGCGGTCGTCGCGGTCGTCGCGGTCGTCGCGGTCGTCGCGGTCGTCGCGGTCGTCGCGGT
>Ga0209477_1000422_pt1 | contig 26326 bp, 24 predicted proteins | sample KloWWTupernatant_FD_187180 | JGI IMG/M metagenome (GOLD analysis project Ga0209477, IMG submission 187180) | Active sludge microbial communities from Klosterneuburg, Austria, studying microevolution and ecology of nitrifiers - Klosterneuburg... | ecosystem: Engineered > WWTP > Aerobic digester >... | reverse complement strand
CTAGAGCCAACATTCGAACGCCGACGCGCAGGATGCAGGCCACGCCGGTGCCGCGCGTCGCGGCTACTCCGGCGTACCCGCTTGCGCGAGAATCCATGTCCACGATGAGCGCCCCGATCGCCACGCCCGAGGGCCGCGCCACGCGCGACCCATGGCGCCTGCCGCGCTACGCGCTGCGCGTGCCCCTGCTGGTCCTGCACCTGCTGGTGTCGCTGCCGCTGGTCCTGCTCGCGATCGCGCTGCCGCACGCGCCGGTGCGCCGCGTCAACGGCGAGCGTTACGACCACCGCATGGTGCGCTGGTGGTCGGGGACGCTGGTGCGGATCTTCGGCATCACGGTGGTCCGGCGCGGCGAGCCGCTGGCGGGACCGGTGCTGCTGGTGGCGAACCATCGCAGCTGGCTCGACATCGAACTGATCCACAGCCAGCGCATGGCCTGCTTCGTGGCCAAGAGCGAGATCGCGAGCTGGCCGGTGGTGGGCTGGGTGGCGGGACGCGGCGGCACCATCTACCACCGGCGCGGCAACACCGAGTCGCTGGCCGCGGTCGCGCAGGTGATGGTCGAGCGGCTGCGCGAGGGCCTCGCGGTGGCGGTGTTCCCCGAGGGGGGCATCCGCCCGGGCAACCGCGTGCATACCTTCCACGCGCGGATCTTCCAGCCGGCGATCGACGCCGGGGTCGCGGCGCAGCCGGTGGCGCTGCGCTTCCTGCGCGACGGCGTGCCGACCAACGCCCTGGCGCAGGGCACGGGCGAGGGCTTCTTCGCCAGCTTCGTGCGGGTGCTGGGCGAGCGCGGCAGCGTGGCCGAGATCAGCTTCCTCGAGCCGGTGCACCACGACGGCAGCGGCCGCCGGCGCATGGCCGAGGCCTGCCGCGCGCAGATCGCGGCCGCGCTTGGCCAGGCCGAGCCGGCGCGCGGCGCGATGGAGCCGCCCATCGATGACCTCGATCCGATCGCCAGCGCCGATGCCCCCGACTGACTTCCGCCCGCGCGGCCTGCTGCGCAACCCGCACGTGCAGTCGGTGCTGGCCTCCAGCAGCCTGCGCCGGCTGCGCTTCCGCGACCACCACCGCATGCTCGAGCGCGCCTCGGTCGAGCACATCCTCGATTGCGGCGATGGCGTGCGCCTGCAGGGCTTCCACGCGCGCCAGGTCGCGCAGGCGCAGGCGCGGGGCCTGGTGGTGCTGCTGCATGGCTGGGAAGGCAGCGCGCAATCGAGCTACGTGCTCAACGTCGGCGCGCGCCTGCTGCGCGAGGGCTGGGACGTGTTCCGGCTCAACTTCCGCGACCACGGCGGATCGCACCACCTCAACCGCGAGATGTTCCACTCCTGCCGCATCGGCGAGGTGGTGGGCGCAGTGGGCGAGATCGGCCGGCGCTTCGCCGAAAGGCCGCTGGCGATCGCCGGCTTCTCGCTCGGCGGCAATTTCGCCCTGCGCGTGGGCCTGCGCGCGCCGGAGGCGGGCATCGAGGTCTCGAAGCTGATCGCGGTGTGCCCGGCGATCCATCCGCCCAGCATCCTCGACGCGCTGGAGAAGGCGCCGTGGTTCTACCACGCCTATTTCATGCGCAGGTGGCGCGATTCGCTCAAGCGCAAGCAGTCGCTGTTTCCCGGCGAGTACGCCTTCGACGAGCGCGTGCTCGAGCAGGACATGCGCGCGCTCACCGCCGACATGATCACCCGCTATACCGAATTCGGGACCCTCGAGGAATACCTGCACGGCTACTCGATCGGCGGCGACCGCCTGGCGGCGCTGGCCGTGCCGGCGTCGATCCTGACCGCGCAGGACGATCCGATCATCCCGGTGCAGGACTTCGAGTCGATGTCGCTGCCGGCCAACGTGCAACTCGAGATCGCGCCGCACGGCGGGCATTGCGGCTTCATCCGCGACTGGTCGCTCAAGAGCTACGCCGAGGACTACCTGGTCGCGCATTTGCCGGGCGGCGCCGCAGCGCCCCTGTAGGAGCGCATCTCATGCGCGACCGCAGGGCTGCATGTCGCGGTGGCGTGCAGGTCCGCGGTCGCGCATGAGATGCGCTCCTACAGCGCGAGAATGCGGGGTCGCCCTGCGACGAACTAGGCCGGCGGCTGCAGCAGGCCGATGTCGGCGATGGCGAGGAAGCGGCGGCGCAGGTCGGCGAGCAGGGCGAGGCGGTTCTGGCGCATGTCCTCGTCCTCGACCATCACCATGACCTTGTCGAAGAAGGCATCGATCGCCGGGCGCAGCGACGCCAGGGCGCGCAGCGCCGCGACGTAATCGCGCCGCCCTAGCGCCTGCATCGCCTTGCCGCCCTCGAACTCCAGGGTCGCGGCCAGCGTGCGCTCCTCCGGCGCGGTCAGCGCGCTGGCGTCGATGTTGGGCGCTGGCTTGTCGCCCTTCTCGGTCGCCTGGCGCAGGATGTTGGCGATGCGCTTGTTGGCGGCCGCCAGCGCGTCGGCTTCCGGCAACCGTGCGAACTCGAGCAGGGCGCGCAGGCGGGCGTCGAAATCGAGCAGGCTCGCGGGGCGCTGCGAGGCGACCGCATCGAACATGTCGCCGCGGATGCCCTGGTCGGCGTGGTAGCCGCGCAGGCGCTCGAGCACGAAGTCGTACAACTCCACCGCGACCGCCTCGGCCTTGGCGCCATCCACCAGTGCGGCGGCATCGCGCAGCAGCGCGACCAGGTCGAGGTCGAGCTTGCCCTCGATCAGCGTGCGCGCGAGCCCCAGCGCATTGCGCCGCAGCGAGAACGGGTCCTTGCTGCCGCTGGGCTTCTGCCCGATCGCGAACAGGCCCACCAGGGTGTCGAGCTTGTCGGCCACGGCGAGCACGCGACCCAGCGGGCTGGCGGCGATCGCATCGCCGGCGAAACGCGGCGCGTAGTACTCGTCGAGCGCGGCGGCGACCTCGCGGTCCTCGCCCTGCGCGGTGGCGTAGTAGCGCCCCATGGTGCCCTGCAGCTCCGGGAACTCGCCGACCATGCGCGTCATCAGGTCGCACTTCGAAAGCGCGGCCGCGCGGGTGGCGCGGCCGGCGTCGACGCCGGCGCGATTGGCGACCACGCGCGCGAGCTCGGCCACGCGCACGCACTTCTGCCACACGCTGCCGAGCTTCTGCTGGTACGTGACCTGCTCCAGCGCCGCCTGGTGCGAGGCCAACGGGGTCTTGAGATCCTCGTCGTAGAAGAATGCGGCATCGGCGAAGCGCGGGCGGATCACGCGCTCGTAGCCCTTGCGCACCTCGGCCGGGTCCTTCGATTCGATGTTGGCCACGCCGATGAAGCGCTCGGTGAGCTTGCCTTCGCGGTCGAACACCGGGAAGAACTTCTGGTTCGACTCCATGGTGGTGATGAGCGCTTCGGGCGGCACGCGCAGGAATTCGCGCTCGAAGGCGCAGGCGATGCCGACCGGCCACTCGACCAGGTTCTTGACCTCGTCGAGCAGCGCGTCGCGCAGGCGCGCGCGTCCGCCGGTGTCGTTGTCGGCCGCGCGCTCCACGGTTTCGGCCACCGCGCGCCGGCGCTCGTCGGGATCGACCAGGACCTTGGCGGCGCGCAGGGCCTCGACATAAGCCTCGGGCGTGGAGATCCACACCGGCTTGGCATGGTGGAAGCGATGGCCGCGCGAGAAGCGGTCGGCGGTGAGGCCCAGCACCACGCCCTCGATCACCTTGTCGCCGAGCAGCATCACCAGCCAATGCGCCGGGCGCACGAACAGGTAGTCATGATCGCCCCAGCGCATCGGCTTGGGGATCGGCAGCGCCTTGAGCGCCTCGGCCACGATCTCGGGCACCAGCTTGGCCGTCGGCACGCCGCGGCGGATGCCGCGATGCACGAACCACGCGCCCTTGTCGGTCTCGAGCTTGACCAGCGCCGCGACGTCGACGCCGCAACTCTGCGCGAAGCCGATCAGCGCCTTGCTCGGCTTGCCCTGCGCGTCGAAACCGGCGGCCAGCGCCGGGCCGCGCCGCTCGGTGTCCTGGTCGGGTTGCTGCGCTTCGATCGCGCCGATCAGCAGCGCCAGCCGGCGCGGCGTCCAGTACGCGCGCACGCTGCCGGCCTCGAAGGCCACGCCGCGCTTCTCGAAGCCGGCGGTGACGCCGTCGCGGAAGGCGAGCGCGAGTTCATCGAGTGCCTTGGGCGGCAGCTCCTCGGTGCCCAGTTCGATCAGCAGTGGCAGCACAGCAGTCATCAGTCGTAGTTCTCGGTCTAGGATTCCCCCCTCCCCCTTGAGGGGGGAGGGATTGGGGGAGGGGGTGGAAGCGGGAGCATCCGCCGGCTTGTGCACCCCCATCCCCAACCCTTCCCCCCTCAAGGGGGAAGGGAGCAAACAGCCTTCCCCACGTCACGGGGGAAGGGAGCATTGCATCAAGCGGCGGCGGCGCCGGGCTTGAGTCCCGGGAAGCCGAGCTTCTCGCGCTGCGCGAAATACGCCTCCGCCACCGCCTTGGCCAGCGTGCGCACGCGCAGGATGAAACGCTGGCGCTCGGTCACGCTGATCGCGCGGCGCGCGTCGAGCAGGTTGAAGGCGTGGCTGGCCTTGCACACCTGCTCGTAGGCCGGCAGCGGCAGGCCGAGCTCGACCAGCGACAGCGCCTGGCGCTCGCAGGTGTCGAACCAGCCGGACAAGGCCTGCACGTCGGCGTGCTCGAAGTTGTAGTGGCTCTGCTCGACTTCGTTCTGGTGGTACACGTCGCCGTAGCTCACCGTGCCCTGCGGGCCCTGGGTCCACACCAGGTCGTACACGTCGTCCTTGTTCTGCAGGTACATCGCCAGGCGCTCGAGGCCGTAGGTGATCTCGCCCGTGACCGGCCGGCAGTCGAGGCCGCCGGCCTGCTGGAAGTAGGTGAACTGGGTCACTTCCATGCCGTTCAACCACACCTCCCATCCGAGGCCCCAGGCGCCGAGCGTGGGCGATTCCCAGTTGTCCTCGACGAAGCGCAGGTCGTGCACCAGCGGATCGATGCCCAGCGCCTTGAGCGAGCCGATGTAGAGCTCGACGATGTCGTCGGGGTTGGGCTTGAGCACGACCTGGTACTGGTAATAGCGCTGCAGCCGGTTCGGATTCTGTCCGTAGCGGCCGTCGGCGGGCCGGCGCGACGGTTGCACGTACGCTGCGCGCCACGGTTCCGGCCCGAGCGCGCGCAGGAAGGTCGCGGGGTGGAAGGTGCCGGCGCCGACCTCCGTATCCAGCGGCTGGATGAGCACGCAGCCCTGCTCCGCCCAGTAGCGGTTCAGGGTCTGGATCAGGTCCTGGAAGCTCAACGCTGGCATGATGGAGTCGACGGGATCGGCGCAAAAGGCGCGCTAGTATAGCGGTGGCCCCGAGGAATCCGATGAGCCAGCCAGCCCCCCCGCGCGTGGTGCCGATGTCCCGCAAGGACGGCCCGCGCGCGCCCGGCTTCACGGCCAACCGGCGCCTGGACACCGACGAAGTGCTGGCGGTGCTGCTGCACGAGGGCGTGCTGACCGAAGCCGACACCAAGCGCGTGCGCAACTCGCAGCGCGGCGCCGGGCGCTCCGAGGTGCACCCGCTGGTGATGATCGCCAACGCCAAGCTCGAGCATGCGCAGGCCCCCGGCACCGCGGTCAACCTCGAGTACCTGACCGAGTGGATCGCGCGCCACGCGCAACTGCCCCATGAGCGCATCGACCCGACCAAGATCGACGTGAGCGCCGTCGGCCAGGTGGTCACCGCGACCTACGCGACCAAGTACCGCATCCTGCCGATCGCGATCAGCGACACCGAGCTCACGGTCGCCACCAGCGAACCCTTCGACACGCGCTGGATCGCCGACATCGGCCACATCACCCGGCGCGAGATCCACCGCGTGGTGGCCAACCCGCTGGACGTCAACCGCTACCTGATGGAGTTCTACGGCGTCACCCGCGCGGTGCGCAAGGCCAAGGACGACAAGGACGGCAAGCCGCAGGACGAGTCCAAGCTGCTCAACTTCGAGCAGCTGCTGCAGCTGGGCGAATCGGGCGAGCTCGGCGCCGAAGACCAGCACATCGTGCGCATCGTCGACTGGCTGCTGCAGTACGCCTACGACCAGCGCGCCAGCGACATCCACCTCGAGCCGCGGCGCGACGTCGGCCGCGTGCGCTTCCGCATCGACGGCGTGCTGCACAAGGTGTTCGAGCTGCCCGCCGCGGTGATGAGCGCGGTCACCGCGCGGATCAAGATCCTCGGCCGCATGGACATCGCCGAGCGGCGCCGGCCGCAGGACGGCCGCATCAAGATGCGCACGGTCGGCGGCCGCGAGGTCGAGATGCGCCTGTCGACCATGCCGACCGCCTTCGGCGAGAAATGCGTGATGCGCATCTTCGACCCCGAGCTGGTGATGAAGAACTTCTCGCAGCTGGGCTTCAGCCCGCCCGAGGAGGCGATGTGGAAGGCGATGATCGAGCGCCCCCACGGCATCGTGCTGGTCACCGGTCCGACCGGTTCCGGCAAGACCACCACGCTCTATTCCACGCTCAAGCACATCGCGACGCCCGACATCAACGTCTGCACGATCGAGGATCCGATCGAGATGGTGGCGCCGGACTTCAACCAGATGCAGGTCCAGGTCAACATCGACCTCACCTTCGCCGCCGGCGTGCGCACGCTGCTGCGCCAGGATCCCGACATCATCATGGTCGGCGAGATCCGTGACCTGCCGACGGCCGAGATGGCGGTGCAGGCCTCGCTGACCGGGCACCTGGTGCTATCGACCCTGCACACCAACGATGCGCCCAGCGCGGTCTCGCGCCTGCTCGACCTCGGCGTGCCGCATTTCCTGATCCAGGGCACCGTGGCCGGGATCGTGGCGCAGCGCCTGGTGCGCAAGCTGTGCTCGCACTGCCGCAAGCCGGGTCCGGTGGATCCGGCCAAGTGGAAGCTCCTGACCGGCGACTTCGGCTTCCCGGCGCCCACGCTGGCGATGGTGCCGGTCGGCTGCCCGGAGTGCCGCAAGACCGGCTTCCTCGGCCGCACCGCGATCTACGAGATGATGCCGATCTCGCCGGCGCTGCGCGCGCTGATCCAGCCCAACCTCGACCTGCCGCTGTTCCGCGCCGCGGCCATCCGCGAGGGCCTGCGGCCGCTGTGCCTGTCGGCCGCCGAGCAGGTGGCCAAGGGCATCACCACGGTCGAGGAAGTCCTCGGCGTGCTGCCGACCAGCGCCGAGTAGCGGCGCCGGCGCTATGCTGCGCTGCGCGCGCCGGGGCACGGCGCAGCAGGAGCCTGGCCATGAGCTATCGGACGGTCGAAGCGGGCCGCGGGGTGGGCTGGTTGACGGACGCGGTGGCGCTGGTGCTGCGCAATCCCGCGGTGTTCCTGGTCATGGCGCTGATCGTCGCGGTGATCGGCGCGGTGCCGGTGCTGGGGCAACTCACGCTGCTGGTGATCGGCCCCGCGTTGTGGGGCGGCTTCGCCTGGGGCCTGCGCGAGCAGGATGCCGGGCGCGAAGCCACCGTCGGGCACCTGTTCGCCGCGTTCACCCAGCCCGGCAAGATCGGGCCGATGCTGCTGCTGTGCCTGCCGAGCATCGCGGCGATCCTGGTCTTCGTCGTGCTCGGCTTCCTGCTGGTCGGTGGCGCCCTGCTGACCATGGGCGTCACCACCACGTCGCCGGGCAGCGGCATGGCCAACGCCTTCAGCGGCGGCGCCCTGCTCGGCGTGCTGCTGATGCTGCTGGTCGGGCTCGCGGTGTACGGCCTGATCATCTTCGCGATCCCGCGCGTGATGCTCGAGGATGCCGAGCCGATCGCGGCGATGAAGGACAGCCTCGCCGCCAGCCTCGCCAACATCGTGCCGCTGCTGATCTACGGCCTGGTCACCGGCGTGATCTTCGGCGTGCTGCTGGTGCTGCTGTTCTGGATCCCGATCCTGGGCTGGCTGGCCTGGGGCCTGGCCTTCCACGCGGTCAACGCGGCCGCCCTGTACGTGGCGTGGAAGGACGTGTACGGCGCGGCGCCGGACGAGTCCGCGCCGCTGGCCGCGCCGCCACCACCACCGCCGCCGGCCTGAGCCGCGGGCCGCGCCTCAACCCGACCGCGCCGCCCGGGCTTCGCGGTCGCGCGTGATCGCGCGCGCCGCGAGGATGCCGACCTCGTACAGCAGGCACATCGGCACCGCCAGCATGACCTGGCTCAGCACGTCGGGCGGGGTCAGCACGGCGCCGACCACGAAGGCGCCGACGATCACGTAGGGCCGGCTGCGCACCAGCGAAGCCGGCGTGGCCACGCCCAGGATCACCAGGATCACGACCGCCACCGGGACCTGGAAGCAGAGCCCGAAGGCCAGGAACAGGACCAGCACGAAATCGAGGTAGTGGCTGATGTCGGTCATCATCGCCACGCCCTCGGGCACGGTCGCGGTGAGGAAGCCGAACACCACCGGCATGACCAGGAAATAGGCGAAGGCGCAGCCGACGTAGAACAGCACGATCGCCGAGACCAGCAGCGGCGTCGCCAGCCGCTTCTCGTGGCGGTACAGCCCGGGCGCGACGAAGGCCCAGGCCTGGAACAGCAGGTACGGCATGGCGACGAAGATCGCGGCGAAGAAGGCCAGCTTGATCGGGGTCAGGAAAGGCGTGGCGACGTCGATCGCCACCATCTGCGTGCCCTGCGGCAACTTTGCCAGCAGCGGCGCCGCCAGCAGGCTGTAGAGCCGGTTGGCGAAGGGCACCAGCGCGACGAACACCACGAGCACCGCGGCCACCGCGCGCAGCAGGCGGTTGCGCAGTTCCACCAGGTGGGCGATGAAGGGCTGCTCGCGATCGCCCTCGGGCAGCGGCTCAGTCATGCGGGGCGCGCTCGCCGGCGGGCGCCGGCGCCGCGGCCATGGCTGGCGCGTCGGTGGCGGGCGCCGCGTCCGCTGCCGGCGCAGCGGCGTTCGCGGTTGCGGACTTCACGGCAGCCAGCGGGTCGAGCCCCTCGGTCGCCTTGCGCAGGTCGGCGCTCAAGTCGAGCTGGCGCGCGGTGTTGCCGATGCTGCGCTTGAGCTCCTCGGCCGCGAATTCGCGCTCGAGTTCTCCGCGCAGGCTGTTCCAGCTGTTGCGTGCCTTGCGCAGCAGTCCGCCGACCGTGCGGGCCGCGGCGGGGAGCCGTTCGGGCCCCAGCACCAGCAGCGCGACCACGCCGATGACGAGGAGCTCGACGAAGCCGACGTCGAACATGGTCGTGCCGCGCCGCGCTCAGTCGGCGCGATCCTTGGCCGGATCCTTGGCCGCCTCGCTCTTGGCGACGGGATCGGCCTCGATCTTGGGCGCTTCGCCCTCGCCCACGCCCTTGCGGAAGCCCTTGATCGCCTTGCCGAGATCCTCGCCGATGCTGCCCAGGCGCTTGGTGCCGAACACCAGCACCACGATCACGAGGACGACGAGCCAATGCCAGATGCTGAAACTGCCCATGTTCCGACCCTCGAATGCGGCGTTGGCGGCAGGATACCGCAGGCCTGCGGCTAGCACCTGCCCCATGAAGCCTCTGCGCCGCCGCAGGAGCGCATCTCATGCGCGACCGCGGACTTGCATGCGACCGCGACCTGCGAGTCCGCAGTCGCGCATGAGATGCGCTCCTGCGAGGATGGCAGGCGCCGCCGCACCGATCTCACCTGGCGGAATGTTCCTCCAGCGCGTCGCGGAACACCACCAGCGGGCCCGGCACGTCGCCCACCGCGCCGGAGAAGATCCGCCGCGGCGTCATGTCGGCGCCGTAGACCGCCTGGTTGGCATCGTGGTCGATGGCCAGCACCGAGCCGTCGAGCGCGATCCCGGCGAACAGCCCGCGCGCGCGCGAGTAGGAGTAGATCTCGGCCTTGAGCTGCGCGTCGGTCAGCGCGCTGGCGGTGCGGCCCACCGGGCCGGCCGCGACCGAGGCGTCGGCGCCGAGGGTGAACTTCCCGTTCACGACCGAGTCGGCGCCGCGCCGGGTGCGGAAGACCAGCACCACGTCGATGCCCTGCACGCCGGCCTGGAAACCGATGCTGCCGCCGGTCATGGTCACGAAACTGGGATTGGTCCAGGTGCCGTCGGGCGCGCGCACCGCCATGAGTCCCTTGCCGCGGCTGCCGCCCAGCACCAGGCCGGCCTTGACCAGGTCCGGCACCACGACGACGGCCTCGGCCTTCTGCAGCAGGTTCTCGGGGATGCCCTTGTCGGGCGCCTGCATGATCTCGGTGAGCACGCGCACGGCGTTCTCGGCGCGGGCTTCCTCGGCGGGACCGGCGTGGGCGAGCGGCGCGGCGAGGGCGGCTGCCAGCAGGAACGACAGCAAACCGTGGCGACGGTTCGAAGGCATGGGGGGCGACTCCGCGGTGGACGATCGGATGCCGGCGCAGGCGCGCCGCGGCGGATGCAGGGTGGCGACGCGCGACTGAACGCGCGCCGAACCCGCGGCGGCCACGGTAACCCAGGGGGTGTTAAGCGCGTGCTACGCGACGCAGGCCGAACAGGCCCAGCCCGGCGAGCGCCAGCGCCATCAGCGCCAGCGCCCAGGGCGACTGCGCCGGTACCGCGGCGGTGGCGGCCGTGCCGCCGCCGTTGCCGCACGACGGCGGCGCGATCGCGAGCGCCTCCATCTGCACGATATTGATGCCGCTGCCGATGCCGGTGATCACGCGCGCGTCGAGCATGCCGTTGGCGATATCGACCCGGGTGAGCTCTTCCCGGTAGACCGAGGGCAGGCCCTCGGGCGGCGCGAGCGAATCGAGCGTGATCCACAGGCGACCCTGCGCATCGAAATCGGCGCCGGCGTCGTACACCGTGAAGCTCGTGCCGAGGCTGGCGACCAGGGTCGCCTGCGCGGTCGCGGTGTCGATGCGGTAGACGTTGTGGCGATCGAGCACGCCGATGCCGTAGAGCTCGCCGTTCCACGAGGCCAGGCCCGACACCGGCTGGTCGATCTTGCCGACCAGGGTGGTGGCGCCGGTGGCGGGATCGACGCGCCACAGCTCGCGCGACACGTCCGACGACAGCCACAGGCGGCCATCGCAGGTGAATGCGAGCCCGAAATCGAGATTGTCGAACTGGTTGCCGCCCTGGCCGCGCAGGCCCAGCGATCCGATGACCGTCGCCTGCCCGGTCGCGGTATCGACCGTGACCAGGAGGTCGCGCGCATCGCTGACTGCGTACAGCTGGCCGCGCGGCGAGAAGGCGAGGCCCTCGACGTCGCTGATCGGCACCGTGCCGGCGCCGCTGGCGACCGCGCCGAAGCGGCCGACGGCGGTCGCCGCGCCGGTTTCCAGGGTGACGCGGTAGAGCGTGTCGTAGCCCGCGGCGTAGCCCACCGTCTGCGCGTTAGCGCCAGTGGCCACCGACAGAATGGCAAGGACGGCAAGGTGCCGCCAATCGAGCGGGCTCATGATCCGTGGACCGGATGTTGTATTTTTGGTAATCGTCGCCCCGGGCGTTGACCCCCGGGACGACCCAAAGATAGCAGCTTCACCCGCCGCATCAAACCCTTAGACTCGGGTTGCCGGACCGGCCAGGGTCGGGAATCGACCGTTTGCCCGGGCCGAGGGCGGCGCCGTCACCTTCGACCCCGGATCCTCGGGCTCCACACCAGGCACCGGAAGCGCGAATGGCCCCCCCGTACCGCGGCACCCCCGATTTTCCCCACGGACGGCCCGACCTGACCGGGGTGCTGCTGGTCAACCTGGGGACGCCCGACGCGCCGACCCCGGCGGCCGTGCGGCGCTACCTGGCCGAGTTCCTGTGGGACCCGCGGGTGGTGGAGGAGCCTCGCCTGTTGTGGTGGCTGGTCCTGCACGGGGTGATCCTGCGCCTGCGCCCGCGGCGTTCGGCCCTCGCCTACACCCGGATCTGGACCGGCGAGGGTTCGCCCCTGATCGTGCATACGCGGCGGCTGGCCGCGGCCGTCGCCCACGAGCTCGACGCCAGCGGCAAGCGGCCGCTCGCGGTGCGCATGGCGATGCGCTACGGGCAGCCCTCGATCGCCGGCGCGATGCGCGATCTGCAGGCACACGGCCTGCGCCGCCTGCTGGTGGTGCCGCTGTACCCGCAGTACTCGGCCACCACGACCGCCTCGGTGATGGACGCCGTCGCGGCGGAACTGGCGCGCTGGCGCTTCGTGCCCGAATTGCGCTTCGTGCAGGACTACTGGGCCGACCCGGCCTGGGTGGAGGCGGTCGCGCAATCGATCCGCGCGCGGCGCGCCGCCGGCGACGACACGCACCTGCTGTTCTCGTTCCACGGCATCCCGACCCGCTACTTCCGCGCCGGCGATCCCTACTACTGCCAGTGCCAGGGCAGCGCGCGCGCGATCGCCGCGCGCCTCGGGCTGGCGCCGGAACGATGGTCGGTCGCGTTCCAGTCGCGGGTCGGGCGCGAACCCTGGCTGGAACCCGCAACCGATGCGACCCTGGCCGCCATGCCCGGGCGCGGCATCAAGCAGGTCCAGGTCGTGTGCCCGGGCTTTTCGGTCGACTGCCTCGAGACCCTGGAGGAGATCGAGATCGAGAATCGCGAGCGCTTCCTCCACGCCGGCGGCGAAAGCTTCGATTACGTGCCCGCGCTCAACGAATCGGCCGCCCATGCGGCGCAACTGGCGGCGCTGGTGCGCCGCCATGCGCAAGGCTGGGACGCGCTGGACGCCGATCCCGCGGCGCTGGATGCGGCCGCGGCGGCGCGCGCCGCGCGCCACGAGGCGTTGCGCGGGTCCGGCGCGTGACGGCGCGCGAGCGCGAGCTGCGCCTGCCGCAGCTGGTGATGGCGGCGCGCGAGTGGGGCGAGCCCGGGGCGACGCCGGTGCTCGCGCTGCACGGCTGGCTCGACAACGCCGCCAGCTTCGACGCGCTCGCGCCGTTGCTGCATGAGGTCCACCTCGTGGCGCTGGACCTGCCCGGCCATGGCCGCTCGCAGCACCGGCCGGCCGGCGCCTGGTACCACTACATCGACTACCTCGGCGACGTGCTGGCAGCGGCCGACGCGCTGCAATGGGAGCGCTTCGTCCTGCTGGGCCATTCGCTGGGCGGTGCGGTGGCGAGCGTGCTGGCGGCCGCGGCGCCGGAGCGCGTGCAGCAACTGTGGGCGATCGAGGCGATGGGGCCGCTGAGCACGGAGCCGGCAAAGTCGCTCGAGGTCCTGCGCCGCGCCATGGCCGAGCGCGGTCTCGTCGCCGGCAAGTCGCTGCGGGTATTCCCCGACCTGGAGCGCGCGGTGGCCGCCCGCATGCAGGCCAATGGCTTGTCGGAAGCAGCCGCGCGCACGTTGGTCGAGCGCGGCACCCGCGCGGTCGAGGGCGGCTATGCGTGGTCCTCGGATCCGCGCCTGACCATGACCAGCGCGATTCGTCTCACCGAGGAGCAGATCCTCGCCTACCTCGCGGGCATCGAGTGCCAGTCGTTGGTGATCATGGCCGACCCTCCGCCGCCGTGGATGGATCGCGAGCAGATGGCGCGGCGCTTCGCGCAGGTGCAAGGCCTCGAGCAGGTCGTGCTGCCCGGCTCGCACCACCTGCACCTCGAGGATCCGCAACCGGTCGCGGATGCCATCGCGGCCTTCCGCGCCCGTTATCCGGTCCAGCGCCTGTAGGAGCGCATCTCATGCGCGACCGCAGCACCACGGGTAATCAGTGAGTCGGGATGCTGCGGTCGCGCATGAGATGCGCTCCTACAGGCGCCCGCCGTTGGCCGCGGAGCCTCAGGGCAACTCGCTGCCGATCCAGCGCGCGAGTTCGGCCTTGACCGCGTGGCCGTGGCGCGAGAGCCAGCCACGCTGGTCGTGGTAGTCGGGGAACACGGCTTCCACGCGCTCCCAGAAGCGGCGGCCGTGGTTGCGGATCCACAGGTGGCACATCTCGTGCGCCACCACGTATTCGAGCGCCTGCGGCGGCGCCAGCATCAGCGACAGGTCCAGCGTCATGCGGCCCTGGATCGAGAGGCTGCCCCACAGGGTCTTCATCGGCAGCAAGCGCGTGCCGACCACGTTGCGGCCCACGACGGGATCGAGCAACGAGGTCATGCGCGCGACCTCGCGCTTCATCTGGGCGACCACGAAGCCGCGCACCGCGCGGCGCGCGATCGCCGGCGCATCGGGGTGGTCGAGGTCGAGCGCGATAGTGGCGCTGCCGTCCTCGAAGCGCACGCGCGGGAACACCGAATGCTCCCAGCGCACCGGCAGCGGTTCGCCGCGCCACTTCAGGGTATCGGCCACGCCCGGCACCGGCGGCGTCAGGCGCAGGCCGAGGCGATCCATCTCGCGCAGCTTCACTTCCAGCCAGTCGGCGTTCTCGCGCAGGAAGGCCTTGACCGCGGAAGGGTGGGTGCCGCGCGGCGTGGACACGCGCGGACCGGCGACGCCGACCGACAGGCTCATGCGGCGCGCGCGCGGGTGCTCGTGCGTCAGCACCTTGATCGTGCGTCCGCGCGGCGTCTCGAGTTCCAGCCAGTTGTGCTCGTGCCGGTCCATTCGCAACCTCGTGGCCCGGCCCGTCGTTCCGGCTAGCGCTTCCTGCGCTCGCCCGGCCGGTCGAACCGGAATACTTCCGCCAGCCGTTCGAGCACGGGCTCGAGGGTCAGGCTCATCAACGCGAACCGCGCGTCGATTTCGGCACGCGGGGAATCCCGCTCGGTGTCCTCCAACTCCTGCGTCGCCACGTCGAGCAAGCGGAACTTGCGGACCACGAGGTCTTCGCCGAGCACGAAGGCCACGCGATCTTCGACGGTCAATCCCAACTGGGTGACTTGCTTGCCGGTCTTGAGGTGCTCGCGCACCTCGTCGGCGGTGAGGTCCTGACGCCGGCAGCGCACGATGGCGCCGCCGTCGGCCGGATCCCTGAGCTCGCACTCGTCGGCCAAACCAAAATCTGGGGGCAGCTTAGCGCCGGTCAACCACCCGGTCATCAGCCCGCGAGGGGATTCGGCCGGGTCCGGCGGCACCGCCGGGAAGCTGCCCAGGGTGTCGCGTAGAACCGACAGGAAACCCTCGGCAGCCTTGCGCGACGCGGTGTCCACGACCACCCACCCCCGCTTCAGGTCCAGGTACCCCGCCAGGCGGCTCGGTTTGACGAAGGCGCGGGGCAAAAGCTCATGCAGGGCCTCGTCCTTGATCCGTTTGCGCTCCCTTCCCCCCACTCGGCGCCCTCGCTGGGCCTCCAGCGCCTCGATCCGGTCAGCGGCCGCTTCATGCACCACGGCCGGCGGCAGGAGCTTGTCCTCGCCTCCCAAAGTCAGCAGCCGAAATGCACCAATTTCGTGCAAAAGGCCCTCCTCGCCCCGGCCGAAAGGCGACACCCAGCCCCGGGTCTGGGCCTCCAGCGGCCCGCAGGGGCGCAGGGCGTGCTTCTTCAGGCGCTTGGCCAGGCCCTCGAGATCCTCGGCGGACGACTTGGGAAACCGGAACAGGTTGAGATTGCGGAAGTACACGGACACCTCGGGGCAAGGGGACGGCGGCGCGCGGCAGGCAACCGCGAGGTTGCGCGCCCGTTGTCGCAGGAACGCGGATTCAGTCGTCGGCGGTGGTGGTGCCAGCCAGCCAGGCGCCGGCATCGGGCGCGGCCGCGCCGCGCGCGCCCAGTCCGGCGAAGTCGTGGAGCGCACGGTCGGCGAGCTGCGCGGGGCGCACGTTGGTGAGGCCGCGGAAGACGTTCTCGACGCGGCCGGGATGGGCGCGCTCCCACTCGCGCAGCATCGCCTTGATCGCCTTGCGCTGCAGGTTCTCCTGCGAACCGCACAGGTTGCAGGGCACGATCGGGAAGGCGCGCGCCTGCGCGTAGGCCGCGATGTCGTCCTCGGCGCAGTAGGCCAGCGGCCGGATCACCACGTGGCGGCCGTCGTCGGAGCGCAACTTGGGCGCCATCGCGGCCAGCTTCGCGTGGTGGAAGAGATTCAGGAACAGGGTCTCGACCAGGTCGTCGCGATGGTGGCCCAGCGCGATCTTGGTGTAGCCCGCGCGCCCGGCGTGCTCGTACAGCGCGCCGCGGCGCAGGCGCGAGCACAGGCTGCACATCGTCTTGCCCTCGGGCACCACGCGCTTGACCACGCGATAGGTGTCCTGCTCGAGGATCGTGTACGGCACGCCGATCGAGCGCAGCCACGCGGGCAGCACGTCCGGGTCGTAGCCCGGCTGCTTCTGGTCGAGGTGCACGGCGTGCAGTTCGAACGCGACCGGCGCCCTGGCCTGCAGCTTGAGCAGCAGGTCGAGCAGCGTGTGCGAGTCCTTGCCGCCCGACAGGCACACCATCACGCGGTCGCCGTCCTCGATCAGCTTGTAGTCCGCGATCGCCTGCCCGACCTGGCGCCGCAAGCGCTTGGCCAGCTTGTGGTCCTCGAACTGCTGCTTGCGGGCGATGGCGGGGCTCATGCGGGATCGGTCGCGGCGGACCGCGCGTGCTGCGCGCAGCGGCGGGGCCGCCGATTGTAGCGATGGGCGCCAGCCGTCGCGCGCGGCGCTAGACTCGCCAGGTCCCCCGCCCCGGTGCCGGCATGCAGCCCGAGGACCCCTCAGAGATCGCGCGCAAGCTGGTCGAGCTCAAGGTCGAGCACCGCGACCTCGACTCGGTCATCGCGCGGCTCACGGCCGACGCGGGCAGCGACGAGCTGCAGATCCGCCGCCTGAAGAAGCGCAAGCTGCGGATCAAGGACATGATCTCCTATCTCGAGAACAAGCTGATTCCCGACCTCGATGCGTGACCTGGCCTCGCCCGGCGGCGACGCCGCGCGGGAGCACGAGCCGATTCCCGATCGCGCCGGGTGACCGGCCCGCGCGCTCGAGACGCTGCGCTATCCTCACCGCTTGCAGCACAGGTCCACCGCGGATGCCCGTCGAGCAGGCGACCCTGCCTCGACCCGGCACCTGCGATTCCATCGAGCGGCAATTCCTGGGGGCGGGCAATGTTCAAGCGCATGGCGGTGCTGGTGTTCGCGCTGTTGGCAGTGGCGTGCGGTCCGTCCGACGACCCGACCGGGACGGAGCCCACGGCCCGGTCCGAAGCGCAGGCCGGCGGCGCGGGCGAGGTGGTCGCCGACAGCGGCTTCCGTCCCCAGCCCCACGGCTTCAGTTTCCAGAACTGGGGCGGCAAGGAACATCCGCACGCCCAGCTCACCGCCGACGACGCGGCCTACCTCTTCGGCGACCAGGTCTGCGCGCGCAAGCAGGGCGACAACTGCGTGCCAACGCCGGCCGCGAGCATGTGGATCGCGGAGATGAACCGCGCCACCGAAAGCGGACACTGCGAAGGCATGGCCGCCCTCAGCGCGGCCTTCTACGTCAAGACCGAGAAGATCGACGAGTACGGTGCCGGGCAGGCTTTCGCGCTCAAGCCCGACGACAGCGAGCTGATGCGCTCGATTTCCACCTACTTCAGCACGCAGGCCCTGGAGCCGGTGCAGTCGACCACCAGCACGACGCGCGGCTGGTCGTTGCAGAAGATCGTCGACCATCTCGGCGCCACGCTCAAGTCCGGCGACGACTACCCCACGCTCGGCATCTACGGCACGGATGGCGGGCACGCGGTGACGCCCTACAAGATCGAGGCGCAGGGGGCCGGCCGCTATCGCATCCACGTCTACGACAACAACTACCCCGGCGCCGAGAAGACCATCGAGGTCGATGCCGCGAAGAACCGCTGGACCTACGCCGGCGCGGCACTCAACCCGAGCGAGGACCCGGCTCCCTGGTCGGGCGGCGCCGGCAGCATGGACGTCACCCTGCTGACGGATCGCTACCAGCCGCTGCAATGCCCGTTCTGCGGAACATCGCAGGCCAGGGCACCGGCTTCGAAACCCGCGCAGCAGGCGAAGAAGCCCAAGCCCGCAGGCGCGCAGGCGAAGAAGCCGCGACCCAAGCCGCCGAAGCCGCAGGTTTCCCGGCCCAAGCCCTCGACCGCGCAGGCCGCGGCGACGCGCCCGCGGGCCAAGCCGGCGCGCAAGCCGGCCACCGCCGCCCAGGGCTATGCGGTGATCACGCCGAGCCGCTGCAGCCAGGTCCAGGCCGTGGGCAAGGCCGACAGGAAGCAGATCCGGATGGGCAAGGCCGGCGCCAGGAGCCAGATCGCCGGCGCCAGCATGCGCCCGATGCGTGGATCGCGCGGCTGCGTCGTGAGCCTGCCAGGCAACCAGGAATACGACGTCAGGCTGGTCGACGACGGCAAGCCCTCGAGCCGGCCGCTGACCGGCGTGACGGTCTTCGCCCCGGGCAAGGTCTACTCGGTGAGCGACGTGGCGATCCGGCCCGGCAAGGCCGAGACCGTGCGCCTCGGCCGCTCCGCGTTCACCTACCACGCGGGCAGCCAGCAGAAGCCCACCGTGCGCGTGGGCGGCGGCAACGACAGCGGCAACGGCTACTACGAAGTCAGCGGACTGAGCCTCGACGAGGGCTACAACTTCCACGCCGGCGAGGACGAGGAAGGGCGCGTCACCTTCAGCGGCGACGATCCGGAACTCGAGGCCTTCGACCTGCGCGCCGAACTCGTCGGCGAGGAGGAAACGGTCACCTACGAGTACGAGGACGTGGATGTCGGCGACGACGGCCAGGTGCTGATGGAGGTCGGCGACGATGGCGGGTTCGAGATGGCGTTCGACGACGAGGTCGCCGAGATCGAGGCCTTCGACGAAGCCGATTTCGCGATCGATGAGGAAGACGCCGACCTGCTCGACGAGGAAGTCGATGAGGAAATCGACGGCGAAGGCGACGAGCTGATCGACGACGAATCTGATGGTGACGTCGCGGAGGACGACTCATCGGAGGCTGATGAATCCGAAACTGCCGACGAGTCGGACGAGGGCGAAGCCGAGGAAGCATCGTACGAGGCCGACGAGGGCGAGACCGACGAGGCGTCGTACGAGGCCGACGAGGGCGAAGCCGAGGAAGCGTCCTACGAGGCCGACGAGGGTGAAGCCGAGGAGGCATCGAACGAGTCCGACGAGGGCGAAGCCGAGGAAGAATCCTACGAGGCCGACGAGGGCGAAGCCGACGAGGCGTCGAACGAGGCCGACGAGGGGGAAGCCGAGGAAGGATCCTACGAGGTCGACGAAGGCGAAGCCGAGGAAGAATCCTACGTGGCCGACGAGGGCGAAGCCGGGGAAGAGTCCTACGAGGCCGATGAAGGCGAGGCCGAGGAGGAATCCTACGAGGCCGACGAGGGCGAAGCCGAGGAAGAGTCCTACGAGGCCGACGAGGAGTCGTACGAGAGCGACGAAGGCGACGACGAGTCGTACGAGGACGAGGACGAGTGAGCGACCCGGTTGCGCCGCCATGGCGGCGGCGCAACTTCCGGACGAAAAGGCTTCAGCCCCCGGGATTGCCGGTTGCCACCGGCGCCGCAGTGAGCTTGAGGATCGAGTGGCGCAGTTCGCGCGAGAGGATCAGGCGCGCGTCCTTGCCGATGCCGACCAGGCCCTCGGCGTAATCGAGCTTGCCGGCGTCGTCGAGCCAGACCACGCGGTGTTCCTTGAGCGTGTTGATGAAGCCGCGGAACAGGTTGCGGTCGAAGAACTCGGGCGCATTGCGCTCGTACAGCAGCGCGAGGCGCTGCGCGGTCAGGTGGCACAGGCTCTCGAGCTCGGCGGTGGAGAGCGTGCGCGGGCCGTTCTTCACCAAGAGCGCGATCGCGATGTAGTAGCGCTCGAAGGCCTGCGTGAGCACGTTGGCGATGATGCGCAGGCGGAAGGCCTCGTCGGTCTGGCCCACGCGCCGGCGCAGCATGCGGCCGTCGGTGTCGGTCTTGAGCAGGCCGAGTTCCAGGAACACGTCGATGGTCTTCTGGATCTCGGCGCCGAAGGCGTCCGGGCTCCAGGGCAGGAACAGCTCGTTGCGCAGGAATGGATAGACGAACTCGCCCAGGCGCTCGACGGTGCCGCGGCGCAGGCGGCGGTTGTTGAGGAAGCAACCGGCGACCCAGGCCGCGGTGGCGAAGAGGTGCAGCACGTTGTTGCGGAAGTACGAGAGCAGTACGGCCTGGTCGCCCTCGGCCATCAGCACGTCGCCCAGCGGATGCTTGACCCGGGTGATCCAGTTCACGCGCTCGCCGTAGGCCACGATCTCCTCGGCCGACAGCGGCGTGATGGTGACGCGGTCGGAATACGGCACGCGCTCCAGCAGCACCTTGGCGACGCGGATCGATGACAGCAGGTCGGCCTCGCCCATCGCGTGGCGCGGCGTGGCGAGCAGGGCCACCGCCAGCAGGTTGACCGGGTTGACGTCGGCGGCGCGGTTGACGTTGGCGAGGATGCGGTCGGCGAGGTCGGCGACCGAACCGGCGAACCACGGCGGCCGCTCGTCGCCCTCGCCGCTGTCCTCGCGCCAGCCGGGCGCGGTGGCGTCGAGGTGCTCGCCGAGGTGGATCGGCTCGCCGAAGGACAGCGCGACCTTGCCGTACTTCTTGCGCAGCACCCCCAGGGTGCGCGCGAGGCCCAGGATCGATTCCTTCTCCTTGGGCTTGCCCGACAACTCGCTGATGTACGAGCTGCCTTCGACCAGCTTCTCGTAGCCTATGTAGACCGGCTGGAACACCACCGGCCGGCGCGACTGGCGCAGGAAGCTGCGCACGGTCATCGCCAGCATGCCGGCGCGCGGCTCCAGCAGCCGGCCGGTGCGGCTGCGCCCGCCCTCGACGAAGTACTCGACCGACACGCCGCGCGCGAAGAGCTGCGCCACGTACTCGGTGAACACGGTCGAGTACAGCGCGTTGGCGCGGAAGCTGCGCCGCAGGAAGAAGGCGCCGCCGCGGCGCAGGATCGAGCCCACCACCGGCAGGTTGAGGTTCACCCCGGCGGCGATGTGCGGCGGCACGATGCCGTTTACGTAGAGCGTGTACGAGAGCAGCAGGTAGTCGATGTGGCTGCGATGGCAGGGCACGTAGACCACTTCGTGCCCCGGCGCGATCTTCTTCAGCGTGTCGAGGTGGTGGACCTGCACGCCGTCGTAGATCTTGTTCCAGAACCCGGTCAGCAGGAACGAGATCGAACGCACCACCGGGTGCGAGTAGTCGGCCGCGATCTCCCAGGCGTAGCTGCGCGCGCGGCTGGTCGCCTGCTCGACGCTGATGCCTTCCTTGCTGGCCACGGTAGCGACCGCCTGGCGCACGCCCTCGCCGTTGAGCACCGCATCGATCACCGTGCGCCGGTGCGAGAGGTCGGGACCGATCACCGCGGTGCGCAGGCGGCGGAAGTGCGCGCGCATCACGCGCGAGGCCTTGCGCACCGTGCGCTCGGGATCGAGTCCCTCGGCCGTGACCTCGCGCAGGCTCATCGCCGGGCTGAAGTGCACGATGGTGTCGCGCCCGTTGAGCAGGATCGCGAGCAGGCGGCGGAAGCGGCCCACCATCACCCAGTTCTCGGAGAACAGCACGCGGAACCAGCCGCTGCTGCGGCTGGGCGCGCGGCCGACGAAAATCGACACCGGCACGACCTGGATGTCGAGTTCGGCGTTGTCGCGCAGCGCGGCCAGCAGTTCCGCCAGGCCCTTGGAATGGCGATAGCGCTTGGGTTCGGCGAAGAGCCCGGTCTCGCGGTGCTCGAGCGCCAGCACCGCGCGCGCGCTGCTCAGCCAGTTGCCGCGCATGGGCTTGAGCGGCGGCGGCAGGCCGGCCTCGCGGGTGGCCTCCTCGAGGATCAGCGCATTGGAGAGCCCGTAGCGCTCCAGCAGGTAGCACACCGGCGCCTCGCCGGCACGCAGCACCGTGCCGGCATCGGCCGGATCGGTGCGGATGCGCAGCCACGGACGCAGCAGCCGCGCCATGAGCCGGAACGGCCAGGTGGCGCGGGTGGCGTCGGCGGCGACTACGCTGGCGGGAGCGACGGCCATGACGGGGTCCGGAGGCGGGTGGCCGCACGCGCTCGCGCGCGTGCCGTCGGGTTCGGCCGCGGCGTTGGCCTCAGCCGGCGGCAGTGGCCGCCGACGGCGCGCCGGACTTGGCCAGTTCCTCGATGGTCTGCTTGCCGTACCAGCGCCCGTCCACCTCGACCAGTTCGGCCTCGAAGGAGAGCGGCGAGCCCAGCAGGCTGTAATGGATCCGCACCTTGGCCTGGTTGCCGTCGCGCGAGAGGACTTCGGTCCGGACGCTGCCCAGCAGCTCGTCGACCTTGAATCCGTAGGTGGCGAGCACGTCCTTGAAGCCGCGGAACGCGATCGAACCCCTGGCCATGGCCTGGTCGAAGTCGAGCGCGCGCGCCTCGTCCAGGGTCTTGAGGTTGAGCTCGCGCGCGGCGGCGGTGATCTGCGAGATCGCCGACCTGGCCTTGTCGCGGTCGGTGAAGCGCGTGCTTTCGAGCCAGCCGACCAGCGCGTCAACCGACTTCAGCGCCTGCTGCTTCTGTTCCTCGTTGAAGTCCTTGCGCTCCTTGATCCCCGCTTCGAGCAAGCCGCGGCCCATCTCGATGTAGGTCGGCATGTTGGGCACGATCTCGGTCTCGAAGCGCACGATCTGCGGTTCGAGCTGGGCGAACAGGCGCTCGTTGGCATCGGCCGCGGTCAGGTCGGCCATCATCTGCGCGAACTGCTGCCGGTCCTCGTCGCTGGGCGGGTCCTCGGCCATGTCGCGCTTCCACTCGGCGCGCAGGGCGTCCATGTGCTGCGGCGGCACCTGGGCCTGGACCAGCGCGGCGAGGTCGCCGGCCTTGAGGCTGGCGACGGCGGCCTGCACCGCGCCCTCGGGCGTGGTCGCCGCGGCGGCCGGGGCCTGGTCCTTGGACTTGCAACCGGCCAGCAGCGCCACCAGGGCGAGGGCCAGCACCAGCGAAATGCGGCGGACCATGGGCAAGTCCTCCTGGGAAAGGAGGGGCAATGTAGGGGTCGCCGCCGCCGCGAGGCAAGGGCCGGTGGGCACGGGCAAAAAAAATCAGAGGATCGGTCCGATCCTCTGATTCAAGCCGGCAGGTGCCGGAGGGGGAATCGTTGCGGTTGCCGCAGTTCGAGTGCCGAGCCGCTGCTAAGCGCCGGAAAATCATAGCTTAGCCGACTTATCTAAGGCAATACCTTAGCTTATGCACCGCAACGACATGATTTATTTGGAGAATATGTCACAAATCGTGTGCTGGATCGCCTCCGCCGCCTGGCGCGGCTGGGCCGCTTGGCGGATTGGGCGCCCGACCACGATGTAGTCGGCCCCGGCCTCGAAGGCCTCGCGCACGTCCACCGTGCGCTTCTGGTCGTCGGTGTTGGCGACCGGGCGGATGCCCGGGCACACGACCAGCAGGCGCGCGTCGACCTCGCGCCGCAAATCGGCCACTTCCAGGCCCGACGAGACCACGCCGTCGCAACCGGCGGCAAAGGCCGCGCGGGCGCGGGACAGCACCAGGGTGCGCGGGTCGCAGGCAAAGCCGAGGTCATCGAGGTCGCGCTGGTCGAGGCTGGTCAGCGCGGTGACGGCGAGGATGCGGATGTCGCCCTTGGCCGCCGCCGCGGCCCGCATCATCGCGTCGTTGCCGTGCACGGTGGCGAAATGCACCGGGTAGCGCGTGAGGCCCTTCACCGCCGAGGCGACCGTGGCGGGCACGTCGAAGAACTTGAGGTCGACGAAGACCTTCTTGCCGCGCGCGACCAGCGCTTGGAGCGCCTCGAAGTACTCGCCGCTGGTCAGCAGCTCCATGCCGATCTTGTAGAAGGACACGGCGTCGCCGAGCTGGTCGACCAGTGCCATGGCCTCGGCCTGCGTCGCCACGTCGAGCGCCACGATCAGGCGCTCGTGGGCGGGGATCGGGTTGCTGCTGCGCATCGGCTTCAGTTCCCCGGCGCGCTGGCGGCCAGGCACGGCGTGCGCAGGCGTGCACGCGACTGCGCCTCCTCCACCAGCGAGGCGTCGACACCAGCGCGCTGCGCCGCGCGCCGCTCGCCCTGCGTGGCGAAGCCCGCCCCGGGCGGCAGGTTCTCGGCCGCGCGCGGCCACGAACCGTAGAGCGGATTGGCCAGCATGAACCAGTCCACGCCCCAGTGCGCTTCCGCCGCGCACACCAGGCGCTCGCGTGCGGCTGCGTCCACCGCGATGCCGTCGAGGAAATCGCCGAGGTTGTCGCCCAGCATCAGCAGCACGCGGAATTCGCGCCCGACCTCGACCCGGCGGCTGCCCTTCTCGGCGTCCTCGAGGTAGGGCGCCTGTTCGTAGCGCAGGATCACGTCGTTCTCGCAGTCGGCCAGCGGCAGTCCTTGCTCGACCAGGTTGCGACAGGTCGGCTCTTCCTCGCACATCGACGGATCGCCCGGCGCGCAGGCACGGTTGCTGATGTACCGGATCGCGACCCCGCGTGACGCGGCATGGTCGAGGAAGGCCTTGGCGCCGCCCATGCGCGGCGCCTCGGCGCGCCGCACCCAGGCGACCCAGCGTTGATCGAAGGCGCGGCGGAAATCCTCGACCGGCAGGCCGGGATCGATCGGGCGATGCATGAGGTCGACGTTGAAGGGCGTGTTCTCGAGCACCGTCTCGTCGATGTCGAGGATGATCGCCGGCGGCAGGGTGCGCGGGTCCTTGCCGCTGCGCGCGCGCTCGTCCGCCGGCAGCGCGTCGCGCGCGGGATCGGCCAGCGCGGCATCGAGCGCGACGCGGGCGGCGGCGTACACCATCAGGTTCTGCGCGTCGTATTCGGCCGCGGTCTGCATCCAGGCCATGGCGCCGCGGGTGTCGTCGGGGGCGGGAACGCGTGCATCGGTAGCCGCCGGCCCGGCCAGCGTCCCGTGCGGCGTGGTTGCGGCGCAGCCCGCGAGCAGCGCGACGCCTGCCGCGAGCCATGCCATGCGTTGCAGTTTCATCCTGGATGGCTCCAGCGGCACCGGCGCGCAGTCTACCAGCGGTCCGGTGACAGGCAGGCTGCGCCGCGCGGGCACGTCGCATGATCCACCACGGGTATCACCGTTGACGTATTACACCCCGCGTAATAGCCTATGGTCGTGATCCGCTCGTTCAAGGACAGGGATACGAAGCGGCTCTTTGCCGACGAGACGGTGCCACGGTTTCGCGCATTCGAAACCGTCGCGCGCCGCAAGCTGCTGCTCCTGAACGCGGCTGGCCGCCTCGATGACTTGAAGGTCCCGCCCGGCAACCGCCTCGAGTCGCTGCGCGGACGCCGCAAGGAGCAATGCAGCATTCGCATCAACGAGCAATGGCGAGTCTGCTTTCGCTGGATCGACGGCGATGCCCACGACGTCGAGATTGTCGACTACCACTGAGTCCACCCATGACCAGAAAGCTGCTCGACCCCATTCCGCCCGGCGAGATCCTGCGCGAGGAGTTCATGCGCCCGCTAGGCGTCTCGATCAACGCGCTGTCGCGCGCGATCGACGTGCCGCCGAACCGGATCAGCGGTATCGTCAATGGCACGCGGTCGATTACCGCCGATACCGCGTTGCGCCTGGGCAAGTTCTTCGACACGACGCCCGAAACCTGGCTGAACCTGCAGTCCGACTACGACCTGCGGGTCGCCCGGCGCACGACGTGGCAGGTGGCAGAGCCGCGCGTACGCCCCTACGCCTGACAGGCGGCGACTGGGCCGGCCCGCCGGAGCCCCTGTCAACCGCCAAACGGCATGGCACGCCTGCATCGTTGATCGCGGATTCACGGGCAGCCGTTACGCTGCCCGAAATCCTGACATCGAGTGCATCGCCCATGCTCCTGTCCACGGCATTGTTCCTGGTCGCAGCGCAGGCTGCGGCGGCAGAGTCGACTGCCACCGTGGCCGCCGCTGCCGCCGAGCCGGAGGCCAAGGTCCTCGACGCGGTCGTGGTCTCGGGCACGCAACCTGGTCCGGGGCTGTGGCGGGTGTCGCGCGACGGTCGCGAATTCTGGATCCTGGGCACGCTGGCGCCGCTGCCGCGGCGGATGCAATGGGCGGCGGAGGAAGTGGAGGCCACGATCGCGCGCGCGGGCGAAGTGGTGCTGCCACCGAACGCGCAACTGGACTGGAAGGGCGGCGCGTTGCGCGGCGTGTTCCTGATCCCGGCAGCGCTGGGCGCGCGCAACAACCCCGACGACCAGACCCTGGCCGAGGTGCTGCCCGCGGCCGACTACGCGCGCTGGACCCCGCTCAAGACACGCTACATCGGCCGCAGCCGCGCGGTGGAGAAGCGCCGCCCGCTGTTCGCCGCCTGGAAGCTCTACGAGGAAGCGCTCGACAGCGTGGGGCTGAGCGTGCGCGTGCCGGTGGCCAAGGTCGTGCGGCGCGCGGCAAAGCGACACGACGTGCCGCTGACGCAGCCCGAGGTCCGCATCGTGCTGGACAAGCCCGGCGCCACGCTCAAGGACTTCGCGCGCTCGCCGCTCGATGACCTCGAGTGCTTCCGGCGCACGCTGTCGCACGTGGAGTCCGACCTCGGTACCTTGCAGGTGCGCGCCAACGCCTGGGCTACCGGCGACCTCGAGCTGTTGCGCAGCGTGCCCTTCACCGATGCCACGCGCGCCTGCCTCGACGCCGTG
>Ga0209477_1000417_pt1 | contig 26420 bp, 23 predicted proteins | sample KloWWTupernatant_FD_187180 | JGI IMG/M metagenome (GOLD analysis project Ga0209477, IMG submission 187180) | Active sludge microbial communities from Klosterneuburg, Austria, studying microevolution and ecology of nitrifiers - Klosterneuburg... | ecosystem: Engineered > WWTP > Aerobic digester >... | reverse complement strand
GTTCTCAAGACCCCGTATCCTACACGCGCAACCGGGCGCCTTTCACTCGGCGCCGTGGATAAACTCGAGGACTTGCCGCAAGTGCTTGACCCGGTGGTTGTAGAAGTCGCGGAACACGTTCCGGGCATCGACCAGGACCGCGTCCATGCCGACATTGAGCGCGCCCACGACATCGGCGAAATAGTTGTCGCCCACGTAGAGCGTCTTGTCGGCCGGCCCGCCCGACAGCTTGATCGCCTGGCGGAATATCTCAGGGTGGGGCTTGAAGAAGCCAGCTTGTCCACCCGTGACGACGAAGTTGAAATATTCGCGCATGCGATAGCGCAGCAGCATGGGCTCGATGTCCATGTCACGGTTTGTCACCAGGCCAAGGATATAGCCGCCCTTGCGCAGTTCCTCGAGCACCACAAACGCGTCGGAGTAGAGCACGTCAATCGGATCGTAGTACAGATCGTACAACTCCTGAATTCTGGGCGCGTAGGAGCTTGGGTCGGTCACACCGATGGCGGTCAGCAGAATCTTGTCGTAGTTGAGCCAGAACTCGCGCTTGTCATACCGCGACATGTGCACATCCACCAGGCCGCTTGCCCAGTAGCGATTCGCCTCGCGTTCAATGAGTTCGATCTGAACCTGGGTGAGCTGAATGCCAACCCGGCCGCAGTACTGAGCGAAAGCCTCGAATCCTTCCGGTTGACTGGCGCGCAGCGTGCCATCGAGATCGAACAGAATTGTGGTGTATTTGGACATCTCCGGCTCCGGCCAAGTCTCAAAGATGTTACCATAAGCAACTTGAAGTTCACGGGGTGGAATCGCGTCTCTGAACGCCAGCGGGATGCGTTTTTCGACGTTTACGAGGTGAAACATGAGCAAGAAAGTGATGACCGTCGCCCTGGCTGTGGCGATGATGATGACGATGGCTTGCAGCGCCATCAGCAGCCTGATTGGCGGTGGCACTGCCGGGACAGTCAACGATCTTTGGTCCGACGTGCCGCCAATGGATGGCATGACCAAGGCCAACCTTCAGCTCCCGCTCGCCGCGCAGATCGGACTGAACGCCGTTCTGCAGGGGAAGTTCAACTTCATCGCCTTCACGACCAAGAAACTGCCAACCGATGTCCAGGCGTTTTATACCAAGGACCGCATGCGCGCGGCGGGTTGGGCCGCTGATTCACCCGGCTGTAGTCTGTCGACCAGTCAAGGTGTAACGAATGGCGGGATCTGCATCTTCACCAAGGCCCAAGCAGGCAAGAATATCGCTTTGGCGGTCTTCATGGCCAAGGAAGACGCCACGAAGGATCTGCAGATATTCTTCGCCCGGGTCGAAGATGACGTCAAGACACCGACACCTGGCCGCTAAAAACTTCGTTTAGTTGGCTGATACGCGCAATCCCCCTGCGAAGCAGGGGGATTGCGCGTATCACTCATTAGCTCCCCGCCAGAATCGCCTCGAGCCGGTCACGCACGGACGGCCACTCGGTATCGATGATTGAGTAGTAGACCGAGGACCGGATGAAGCCGTCCTGCATGATCATGTTGTTGCGCAGGATGCCCTCGCGCACCGCCCCGAGGCGTTCAATGGCGCGCTGTGAGCGTTCGTTGCGCACGTCCGTCTTCAATTGCAAACGCACGCAGCCGAGCGTTTCGAAGGCGTGTTTGAACAGCAGGTATTTGGCTTCGGTATTGCAGGCAGTGCGGCGAAACGGCTTCCCGAGCCAGGAGCCGCCGACTTCCAGGCCGCGATGATGTCGTTCGATCGACATGAAACGGGTCATCCCGATCAGCTCCGTTGGCCCATCGCCGGCGGTTTGCAGCGCAATCGCGAACGGCAAGTCTGTGCCCCGCGCCTGCCGGCCAAGCAGATCCGCAATCAGCGCTTCCATGCGTTCCACGGTGTTGACGAAGCCAAACGGCATATAGCGCCAGATCTCTTCATCGTTCGAGTGCGCCACGAGGCCAGGAGCATGTTCTAGCTGCAAAGGAACGAGTCGCACATGTATGCCGTTCAAAGTCGTCGGCTGGATGACCATGTCCATGATGGCAGCGAATGATACTGGCCGTGCGCGGACCGACCCGTCAGGTCACGGCGGCATTACCGCCCGAATGGCGCGTTACCGCTGGATCACCCACCGCGAAGAATCGCCGGGGCGCCTCGCGAGCAAGCATGTCGCCGCTCACGCCAATCCGGCGGGAAACGCCGACCACTTCGGGCCCGCCTTGGGCATTCACGCGCAGCCGCGCGTCCGGCGCGCACAGGTCGAGCCCATTCCACGTCCGATCGATGCCCAACGCACGGCACAGGTTTCCCGGTCCACGACACAGGGCCGCCTCGTTTAGCGCCCGGTTTTCCCCGCGATTACGCCGCATGATCTCCAGCCCCGCGACTGGCCGCAATGCCCGCAGCAATACTGCCGCGCCGATGTCCTCGGCTTCCGTCACCACGTTCAAACAGAAGTGCACGCCATAGATGAAGTACACATAGACATGCCCGGCCGGGCCAAACATGGCCGTGTTCCGGGCGGTCCGTCCACGGTATGAATGAGAAGCCTGATCGTTGGGCGAGTACGCCTCGGTTTCCACGATGATGCCTTCCAGGCGCGATCCGCCCGCGCCATCAAGCGCCAGTCGCGCGCCAATAAGGTCGCGCGCCACGTCGACGCTGTCACGGGCAAAGAAGTCGCGGCCGAGCGGGGGCATGGGCGTATTATGACCATCTCCATGCCCAGACTCCTTGTCATCGGTCTCGCTTCCCTGGACTCGCTTCACTTGCCCGACCGCGGGCCGCTCGAGGCGGCCGGCGGAGCCGGACTCTATACGGCCCTCGGCATGGCCGCCGCAGGCGCCGAGGTTGACTTGTTTGGGCCGCGATTGCGCCTGTGGCCCGCGCCCTTGGGTCAGGCGGCCCTGCGCCTGTCCTGGCTTGGTCCGCTGGTCGAGCTCGCTGATCTGCCGCGACTCGAAATCGCCCACCACGGTGGCGGGCGGGCCACCCTGATCAGCGCCTCATGGGGCGGGGAGGCGGCTCTCGATCCTGCCGATTTGCCCGGTGATCTCGGGCGGTATGACATTGTCCACATCGCGGCCTTACGCTCAGCCGCGCGCCAGGCCGCTTTTGCCGCCGCTTGCAGAGCGCGTGGCTGCCGCGCGCTTTCGATAGGCACCTATGGCCGAATCGCCCAGGCTGAGACCGCCACGGTGCGCGGATTGCTCGCCGCGGCTGACTACTTCTTTATGAATGAGAACGAAGCGCGTACTGTGCTCGGCGATATTGAGCCATGCGATGCCATCGGGAATCCGGGACTGGCTCGGCGTGCCACATTCGTCACTCGGGCCGAGCGCGGCGCTTGGGCGATCGCCGAGGGGCGAGCCTGCCACGCGCCAGCGTCGACCGCGTTCGAGGTTGACCCGACCGGCGCCGGGGATGCGTTTTGCGGGACAACCCTGGCCCGCATTACGTTGGGCGATGACGCCTGCGCCGCCGCCCGCGCGGGCGTCATCGCCGCGGGGCGCGTCATTGAGCAGGCGGGTCCGGCGGCATTGCTTGAATGACCTGGTTGTATCAACGTCCCTTGACACAATTGCCATGCGCGGATAAACCATATGAGCTTGTCAAATCAACAACCTGACGGCGTATTCCCCGGCGAACGCGGGGAATACGCCGTCAGACATCAAAGACTGGCGCGAGCTCGTACTGACCGGAGGACATCTTGAATAGCGACAATCGAAACGCGCCGGCCGGGCCGGCCCGCGGCCTCCAATGGACTCCGGGCGCGCGCAATCTGCTCTTTCTGCTCGTCATTGTTGGGCTGGCCGGTGGATTGCTGCTTCTCCTGGTGCGAATCGGGGCGATAAGCGGTGAGCCAGTCACGGGCAGCGCCGACCTGTCGCAGGTGCTGGCTCCATTTGTCGCCATCGCGATTGCCATCGAGCGGTTCTGGGAGATCGTCTTTGACACCATCGAGCGTTTCGCCCTGACTGTCAGCGGCCTGGTTGGCAGCGCGCGCTCCGGCGTCAAGTGGATGCGTGATGAATTGCTCAGCGCCGAGACCGCGGTGGAGTCGGCCGTTTCGGCCCTGGCGGTCGTGACAAAGCCTGATGAACAAGCGGCGCAGTACGCTATTCTCGAGACAGCCGAGGGCCGCCTGCAAGCCGCCAAGGATCGCATTGCCGACACGGTGAAGTCAGCTGAGTACGTCGCGGTCAAGCGCGCCATCACGCTGCTTGGCAGCTTTGTCCTGGGGTTGGCCATCGCGGCGAGCGCGCGGCTTGCCTTGTTGAATGCCGCGGGCATTCGCCTTCCGCTGGCGGCGGATGTGCTGCTGACCGGTCTCCTGATTGGTGCTGGACCGGGTCCGTTGCATACCTTGATCGGCACGCTTCAGGAGTTCCGAAATGGGGTGGCCAACCTTGCCCAGCTTGCCCAGGGCGCTGCGATCCGCAACGCGCTTCAAAACGTCTCAGTCGCGCAGGGCGGGGCGGGTGGCAGTGATCGGGACCTGTTGCTTCCAGGCGACACCATTGTTGCGTCGCCGGCAGCCACTTCTCAGACCCTGCGCTCCGTCAAGCGCGTCCTGCGTGGGAAGGCCTAGAGGCACTTCAAAGACGTCGGCGAGATTCTCATTCCCCCGCGAAGCGGGGGAATGAGAATCTCGCCACCCACTTCTTGGGACGACTTCCAGGCGGATAGGGCAAAATAGAGGTCCCGGCGCCCCTGGCGCAGGAATACATCTCTGGAGAAGCCCACAAACTCATGTCGAATCCCACTCAGGGCGCGCCCGAGCGCGCCAATGTCATCAGTATTGGCGATAAGCCAGCAACCATCATCGGAAATGATGTTAAGGCCGGAGAATTCGCGCCCCACTTTGTCGCCAGCGCCAACAACTGGGCGCCTGTCGACGTTGTCGGTGAAAACAGCGGCAGGGTCGTCATCATCGCGGCCGTGCCCTCGCTCGACACGCCCACCTGCGATATGGAGACCCGCCGCTTCAATCAGGAGGCCGCCAGCCTCGGCGATGACATCCGAATCTACGTTATCAGCACCGATTTCCCCATGGCTCAGAAACGCTGGTGCGGGAATGCCGGCGTCGACCGCGTCCAGACTGTCTCGGATGTCCTGAACGCCGAGTTCGGGGTGAAGTACGGCCTGCTGGTCAAGGAGCGCCGCTACCTCCGGCGAGCCGTTTTTGTCGTCGATCGTGCCGGCAAGTTGAGCTATGTCGACTACATGGTCAAGCTTGGCGACCAGCCCGACTATGACGCGGTCCTAACCGCGGCCAAAGCCGCTTTGTAGTGGACCCCGGGGCGAGGGATGGCGCGAAGCGCCATCCCTCGCCCCGGATATCAACGCAGTGTCGACCAGGCGGTGACGATCGGCAGATCGCGCATGGTCACCAGGCCGGGCGCGGCCTCGAAGACGCGCCGAATGGCGTTCACGGCGATGGCCGCCGTCGCCAGGTCGCCATTGGTGCCCTCGAGTTTGACCGTTAGATTCGGCGTGCCCGTGATCTCAACCAGGTCGTGGTCGATCTCGGACTCGAGAAAGGCCTTGAAAGTCAAGGTCATGAACTCGCCGTTTTCGTCATAGCCGCGGGCCACTTGCTTGAGCCCGCACACGAGTCCCGGCTGCACGTCGAAGAAGTTCGTGTGAATCGGGCGCTCCGCGACGACGGGCTCGACGGTTGATTCGTACTTCACCAGGGTCTTGCCGAGTGTATCGAAGACCATGTTCATCGACTCGGGCAGACCGACGTGCCCCATCCGTCCCTCGGCCATCTTGGCCATGAAGGCCTCGACTGTCATCCCTGAACCGATCTTGGCCTGGAACGGCCCGCGCCGTTTCGATGCATTCATTGTGCGGGTCACCGCGATTCGATCGACTTTCTGGCAGATCCCGGTGAGAAAGAGGGGCAGGGCGTCCATCAGGAAGCCTGGGTTCACCCCGGTGCCCAGCACGCTCTTGCCGGCCTTCTTCGCTGCCGCGTCGATCTCGGCGGCCGCGGCCTGGTGCGGCGGCGTCGGGAACGAAAGTTCCTCCGAGGTCGAAACCAGATCGTAGCCGGCCCCGAGGATCTCGATCATCTGACCTTTGAACTGGTCGATATATGAGTTGGTGCAGTGGGCGACGACCTCTGCCTTTGACCCGACCTGGGCCAGCTTTGGAACGACGGCAAAGCCCAGCTTTCGTCCCAGCCCGATGACGTCGCCAACGTCCTGGCCGGCTTTTTTCGGGTCGACGTCAACCGCGGCCACGAGCTCGAGGCCCGGCCGGTCGGCGATCAGGCGCGCCACGGCGCTCCCGATTGGCCCAAGCCCGTACTGAATTACACGGATCGATTTTGTCATGATGTTTCCTTGCGCGCGCGCCACCCAAAGTGGCGCGCGTGTCTACAGTTTTGGCGCGCCTTTCAGCCCGCTTCCGGTAAGAGGCACGACAATGACGTCATCCGGGCGGGCCAGCTCGAACACGCGAGGCAAGGCCGCGACCGCGGTGGCGCTGGTCGGTTCGACGTAGATCCCCTGGCGAGCGAGTGTGCGCTGGGCGTCGAGAATCGTCGCCTCCTCAACCGTAATGGCAGCGCCATCGGTGTCGCGAATCGCCTGAAGCAAGCGATTGCCTCGCGCGGGCTGTGAGACCGCGATCCCTTCGGCGACGGTATAGCCCTTGGGCTCGATTCCCGGAACCGTGTCCAGGCCGCGCTCAAGCGCCTCGGCGACCGGATCTACCAGGGCCGATTGCACGGCCACCAGGCGCGGCTCCTTGTCGATCAATCCCGCCGCGCGCAGCCGGCGAAACCCGAACCAATAGCCCAGCAGGTTGCCGCCCTGCGCGACGGGGGTCACGACCCAATCCGGGGCGCGCCGGCCGAGCTGCTCCCACACCTCCCAGGCCGCCGTCATCTGGCCGATGAGGTAGCTGGGCTGGTAGGCGTGCGAGGCGTAGACCCGTCCGTTGGTGGCCGCAGCTTGAGCTGCGTGCTCGGCGTTTCGGCGCGGACCCTCGACCGAGACCACTTCGGCGCCATACACCGCGATCTGTGCTTTTTTGGCAGGCGAGGCATACGCCGGCACGCATATCGTAGCCTGCATGCCCGCCCGCGCGGCGTGGGCGGCCAATGACGCGCCGGCGTTGCCGGAGGAGTCGTCGACGACCGACGTCACGCCCCAGGACGCCATGTGATTGATCATCACCGTTGTGCCGCGGTCTTTGAAGGACCCGCTCGGCATCATGAACTCGAGCTTAAAGGTGATCGGCCGTCCGGAGATGCTTAAGTTGAGCAGCGGCGTCCAGCCCACGCCCATCCGCAAAAGCGGTTGTTCTGCGCCCAGGCCAAAGAGCCGGTGGTAGCGCCAAACCGAAAAATCATCGCGCTCAATCAGCATCGGATCGAAATCAGTGATCTCAATGGGCTCCCAAGCGCCCCCGCAAGCACAGCGCCAGACAGAAGGGTGGGGGTCGGCAAGGGCGCCGCACGCGGAGCATCTAGCATCCATACGTGCATTATCGTTGATAACGTTGGTAAGGTTGATAACGTTACCAACGTTACCAGCGTTATCAACGTTATCAACGATACCAACGTTACAAACGTCAACCCGGCTTGCCGATTCGATAGCTCAAATCATTCCAGCGCAGCTTTTCCTTGAATGCGTCCACGCGCGTGGACGCGTCGATGAGCAGGAACTCGATCCCGGCTATTTCGGCAAAGTCGCGCAGATGATCCGCCGTGATGGCATAGCCAAAACTGGTATGGTGCGCGCCCCCGGCGTAAATCCAGGCCGCGGCCGCCACCTTGAGGCTTGGGCGGGGCAGCCACAACGCGCGCGCGACCGGCAGTTTGGGCAGCGGCGCATCGGTCGGCACAACATCCACTTCATTTGCCACCATGCGGAAGCGCTGGCCCATGTCCATCATCGACGCGCCGATCGCCGGGCCGATCCTGGCGTCGAAGACCAGGCGCACGGGATCCGCCTTGCCGCCAATCGAGAGCGGATGGATCTCCAGTCGGGGCTTGCCGGCCGCAATTGACTCGCAGATCTCCAGCATGTGCGCGCCGAGCACCTTGTCGCCGTTCGCGCTGAAACGGTAGGTGTAGTCCTCCATGAAGCTGACACCCCCGTTCAAGCCAGCGTCCATCACCTTCATGGCCCGCACGAGCGCGGCCGTCTTCCAGTCTCCCTCCGCGCCGAATCCGTAGCCATCCCGCATCAGCCGCTGCACGGCAAGCCCGGGCAATTGCGGCAGCCCATGCAGATCCTCGAACGTCGTGGCGAAACCCTTGAAACGCCCCGCGCTCAGGAAGTCGCGCAGGCCAACTTCGATGCGCGCGCCCTCGCGCAGGGCTGCGTGTCGCTCTCCGCCGGGGAGAAGCGCCGATGCGACCTCATACTCATCCAGGTAGGCCTGAACGGTCTGATCGACATCGGCCTCGGCGGCAGCCTGTATCGTCATGACGAGGTCGCCCACGCCGTAGCCGTTCACCGAATAGCCGAGCTGGATCTGGGCTTGAACCTTGTTGCCTTCCGTTACCGCAACATCGCGCATGTTGTCGCCAAAACGGGCGAACTTCGCCCCTTGCCAGTCCGCCCACGCGGCTGCGGCGCGCGTCCACGTCCCGATTTCAGTGTGGACCTCGGCGTCGCTCCAGTGGCCAACCACGACCTTGCGGTCAAGCCGCATTCGGCTGCCAATGAATCCAAACTCGCGGTCGCCGTGGGCCGACTGGTTCAGGTTCATGAAGTCCATGTCGATCTCGGACCACGGGATCTCGCGGTTGAATTGCGTGTGCAGATGCAGGAACGGCTTTTTGAGCAGGCTCAGGCCCGCAATCCACATCTTTGCGGGTGAGAAGGTGTGCATCCACGTCACAAGGCCGATGCAGTTGGGGGCGGCGTTGGCCTCCAGGCATAGCTCGCGAATCGCGTCGGCTGTGGTCAGAACAGGCTTGAAGACCACCTGAGTCGGAATATGAGCCGATGCGGCCAGATGCGCAGCGATGGCGCGGGAGTGCTCGGCGACGACCTCGAGCGTCTTCGGGCCATACAGATGCTGGCTGCCGGTTACAAACCAGATTTCATATTGTTTCAGATCGATCATGACTTTGTCTCCTTAAGCCTGCAAACCGTTCTTTTCATCGCGCGTTGTCACGAATTGTGCTGCTGGCCATAGTAGGCAGAAGCGCCGTGTTTTCGGTGGTAGTGCTTCTCCAGCAGCTCCGACTGAATCTGTGGAATCCCCGGATAGAGCAGCAGGGTGTTGAAGTTCAGGAAGGCGATTTCCTCCAGGACCGCGGCATTCTGGACGGCCCGCATCGGATCGGCTCCCCAGACGAAGGGCCCATGGCTGTAAACAAGCACGGCCGGGATGGCGTCAGGATCCTTTCCCTGAAAAGTCTCCCGGATCACCCGGCCGGTCTCGGTCTCGTACTCGCCCTGAATCTCAGCCGCCGTCATCCTTCGGGTGCAGGGAATCTCGCCATGAAAGTAATCTGCATGCGTTGTGCCAAGCGCCGCGATTCCGCGCCCGGCCTGGGCGAAGCTCGTCGCCCAGCGGCTGTGGGTGTGCACGACGCCGCCAATGTTGGCAAACGCCTTGTATAGCCCGAGGTGGGTGGGTGTATCGGAGGATGGCCTCAATGTTCCTTGAACAATCTCGGCGGTCTCCAGTCGCACGACGACCATGTCCTCGGCTTTCAGAGATTCGTAGGCAACTCCGGAAGGCTTGATGACCACCAAGCCCAGCTCCCGGTCGATGCCTGAGGCATTCCCAAAAGTAAACGTGACCAGGCCATGCTTTGGAAGCGCGAGATTCGCCCGAAATACCTGTTCCTTCAGTTGCTCCAACATGGTTGCTCTCTCGAATTCCTATAACCAGACAGGTTTCTGCGGCGATATCTCCGCCCCGGCCTGCGCCGGGCCAGGATTCCGTTTAGGCGCCGTTTTTGCGCATGTTTCAAAAACAATCCACCGCGGCGCGTTCGATGACAAGACCGTTCTTGTAACGTTCCATGAACATAGCGAATCCCCGCGCATCCTTTTCGTCGGGCGCAATCGTTGTGCCTCTTTCTGCAGCGAACACCTTGTCTGAGAGATAGTCTTCCAGGCGTTCGTCAGCCGATTTGCGCAGACGATAGGCAGCCAACAGGGCCATCCCCCAGGCGCCGCCCTCGCCGGCAGTCGCCATGACCGACACGGGGACGTTCATTGCCGCGGCCATCATGTGTTGGCCGACATCGGGCGTCTTGAAGAAACCGCCATGCCCGAGGAGCTGATCGAGCCTGACTCGTTCCTGCTCGAACAGAATATCCATTCCGATTCTGAGCGCGCCGAGCGAGGAGAAAAGGTGGGTGCGCATGAAATTCGCCAGCGTGAAGCGACTTGCGGGAGTGCGGACGAATAACGGACGGCCCTCTTCGAAGTGGGTGATGTGTTCACCTGAAACGTAGTTGTAGGCCAGCAACCCGCCGCCGTCCGCTTCGGCAGCGAGCGCTTGCCGGTACAGCGTTTCAAACAGAACCGCTTGGCTGACCTCGACCCCCAGCGCCCGTGCGAACTCGCCGAAGATTGCGACCCATGCGTTCAGGTCGGAGGTGCAATTGTTGCTGTGCACCATCGCCACCGGTTTCCCGCTCGGCGTCGTGACCATGTCAATTTCAGGATACAGCTTCGAGAGCGCCCTTTCCAACACGATCATCGCAAAGACGGAGGTCCCAGCCGACACGTTTCCCGTCCGTTCAGCCACGCTGTTGGTGGCGACCATGCCGGTGCCGGCGTCGCCTTCCGGCGGGCAGAGCGGAATCCCGGCCCTTAGCGGGCCAACGGGATCGAGCAAGCGGGCACCCCGATCTGTGAGCGCCCCGGCGGCGTCACCAGCGACCAGCACTTTGGGCAGGATATCGTCAAGCCTCCAGGGGATCTCATGCGCGTCAAGTTGCGCATTGAACAGCCCGAGCATGCGTTTGTCGTAGTCGTTGATCGTGCTGTCGATGGGGAACATCCCCGAGGCCTCGCCGACGCCCAGGACTTTTTGTCCTGTGAGCTGCCAGTGGACGTAGCCTGCGAGTGTGGTGATGTAGTGGATGTCTTTGACGTGGGCTTCCTGGTTCAGGATTGCCTGATAAAGATGGGCGATGCTCCAGCGTTGGGGGATGCTAAAGCCGAACAGCTCCGATAGCGCCGCGGCCGCTGGCCCGGTGATGGTATTGCGCCAGGTACGGAACGGGACAAGCAGATTGCCGTCTTTGTCAAATGCCAGGTATCCGTGCATCATGCCGCTGAAGCCAATCGCGCCGAGCGCCTCGAGCGAGACCTGATACTTCTCTTCCACCTCACGGCTCAGCTGGCGGAAACTGTCTTGCGCACCTGCCCAGACTTCCTCGAGCGGATAGGTCCATATTCCGTGTTCGAGACGGTTTTCCCAGGCATGGCTTCCGGAGGCGATCGGCGCGTGGGCTGCGTCGACTAACACAGCCTTGATGCGGGTCGAACCGAACTCGACGCCGAGAACAGTGTCGCCGTCGGCGATGGCTTTTCGAATGTCATCTTGGCTCATGCTGATCTCCTGTTCGGCGAATACGCTATTGTCACCCGTTTGTTCCCCCAATTGGGTGAAATCACAATCCCCGCGCATTGCGCGGGGATTGTGATTTCACCCAATTGGGGCGCATTTGGTTACGCCGCCGTACAAGGTCGGATTTGGTCTACCTGACCAAACCTTTCCTACCTGACCAAACCTGACTACACCATCACCGGCCGAAACTTATACCCGTACACCAGCATGCCCCGGTCGCCGTCCTCGCGCAGCACGCGGGTGACCATCTCGACCGGCATGCCGATTGCCACATCCTTGTCATCGATGTCGGTCAACTGGGCCGAGACCAGAGGGCCCTCGGCCAGGCGGATCATCGCCACGGTGTAGGGGGTCGCCTTCTCGTAGCCTGCAGCGGCCTGGTAAACGGTGCTGTATGAGTAAACCTCGCCCACACCGCTGAAGGCGAAGGGCGTCTTGGCTTCCTTCTCGCAGGTCGGGCACACATCCCGCGGCGGGAAAATCTTGCCCTTGCAATTCGGGCACACTTCGCCCACGAGCTGATAGCGCTGGCGGGTCGTTCTCCAATATCGGGCTACTTCCATGATGTTAGTCCTCTTGATTACAGTCTTTCCAGAATCGTGGTGACGACCGTGCCGCCGGTCCCGCCGATGTTTTGAGCCATGCCCAGCCGGGCATTGGCCACTTGATTGACGCCCGCGTCGCCGCGCATTTGCTGGGCGACCTCGACGATTTGATACAACCCCGCAGCGCCCACAGGATTGCCGCGGGCCTTGAGCCCGCCCATCGTCGTGATCGGGATGCGCCCGCGCAGCCCGATTTCGCCGTTCTGGGCCAGGCGCACCCCGCCGCCCCGTGGCGCGAAGCCGCACGCCTCGAGCGACAACGCGCTCAGAATCGTGAAGGCGTCGTGGGTTTCGAGTAGATCGATGTCATCCGGGCCAAGCCCTGCCGCCGCAAACGCCTTTTGGGCGCTGATCGCGGCCGCTTCGAGATACAACGGATCGCGCCGATCGTGGGCGGCGACCGTGTCGGTGGCGACCGCGCTGGCCCGGATCCGGACCGGCTTGTCGCTGAACTCGCGCGCGATTTCAGTCGGGGCCAGGATTACGCAGGCCGCCCCATCCGCCGCCGGGGCTGAATCGAACATGCTGATCGGATCAGCGATCGGTTTGGCCTCGTTGAAGAGCCGGGCCGAAATCGGTGAGCGATACATCGCGTTTGGATTGCCGGCCGCGTTGGCATGCGCCGTTATGGCGAAGTTGGCGAAGTCCTCGCGCTTGAAGCCGTGCTCGTGCATGTAGCGCCGCATCAGCATCGCGCCCACGCCCATGTGGGTCAGCCCCTGCATCGCCTCGTAGTCCGCGTCAACGCCCATCGACATCGCGGCGGTCACGGTCTCGGGCGCCTGGTCGGTCATCTTTTCGACGCCGACAACCGCCACGAGGTCAGCCAGGCCGCCGGCCACCATCGCATATCCGACCCGCAGCGCGGCGGCGCCGCTTGCGCAAGCGGCTTCGATCTTGATCGCCTCGATCCCGCGCAGCCCGGCAAAATCCGCGATCAAAGCGGCGATGTGCTCCTGACCGGTCAAGTGACCCGACAGCATGTTGCCGACATACAACGCCTCGACTCGCTCAGCCTTGGCATCCTTCAGGGCCGATTCCAGCGCGCGAAACCCAAGTTCGCGCAGGCTGGTGTCCCAGTGTTCTCCCACGGGCGTTTGCCCGAGGCCGACGATGCTTACATCCCGCATGTTGTGTCTTTGTTCTTGCGCGTCGCGCGCCTAGTTGAGTTTGTAATAGCCCTTCAACCGGGTATACATCGCGTAATCGATGACCTTGCGCCGCTCGACGTAGGCCCGGGTGCTGATCGCGCCGCGCGGCTCGCTCGCCCGCAGCATCCGAATCGAGAATGCGTCGCTTCCGGCTCCACTCCCGAATGAGGTGACCAGGATCCGCTCGCCGGGTTTGGCGATGTCCATAATGGCGGTCAGCCCGATCATGCACGAGCCGGCATACGTGTTGCCGATATCGTTGACAAGCATTCCCGCCTTCATCTGGTCGCGCGAGAAGCCGAGTTCCTCTCCGGCCTTGAGGGGGAATTTGGCGTTGGGCTGGTGGCAAACGAAGTAATCGAAGTCCTTGCTCGTCAGGCCCATTTCTGACATCAGCTTGCTGGCCGCGCTGGTGACATGGTGGAAGTAGGCTGGCTCGCCGGTAAAGCGCCCGGCGTGCTCGGGGAACTTCTCGTACTGACGGCGCCAGAAGTCGGGGGTGTCGGTCACGAAGGAAAGCGAGGCTTCGACTTCGGCGATCGCCTCATCGGCTGCGCCGACCAAAAAGGCCGCGCCACCCGCGCCAGCGGTGTACTCGAGCGCATCCCCGGGCCGGCCTTGGGCGGCATCCATCCCAATCGCCATGGCATAGCGGGTCATCCCGCCGGCCACAAAACCGATCGATGCCTGAAACGCTTCCGTCCCGGCCTTGCAGGCAAACTGCCAGTCAGCCGCTTGAGTGTAGGGAGTCGCACCGATTGCCTCGGCCACAATCGTGCTGGTGGGCTTAACGGCATACGGGTGGCTTTCGCTGCCCACCCACACCGCCCCGATGTCCTGGGGTTCGACCCCGGAGCGCTTGAGGGCATTCCGGGCAGCCTCGATGCTCATCGTTGCCACGTCTTCGTCGATGCCGTTGACCGACTTCTCGCGGACCGGAACGGGCGAATTGCCGTCGGTCCAGAGTTGGGATACCTCTTGGGCAGGGAGTCGGTAGCGCGGAACATAAGAACCGTAGCCTACAATCCCCACCGGTCGAGACGCTTTCATCATGTCTGGGTCTTTTCCTTCAGAGCTCGGCGCCTGTTTGGCGCCGGCTTTTTGTTTTCTGGCCAAACATTAGTCCGTCCGGTCTGCCAAAAACCTGCCTCTTGGCCCGAATTGTGGGTTGGGTAGCTTCTGATAGTGAAATTTGGAGCAATCGAAGTAGAAGCTGACCTCTGGGTGAGGGATTCGGACGCCGCCTTTTACATAACCAAGGTCGATTGCGTCCGACCGGTCAGGTCATCCAAGGAACGCGCTGACCTGACCGGTCGGACGTCCGCCGCGATTAGAATCGCCCGTATGTGCGGCATCATTGGCTACATCGGCTCCAGACCGGGGATCCCCATTGTTGTCGGCGGGTTGCGCCGGCTCGAATACCGTGGCTACGATTCCTCGGGGGTCGCGGTCTTGGCCGGTGGCAGAATCCAGGTCGCTCGGGCTGTGGGCAAACTGGCGAACCTGGATCCTCACTTGGCCGGGCTGGACGCCAATTGGGCGGGCGAGACCTCGGTCGCGATGGGCCACACCCGTTGGGCCACCCACGGCGGCGTGACCGAACCCAACGCCCATCCTCACGTCGGGCGCACTGGCCGGATCGCCCTCGTTCACAATGGCATCGTCGAAAACTTCCTGGCCCTGCGGGCTGAGTTGGCTGGGGATGGGGTGATCTTCACCAGTGAGACCGATACCGAGGTCATCGTGCATATGCTCGAGCGCTACGTTAATGAGGGGATGGACCTCGAACGGGCGACCCATGCGACCCTGGCCCGTCTCCACGGATCCCAGGCCATCGTCGTGATGCGCGCCGATGAACCCGACCGCCTGGTCTGCGCCCGAATAGGCAATGCCGGGGGTGTCTGCATCGGATTGGGGGAGGGTGAGTCGTTTGTCGCCTCGGATGCGCAGGGCATCCTCGAACACACCCGCGACATCATCTTCCTGGAGAGCGCGGAAGTGGCCGTCGTCAGAGCGAGCGGGGTCCGGGCCCGCCGCATCGGCGGCGCCGAAGTGACCCACAAACCCCATCATTTCTCCTGGGACCCGGTTGCGGCCGAGAAGGGTGAGTATCGCCACTTCATGCTCAAGGAGATCCATGAGCAGGCGCGGGCCATCACCGACACCATCCGAGGCAGGGTGGACCTCGAGACAGGCGTTGTGTCGCTGGAGGATTTGCCCATCACGCCTGGCAGCGTGCCTGATCGCATTACCTCGATCGGCTGCGGCACTTCCGCCTATTCGGCTTTGATCGGAAAATTCCTCATCGAGGGTATCGCCCGCATCCCGGTCGACGTTGACTACGGGTCGGAGTATCGCTATCGCCAGCCGCTGGTTGGGCCGAACAGCGTCGTTCTGGGCATCACCCAGTCCGGCGAAACCGCCGACACGCTGGCTGCGATGGACGAAGCGCGCAAGCGCGGCAGCCGGGTATGGAGCATCGTCAACGCGATTGGCTCGCAGGCTCAGCGCGTCTCGGACGGGCATATCGCCATGCGCGCCGGCCCCGAGATCGGTGTGTGCAGCACCAAGGCCTTCACGACCTCAATAGTGGATCAGTATTTGCTGGCCTGCGCCCTGGCGATGGCGCGCCCGGATGTTGACGATTCGCGCAATCATGCTCGCGTGCTTGCCCGCGAACTGGCCCGCCTGCCGAACCTCGTTGGGCGCGCGCTGGATGCGAACCCGATCTATGACGAACTGGCCCGCCGCTTCCACCATCGCGAGCACTTTCTGTATCTCGGACGCGGGATCAACTACCCCGTCGCGCTCGAGGGCGCGCTCAAGCTCAAGGAAGTGTCATATATCCACGCCGAGGGATATCCGGCTGGAGAGATGAAGCACGGCCCGATCGCCCTGATCGATGAGGACATGCCCGTCGTATGCATCTGTGTCCGGGATGGCGTGTACGACAAGATGGTCTCGCAAATCGAGCAGGTTAAGGCACGCAACGGAATCGTCATCGCGATTGCCACCGAGGGCGACGATGCCATCGCTGACAAGTCTGACCACGTAATCTGGGTGCCTGAGGCGCCGGCCATGCTCTACCCGGTTTTGACCGCCATTCCCCTCCAACTGTTGGCATATCACCTTGCCGTGCGGCGGGGTTGCGATGTCGATCAACCACGCAACCTGGCCAAGAGCGTCACCGTGGAATAGATGCGCCTGGGGATACCTCGGGGAGCTGCGCCCCCGGCAGAGCCGGGGGCGCAGCTCCCCGAGGTATCCCCGAGACCGACGAAAACATGCAAAACGTCACACTCACCCCCGCGATCTTCATCGACCGCGACGGCGTCATCAATGCCAATCGGCCCGACCACGTCAAGCGGTGGGAGGAATTTGTCTTCCTGCCCGGCGCGCTTGAGGCGCTTCAGGCTCTGGCTGGCCAGGCCGCGCCCGTCATCGTCATCACCAATCAGGCCATCATCGGGCGGGGCATCACGCCGGCCGGAATTGTTGGAGACATCCACGCCCGGATGCGGGCGGTCGTCGCAGCCGCAGGCGGTCGGATCGATGATGTGTACTTGTGCCCGCATCGTCCAGAGGAGGGCTGCGATTGCCGCAAACCGCGGCCAGGCATGTTGCTGCAGGCAGCGCGCGAGCACGGGCTCGATCTTTCGAGGTCGCACTTCATCGGTGATGCGCTAAGCGACGCCCAGGCCGCGGTGGCGGCGGGCGTTACGCCGATCTTCGTTTCATCGGGGCGCGGGGCCGAGCAGCGTGAGGCGCTTCTGGGGGACCCCTGGTTGCGCGGCACCCGCATCGTTGATGATCTTGCGGCCGCGGTTGCGTTGATTCTGGAGGCCCAAAGCCACCCGCATCGGCCGCGGTTTTGCGCGGGCGCGTGATACAATCGCCACGCTCTTATCCAGAGCAGCGGAGGGATCGGCCCTGTGAAGCTGCGGCAACCCGGTGATGCGGGTGCCAAATCCGACAGACGTTCAGCGCGCGGCAAGCGCGCCGAACCGAGCACTGGAAGATGAGAGGCTCGTCTCGCAAACCACGCGCGCGCCTCTTGGGGCGCGCTTCTTTTTTGCCTCGCGCATGGGGCGGACGAAGCAGCTGGAGCGACGGAAGCGCGTGATCACATGAATCGTTGTAAGGAGCAGACTCACACATGAACAGCTTCATGAAGTCCAAGAAGCTTTTCTTCACCTCGGAATCGGTGACGGAAGGACATCCGGACAAGATGTGCGATCAGATCTCGGATGCGGTGCTCGATGCTTGTTTGGCCCAGGACCCGATGAGCCGGGTGGCTTGCGAAACGGCGGCCAAGACCGGTTTCGTCATGGTCTTTGGCGAAATCACCACAAAGGCCGTGGTCAACTATGAAACGTTGGTCCGCAAGGCGATCAAGGATATTGGCTTCGACGCGTCGGACAAGGGCTTTGACGGCAACACCTGCGGCGTGCTGAACGCGCTGGCCAGCCAGTCGCCGGATATTGCGATGGGTGTCGATGCCGCCCTCGAGACCCGCGGTCATGCCGACGGTGAGGCTGCCATCTCAGCGGTTGGGGCCGGAGACCAGGGCATGATGTTTGGTTTTGCCTGCAATGAGACGCCCGAGCTGATGCCGATGCCGATTGCGCTGGCCCATCGCCTCAGCCGCACTCTGGCCGCCAAGCGCAAAGACGGCACACTGCCCTGGCTGCGCCCCGACGGCAAGAGCCAGGTCACTGTTGAATACTCGGATGGCAAGCCTGTTCGGGTGGGGACCGTACTCATCTCGACCCAGCACGCGGCCGAAGTCGGTCAGGAGGAGATCAACCAGGCGTTGACCGACCTCATCATCCTGCCCACAATTCCGGCCAATCTCATCGACGCGTCGATGAAGATCTATACCAACCCGACCGGGCGCTTTGTCGTTGGCGGACCGATGGGCGACGCTGGCCTGACTGGCCGCAAGATCATCGTCGACACCTACGGCGGCATGGGCCGGCACGGCGGCGGCGCGTTCTCAGGAAAAGATCCGACCAAGGTCGACCGCTCGGCAGCCTATGCCTGCCGCTGGGTGGCCAAGAATATCGTCGCAGCCGGCCTGGCTGATCGGTGTGAGGTTCAGGTCGCTTATGCCATCGGCGTCGCCCGCCCGCTCTCGATCAATGTTGAAACGTTTGGCACGGGCCGGGTCTCGGATGAGTCAATTGCCCGGGCCATCGACGAGGTCTTTGATCTGCGCCCTGGCGCGATCATCCGCGATCTCGATCTGCGCCGCCCGATCTACCAGAAAACCGCCGCCTATGGCCACTTTGGCCGAACCGATATCGACGCGCCGTGGGAGAAGACCAACCGCATTGACGCGCTGTTGGCGGCGGCGAAGTAGGGCTTGCTCTGGAATTCATAACAATGGCCATTTCTTGAGGCTGAATCCCCAGGCGAAGCCGGGGGATTCAGCCTCAAGAAATGGTTCTGTTAGCGGCCATTTGTGAGTGGAGGCTTGGGATGACAGACGCATATGACATCGTAATCGCCGGCGTGCGGCGATCGCTCCCCAAGATGGAAGTGGCGCCGGGCGTTCGAATCGCGGTGTTGAATATCCTGGGCGACACCGAGTTGACCGAGGCAGGCGCCAGGGCGCTGATCAAGCGCCTGCCCCCGTGCGAGTTCATCGTTACAGCCGAGGCCAAGAGCATTCCGCTGGCCTATGCGATGTCCGTTCACAGCGGCATCCCGTACGTTGTGCTTCGCAAAACGCACAAGCTCTACATGGGCGACTCGCTCGAAGCCGAGACGCTCTCGATCACCACCGGGCAGCCGCAGAAGCTCTATCTCGACGCGAAGGATCGTGGCAGCATCGCCGGCAAGCGGGTGGTTATCGTCGACGACGTTATCAGCACCGGCAGCACCTCGGAGGGCATGCGCGCGCTCATGCGCCTGGCGGGCGCGACTGTGGTGGGCGAGGCCGCCCTCCTGACCGAGGGCGACGAGCAGAAGTGGCGGCATGTGATCGCGCTTGGTCATCTGCCGATTTTTGTCGGAGACTAAGTGCGCCCAGGCCGGCTGGCGATCCTGATCATCGGATTCGCCTCGTTGCTCGCCGCCTGCGGGCCGCCGCGCGCGCTGGGCCGTATTGCGTTGGCCGCGCCGTTCGAAGGCCGCGCGCGAGCGGTTGGGTATGCCGCATTTCCAGCGATGCGGCTTGCGTTGCGCGACGTGATTCCGGTGACCCCCATTGACTTCATCGCGTTCAACGATGATGGCGATCCCGCCGGCGCCGCTCGAGTCGCCGCCGACATCGTGCGTGATCCGGCCGTGCTCGTCGTCATCGGCCACGGCGCGCTGTCGACGACTCTCGCGGCTCTGCCTGCGTATGTCGCCGCCGGGCTGCCGGTGATCGTGATTGGCGCACCGCCCGAAGCCGTGCCCGTCCGGACCGGCGTGTTTGTGCTTTCGCCTTTCCAGGCGGCCTTGGACGCCTGCGCACGCGCCGCGGGGCGGTCATGCGCCGAGGGTGTCGATCCCGGCGGTTCGGCCGAGGCCGATCGGGCGCTCGCGGCCTTCGCTGAAATCTCGGGGGGCGCCGGGCCGACGCGGGGATCCGCGGTCGCCCTCGACGCAACCCGGGTTGCCATTGCGGCCATCCAGACTGCGGCAAGGAATGGCGCGCCGACGCGCGCGGGGGTGGCGGCCGCACTGGCCAACAACCAGGTAAGCGGCGTGTTTGGCGAAATTCAGTTTGACCGGAATGGGCACTGGCCGGCGGCGCCGGCATTCCCGATCAATCCCTAGAAGCCGTCCTAGAAATGTCCTGCGAGATCGCAATCCCCGCGCGAAGCGCGGGGATTGCGATCTCGCCAATCATTTTAGGATGACTTCTTGGGTTCCCAAGGCGATACAAATCCCACCGGCGATATCCACCGCCGCGGCGGTGGATATCGCCAGTAAAAAATAGCTTGAGCAAGGATTACAATCCTGGCTCACTCATGACCCGTTCCTCGTCATCGCAACCCGACTGGGCTCAGGGCCTGGGCCCATCGGGATACGGCATTTTCGTTGGCTTGGTTCGCGCCTATTTTGAGGCGCGCGGCATCGGCATCGACTTTGACGTCGATTCCGGTGTGATCCGCACGGATCTCGCGGAGCCGGCTACCCAGAGCGCATTTGGCCTGTTGAATCTGGCCCAGGTCTGTCGCCAGGCCGATCGCGATGCGTGGCGTGATGTCGTCCGGGCCCACTTCGACACGGTCTTCGCGGTCTCCGGCGGCGAAAGCGTGCTGCGGGTGGATGTTCATCATTTCGAGACCTGCCGGGACATGCTTCGGGCTCGGCTATATCCGCTGGATATTACCCGCCAGTCGGACGAGCTCGTTTGCCGGCCCGGACCGCCCGGCACGCTCGAAGTGCTCGTCCTCGACCTGCCAACAAGCGTGCGGACGGTGTCTCGGCACGAAGCCAACGCCTGGCGCATTCCCGATGACGCGCTGTTTGAGATTGCGCGAGGCAATCTCATCCAGGCGGGCGCGCTGCCCGTGACGGCGGTTGAGATCGAGCGCGGCGTGCAGCTCAAGGTGATCATGGGCGACCCATACTATGCCGCCAGTCACGCGTTGTTCCTTGATCGCTATCTGGCCTGCGATCTGCCTCATGGCGCCCTGGTCGCCATCCCCAAGCGGGATGTGGTTCTGCTGCACGAAATACGGACGGTCGCGGCGGTTGAAGCCGTGACGGCGATGTTGCGCATCACCATCGGGATGCACCGGGATGGGCCCGGATCGCTGAGCCAGGCTGTGTATTGGGCCCACGACGCGGTGTTTGACGAATTGCCCTATCGGATCGAAGGTGAGACCTTGCGCTTCACCCCACCAGACACATTTCTGGCCGTCCTGGAGTCGCTCACCCGAGGCGCGCAATGGTCATAGCGCTGCGGTTAATCAACCTTCGGAGACGCACATCCCCGGCGGAGCCGGGGATGTGCGTCTCCGAGACAATATTCTGAGGTCAGCCGACCTGGAGGTGCGTATATGGACCTAAAACTGAAAGACAGCGTCGCCGTGGTGATGGCGGCCAGCAAGGGATTGGGCGCCGGGACCGCGCGGGTCTTCGCCCAGGAGGGCGCCCGGGTGGTCATGTCGGCTCGAGATGAGGCTACCCTGCGCGCGACGGCTGAGCGCATCAGCACGGAAACAGGCGCGGAGACCTATCCAGTCGCCGGGGATGCGACGAAGCTGGATGATATTGCCCGGCTATTTGACGCTGCCATGACGCGCTATGGCCGCATCGATGCGCTGGTGATCAATGCCGGCGGGCCGCCCGGCGGCACATTCATGGCGTTTGACGACGCCGCATGGATGACCGCCGTGGAGGGCACCTTCATGAACGCGGTGCGCGCTGCGCGCCTGGCCATTCCAATCATGACGAAACAGGGTGGGGGATCGATTACCTTAATCGAATCGGCCAGCATCAAGCATCCTATCGACGGCCTGATCCTGAGCAATAGCCTGCGCCTGGGCGTGGCGGGGCTGGTCAAAACCCTCGCCCGTGAAGTCGGTCCGGCAGGCATCCGAGTCAACCTGATCTGCCCCGGCGCGTTTCTGACGGATCGGGTCAAGACATTGTCTGAAGCCTCGGCCAAGCGCAAAGGCACCCGGCTCGAGGATGAACTTGCCGAGCGCGCCGCGGCCTCGCCTCTCGGCCGGATCGGCGATCCGGAGGAGTTCGGCCGGGCGTGCGTCTTTTTGGCCTCGCCGGCGGCGGGCTACATCACGGGGGCCGCCCTCATCATCGACGGCGGGACAAGCCGGGCGCTATGAGCGGGATCGGTGGGAACCCTCTTCGGATTACGAGCGTGCAGCCGGTGGTATTTTTCGACCTCGATGACACGCTGTATCGCTCGGATTCCGGGGTAATGGAAGCAATCAGCCGAAGGATCACCGACTTTGTTATTCTGCATTTCGGCAAATCGGAGGCGGAAGCCGAGCGGCTGCGGGTGCACTGGCGTGAGCTGTATGGAACAGCCTTGCGCGGGATGCGTGAAGAGGGCTATGCGTTCGACGCGGACAGCTATTTCGCCTTTGTCCACGACATTTCGCTTGACCTCATCGCGCCAGCCCCCAATCTGCGCGCGGCGATCTCGGCATTGCCGGCCCGCAAACTGGTGCTGACCAATGCCGACGCCAATCACGCCTGGCGGGTGTTGTGGCGGCTGGGTCTGCAAGAGTGTTTCGAGCGAGTCATCGATATCAAGCTCATGGGTTTCGTAAACAAGCCGCATGTGGTCGCCTATCACAACGTTCAGAAGCTGGTCGGCGCGGATTCGAGCGCGTGCGTGCTGATCGACGATGTCGCTGCCAATACGCGCGGGGCCATGGCTGCTGGCTGGCGGGCGATTCACATTGCCAACGCCGTCGAAGACGGCGTCGCCCACGCCACTGTCCCCGATGTTGAAACTGCGATTGAGCATCTGCGCGAGGCGTGGCGAAGCTGAGACAGGCCGGGTCCGGCTCCCAGGCGGTGTGGCATGCCCTAGATACGGAGCGCGGGCATCTTGCCCGCGCGGTGGCGGCTGAGCGTCGCATTACTCGGTGTTCCCCCTCAACCGCGCGGGCGAGACGCCCGCGCTCCCTTCCGCCTCGGCCGCGGCGGAGCGCGGCGTTGCGCGGTGTTCCGCCTGGGCCGCGCAGGCGAGACTCCCGCGTTCCTCGAAGCCCTGTTGCTCGGTGCTCATTTCAGGCTACCTGGTCGAATCCACCTCGGTGAGAATTCTGAGCCCCAGATTTGAGAAATCTGAATAGAATATGAGCTTCGAATGCGGCCTGAGAGTACGGCGCACCCTGCGCCGAACGCATATTCGAGGATGAGAAAGCCTGCCTGAGCCGGCGGACGCAACGAGGAGACAAATATGAGTCAATCCCGCTTAAAGACATTTTTCGCTGTCGCAATGGCATTTGCCATGGCCGTTCCCAGTGCTGCGATTGGCAACGCCAGCGCTCCGGCAAGCGATCCACCGCCGGCGCAGCCCGCTGGAACCGATGGGCCCGTCGCGCCGGCGAAAGGCGAAAGCAAGCGAATTACTCAAATCAAGCGGGAGGAAGCTGAAAGCGCCTGGGAAGAAGCCAGCCTGGCAGCCGAGCGCGATTTTGCCTTTTACAGCAAACGCGTGGCCGGCGACCCGAAGGCGGGTTTCACCATGGAGAAGGCCGCCGCGTCTCGCGCCGAGGCGGCCAAAGAGGCGCTGTTGCGTCAGACCGAGTTGAAGTCACGCGCGCCCGAGGCCCAGACCGGTTTTGCGGGGGCCTGGACGCCGATGGGCCCAAATCCGATCGCGCAATTGTCTCGTTATGACGGTACCTCGATGTTGTCGATGTCCGGCCGCATCGGCAGCCTGGCAATTCGCTCGACGGCGCCCTATACCATCTATCTTGGAGGCGCGCAGGGCGGTCTTTGGGCGACCACACCGCCTTCCGGCACCGTGCCGAACGTCTGGCAACCGATATTCGAGGACGCACCGGCGCTTGCCATCGGACACATCTCGCTTGCGCCGTCGAACGAGGACATCATTTATGCCGGTTCGGGCGAAGGTGAACTCTCGGGCGATTCCTATTGGGGCAAGGGCATTTACAAGTCGACCAATGCCGGCATTACCTGGACGATTGTGGGCGCCAGCGACTTCACTGGCGTCTCGATCTCAGGCATGGCCGTACACCCCACTGATCCGGATACCCTGTACGTCACGACGGTCCGCGGCCGCGGCGGCAATCGCCGCACCTCTCCGCCAAACATCACGACCTTTGGACTGTACAAGTCCACCAACGGCGGGTCTTCGTTTACCCCGCTGGTCACGACGACTCAGTCTTACACCAGCACGCCGCTGTATGGCGCAACTCAAGTCCTTGTCGACCCGATTCAACCGAATGACGTATACGCCACCTGGTTGAGCAGCGGCATCTCGAAGTCCGTAGATGGCGGTTTGACTTGGACGACGATCATGACCGGGATTCCGGCGGATTCGTTCGAGGGCAGCCGCTTCGAGTTGGGCATTTCGCATGCGCCCTGGGCGTCAGCGGCGACGCTCTACGTTGGTTATAACGACGTGGCGGACCAGTCCTATGTATATAAGTCAACTGACGCCGGCATGAACTGGGCGGATGTAACGGATCCCAACGTTGCGAACTACTGTGATGCCCAGTGCTCATACGACAACGTCATCATGGTCGATCCGTACAACCCCGACATCGCCTATGCGGCCGGTCAGTTTGACTATGCCAACGAGCGCGGCGGCATCTACCGCACGACGAACGGCGGGGTGGAGTGGATTGACCTGGGCTACTGGCAGCACCCCGACTTCCATGCGATAGCCATTCGCCGCGACGATGCATCCAAGATCGTGATCGGAAATGACGGCGGCGTGTGGTACTCAGAGAATCGCGGCGGGCGCGCGAGTAGCGCACTGGACTACTCGGCCGTCGACTGGATCAGCCTCAACGGTATGGTCAATACATCGACCTATGCGCTGGAAAAGGCGACGAATCTCCAGATTACCCAATTCACCAGCATTCAGCAAAACCCGAGCAATGTCAACCGTCTCTACGGCGGCACGCAGGATAACGGCACACTGCGCAAGTCCACATCGGCCATGCCGGCCGGCGGGCGCTGGTATGACGTGCCAAGTGGCGACGGCGGCCAGACCCTGGTCGACCCGACCGCGGCCGAATACGTTTATGGCACCTACTACGGCATCAGCCCCTATCGCTACAGTGACGGCCTGGCCCTGACGGGCCCGATTGTCGGCAATACGAGTGGCACAACGATCCAAAGCGGGATCAACACCGCAGATCGGGCGGAGTTTTACATTCCCTGGGTGCTCGACCCGGGCAACTATCAGCGCCTGTATCTGGGCACCTATCGCCTGTATCGATCGAACAATCGCGGCACCTCGTGGACGGCCATCTCGGGTGATCTCACCGGCGGCTGCGCGGGCTTGGCCGAAAACGGCGCGCGGGGCTGCGTGATCGGCGCGATCGGCGTTACGGCCGGGGCGCCCGCCGTTTACGTGGGCACGTTGGACGGGTATGTCTGGTTGAGCACAAACGCCGACGCCGCGTCGCCGACCTGGACCCGGATTGACAAGCCGAACCTGCCGTTCCGGCCCGTGGCCGGCATCGCGGTCGATCGCTCCAACTATCGCACCGCCTGGCTGGCCTACAACGGCTACAACGGCGCGACTCCGAGCCAGCCTGGGCACTTGTTCAAGACCACCGACGCCGGGGCCACCTGGACCGATGTGAGCGGCAACCTGCCGGATGTCCCGCTCAACTCGATCGTCGTTGATCCGGCGGACGGTTCGACTCTGTATGCCGGCACCGACGTCAACCCGATGATGAGCTCAGACGGCGGCGCGACCTGGACGGCGCTCGGCACAGGTGTGCCAGTTGTCGCGGTCAATCAGCTCGACTTTAACCCGTTCACCCGCCGCATCGCCATCGGCACGCATGGCCGTGGCGCGTATCAGATCGCCGATAGCGCCGCCGCTGCCGCGCTGCAGATCCGCAAGACCTATAACGGGCTCCCGATCGGTCCCGGCACGGCCCTGGTCTACTCGGTCACCGTGCAGAACTGGGGAAATGCCGTTGCGACAAATGTGGTCGTGACGGATCCCGTGCCGGCCAATACGACGTTCGCGTCGGCCGGTTCGGGCGGCGCGCTCGTAGGCGCATCGGTTGTGTGGACAATCCCAAGCGTGGCGATGCCGACAGTGACGGACGCAACCTACGGCAGCATTGCCCCGGGCCAGGTCGTCGTCACCTTCTCAGTTGTGATCAGCGATGGCGCCGGTCTGGCGCAGGGGTCAGTCATCACCAACGATGGCATGTTGGCGACCTCGGATGAGGGTGCCAGCATCGCCGGCAGCCCATACCGCGTGACAGTCGCCGGGCCGTATGGACTGGCGGTCACGCCTTCGGCCCGCCAAACCGACGGGACCAATCCGGGTCGTGAGTTGACTTATACGTTCAACGCCCAGAACCTGGGGTATACCACCGACAGCTTCAACCTGAGCTTGTCTGGCAATGCCTGGCCCGCCGTGACCGTCGATGGCGCGGGCGCCCCCTTGACCACCCTCAGCGCTGT
>Ga0209477_1000416_pt1 | contig 26431 bp, 27 predicted proteins | sample KloWWTupernatant_FD_187180 | JGI IMG/M metagenome (GOLD analysis project Ga0209477, IMG submission 187180) | Active sludge microbial communities from Klosterneuburg, Austria, studying microevolution and ecology of nitrifiers - Klosterneuburg... | ecosystem: Engineered > WWTP > Aerobic digester >... | reverse complement strand
GTGAGCGCCGAGGCGCGCCGGGCCCAGGGCATCACCGATGGGCTGATCCGATTCTCGATCGGCATCGAGGATGCCGGCGACATTCTGGACGACATTCTGCAGGCGCTGGGTTGAGATATTGGCGAGATCGGCATCCCGCGCGAAGCGCGGGATGCCGATCTCGCCCCAAGGAGACAGGACATGAGCGCGATTTCCAATACCGATAGTTGCGAGGATGGCATCCCATATCCCATCGTCGCCGTCAACCGGGGCATCATCGTGGGCGGGGTGCTATTAGCCCTGTGGACCAACCAGCCGCTGCTGACGACAGTGGTGTTGGCCCTGCTGGCTCCTGCGGCGTTGTTCGGGCGAAAGGCCAGCCCGGTCTTCCGGATCGGATCGGTGCTGCTCCGCGAGGCCATCGCCCACGCGCCGGTCGAGGACCAGCGCGTCCAACGCTTCAACAACATCATCGCCGTCGTGATGCTGGGCGCGGCCCAGCTCGCCTTCATCCTCGGCGCGGCCTGGCTGGGCTGGGTGTTCTCGGTCGCGGTGGCTTTTGCCGCCCTGGTTGCGTTGTGCGGATTCTGCGTGGGCTGCTTCCTCTACTTCCAGTTCCGGATCAACCGTTCGCGCCTGGTCCGGGCCGGCGCGCGTGGCAAGTAACGGATGATCGCAATCACGCCGATCGAGTTTGAGAAGATGCGCGCCCACCTGGCGGCCGGCTACCCCAACGAGGCCTGCGGGATCTTCATCGGCGAGATCGAAGGCGCGGACAAGCGGGTGGTCGAGGCCGTGCCGGTGGCCAACGCCTGGGCCCCGCTCGAGGGTGATGGGGCGGGCACCGGCGACCTTGCCGTCCACGACCTGCGCGACCGCTTTTCGATCGATCCGCGCGACATCGTCAAGGCTGATCGCGAGGCGTCGAAGCGCGGGCTGGATATCATCGGCTTCTTCCACTCGCACCCCGACTGGCCGGCGACCCCGTCCGAGACCGACCGGATGTGGGCCTGGCCGGTGGTGTCGTTCATGATTGTGTCGGTCGAACAGGGGCGCGCCGGCGCGGCCCGCTCGTGGGTGTTGCGGGATGGGCGCGACGCCTTTGATGAAGAAATCTTGATCGTGGAGTAAACAGGAATGAGCGTATCGATTCGAATTCCAACCCCGCTCCGGCCGCATGTGGCCGGGGCCCGCCAGGTCGCGGTCGAAGCCGCCGATGTGCGCGCGGCGCTGGCGGCGCTGACCGCCCAGCACGCCGGCATCGCCCCGCACCTGTTTGCTGAGAACGGCGACCTGCGCGCGTTTGTCAACCTGTATCTGGGCGACGACGATGTGCGCTATCTGAAAGGCCTTGACACGCCGTTGCCGGCCGGCGCGACGCTCAGCATTGTGCCGAGCGTCGCGGGCGGGTTGGATCTCGACACCAGCCACATCAAGTTCACCAACGAGGAGATGCGCCGCTATTCGCGCCATCTCATCCTGCCCGACATCGGGGTGGCCGGCCAGAAGCGGCTCAAGGCCGCCCGGGTGCTGCTGGTTGGCACGGGCGGGCTGGGCTCGCCGGCGGCGCTGTATCTCGCCGCGGCCGGGGTGGGCACGATCGGGCTGATCGACTTCGACACGGTCGACGAATCCAACCTGCAGCGCCAGATCATTCATGGGACCAGCACGTTGGGCAAGCTCAAGGTCGAGAGCGCCAAGGCCCGCATCCACGACATCAATCCGTTCATCGACGTCGAGACCTACAACGAGCCGCTCACGAGTGAGAATGCGTTGGACCTGATTCGGGAGTATGACATCGTCATCGACGGGACCGATAATTTCCAGACCCGCTATCTGGTCAACGACGCGTGCGTGCTGCTGGGCAAGATCAACGTGTATGGCAGCATCTATCGCTTTGATGGGCAGGCCAGCGTGTTCGGGGCCAAGGACGGCCCGTGCTATCGCTGTCTGTACTCCGAGCCGCCCCCGCCCGGGTTGGTCCCCTCGTGCGCCGAGGGCGGCGTGCTGGGTGTGTTGCCCGGGGTCATCGGGGTGATCCAGGCCACCGAGGCGGTCAAGATCATCACCGGCGCGGGCGAGCCCCTGATCGGCCGGCTGCTGGTCTACGACGCGCTGGAGATGAGCTTCCGCACCCTCAAGTTGCGCAAGAACCCGGACTGCCTGATCTGCGGCGAGCATCCCAAGATCACCGGGCTGATCGACTACGACGAGTTCTGCGGGGTCAAGCCCGTAGCGGAGGAGCCCGCGAATGTGGTGCCCGAGATCACGGTGACCGAATTGGCGGCCCGGCTCAAGGCCGGCCTGGGCGGGGCGCGGTTGATCGACGTGCGCGAACCCAACGAATGGGACATCGTCCGCATCCCTGGGGCGACCCTGATGCCCAAGGCGACCGTGCCCGATCATCTGGATGAGCTGGCCCAGGCGAGCGAATTGTTCATCCAGTGTCGCAGCGGGGTGCGTAGCGCCGACATCGTACGCTTCCTGCGCACGGTGGGCTTCACCAACGTCAAGAACGTCAAGGGCGGGGTGCTGGCCTGGGCGCGCGAGGTCGATCGGAGTTTACCGACCTACTAAATTCTGAATGCGGAAAGGGATGCCGAGTACACTCCGTTTTCTTAACTGTTCAGGCCAGGTTTCAATCGGTGTGAATCTGCGTAAATCTGCGGATAGATCCAGGTCAAAGCCCGCACGGCTCGTCACGGGCGCGGTAGGTTTTGTCCGCAGATTAACGCAGATTGGCGCCGATTGGGTAGACGTATCTGGCCTTCAGCTCGTCTCGTGGCCGTCGTCCGTTTTGTGAATTCGGTAGCATCATGGAAAACACGCGTGTGATCGGCATCGTCACCATCGGCCAAACACCGCGCCCGGACCTCGTCAGCGCGTTTGCCGCCCACGCCCCCGGGGCGCGGGTGGAGGTGCTCGGCGCGTTGGACGGGCTGAGCATCGCCGAGATCGACGCGCTGGCGGGCCTGCCCACCGACTACCCCTTGCTGGTCAAGCTGGCGGATGGCACGTCGCGGAGCATCGGCATGGCTGAGCTCCATCCGTTGGTCGAGGCCCGGGCGCGCGAATTTGGCGCGCTGGGCGCGCGGGTGGTGGTCGTGGCGTGCGCGGGCGGCTTCCCTGAGGTCCATGCCAGTGCGCCGGTAATCCTGCCGGGCAAGATCGTGCCGGCGGTGGTCGGGGCGGTCAGCGTCACCCGCCGGATTGGGGTTGTGACCCCGATCCGGGCCCAGGCCGGCGCGGCTGAGGCCAAGTGGCGGGCGGACGGCTTTGACCCGCTCGTGACCTGGGCCTCGCCGTATCTGCATGCCGAGATCGTGACCGCCAGCGCGCTGATGACCGATCCCTCGCTTGAGCTGGTCGTGCTCGATTGCATGGGCCATGATGAGGAGTACCGCCGCGAGTTTGCCAGCCTGTGCGGCAAGCCGGTGCTGCTGGCCCAATCCATTGCCGCCCGCGTCGCGGGCGAGTTGGCGAACGGTTAACCGGGGCGGGGTGACCCGGCCCGGTCTGGAGTAATTGCATGCGATATGTTCTGCCCGTTGTGGGCGCCCTGCTCGCGCTCTCGGGCGCGGTCTGGATGTTTCAGGGGATCGGCTTGCTGCTGGGCAGCCCGATGACGAGCCAGCCCTTCTGGGCGGTGGCCGGCGCGGTGACGCTGGTCGTTGGCATCGTGGTATTTGTGTTCGGGCTGCGCCGCGCGCGGGCGCGCTAAACCGATCTATGCCGAGAGAGACGTCCCCGGCGGAGCCGGGGACGTCTCTCTCGGCGAATTCTTGAGGACATGATGGCAACCCGAACTTCAGTCTCGACCGGCACCTCCTGGGAGGCGATGGCCGGCTATGCCCGCGCGGTCCGGGTGGGTGGGCAGATCTGGGTGTCCGGCACGACGGCCACCGACGCGGACGGCAAGGTGGTCGCCTCAGGCGACCCGGCCGGGCAGGCCCGTTTCATCATCGACAAGATCGAGCGGGCGATCACCCAGCTCGGTGGATCGCTGCGCGACGTTGTGCGGACCCGGGTCTATGTCAGCGACATCGCCCATTGGGAGCCGGTTGCCCGGGCCCATGGCGAGCGCTTTGGCGAAATCCGGCCGGCCAACACCCTGGTCGAGGGGCGCCTGGTGGGGCCGGAGTATCTGGTTGAGATCGAGGCCGATGCCTTTGTATCCGATGCGCACTCCGCTTGAAATCAATCGGCGAAGTCGTTGTCCCCGCGCGAAGCGCGGGGACAACGACTTCGCCATTTTCCGATGATTTTCAGCCTGCGCCTGAACAACGACCTGCCGGTCGCCGAATACGTCACCCTGGCCCAGGTCGCCGAGGCGGCCGGCTTTGATCAGTTCTGGGTCAGCAACGACCTGTTTCTGCGCAGCGCGCCGGTCATCCTTGCCGCGGTCGCGGCGGCGACCCGGCGGATTGAGATCGGGACCTGCATCCTCAACCCGTACACGATCCACCCGGGCGAGATCGCGATGATGGCGGCGACCCTGGATGAGTTGAGCGCGGGGCGCTTCAATCTCGGGCTGGCGGCCGGGGCGGCCGAGTTTCTGGAGTGGGTGGGGATTGAGCAGACCCGGCCACTGGCCGCGATGCGCGAGACACTAGTCGCCATTCGCGCCCTGTTGGGCGGCGAGCGCGCGCCCGTTGACGGACAGTTTTTGCGTTGGACAAATGAGGCCTATCTGCGCTTCACGCCCGCCCGCGCGCCGCCGATCTATCTGGGGGCGATGAGCCCGGGCATGCTGCGCCTGGCCGGCGAGCTGGCGGATGGGGCGCTGCCGCTGCTCTTCCCGCCCGAGCACTATTTTGGGGTGAAGCCGCTTGTTGATCAAGGTTTGTCCAAGCGGGCAGCGGGTCTCGGCCCATTTGATCTGGCGGCCTGCGTGTGGGTGTCTATCGATCCGGATCGCGTGGCCGCCCGGCATGCGCTGGCGCGAAAGGTTGCCTATTACGGGCATGCGCTCAGCCCGCTGATCTACGAGCGGCTTGGCGTTGCGCGCGCGGAGTTCGACCCGATCGAACAGGCGCTGATGGTCGAGGGCGATGAAGCGCGGGCCGTGGCGATGGTCGATGACCGCATGCTGGCGATCGGCGTGGTCGGCGAGGCGGCCGATGTGATCGCGCGGCTGCGGCCGCTGGTGGCGGCGGGCGCGCGGCACATCAGCTTTGGGCCACCGCTGGGGCCCAACCCAAGCAAGGCGATTGAACTGCTCGGGCGCGAGGTGCTGCCGGCGCTGCGGGCGGGGTAGGCACGTCTCTTCCTGAACCTCGGAGGTAGGCGCCGAAGGTGTTCGCCAGCGTCGAGCTGCTGGCGGCCTTGCGGGCGGGGTAGGCACGTCTCTTCCTGAACCTCGGAGGTAGGCGCCGCAGGTATTCACCAGCATCGAGCTGTTAGCGCCTACTTCCGAGGTTCAGGAACACTGACACGCGAGCATAACGTCGAATATGAGAAACCTCCTCACTCAGCGGGAGACAGCAAGTGGCACGAGATGAGCGAACTTTCGTCTGACAGAACTCAATCGTGGGGGATAATGACCCAGATATGTTTCAAGATCTTGAAGTGATCGATTTCCACGCCCATTTCCCCGTTCCAGAACCCGCCTGGGAGATTCACCGCAAGGCAAAGGAAGCCGAGCTGGGCGAGCGCCGAACCAAGATCGCGCGCGAGTACGCCACCGCCTACAACACCGACTGGCGGCTGGCCTGGGACTATCCCGCGCCGGAGCGCGAACGGCAAACCGACGAGCAGCTTGCCAAGCGCTGGGTCGCTGATCTGGACAAATACGGCATCTCGCGGATCTGTTGGATGACGGCCGGCGGCAACGACAACATGGCCAAGGTCTGCGGGATGTACCCCGATCGATTCGTCGGGTTTGCCCACCACGACCCGTTTGGACAGGCTGCCGCCGACGAACTCGAGCGTTGCGTCACCGAGCGCGGTTTTCGCGGTTACAAGCTGATCGGCCCGTGGCTCGAGCGGCCGATCACCGACAAGTCGGCCTACCCGACCTGGGAGGTGTGCGCCGCGCACAAGATTCCAGTACTGGTGCATTTCGGCATCCTGGGCAGCGGCGGCGGCATGGCCAACCAGATCAACATGAACCCGCTTGTGCTGCACGATGTCGCCAAGGCTTTCCCCGATGTCGACTTCATCGTTCCGCACTTCGGGTGCGGCTACATCACCGACACGCTGATGCTGTGCTGGGCGTGCCGCAATGTTCATATCGACACCAGCGGCTCCAATCAGTGGGTCAAATGGGTGCAGGGCGACGTCACCGTCAAGGACCTGTTCCGCAAATATCTGGAGACGATCGGCCCGGAACGCATTCTGTTTGGGACCGACTCAAGCTGGTTCCCGCGTGGTTTCGCCATCCGATATCTGCAGGATCAGCTGCGCGATCTGCGCGATCTGAATACCCCGCACGCATCGATGGCGATGATATTCGCCGGCAACGCCAGACGCTTGCTCAAACTGCCGGCCTAGCGACCCGCGCCGGCGCCCCTCTTCGGACGGGTGCCGGCGCTGGCCACAATCCATTCATCCTGAGGAGGATCCCATGAGAAAGACACTGAAATCGTTGACCTTCGGCGCCGCTGCGATGGCGCTGGTGTTGTCGGCCTGCAGTGGCGCGGCCCCCGCGCCCACCGCCGCGCCGGCGGCCCCCGCAAAGCCGGTGGCCACCACCGCGCCCGCGCCGATCACCATTGAATACTGGCAATACAACTTTGCCTCCCGGATCGAGGCCATGAACGAACTCATCAAACAGTTCGAGGCCGAGAACCCCGGAATCAAGGTTGTCCACAACTCCGAGATTCCCTACGACAACTTCATCGACAAGGTCGCCGCCTCCGCGCCGGCCGGGGTCGGCCCGGATGTCGTGACGCTGTTCAACGGCTGGGTGCCTTCGTGGGTCAACGCCGGTTATCTTGTCCCGCTGCCTGAGAAGGACTTCCCGCCCGCCGATCTGGAGAAGAATTTCTCGGCCATGATTCTGGGCACCAAGTTCCAGGGCAAGTACTGGACCGTTCCGACCGCCGTGCGCGCGCTGGCCCTGTTCTGGAACAAGGATCACTTCAAGGCCGCCGGTCTGGATCCCGAGAAGCCGCCCGCGACGCTCGACGAGTTTGTCGACTACGCCAAGAAGCTCACGATCAAAGACGGCGACAAGATCACCCAGCAGGGGTTTGCCGTTGAAATGACCGGCCAGGCCCACCAGTGGTTCCGCGAAGTGCTGAGCCGCCAGTACGGCGCCTCGCCCTTCACGCCCGACAACAAGACCCTGGGCTACGGCGACGCCAAGTCGTGCCAGGCCTTCAAGTGGTTGCTCGCGTTCGAAACGGACTACAAGACCGGCAGCAACGACCTGTTTGATGGCGCAACCACCGCGTTCCAGAACGGCAAGGAATCGATGCATATCGACGGCTCGTTCCGACTGGGCGCGCTGGCGAGCAAGCCTGACCTGAAGTGGGGGGTCGCGCCCCTGCCAACCAAGGATGGGATCAAGGCGAACTTCGGCTCGTTCTGGACCCATGGCATCACCAAGAAGGGCGGCTCCGATCCGAAGCGCCTCGAGGCCGCGACCAAGTTCCTTAAGTTCATCACCACGCCCGCGGCTGGCCTGGCCTGGGTGAAGAAGACTGGCGAACTGCCCGCGCAGTTGGCGGCCGCCGCCGATCCCGATCTGGCCAAAGACGCGAAGTATGGCGCGTTCGCCAAGCAGTTGTCGTATTCGTACGCCACCTTCTTTGTCGACGAGGCCAAGCAGCGCAAGAACCTGATCGATGCCTTTGATGCCGTCCGGCTGCAGAAGGCTGATCCGTGCGTGGCGCTGGCCGACGCGGTCAAGAAGGACCAGGCGCTCTACGACGAGTTCTGGGCCAAGAACAAGTAACCGGGCGCATTACGCGGGGAGACAGGGGCGGGGAACGCACAGCGCATTGCCGCTCGCGAAACCTGATCCTGTCTCCCCCGTCATTTTTCAACCACCGTGTCACTCCGAACCAGACGCATCCTGTGGGCCTACGCCTTCATCCTGATCCCGCTCTTGTTCTTCATCGTCATACGGGCGTATCCGACGCTGTTCGCCTTTAATATCAGCCTGCACGACTGGAACCCGCTGCGGACCGGCGACCAGCCGTTTATCGGCATCGACAACTTCGCCCGCTTTCTCAAGGACATCGCCGACCCCAATCACGTCACCCGCAAGGCGTTTGAGAACACGGCCAAGTACGTGCTGCTGGGCGTGCCGATCCAACTGGCGCTGTCCCTGTCGATCGCGCTGCTGCTGAATACCATCAAGCGCTGGGTGACCCTCTTTCGGGTGATCTACTTTATTCCGTTTGTCACCTCCGCGGTGGCGGTGGCCTGGGTGTGGCGCTCGCTCTACATGCCGGATTTCGGCGCGATCAACCTGCTTCTGGATGCCTTTCACATCCCCTCCCAGCGCTTCCTGCTCGACATCAACCAGTCGCTGCCGTCGGTGACGGCCGTGGTGGTCTGGCAGGGCCTTGGATTCGCCGTCATCATCTTCCTGGCCGGCTTGCAGCAGATTCCCGAGGTCTACTACGAGGCCGCCCGGGTCGATGGGGCCAACCGCCTGCAGGTCTTCCGCGGCATCACGATCCCCCTGCTCAATTCGTCCATCGTGTATCTGGCGGTGCTGCAGACCATCGGTTTCCTGCGCATGTTCGCCGAAGTGCTGAACCTGTCGCGCCAGGGCGATGGCGGCCCGATCAACAGCACAACGACGGTGGTGCTGCGGGTGTATCGAGAAGGTTTTGGCAGCTTCAATATGGGCTACGCCGCCACTCTGACGGTCATCCTGTTCGCCATCATTCTCGTCATCACCATCGTCCAATTGCGCTTCCTGCAGCGAAGGTTTGATTACTGATGGCCCAACTCATTCAACCCCGCCCGATGACGCGCGGGCGGCAGATTGATCTTCCCCAGATCCTGGCCTACGCGCTGCTCACGCTCGGCGCGGTGACCATGGTCGTCCCGTTCTTCTGGATGATCAGCACCTCGATGAAGACGGTGTCGGAGATCCTCAAGCCCCAGTTTTTTCCCAGCGCGCCGACGCTCGAAAACTATGTCACGGTCATGACCCGCACGCTGTTCCCGACCTGGTATTTCAACAGCCTGCTGGCCGCCACGGCGAGCACGCTGAGCGTGGCCTTTTTCGACAGCCTGGTCGGCTACGTCTTCGCGAAGTTCGAATTTCCGCTGAAGAAGGTGTTCTTTGTGCTGGTCCTGATGACCCTGATGGTGCCGACCGAGATGCTGGTGATTCCGTGGTACATCATGGCGGTCGGGGTCAAACTGCAGGACAGCCTGCTTGGGATCGTCTTCCCCGGCCTGGTCACGGCCACCGGGGTGTTCCTGATGCGACAGTCCTTCTTCGCCGTGCCGGACGAACTCATCGACGCCGCCCGAATCGACGGCATGCATGAGTTTGGGATCTTCACCACCATCGCCTGGCCGCTGGTCAAATCGGCCGTGGCGGCGGTGTGCATCTTCAACTTTCTGGGCAACTGGAATGCCTTTATCTGGCCGCTCATCGTCACGTCGAAGCGGGCGACAATGACCCTGCCGATTGGCCTGTCGTTCTTCTCGGGCGAGGCCGGTTCAGACTGGCATCTGATCATGACCGGCGCGACGATCGCGACCGTGCCGCTGCTGATCGTGTTCCTCTTCTTCCAGCGCCAGATCATCAAGGGCATCGCCCTGACGGGGATCAAGGCATGAGCGGCCACGCGTTTCCACATCCGATCTATCGGCGGGTCGTGCTTGAGCCGGCCTATGCCGACGCGAGCGCATATCTGTTCGGGCCGATGCTGGCGGCCAATCGCGCCCATGTGCGCATGCTGGCGAAGCAACGCATCATCACGCCGGGGTGCGCTGACAGCATCCTGGCCGCCCTGGATCAGATCGAGGTGGCCGGGCTGACCGCGCTGCCGTATCGCCCCGGGGTGGAAGATCTGTTCTTTGCGGTCGAAGGCCGGGTGATCGAAATTGCGGGCGCCGAGTGCGGTGGCAATCTGCAGATCGCCCGCAGCCGGAATGATCTGGGCGCGGCCCTGGGCCGGATGGCCTTGCGCGACCTGCAGCAGTCGCTCATCGATGATCAGCTCGCCCTGCGCCGGCAGATCCTCGCCCAGGCCCGTTTGAACCTGGATGCGCTGATGCCGGGGCACACCCACACCCAGCCCGCCCAGCCGACGACCTTCGCCCACTATCTGATGGCGGTCGCCAGCGCGCTCGGGCGAGACACCCAGCGCCTGCGCCAGGCCCGCGCGGTGACAAATCTCAGTCCGTTGGGTGCGGCGGCGTTCACGACGACGGGCTTTCCGATCGATCGGGCCTTCATCGCTGAAGCCCTTGCGTTTGACGGTCTGGTCCTCAACGCCCACGACGCCATCGGGGCGGCCGACCATTACCTGCAGACCGCCAGCGCGCTGCAGATCATGGCCTCAACCCTGACCCGCTTCTGCCACGACCTGTTGATCATGGCCACCCAGGAAGTCGGGGCCATCGTCGTCGACGACAGCTTTATCCAGATCAGCTCGATCATGCCCCAGAAGCGCAACCCGGTGGCGCTCGAGCACGTCCGGTCGCGCCTGGCAAACGTATATGGCCAGGCCCAGACGATCTTTACCCAGGCCCACAACGTCTTCTATGGCGACACCCAGGACATCGAGGACGAGATGCTCGCCCCGTTGTTCCGGATGTGCGAGACCGCCCGCGACTGTCTGCAATTGCTGGCGGCCGTGGTCGAGACGATGACCTTCCGGCGCGAGCGGCTGGCGGCCCGGGCCGCGGCCGGGTTCACCACGGCGACCGAGCTGGCTGACGCGCTGACCCGCGAGAAGGGCCTGCCGTTCCGCTCGGCCCACCGGATCGTGTCGCGGGTGGTCCGGCGTGCGATGGCCGAGAGCGTTGGGCCGGAAGACGTCACGGCCGGCATGCTGAAACAGGCGGCCGCGGAAGACGCGATCGCGCTCGAGGTCGACGACGCCTGGGTCCAGCGCGCGCTCGATCCGGCTCGCTTCGTGGCCATTCGCAACATCCCGGGCGGGGTGGGTCCCGAGGCAGCGCGGGCCATGCTGGCGGAGCTCGAGACTCAATTGGTCTAGGCGCGCTACCGGACTACCTCAGGTTTTCACCACAAAGGCACAAAGACACCAAGGAATTAGTTTGATATCTTTGTGTCTTTGTGCCTTTGTGGTGAAAAGTTCAGGTGATCAGCCGAGCACCGTCAACATATCCGTGGCAACTGCTCGCCGAGCTGCATCGTGATCACCCGCGTGCCGCCGATGGCGGTGCGGGCGACCAGCATGCCGGGCCGCTCGGCGTTGACCGTCCCGATGATGGCCGCCCGCGCGCCCAGCGGATGGGCCCGCATCGTGGCCAGCATGGCCTCGGCCTGCTCGCGGGCGACGATGGCGACCAACTTGCCCTCGTTCGCCACGTAGATCGGATCCATCCCCAGCAGATCGCAAGCCGCCTGGACCTCGGGGTTGACCGGAATCGCCCGCTCGTCCAACGAAATGCCCACCCGCGATGAGCGGGCGATCTCGTTGAGGGTCGAGGCCATCCCGCCCCGGGTCGGGTCACGCAAAACATGCACGGCCGCCGGGTCGACTGCGAGCAATGCCTGGACCAGGCCATTGAGCGGGGCGCTGTCGCTTTCGATGACGGTGTCGAACTCGAGCCCCTCGCGCACGCTCATGATCGCCATGCCGTGATCGCCGATCGTGCCGCTGACGAGCACAACGTCCCCGGGCCGCGCCCGGCTGGGGCCAATGGTCACACCCTCCGGAATCAGGCCGATGCCCGAAGTATTGATGAACATCTCGTCGCCGTGCCCGCGGTCGACGACCTTGGTGTCGCCGGTCACGATCTGCACCCCGGCCGCGCGGGCCGCTGCGGCCATCCGCTCGATCACCCCGCCCAGCTTGCTCATCGACAGGCCTTCCTCGAGGATGAAGCCCGCGGTCAGATACAAGGGGGTCGCCCCGCACATGGCCAGGTCGTTGACCGTGCCGTTGACGGCCAGATCGCCGATGCAGCCGCCAGGGAAGAACAACGGGCGGACCACATACGAATCGGTCGACATGGCCAGCCGTCCAGCGGCCACGCTGACGACCGCGCCATCCCCGAGGTCCTCGAGGGCGGGGTTGCGGAAGGCCGGCACGAACAAGTGCTCGACCAGCTCGGCCGAGAGCTTGCCCCCGCCGCCATGGCCCATCACGATGTTTGGGTAATCCCGCAGGGGCAAGGGGCAGGACCAATTGTTGAATTCCATCAAGAATCCCTGATTACCTCATGTTTTCACCACAAAGACACCAAGACACAAAGGTATCCAACCGATTTCTTTGTGTCTTTGTGCCTTTGTGGTTAAGACCTAATGCAATCATTGGCCTTCCTTGAATCGGCCGTAGTTGAAATACGCCGCGCACGCGCCTTCGCTACTGACCATCGTCGCCCCGAGCGGGTTGCGCGGGGTGCATTCCTTGCCAAAGGCCGGGCACTGGTTGGGTTTGAGCAGGCCCTGCAGGACCTCGCCGCTGTGGCACAACGCAGACTCTTGGGTCTTGATCCCGGCCACGTCGAAGCGTCGCTCGGCGTCGAAATCGGCATAGGCCTCGCGCAGGCGCCAGCCGCTGAGGGGGATGGTCCCGATCCCGCGCCAGCCGCGGTCGGTGACCTCGAAGACCTGCTCGAGCAGCTTCTGGGCTGGCAGGTTGCCCTGCACGGTGACGGCTCGGGCGTAAGCGTTGTCCAACCGGGCCTCGCCGGCCTCGAGCTGGGCGACCGCCCGGCGGATGCCCTCGAGCACGTCCAACGGTTCAAACCCAGTCACGACGATCGGGACATGGTATTTCTCGGCCAGGGGCGGGTATTGCCAGGTGCCCATCACGCTGCACACGTGCCCGGCGGCCAGGAAGGCCTGCACCCGGCAACTGGGCGAGGTCATGATCGCCTCGATCGCCGGTGGCACGAGCACGTGCGAGACCAGCATCGAGAAGTTCTTCAGGCCCTGGCGTTTGGCCATGTCGACGGCCATGGCGTTGGCCGGCGCCGTGGTCTCGAAGCCGATCCCAAAGAAGACCACCTGTTTGGCCGGGTTGTCGCGGGCGATGGTCACCGCGTCCAACGGCGAATACACGATCCGCACGTCGCCGCCCTCGCTCTTGATCCGAAAGAGATCCTTGCTGCTGCCCGGCACGCGCAGCATGTCGCCAAACGAGCAGAAGATGACCCCCGGCGCGGCGGCGATGGCCAGGGCCTTGTCGATGAGCTCGAGCGGGGTAACGCACACGGGGCAGCCCGGGCCATGAATGAGCTCGATCTGCTCGGGCAACAACTGGTCGATGCCGTTGCGGATGATCGAATGGGTTTGTCCGCCACAGACTTCCATGATCGCCCACGGCCGGGTGGTGATGGCCCGAATCTCAGCGGCCAGGCGCTGGGCGAGGGCGCCATCCCGAAACTCGGTCAGATATTTCATCAGGCGCCTGGGGCTGTGGGCTCGGGATCGTAGTGGAGTTCCTCGGCCAGGGCGTCGATTTCCTTGAACATCTGGAGGGTTTCCAGAGCCGAGGCCTCATCGACCTGGGTGATCGCAAAGCCGACGTGCACGATCGTGTAGTCGCCGACGGCGATCTCGGGGAGGTAGGCCAGGCAGACTTCCTTGACGATCCCGCCAAAGTTGACCTTGCCCATCCGTACGCCCTGCGCCTCGTAGATTTCTTGAACCCGTCCGGGTATTCCCAAACACATATACGCACCTACTGTTTTCGGGAGAGATATGCCAAGGCGGAGCCTTGGCATATCTCTCCCGAAACAAACCTAGCGAAGCGTAAAGTCTATCACCGCGCTTTGCGCTGTTGCAGCAAGTAGTCGAGCCATTCCGTCATGCCGGCCCCGGTCTTGGCCGAGACTTCAAAGATGCGCATGTTTGGGCGCATGGCCAGGATGTTGGCCCGGGCGGTCTCACGGTCAAACTCACACACCTCGGCCAGATCGATCTTGGTGATGATGGCGGCGTCCGAGGAGTTGAACATCGGCGGGTACTTCAGGGGCTTGTCCTCGCCCTCGGTCACGCTGAGCAGGACGATGCGCAGGTCTTCACCCAGGTCGTAGCTCGACGGGCAGACCAGGTTGCCGACGTTCTCGATGAAGAAGAACTCGAGCGCGGGCAGGTCGAAGCCTTCAAGATGGGCCGCGACCATGTCGGCTTCAAGGTGGCAGTTGCCGTGGGTGATGATCTGGCGCACCGGCGCGCCGCTGCGGGCCAGGCGCTTTGCATCGTTGTCGGTCTGCAGGTCGCCCACCAGCGCGCCGGCCGGATGGCCGCTCTCGCGCAGCGCGCGCAGGGTGCGCTCGAGCAGGGCCGTCTTGCCCGTGCCCGGGCTGGAGACCAGGTTCAAGGTCAGCAGGCCGGCCGCCCGAAAGCGCAGGCGCAGGGCCGATGCGAGCTGGTCGTTCTTGTTGAGAACGCCTGTGCGGATGTCAAGGAGTCGGGAGGGCATGGGGGGCCTCAGCAACGGCGTCGCCGCCGAAGGCGACTTCATCGACGTCGATCTCAATGGACTGCAGTTCAAGCTCGCGGCCCTGGATCATGCGCGGGCCGGGCGCGCCGCAGGCGGGGCAGGCGAAGGTCTGCAGGCCGTCGAGGGTGCTTTGGGTGTGACAGACATCGCAGTCGACGATGACGGGGAGTTCTTCGATCACCAGTTCGGAGCCCTCGAGCAAGGTGCCCTGGGTGGTGATCTCGTAGCCGAATTCGAGCGCGTTGCGCACCACACCGGACAGGGCGCCCAGGCGCAGATGCACGCGGGTGACCCGCCGGGCGCCGGCCTTCTCGGCGGCGTCAACCGCCGACTCGACCAGGCTGTGGGCGATCGAGAGCTCGTGCATGCCGCCATTCTATCGTTTGAAAATACATCGCGCCGTTCGAGATATGCCCGTCCCGGCGTACGCCGGGACGGGCATATCTCGAACGGCAAAACCAAGACACGCGGAAAGGCCGGTGATGGCTCTCCACACCATCACCGGCGGTTCTATATGTCCGCTTGCCGGGCCCAGGGCAGGTCGGTGCGCCTGGGTCGGGCGTCGAGGGCGTGTGCCCTAGAGCGGATTGCTCAGCAACTCGCGCCAGTCCGGAACCTGAGGTGTCTCCTCCCACGGCAGGAAGTGCCGGGGCGGGGTGTACTGGATCCCGGCGATATCCTTCCAGTCTGGAACCGGCGGCGTCTCGGCCCACGGCAGGTCATGCCTGGGCGGGGTGTACTGAATCCCGGCGATATCCTTCCAGTCTGGAACTTGGGGTGTCTCGGCCCATGGCAGGTCGTGCCTGGCCTGGACGTACTGAATGCCGGCAATATCCTTCCAGTCGGGCGCCTGGACGGTCGCATCCCACGGCGCGCTGCCGGGCGCGTAGGCGGTTGGCTGCAACGCGCAACCAGCCAGCAACAGGGTGAGGGGAATCAGGGCACGGACGGCTCGCGCGAAAATGGATCGATGAGCGATCATCGAACTCCTTTGTCCGGGTGACGGTTGCCGCCGTCAGTGGATCCGGAACTGCGTCTGCCTGTGAAGCCGGCCGGAAACGGGCCCTCGCTGCAAGCCACACTTGCGCACGCCCCCGACCGGTCACAGCGATTGTGAAAAAAGGTACAATCGAATCATTAGATGCGGATTAGCCTGGTGCGCAGGCGTTTCGCATAACGGAACAAAAGTGGGCTATTCCGGCAACGACATGCCCCGCCCCGGCGGAGCCGGGGCGGGGCATGTCGTTGCCGGAAGTCTCTACAGTTTGACGATATCCGCCTGGCCGGTCATCCCCGGCAGCAGCTTGCGGGTGCTCGGATCGAGCGCGATCAGCACGGTGTAGACCGCTGTGCCGCTCTGCGTGCCCGACGACTGCGACAGCACAGCGCTGACTTTGCCCGTGAAGTCCTCGGTGTAGGCCTTGAGCCGAATGCTCACCGGCGCGCCGACCTTCATCGCCGCGACATCGCGCTCGACCAGATTGCTGGTCTTGAACTGCAGGGCTGACAGGTCGACCAGGGTGAATGCCGCGCCGGAGGGCATCGCGCCCACGACGGCGGCCACGTCCTGCACGACGCAATCGCAGGGCGATACCAGGATGGCTTTGGCCAGATTCGTCTTTGCGCGATCGAGGACGCTTTGGGCCTGGCTGATCTGCAGTTCATTTCCCTTGATCTGGGCCTCGCTCGGACCGGCCTTGAGCGCGTCCAGGCGCGCCTTCGCCGAGGTGATCGAGGCGCTGGCCTGGGTGAGGCTGCTCTGCGCCACCGGCACCTGCGCGGTTTCGTAGTTTTGGCGGGCGGTCAGCATGCTTTCGTAGGCGCTGCCATACGAAGCCTCAGCCGATTTGCAGCCCGGCGCCTCGAGTCCGTCCTTTGTGCCGCACGCTCTGTCACGGCTGGCCTGGGACGAGAGATAGCCCAGCCAGGCGCTCTCGGCGCTGATTCGGGCATTGTCGATTTCGGTCTGGGTCTTGCCGGCTTTGGTCGTGGCGTAGCTGGCGTAGGCCGAATTCAAGGCGGCCTCGGCCGCGGCGATCGCTTCCTTGGTCGCCGGCACACTGCTGGCCGCGATATTGGCCCGCACCAGGTCAAGCGCCAGTTGCGCGTCGGTGACCGCGTCGCGCAGGGTGCTGTCATCGACGGTCGCCAGGATGTCGCCTGTCTTGACGGATTGGCCGGCGCGAACATTGACGGCCGTGATCCGGCTGTTGGTGTCGAAACTCAGGCTGAGGGCCGTTTTGGCCAGGGTGAGCTCGCCGCTGGCGGAGACCGATGCCCTGACCGGCACCGGCGTGGTCTGGGCCGCCGGCGCGGCCGCCACGGGCGCCGCGCGAGTAGGCACCTGGGTCGGTGTTGGCGCGCAGGCCGCCAGCGTTGCGGCAAGCGCGATGAGGATCGCGCGATGGGAGAGAGTACGCAGGAAGTTCATGGTGAGTCTCGTTCAGCGGGTGCGGATGTCGGCCTGGCCGGTCATCCCGGGCAGCAGGGCAACCGATGTGGAGTCGAGGTCGATGAGGACGGTGTAGAGCGCGGTGGTCGTCTGCAGCCCGGATGACAACGGCAGGACCGCCGCGACCTTGCCCGTAAAGGCCTGGTCATACGCCTTGAGCCGCAGGGTGACGGATTGCCCGGCTTGAATCGCAATGACATCCCGCTCGCTGATGTTGGTTGCCCGGAAGACAAGCGCCGTTGGCGCGATCAGGGTGATGTTGCCAGTGGCGTTCGCGCCCGGCGTCAACGTGACGGCTGTCACGACGCAGTCGCAGGGCGCCAGCAGGCGGGCCTTGGCCAGATCGCGCTCGGCCCGCGCGACGGTAATCCGGGCCTGTTCGAGTTGCAGGTCGTTGACTTTTTTCGTTTCAGTTGTCGGGCCGCTGACGAGCGCCGCCAGGCTGGATTGGGCCTGGGCGACGCTCGACCAGGCTTTCGACAGGGCATCGGTCGTCGCCGGCTTCTGGATGTCGAGATAGGCCTGATAGGACGAGCGTTCGCGCATCTCCGAGGTTTGGACACCATACTGGGCGGACTTGCAGGCGGGCTCTTTCTGCGCGTCAGCGGAGGGTGTGGCGCCGTTGCTGACATGGCAGGCCGAGTCGCGCCCGAGTTGGCTTGAATACAGCGAGTTCTTGGCCTGGTTCCAACTGCGCAACGCATTTGCGATGTCGGCTGCCGACGACCCGTCGGCCAGATCGGCGTAGGCCGCCCAGGCCGACGAGACCGATGACTTGGCGACCAGAATATCGGAGTCTGTGGCGGGCTCGAGGCTGGCTGCGATGTTGGCCTGTTTCAATGTCAGCCCGTCCTGCGCCTGGCGCAGCGCGGTCTCGAGATCCGTGCGATCCAGCTCGGCGAGCAGATCGCCTTTCTTGACCGATTGGCCGACGATGACCCGCACAGCCGTCACCTTGCCGCTCGCTTCGAAAGCCGCCGCAATCTGGGGATTGGCAAGCGCCAGCGCGCCTGTGGCGGAAACGCTCGCGACGGTCCCGCTTGCGCCTGCGGGAAGGGCCGTGGCCCGCGCGCCGGGAACCGCGGTCGCCTGGGCGGCTCCCGCCACAACGGAGGGTGGCAACTCGGCGGGCACGGTGCCGGTGATTGGCCGGCCGGGATTAGGGCCGCGCCCCTGGCCCGTTCCGGTGATGGGGAAGGTGCCCGAGAAGGGGAACGTGCCTGAGAAGGGCAGTGTCCCAGTAAATTCGCCCTGCGGGCCGCCTCGTGGGCCGCCCTGGAACTGGCCGGGGCCGCCGCGGGTGATCGGGAGCGTGCCCGAGATCTGGCCGCCCTGGAACTGGCCCGGCGGGCCGCCCCGGGTCTGGCCGGTCCCGGTGATCGGGCGGCCCTGGAATTGGCCGGGGCCGGGGGGCGCCCCGGCGTCTGGTGTGGCGGTTGCGGCTGGCGCGCCCTGGCAGGCGGCGAGCGCAAGGCAGGCCGCCAGGCCCAGGAATCGGCCCGCGCCGAGTGGTGTGAATAGAGACATTGTCATGATGATGTGCCGCGCGCGGCTTATCGCTCGCGCAGAATGGTGATGGCTTTCTGGCGGATCACGGGCTGGGTGGCCAGCGTTCCGCCCACGACCGCGGCCACGACCACCATCGCGATGATGATGCCGGCGGTGTTGAAGTCGAAGGCGAACTTGAAGGGCAGGTCGTTTTGCAGGCGCTGGCTCAGGACAAAGGCATACCCGAGCAGGGTTCCAGCGATGATGCCGGCCAGACCGGCGGCCAGGGTGGTCACCACGGCCTCGCCGATGAAGATGCCGCGCAGCTCGGCCCGGGCCGCCCCGATCGCCTTGAGCATGCCGATCTCGACCCGCCGCCCCATCACGGCCGTATACATGACCGCGAGCACGCCGAAGATGGCGGTGACCATCGAGAGCAGGGTGAGCAGGACGATGAAGACCCGGCTTTGCTCGAGGGTGGCCCGGGCGGTGATGATCTGCTCGGAGGTCGCGACCAGGGTCATCCCGTTCTGGGTGCTCAGCGTGTTGCGCAGCGCGCGCAGCAGGGTGGTGTTGTTCACCCCGGGCTGGGTCGTGGCAAAGACCTTGTTCATCAGGTCTTTGCTGAGATCGACTGATCCCAGGGCCGGGTCGTTCTGCAATTCGCGATACGTCTCGAGGTTGATCAGCACGCCGCTGCCGTTGGCCTCGCTGCTGGTGCGCGAGAAGTAGCGGCTGAACCCGGGGATGCGGGCGCCGACGGCCACGATGGTGAGCTTGAGCTCGTGGTCGTTGCCGGCGCCCTTGACCAGCAGGGTGTCGCCCACCCGCAGGTCCAGGGCAGTGCTCAGCGAATCGCCGATGATGGCCGCGCTGCGGTCCGTGGCCAGGCGGGTGAGCGCGCTCGCATCGCCGGCTGTCCAACGCAGCAGGTCGGCATACAGCACCTTGTTCAGGTCGTCCTGCACGCCGACCAGGTTGACCCGCGCGCTGCGCAGGCCGATCCGATCGCTGACCTGCATGCCGTTCAAGTTGTCGGCCACGCCGACAACGGTGGCGATGCCGGATTGGTTGCGGATTGTGGCGAAGTCGGCGCTGGTCAGAATGGCGTCGGCGCGTTCCACCCGCCGAAAGACCTGGAAGTCGGGGCCGCCGCCGCCGGCCGGCCGCACCTGGGCCACGACGGGCGCGCCGTTGTTGAAGCGCGAATCGGTCTCGACGTTGGCGTCCTGCAGGGCAAGCTGGGTGGCCAGCAGACAGGGCAGCACGCCGCTCATCACCACCATTAGCGAGATCAGGGCGTTCCGGCCCTTGCTGCGCAGCGAGTAGCGCCCGGCGAAGAAGGCGGCCTTGGGCGCGATCAGGCTGTACAGGGCGATCAGGACCCGTTCCAGGGGCGTGGTCAGAAAGTAGAACAGCAGCGCGATCCCGACAACCATCAGGAGCAGCGACCCCGAGTTCAGCACGGTCTGGCCGGTCACATTCCCGCGGGTGAAGACTGTCGGCAGGGCGATCAGGATCACCCCGCTGAATAGGAGCATCACCACGCCGGCGATCAGCAGGCCTGTGTCGGCCCGCCGCTCGCGCAACGCGGTCAAATCTTCGAGGGTGGGCTGGTCGGCGGCCGACGGATTGAGGACAACCATCACCTTGGTGTTTGCGGCCTTTCGGGCAGGGCTGATCGTCGCCAGGGCCAGGACCGTGATGGTGATGGCGGTCGGGATCAGCACGGTCGACAAGGTCCAGTCGGCCCGCACCCCGGCGGGCAATTGCAGATTCGCCAGCACGATGGGCACAATGACGTTGTCGTTGATGAGCCGGCCGAGCAGCAACCCCACGACAATCCCGATCGCGCCGAGGGCCGCCACCTCGATGATGACGACTTCGTACAGCCGCGCGCGGGGCGCGCCCAGCACGCGCAGCACCGCAAGATCATATTTCTGCTCGGCGACGGTGGTCGTCATCAGGGCGTTGACCATCAGGCCGATGATGCTCATGCTGAGCACGCCATACAGCGTGATGTAGGTCTGGGTGAAGGTGAAGGCCGACGAGGCGGTCTCGAGCTGCGCGTATTTGGGCAGGCTGACGCTGAATTCGGGCCCCAGCGACTTCTGCAAGTCGTCGCGCACGGTCTCGCCGACGGCTCGGGCCTGGGTCACGGTCGCCTTGGCATCGGTGGTGCCGCTGCCCTTGGACTGCCAGACCAACAGCATCCGATTGGCCTGTTCTGTTTTCCCAAGCCAGGCCTGGGCGTCTTCGAGCCGCATGATCAGGCCGTTGCTGACGCTGCTGCCCATGCCGGACAGGCTACCCACGCCGGCCACGACAAAGCGGGCCGTGAGTCGCGGGGCGCTGACCCCGGTGACAGCAGCCTCGCCCGCCAGGCGCTGGGCGGGAATGGCATAGGACAGTTCGACTTCATCGCCAGTCTGCGCCCCAAGCGTGCCGGCGGTGGTCGAATCCAGAAAGACCTGTCCCGCAGTGGGCGGATACACCCCGCCAGCCTGACTGGCGACCGAGCGCACCCGGTTGGCGGGTGATGCGTTGTTGAAGTTGGCGGGGGGGCCGCCCGGCCCGGGGTTGGGCGCGCCGCCGCCAGGGAAGCCGCCACCCTGGCCGCCGCCCTGCCCGCCGGTCGTCCCGACCCGGATGCCGGCCACGCTGAGGCCAGTCGTGGCGCCGCTCGAGGCCGGCTGGGCGAGAGACAGCAGCGCATCGTTGTCGGCATCGATGGCGATCAGGGTGACGGCGTCGCCTGTGGAGGCGCCAACCCGGCGGGCCTCGATGCTGCTCTGGATGCGGGGGAGGGCCTGCGCGATCTGGGGGTACGCCGCGCGGGCCGCCGTCGAGACCGTGCCGGTGTCAAAGAATGTGCTGGCCGCAAGATCGCTCTTGGTGATGCTCAGGTCGTAGCCGCCCGTCTCGGCCCCAATGGTTTGGATGCTGAACTGGCGCTGGGTGTCGACCAGGGCCAGCAGGGCGCCAACCAGGGCCACCCCGATCGTGAGCGCGAGCGCGATGATGAGCGTGCGCAGTTTGCGCCGGCGCAGGGAACTGAGTACGTATTTCAGGCTCATGGCTCTCCGTCAAAGTCAGGCGCCAGCGGCGTCTGACGCGTCGAGCTTCCCGTCGCGCATCTGGATAACCCGGTGGGCGAACTTGCTCATGCGCGGGTCGTGGGTGACATACACGATGGTGGTTCCGCGCTCTTTGTTGGTCGCCTCGAGCAGGCGCATGATTTCGTAGGAGGTCTCGGTGTCGAGGTCGCCGGTCATCTCATCGCCGATGATGAGAGGCGGGTCATTGGCCAGGGCCCGGGCGATGGCAACCCGTTGCTGCTGACCGCCCGAGAGTTCGCTCGGGTAGTGGTTCATCCGGTCGGACAGGCCGACCGAGGCCAATAACTGCTGGGCTTTCTTGCTGCTGCGCCGGCCGGCCAGGACCATCGGGACCTGCACGTTTTCAAGGGCGGTAAAGCTGCTCAGCAGGTTGAAGTTCTGGAAGATGAAGCCGATCTTGTTCCGCCGCATTTCGGCCAGCTTCTCCTCGCTCAGGGCGATGACGTTCTGGCCGTCCACGTTGACGTGGCCGCGGCTGGCCGTATCCAGCCCGCCCACGATGTTGAGCATGGTCGTTTTGCCGCTGCCGCTGGGTCCCATCAGGCACAGGATCTCGCCCCGGCGGACCTTGAGCGAGACGCCGCGCAGAGCGGGGACCGCTTCCTTGCCCATGACGAAGCTCTTGTGCACATCGTCGATCTGCACGATGAAGTTTGGATCCGCGCCGTTGCCGTTTGCGCCCTTGGGAGCAGGCTCGGCGCTGCCTTTTGCGTCTGGTTTCTTGTCAAACATGGTGTGTGGCCCTCTCTGATGCCTCCGATACTTTAGCGCGGTCGCGCAAAGAAGTTGTTTAGAACGTGTGAGGGTTGCATTGAAACCGATTCCGTTGGGAGCGATATCCCGCGCTCCGCGCGGGATATCGCTCCCAACATTAGCCCGACAGGATTGCGAACAACTCCTGAACATCTTCCACACACAACCGGCGCATAATCGATGCGAGAGTACGAAATGGCAAAGACGATTCTGACAGTCGATGATAAGGAAAACGTGCGCACCCTCATTCGGGAGTATCTGACCGAGGAGGGCTTTCGCGTTGTCACGGCCGAAAACGGCCAGACTGCGCTGTTTGTGGCCCGCCAGGAGAAGCCGGACCTGATCCTGCTCGATCTGATGATGCCGGAGATGGATGGCACCTCATTCATTCGCGCATTTCGGAAGGAGAGCGACACGCCCATCATCGTGTTGACGGCCAAGCTCGAAGAGAGCGACAAAGTGCTCGGCCTCGAGCTGGGGGCCGATGACTACATCACCAAGCCGTTCAGCATGCGCGAGTTGCTGGCCCGAGTACACGCCGTGCTGCGGCGGGTCAATGGCACGGCCAAGCCAAGCCCGGCCCTGCGGGTGGGGGACATCAGCCTGGACCGCGAGACGCGGGCAGTGTTGGTGAGCGGGGTCGATGTCAGACTGACACCGTCCGAGTTTGACCTGCTGGCGATCATGATGGCGTCACCCGGCCGGGTATATACCCGGGCCTCTTTGATCGAGGCCACCCAGGGATCATATTTCGAGGGCATCGCCCGGACCGTCGACGTGCACATTCGCAACCTGCGTGCAAAGATCGAGCCCAATCCTGCTGAACCGCGCTATATCGAGACGGTCTTCGGGATCGGCTACCGATTTGCGAGCAAATGACATGCCGCGCACGATTACCGCCCGCTTGATCCTGGCCTTCCTGGTTGTGAGCATCACCGGTGTGGCGCTTGCGGCCGGGATCTCGTACTGGCTCACCCAGCGCGAGTTTATGCAGTTGTTCTACGATCAGACCCGCGATCGTTTTGTGGCGGAGGCGACCCAGTACTACCAGAGCCGGGGATCCTGGCAGGGGATCGAAACGGGATTGCGCTTTCGCGGTTCGGAATCGCGCCAATCGCAGCGCGATCCAGGCGGATCGCCCGAGCCGCGCGATCCCAGCGCTCCGCCTCCGGAACGCAGCAACCCCAGCCGCCAGTTCCCATCGTATTTTGTGCTTGCCGATCAAAGCGGGCGGGTCGTCATCGGGGCGAGCGGCATCCCCTCGGACACGCTGTTAACGGCCGTCCAGATCTCGGGCGGGACTCCCGTGGAGGTCAATGACGACCGGGTGGGCACAGTGGTGTCCGCAGGCGTTCCGCCTCTGGGTCCGCTGGAGGAGAGTTATCTCAACCGAACCAATCGCGCGCTGTTGTATGCGGCCGCGGGCTCGACCCTGCTGGCGCTCATCCTCGGGGTCATCCTGGCCCGCACCCTCACCCATCCGCTGCGCGATATGACCGTCGCGATCCGGGCGATGGCGCGGGGCGACCTGAAACAGGTGGTCAAGGTGTCCTCGACCGATGAGTTGGGCGAACTGGCCGCTGCCTTTAACCACATGAGCGCCGACCTCGACACGCTCACCCGGTCGCGGAGACAGATGACGGCTGACATCGCCCATGACTTGCGCACACCGCTGACGGTGATCGGCGGCTATGTCGAATCCATGCGCGACGGCGTACTCAAACCGACCCAGGAACGGCTGGCGATCGTGGGCGGCGAAGTGCAACATCTGCAACGCCTGGTGGATGATCTTGGAACCCTGGCCCAGGCCGAAGGCGGCGAGATGCGCCTCAACCGGGAAAAGTTGGATCCAGCCGGACTCCTCCGAACGATTGCCAAAACCTATCAGCCCCTGGCTGAGAAACAAGGCATAACGGTCGTCGTGGATGCATCAGCCAATCTGCCCCGGATCCACGCCGATCCCGATCGGCTGACCCAGGTGTTTGGAAACCTCGTCACCAACGCGCTGCGCCACACGCCGAATGGCGGCGCGGTCACGTTTAGGGTCGAGACCAGGGGGAACACGGTCGGCCTGACGGTCTCAGACAGCGGAGAAGGCATTGCGCCTGAGGACCTTCCGCGCGTGTTTGACCGCTTCTATCGCGGGGATAAAGCCCGAACCACGCATGGCGAGTCCGGGCTGGGCCTGGCGATTGCCAAGTCCATCGTTGAAATGCATGGCGGCACGATTGCGGCCGAAAGCCAGCCTGGCCGGGGCACGACCATGCGGGTGACGCTGCCTGTGGCATCGTAATAGCCCCTGGATGAATCTCCCCGGCGGAGCCGGGGAGATTCATCCAGGAAGCTGTTGTTCGTAGCTATTACGATATATACTACGATCATGAAAACCGCCGAGCTCAGCACCACCGTCATTGAACACTGGCTGCGCGAGCAGCACATCGTATCGCTGGCCCAGGCCGCGCGGGAGACCGGCGTCTCACTGCAGACCCTGTCATCGGCGGTCAGCAGCGGGCGCGTGCCCGCGTTGAAGATGCCGGACAAGCGCCGCTATGTGCAGCTTGACGTTGTGCGCCGGCACTTCATTCGAGATTCCTGGATCAAGAAGGCGCTGGCCGCGGGACTGATCACGTCGATTCCTCGCAACACCCGGCTCAAGCCCAATCCACACAAGGCGAAGGTTGAGGGGAAACTGGTGTCGCAGACGCTGATCGAGGATCGAGGCAGGCTGTGATTGAGTTCTTTGATTCGAGCGCCCTGTTGAAACGATACGTGGACGAGCCTGGCTCTGCGCAGGTGGATGCTTTGCTGGCGACGGATGCCGAACGCGCCGTGTCAGCGATCACCCATACCGAGGTTGCGTGCGCGCTGGCGCGCCGCGTGTCGAATACCACTCGGTTGCTTGGCCAACTATCCGATGACCTCAAGTCGCCCCTCCACGTGGCAATCACTGATGAGGTCATTGCGATGTCCGTCGCGTTAGGCGTGAAGCATCGCCTGCGTGGCTGTGACGCGCTGCAATTGGCCGCCGCTGTCTCGCTCAAAAAGGCAGCCGGCCGACCCGTGCGCTTCATCTGCGCCGACGAGGACCTCAACGTGGCCGCGCGGGCCGAGGGCTTGGCCGTCGTCGACCCGGGCCGCGCCTAGAAGTGATCCAAAAAACATCCGGCGAGATCGCAATCCCCGCGCGAAGCGCGGGGATTGCGATCTCGCCAATGGTTTTTGGGCTGACGCTAGCCGCGGATGAAGTAGATCAGTGAGACAGCGACGCCGATCACGACAACGACGGCCCGAAGCGTCTCAGGCTTGATCCGCCCGGCCAGCCGCCCGCCCAGCAACCCGCCGGCGATGGCCCCAACCGCCATCACCCCCGCGGCCAGCCAGACCACCTGACCCGAAAAGAGGAAGAACAGCGCGGCCGCGATGTTGACGCAGAAGGCGACCGCCTGCTTCAGGGCGTTGAGGCGGGTGAGGTTGTCGTCGATGACCAGGCCCAGCACCGCCAGCACGATGACGCTCAGCCCGGCCCCGAAATAGCCGCCATACACCGAGGCCAGGAAGATCGGAATGACTACCCAGGCGTCGCTGCGCTTGACGTGTTTGGCCTGACGGGCGACGATCCATTTGCGTAATCGGCCTTGCAGCGCCAGCAGGACCGAGGCCAGCAGGATGAGAAACGGGATGAGCTGGCGAAAGACACGCTCCCCGGTGTTCAGCAGGAGCAGCCCGCCGACGATCCCGCCGATCACCGCCACCGGGGCCAGGAGCAGCAATCGGTGCCGCTGCGCCTTCAGATCATTCCACTGGGCAAAGGTGGCGCTGAGGTAGCCGGGCGAAAGCGCGACCGTGTTGGTCACGCTGGCCGCGACGGCCGGCACGCCGACGAAGGTCAGGGCGGGAAAGGTAATCAGGGTGCCGCCGCCGGCGATGGCGTTGACGGCCCCGGCGGCCAGGGCGGCCAGGGCGATGAGGGCGAGCTGGGAGAGATCGAGGGGTACGGAAATGATGGCCTCCGGAGTGGACGATGCCCGCAACTATATCCCCAGAAGCTGCCCCATAGATATCCGGCGAGAGAGCAA
>Ga0209477_1000414_pt1 | contig 26445 bp, 22 predicted proteins | sample KloWWTupernatant_FD_187180 | JGI IMG/M metagenome (GOLD analysis project Ga0209477, IMG submission 187180) | Active sludge microbial communities from Klosterneuburg, Austria, studying microevolution and ecology of nitrifiers - Klosterneuburg... | ecosystem: Engineered > WWTP > Aerobic digester >... | reverse complement strand
GCATACCGGCCCAGCGATCCATCTCGAGGACGAAGAAGTCCACGATGTTGTCGTAGCCATGGGTGTTGAGCGTGGCGCGCGGGTACTTGTTGGCTCAGTAATGGAAGATGTCCGGCAGGTCATGCACGCACAGGTCCGCATCGAAGCGGGCCCGCTCCTGTTCCAGACGTTCTGAATATTCGCTCATGGATTCCGATATCCGGTTGCGACTGAAGTATCCCGCTAGTGCCGCCAGACGTGAAGCCCGCTAGCGCGATGGAGCGCGAGCGTCACCACGAAGTTTCTCGTCGAGGGACAGCGCCCATTGCGTCCTGACCATGTACGCGGCCTGATAGTAGTAGGAACGCGCCGCTTCGAATGATGCCTGGTGAAGCAAGCCGTTGCGCTGCAGGAGCGACAGGTTCTCCGGTACCGGGTGGTACAGGCGCGCATCGAATTCCGGGCTTTCCGAAGGCTCGAACTCGACGAAGAACCCGAATGAACGCCCCGGCAGCGCGCTGACTCGGAACCCGTGCGCCTCGAAATACGGCGTCACGCCGGCGAGCGAGTAGCTGATGATATGGCCGCGATGGCGGGGATCCAGGTATGCAGGATCCTCGTTGCGCACGTAGTCCGGCATGCCGGTGTTGAACAGCCACAAGCTGCCCGGCTCGCTAACCGTTGCGAGGTCGGCCAGCATCCTGTCGAGCATGCGCGGCGTGAGATGTTCGACCACTTCGATGCAGACGCCGGCGTCGAAACGGCCCTCCAACGCTTCAATGCCGCCGATGTGGAAATTCGGACACGACGCCGCATACGGCGGCGGGTACTTCTCGACGCCATGGAAGATCTCGGCAGACGGGTCGATGAGCCGGTGCAGCTCCTGCAACAGGAAGCCAGGCCCGGCACCCAGATCGAGGAACCGCCGCACCGGGCGCCGGCAGTACAGGATCGCCTCGCCAGCCCGGCACAACGAAACTCCGGAGGCGCGCTCGATCGCGCCAACCCGCTCCTGTTGCCAGTACTCCTCCGTGTAGTCGCCTACCAAGGAACCGCCGGCGTCCAACATGGCGATCACGTCCGGATCGATGTGGATGGAACCGCACTGCGCGCAGGTGAAATACGGATACCCGTCGATGACAGCGTACCCGGCGCTACGGCCGGAGACGCAGATCGGGCAATCAAAGGACGTCATCGCATGTTTCCCAGCATGGGTAACAGCGCAACTGACCTGTCCCTCGACGCACGCAACGCGGGCACGCAACGACGCGCCTGCTCGTCCGCGGCGCCGCGCACTTCCAGCGCACCCTCGCGATCCAGCACCACATGACCCATGACCGCCAACGTCCGCGCCAACAAAGGCTCCTTGCCAGAATCGACGATCACATGGGACGCGCCGATCCGCGCGAGCAAGGCGCGCCACTTGCCACCGCTGGCGTCGGCTTCGGCATCGTTGCGCGCGCGCCAGAGTTCCGGGTCGTAGCGACGATGCAGGGAAATCGCATGGCCGCGACCCGTCCCCACGAACGGGGCCCTGGGGTTGCTCATCAGCACACAAGCGTTGGGATCGCGCGCCACGATCCGCGACAGCAACGCGCGTTCCGGCATGACCTTGCGTTCGATGTCGGTGCGCGCCGCCGGGCCCTCGCGCAGCAGTTGCGCCCAGTGGTTCTCGCGCGCGATCCAGCTGGTGGTCGGCATCAGCATGGCATCGGCCAGCACCAGCACCACCACCGCGGCGGCAAACACGCGGCGGTCGGCGAAACGCGCCAACGCGACGGTGCCCAGCACCGCCAACACCGCCAGCACAGGGAAGATGTAGCGCAGGTACTGCATGAACCAGAACAGCAGCAGGCCGGTGGCGAGTGCCCACAAGAGTAGCCAGCGCGGCTGCGGACGCCGCGCGGCATCGACGATGAGGGCAGGCAAGGTGGCAAGCACGGCGAGCCCGGCCGCACCCGGGAAGAACTGGCCATAGGCATTGGTCTTGAACGTGATGTCCCACAGCGAACGCCACGACACGCCGGCCATCCATTTCAGGTCGCGGAAGTTTTCCAGCGGGTAGTAAGGCGACTTGAACACCGCGTTGTAGAACGGGAACAGCGGATTGCCGGTGACCAGCCACGCGTAGGCATAACTTGATGCCGCGACCGGCAGCAGGCACAGGAAGAAGGTGCCAAGCCAGCGCGCACGCGCCCCGCGCGGCAGCGAAAGCACCAGCCACGCCAGCAGCGGCAGCATATAGATCAGGTTGCTGGTTTTCAGCGCCAGCAGCAGGCCCGCGAGCAGTCCGATGACCGCGGCGCCCGGCCTGGAGTGCACGGACATCGCGGCGACCGCGGCCAGGTGCAGCAGCACCGCCGTGCTGGCACCGTCGACCTGCATCGTCGTGGTGAAGTAACCGGTCAATGGCTGCGCCGCGAATACCGCCGCTGCGGCTAGCGCCACCTGCGGCGACGCGCCCACCGCGCGTGCCAGCCGCCACGCGCCCGAAATGCCGAGCAATAGCCACAGCAGCGCTACTGAGGCGCGCGCCTCCTGCCCGGCGAAAACAGCGGCGATCGCGTGCAGCACGTTGTTCGCCCACGGCGCCACCGCCCACGACTGGGTCTGCACGTCGAGACGGTAGTACCCGTCCGCCAGCAACTGCGCCGGCAGGATCAGGTGTACTGCGTTGTCGTCGTAGTTCAGGCTCGGCAGCCACAGGCCGAGGCTGGCGATGGTGGTAGCGCCGATCAGCAGGATCGACCAGCCCGGATTCGCGGACAGCGCGCCGCGCAGGGTTGCAGACGCCTCGCGCCCAATCTCCCGCAACGCACGCCAGCGCGCGACAACCAGCACCAGCGCCGCAATGAGATAGGCGGCACGATGGTGGATCGGGAACGGCAGCAGCCAGCCGACCAGCGCCATCAGGCAGGCCATGCCCGCCATCAATGCGATCGCGATACCGGACGGGCTTGCCGGATGGAAGCACGACGCCAACGCGAGTGCCGCCGCAATGAGCAAGAGGCTTGCGCCGACCGAGGCCCAACCGGCATATACCACGACCCCCAACAACGGCACGCAGGCGGCGAGCAGCGACAGCAACGCCGCGTGCCGCCAGCCCCGTTGCATGGCGATGTGCGCACCACCAGCGAGCGCGGCGAAACCGACGAACAGCGTGCCGACCAGCCAGCGATAGTCGCTGCGGATGTTGGCGAGCAGGTCGTAATGCCACGCCGAGAACAGCACGATCAGCAGCGGCAGCAGGGCCAACGCATTCCCCATGCGATACGTCGGGGCCGGTGCAATCGCTGCGTCGCCCATGCTCATGGCAGCGACCAGCTCCCGTCGTCCGCGACCAGCTGCACGCGGGTCAGGCCCGCCGCGCGTCCGGCTTCCAGATCCGACACCTTGTCGCCAACCAAGAACGAACCCGGCAAGTCCAGGTCGAAGGCCGTGGCTGCGGCGAGCAACATGCCCGGCGCGGGCTTGCGGCAAGTGCAGTCGACTCGGTAGTCACCCAGCCCGGCCTCCGCATGGTGCGGGCACCAGTAGGTCGCGAGCAGCGGCGCGCCCTGTTCAGCGAAGCGTTCATGCATCCATGCGCTGTACGCCAGGAACGCGGGTTCGCCGTAATAGCCACGCCCGATGCCCGCCTGGTTGGTGACCACGATGGGCAGGTAGCCCGCCGCGCGTGCTTCCCGCACGCGATCGAAGATGCCCGCCACCCACTCCGTGTGCGCTGGAGTGTGCACGTAGCCATGGTTGACGTTGATCACGCCATCGCGGTCGAGGAACAGTGCCCTGCGCGGTCCGGGCATCGATGCCAGCAACGCCTGGGCATCCGGGTCGATGTAGGGCGCGCGGATCACGGGATGCGCATCGGGCGCCGCGAACAACCCCTGCGCAACCTGGTAGTCCTCCGGCACGCCTATGTCGATGAAGCCGGACGTATCGAGGAATCCCGCGACCCCGCCCGACGCGGCGGCAGGTTGCAGCACTTCGCGTTCGAACGAGAACGCCGCCTGCGCCGGCAGCGCCGCCAGCGCGGCCTCGGTGAGGAAATAGCAGCCGGCATTGATCGCCCCGCGGCCGTGTTCGCCCTTCTCGCGAAAGCCCGCCACCATGCCGCGCCCGTCGCGTTCGACCGCGCCGTAACGGCCAACATCAGCGACCTCGGCCAGCGCCATTCCGATCAGTGCACCGCTCTCGCGGGTCGCGCGCTCCAGCGCCTGCGGCGGATACACCAGCCAGGTGTCGCCGTTGAGCACGTGCACGCTGGTGCCGCGCAGCTGCATGACCGCGAGTCTGATCGCGCCACCGGTGCCGAGGGGCTCGGGCTCGACCGAATAGGCGATCTCCATCCCCTGCCAGCGCGTGCCGATGGTGCGTTCGATGGCATCGGACATGTAGCCGGTCGCGAGGATGCAGCGGCGCATGCCGGACGCCGCCAGGCGATCCAACAGCCATGCCAGGAACGGGCGTCCGGCGACCGGCGCCAGCGGCTTGGGGACGTCGTCGACGATGCCGCGCAGGCGGGTGCCGAAGCCGCCGGCAAGGACGATGGCCTCGTCAGCCGGCATTGCGCGGGTACATCTCCGCTTCGACCAGCGCGCACAGCAGGTGGCCGATCAGCTCATGGCCTTCCTGGATGCGCGGGGTCTCGCTGGAGGGCATGCAGAAGCAGATGTCGGCCAGCGGCGCGAGCTTGCCGCCGGATGCGCCGGTGAAACCGATCACGCGAATGCCGCGCGCGCGCGCGGCGTCGGCGGCGCGCAGGATGTTCGGCGAATTGCCCGAGGTGGAAATGGCGATGAACACGTCGCCGGCCTGGCCGAGCGCCTCGACCTGGCGCGCGAAGGTGTAGTCGTAACCGTAGTCGTTGCCGATCGCGGTGAGGATGCTGCTGTCGGTAGTCAGCGCGATCGCGGCCAGGCCCGGACGGTCGTAGTAGAAGCGGCTGACCAGCTCGCCGGCCCAGTGCTGCGCATCCGCCGCGCTGCCGCCGTTGCCGGCGAACAGCAGCTTGCGGCCGTCGCGCAAGGCGCCGGTGCACAGGCCCACCGCCTGCTCGAGCAGCGCCTGCATCGCGGCATCCGCGGCCAGCGCCTGGATGTTGCGGACGGCGTTGTCGAGCTCCGCGGCAATCGCGTCGCGCATCGCGCTCATGGCACCCTCCACGCGGTCGCGCCGCCGGGACTGAAATGGAAATCGAGCAGGCTGCCGCCCTGCCCGCGCAGTACCGCCGACAGCCGCATGCGATCCACCGGGTCGCAGACGAACATCATGAAGCCGCCACCGCCCGCGCCCGAGACCTTGGTCGCCCGCGCGCCATTGTCCATCGCCAGGGCTTCCAGCGAATCGATCATCGGGTTGCTGATGCTGCTGGCCATGCGCTTCTTCGCCTGCCAGCCCTGCTGCAGGGTGCGCGCGAAACCGGCCAGGTCGCCCTGCAGCAGGTTCTCCTTCATCTGCACCGCCTCGGCCTTGAGCTGGTGCATGGCCTCCAGCGAGACCGACGCACCCTCGCGCGCGTTGCGCGCCTGCTCGTCGATGATCCGCGCCGACTCGCGGGAGACACCGGTGAAGTACAGCAGCAGCGAGGCCTCCAGTTCGGCCAGCACCCACGCCTTGATCCGCAGCGGATTGACGATCACCCGTTCCTGCGCGTGGAATTCCATGAAGTTGAAGCCGCCGAACGCCGCCGCGTACTGGTCCTGGCGGCCACCGGCCAGGCCGAGGTCGACGCGTTCGATCTCGTAGGCCAGGCGCGCGACTTCGTATTCGCCGAGCGCAAGATTGCAGTACTCCGCCAGCGCGGTGACCAGTGCGACCACCAGGGTGGACGATGAGCCCAACCCGGAGCCGGGTGGCGCATCCGACCAGCTGCGGATGCGCAGCGGCGGGCGTTCGCCAGCAAGGAAATCCCGGCTGATCCGCAGGTAGGTACCGGCGAGCAGTTGCAGCGGCCCGGCATCGGCGCGCAGGTCGCCCGGCAGGCAGGACGCCGACACGCCGCGATCCAGCGCCTCCAGCACCAGCATGCCGTCCGGCGACGCATCGACCGTCGCGTGCGCGTGCTTGTCGATCGCCGCGTTCATCACGAAGCCGCCATGCAGGTCGCAATAGGGCGCCACATCGGTGCCGCCACCGGCCAGCCCCAGGCGCAGCGGCGCGCGCGCGCGGACGATCATGCGCCGTGCTCCGTGCGGGCGTCGATGGCCAGCGCAGACAGCAGGTCGCGGCGCATGGCATCGGCGGAGAAATTGGCGGAGGCATACGCGCTGCCATCGCGCGAGCAACGCAGCCAGGCCGCGTCGTCGTCAAGCAGGCGCACGATGCCGCCGGCGATGCCGTCGATATCGTCGGCCACCGAACAGGCCGCCTCGACGCCGGGCAACCCCTGCGCGCCGACCGTGGTGGTGACCAGGGGCAGCCCTTGCTGCAACGCTTCGACGACCTTGCTCTTCACCCCGGCACCATAGCGCAGCGGCACCACTGCGACCCGCGCATGCCGGTAGCGCCGCGCCAGTGCATCGTCGCTGACGAAACCGGTGACCTCGACCCGGTCACAGGCCAGGGCAAGCACGTCGGCGGTCGGATTCGCGCCCACCAGCGCGAGGCGCGCCTGCGGATGGGTGGCCCACACCCGCGGCATGATCGCTTCGACCAGCCAGCGCGCGGCGTCCACGTTCGGTGGATGCGCGAAGCCGGCGACGAACAGGATGTCGCCGCGTTGCGCGAGCGGGGTTTCGGAGCCGAACGCGGCGTAGGCGTAAGGCGTCACCGCGCGCGCATCGACGGCAGGCTCCAGCGCACGGACCGCATCGGCTTCGTCGGCCGATGGATACAGCACCGCATCCACGCCGCGCCAGATCGCACGCTCGCGCGCTTCCATCGAGGCAGCGTCGCGCTGCAAGGCATCGCGCGCCGCACCGTCATCCAACAGTGCTGCCTGGTCCTGCATGCGGCGGAAATGCAGGTCGTGCCCGTAATAGACGACACGCGCGCGGCTGTGGGCGCGGATCGCGGCCAGGTGGTGCTCGGCCACGTCGGGCCGCGACAACAACACCGCGTCGAAGATGTCGCCGCAGGCCTCGACCAGCGCGCCGATCCCGCCCAGCCAGCGCGGGCCGTGCAGCACCTCGATGCCCATCGCCTGCAGCCGCGGCGCGTACTGCGGGTCGTAATGCAGGTTGTCCGGCCAGAATTTCACCACGCAGCCCGCCTCCAGCAACCGCTGCAGGAAGGCGAACATGGTGCGCGAACCGGCATCGCGATCCGGCTGCGGGATGTAGTGGTCGACCACCAGCACCACCGGCCGGTCCCAGGCGCGGTCGCGCGCGCGCGCGACCTGCTCGCCGTTCGGATAGTGCGCGGCCAGCTCCTTCGCCCAGCGTTCGCGGAACCTGGCCTGGTTGGCGACCTGGCAGGCCTTGATCCCGCTGCCGGTGTCGGTGCCGTGCGAGATGCCCTCAAAGTGCACCACCTTCGAGAACGGGGTGAAGTACACCTCCCGGCCCGCTTCGCGTACCCGGAACGCGAGGTCCGAATCCTCGCAGTAGGCGGGGACGTAGCGCTCGTCGAAACCGCCGAGTTCGCGGAACAGTGCAGACGGCAGCAACAGCGCCGCGCCCGAGCAGTAATCCGCGCGGCGCACGTAGTTGAATTCGGTCGCGGTGGGGTCGCCCAGCCGGCCATAGTTCCACGCCGAGGCATCGCGCCAGAGGATGCCGCCGGCTTCCTGCAGGCGCCCGTCCGGATACAGCAGCATCGAGCCGGCCATGCCGGCGTCGGCGTGCTGCGCGAACACGTCGAGCAACGCGTCCAGCCAGCCCGGCATCGGCTCGGTGTCGTTGTTGAGGAAGCAGACGTACTCGCCACGCGCGAGCTGCAGGGCCTGGTTGCAGGAACGCAGGAAGCCGAGGTTCTGCGGATTCTCGTGGTAGCGCAGCCCGGGGACGTCGCGCAGCGCGGTCATCCCGGCATCGCCGGAGGCGTCCTCCAGCACCAGTACTTCGAACATCGCGGCATCGCCACTGGCCTGCAGCGCGCGCAGGCAACGCGCGGTGTAATCGAGCTTGCCGTAGGTCGGCACCACGATGGTCACGCGCGGCGCGGGCACGTCCGGGAAATGCACGCCTTCCAGCAGGGCCGGCATGTCCACCTGCGGCGAAACGGACGCTGTGGGTACCGGCGTGTACGCCGGCAGCGCGGGACGCTGCGGCAGTTGCAGGGTTTCGCCGGTGCCGCGCAGGCGCGCGCGCAACGCGCGCAGCGGACGCGTGAGTTTCCAACTGGTGGATGCCAGCAATGCGCGCGCTGCGTTCTCTAGCGCGGTGGCGTACGTGTCCAGTGCAGTGGCGCGCGCGCGGCTATCGGCCAACGCGTCCTGCGTCTTGCGCAGGTCCAGCACCAAGTCCGCGGCCTGCTCGCGTAGCTGCATCGCCTCGGCCTCGCTCACACCTAGCCGCTCATTGAGCTGGCGCGTCGCTTCACGGGATGTCACAAGCTCCGCATCCAGCGAACGCGCCCATGCCAGTTTCTCCAGCCGGTCCGAATCCACCCGCTGGTACGCCTGGCGCAGCTGCTCCAGCTCGTCGCGCGTGGCCTGTGCCCACTCGAGCTTCTCATCACGATCCGCTTGCAGTGCGCGGTGGGTTCGCCCCAGTTCGTCCAGCTGCACTTGGAGGGCGTTCGCCCAACTGATCTTCTCGTCGAGATCCGCCTGCAGGACCTGGCAGTTGTCGCCCAACGCCTCTAGCTGGTGCCGCAGCGATATCGCCCAAGCGAGTTTCTCGACGCGATCCGCATCCACCTTGCGATGGATCTCGCCCAGCGCGGCCAGTTCGCCCTGCAGCGACTGCGCCCAGGCCACCGCACCCGCGTGTTCGGCGACCAGCGCCCCATGGGTGGCGCGCAACCCATTGAGTTCCGCATCCAGCGACGCGGCCCAGCTGCCGCGTGCGTCCAGTTCGCCGTGCAGGCCGGCGGTCTCGTCGCGTGCCGCTGCAAGTTGGGCGCGGCTCGTGGACAGCATGCCGGCAAGGCCGTCCACCACGCCTTCGACCGGCGCCAGGACCTGCGAGAAACGATCGACGGCCGTCGGCCAGGCCGATGGCAGCGTGTTGTCGCTGGCCTGGTCGAGCGCCGCCTGCAGGGGCGCGACCAGCCCATCCGCGGATTGCCCGGCATCGACCACGTGGTGGCGCATCTGCGGCACCAGGAAGGCATCGGCGGCGGCTTCGATCGCCGGGTCGTGGCGGAGCTCGACGGCAAGCGCGTGTTCGATGCCGGCGACCGCGCCGCGCCAGTCCTGCAGCAGGTCCGGATAACGCAGCAGGGTGCGCGGCATGTCGCCGCTGCCGTTGACCGCATCCACGAAATGGCGCGCCCACAGCAGGTTGCCAAGCGCGGCCGGCAGCGCATCGCGCGTTTGCAGCGAATGCGCCACTTCCGCCGGATGCCGGGCGACCAGGATCGCGTGCGGCTCGATCCCGCGCGCGCGCATCGCCCGCGACCACAGCGGCGCGAAGCGGCACAGGCGTGGGTCCTTGACCGCCCACAGCGCCTCGCCGGCGAAGGTGCGGTCGATCAGCGCGCCGATCGCGTCGCCCGCGCGCCTGGCCGCGTCGCCGTCCTGCCAGTCCGGCGGCAGCGCCCGCGGGTCGTCCCAGGCCATGCCAAGGCCGGCCAGCAGCCGTTCGTGGATCGCGACCGCTTCGCGCAGTTCCCAGAAGCCACTGGGGTTGTCGTGCCCCGCCGGCAGCAGGTCATCGCCCAGCACCGCGCCGTGCAGGTTGAGCAGCCGGGTCAGCGCCGAGGTACCGCTGCGGTGCATCCCCAGCACCAGCAGGCCCTTCGCGCCCGGCGCCCGCGCAAGGGACACCCGCGGTTGTCCATGCTGTGCTGGCATGCGGTCCATCCGCTGGTCGGGAAGCTGCCGCCGCGATCAGGGCTGTACCGGGACCGAGGGCGTGACCTGCACCGGCGGTTGCCCGGTCAGCGGCAGTTCCAGCATTTCGAAGCGCTGGCCAAGCGAACGGGTCAATTCCTCGACCTGGTCATCGGTCTCGAGGATGTACGGCACGATCATCATGATGAGTTCGGTCTTGTTGTCGCCGCGCTTCTCGGTCTTGAACAGGTTGCCCAGCAACGGGATGTCCTTGAGGTAGGGCACGCCGCTGTCACCGACGGTCTTGCGCTGCGCCATCAGGCCGGCGATCAGGATCGCGCTGCCGTCCTTCAGGCTGAGGCTGGTGGTATAGGAACGGTTGAAGATCGCCGGCGAGTTGACCGAGGAGTCCGCCCCCACCGGCAGCGCTTCGCTGACCTCCTGGCGCAACTCGATGTCGACCCGGTCGTCGGAGTACACCACTGGCTTGACGTTGAGCAGGATGCCGGTCTTGCGGTACTGCACGGTCTGGATGATGCCGCTGTTGCCATCCGTCGTGATGCCGGAGGTGGCTTGCGATGAAATCGTCGGAACTTCGGTGCCGACGTCGAAACTGGCTTCCTCGCCACTCTTTACCATCAGTCGCGGGGTGGACAGCACGCTGATGCGGTCCTGGCTGGCCAGCGCCCTCAAGGACGCGCGGGTCTGCCCACCGATGTCGAGCAGGTAGGTCAACCCGGCACCGCCGGTACCGGTGACCAGGGTGCCGGAGCTGATGGTGCCATTGTACTTGCCGAGGTCGGCGTTCCTCGCCAGCCACGCGATCCCCAGTTCCTGGTCGTTGGTCAAGGTCACTTCGGCCACGGTGACCTCGATCATCACCTGACGCGGTGCGCGATCCATCTGCTGGATCAACTGCAGCACGCGACCCCAGTCGGTCGCCGAGCCCTGGAAGATGATCGCGTTGCGCGGCTCGTCCAGCGACAGCTTGCCCTTGGCCAGGTCGCCACCGCCGGCCGCAGCGTTGGTTGCGGTTCCGGCCGCAGGCGGCGCCGCGCCGACCTGGCTGCCGTCGATCGCGTTGCGCGCCGGGTCGCGGGTGCCGCCAGTACCCGTGCGCACCCCGGTGATCGTCTTCACGATCTCGGCGGCTTGGGTGTTCTTGACCATGTAATAGAAAAGGCCGTCGCTGCCCGCGGTGGGATTGGGCTTGTCGATGCTGCGCGCCCATTCCACCGCATGCTCCAGCGCGCCGCGGTCGGCGGCGAACACCAGCACCGCATTCGCCGCATCCAGCGGCAGCACCAGGATCGCGGTGCCGCCCGCACCGGCGCTGTAAAGCGCCGCACCGTAGCCTTCCGCGCTCATGACTTCGACCAGCCGCTTGGCAAGGTCGGCGGCAGTGACGAACGCGGGCTCCAGCCTGGCGCTGACGCGGCCGCGCATGTAAGGCCGGTCGAGCACGCGGATCGCTTCACCAGCCTGCCGCACCAGCTCCGGCTTGCCCATCAGGATCACCGCATTGCGGCCGCTGTCCGCCTGGATGGTCAGGCCCTGGTCCTTGAATGCCACGTTCAGCAGGTTCACCACGTCGCTGGCCCGCACCGAGTGCATTTCCATCAACTGGAACACCGGGCGGTGGCTGATGGGCACCTCGGGCAGGGTACGTCCGCTGACGACCAGCGGCGTGGCCCCGGTCGACGAATCGCGCGCGCGGTTGAAGAACACCAGGCCGGAGCTGAACTCTGTGGACACGCCATACGTGCGCAGCACCTGCACCGCGAGCCGGTAGAAATCCTGCGGCGACTGCGGTCCTTGCGTGCGCAGGGTGACCAGGTCCTGCATGCGCGCGACCTGCGGATCCATCTGGAAGCCGACGCCCAGGATCGAACCGAAGAATTCGTTGATGAACGCCGGTACCGGCATGCCCTCGATGTTGACGTTCACCGCACCGCCCTTCAGCGGCGGCATCGCCGCGCCGCTGATGCCTGCGACCAGCGTGTTGTTGCCGCTGCCGGGGATTTCCGGGGTGCCGCTGCGCTGCAGGTCCTGGCGCTGAACGCCTCCCTGCTGCTGGCTGAACGCCTCGGTGCCAGGCGCCTGGTCCGGAAGCGGCAGCGGTGCGGGCAGCACGACCGGCGGCGTGGCGCAGGCGCCGGCCAACAGCGCGGTGGCGGCGGCGATCAACAGGGGACGAAGGTTATTCATTCGGATGGCGTTTCTTCACGGAATTCAGTTGGGGCCGCGCGCCACCGGCGCCGCGGGCGAAGGCTTGGCCGGGACGACAGCGGGCTTGCCCGATGATGGAGTGGCCGCAGGCTTCCCAGGCGCGCCGATACAGGCATCGGATTCGGCGGTTGGCTTCTGGTACAGCTTGCGCAGGCGGCGGCAACCGTCCTTTTCGAACCAGATGCTGTCGCGATTGGCGGCGACCAGGGTCGCACCGTCGGGCATCGTCTCGCCGATGCCGACCCAGACCGACTTCTGTGCCTTGCCCGACTCGTTGACCGCCACCCTGAGCCGCGGCTGGGTGACGATGGCGGCCAGGGTCCATTGCGTCGCAGGCGCGGCGCGGCTCCCAGCCTGCCGCAGGTCACCCCAGTAGCGGGCACTCTGGACGGACTGGAACTGGTCGAAGCGGAAACGCCGGGTTTCCTGCGCGTTGGGCAACGACCACGGCGTATCGTCAGGCTTCGGCGGCGCGGCCGCGCGGATCGGCAGGAACAAGCCGATCACCGCGCCCACCAGCACGCCAGCGAGCGCCGCAGCGGCCAGTCCACGCCGGCGCACGAGCTCAGGCAGCGCCATTGGCCGCCCCCTGCACGCCAAGCTTGCCCACGCGGTAATACGCCACCAGCGTCAGCGAGAAATTCGGCACGCCCTGCGCGAACGTAAACGAGAATTGCTCGATCGTGACCAGGCGGTCGGAGCTTTCCAGCAACCGCAGGATCTCCAGCATCTGCGCCTGGCTGGTCACCCCCCGCATCGTCACCGGGATGCGCCAGAGGCCACGTTGGCCGGCCATCTCCGTCGGCGGACGGGCTTCGGTGGTCAGCTTGCGGCCGTAGGCGTTCATCAGCTTGCGGACCATCGCCTGCACTTCGGCCTGGGCAAGGCCAATCGTCGCGGCTGCGGGAATCTCCGCCTGCAGCGCCTTCTCCACCGCCTGCGCCGATTGCGCGCGCGCCACCCAGTACTCCTGGCCGGCGAGCGCAGTCATCTTGTACAGGTGCAGCGACCGCTCCTGGTAATGCGAATGCAGGTCGCGGCGCCAGTCCACCAGCACCAGGCACAGGTAGATGAAGGCGATGGCAGCAGCGGCAACGGTCCCCCAGCGCAGCCGGGGGTTGCCCTTCCACTCTTCGCGCATCGCCCGCAGCTGCGACGGGATCCGGGCACTCACTTGCCGGTCCCCTTCCGAAGCGGGGCACGCAGGATGCGCGCCTTGACGACCACGCTGTCGGGCTGCCGGCCGATCTCCGCCGTGACTGCCGAGAACCGCCCGGATCCTTCCCACGCGGACACGATCGCGCGCGGGTCCGGGTTGGCCATGCGCGCGGTCATTTCCAGCGTCTGCGCATCGGGCACCTTCCACTCCAGCAACTGCCAATTGCCGCTGATCAAGCCGGACACCAGCGCCAGCAGCTCGACCTGGCCCGCCGGCGGCCGCATCGCGATGCGGGCATCGATCGCCGCGCGTGCCTTCATCGCACCGTCGCGCGCGTCGATGATCCGCTCCAGCGACTGCTCGCGCTCCGCGATGTCCCGGTCCAGCTGCCAGATCGACACCTTGAGCGCCAGGACCCCGACCAGCAGCGCGCACACCACCGCGGTCCCGATCCCCACCGCCGCCAGCGCCAGCATCCCGCCGTAACGACCGAACGCCTCGCCGACGCCGATCGCCTTCGGCGTTGTCCATGCGCGGTCGGCCAACGGGCTTGCTACCGCCACCGGTGCCGCCGCCTCCGGTGGCAACCCGGCGCCACGGCGGAACTCGTTCCATTCCCCGAGCGAAGGCACCTGCGGCCACCAGCACGATGCGGTCATCACCCCATCGCGCCAGACCCGGCCCTCGAAGCCCTCCTCCAGGGTGACCAGCTCGTCACCGCTCGCCCGCGGTTCGCCGCGGAACAGCGACTCCGGCCGCGCCCGTCGCGGCGAGGGCCGAGATTCGACGCCATCGACCGCCTCCACCTGCGACTTCGACCACGCCCACACCATGGCGCGATCGCCCACCCATTCCACGTGCGACTGCACGTCCGCGAACGGCGACCACCGCGCGACCGCCATCTCCACGAATCCGCGCCGCTTGCGCACCGGCACCGCCGCGCCGTCCAGCACCGTGTAGGTGCAGAAGCCGCGCGCGAGCACCCACTCCTGGCCGTTTCCACCCTCGGCCAGCTGGCGCAGGCCGCTACTTCCGCGCAGCCACCGGCTCGCGGAAAAGCCGCGAGCGAACCGGGTACGCAGCGTCGTTTCGCGACGAGGCTCGGGATTGGATGAGCTCATAGTCCTCACGCCAGGGGCGACCCCGGTCTTCACTGGGGGTCGATCGCCAATGCAACAGTCTCACCTGCCCCCCCTGGGAAGGCCACAGCTTCAACGTGCCTGACCTCGCAGGATACACGGCGACCGGCGCATCCAGCGTGGGCTGCAGGCCCAGGAACCGGAAAAACGCCGTGTCAGTCATGAACGGTTGCAACTTGCGGTAGGCGATCGCGCGCTCGGCCATTTCCTGGTCGACGCCGGGCAGCGTCCCCAGGACGCGGGCCGGTGCGGTGTTGACGTTCAGTACCGACACCGACTCGACGGTCAGGGTATCGCTCACATCGACCGGGGTCAGGAACGACAGCGCCTGCTCCCAGCCCGCCACCCGGAACAGCTCCATCGGCGTGGCCAGCGGCAGGTTGGTCGGCGGCAGCATCCCGGCGCTGCGGTAGCCGTCCGCCTCCAGGCTGTCCAGGCGATAGAGGTTGTCGCGATCCTGGTAATCCATGATCCGGTTGAACAGCGCCGGCGCCGCCACCGGGCGCTGCTGGCCGCCCTGCGCCAGCAGCCGCTCCAGCCGCGCCGGCGAATTCCAGTTCACCGCGAACAGGCCGTTCTCGTCCTGGATGGCGAAGCGGGCATTGCCGATCCCGCGGTAGGCGCGGCCATCCATCGCGATCTCGGTGCCCACCGGCAACAGCAGGCCGTTGCCCTCGATATCCGCGGGCGACTGCGACGGGCGCACGCCGTCCTCGCCGAACGACACCAGGTTGTCCACGGTCAGGCCGCCAACGGTCAGCCGCTGGGTGCCGATCAGGTACAGCACGGTGGCGCGCGTGCTGGCCATGTCCAACTGGTCCTGCATCCCGCGTTCGCGCTGGGTGGCCTGCTCCAGCAGGCGCGACGTCGTCGCGGCGATCGACCCCGCCAGCAGCGACAGCACCACCAGCATGGCCAGCACCAGCACCAGCACGAAACCGCCCTCGCGCCGCACCGGCCTCATTCGTATTCCTCCTCGCCATACAGGCGGCGCGGCGGCTCCAGCGGACCCAGCACCGCCGCCAGCACCGGGCGCTCGCCGTCGGCGGCCTCGCGCACCAGCGCCACCAGCGCCGGCAACGCCCCGGGTTGCACCTTGCCGCGATTCGGCGGCCAGGTATCGAGTTGCCGCCAGTCCTCGGCGTAATAGGCGAACGTCGCCGCGCGTGCGCCCTTCAGCGGCAGGCTCCAGCGCTCGAGCCCGGCTTCCACGTACACCACCTCCGGCAAGCCGTCGGTGCTGGTGCGCAGCCGCCATTCGATCGGGGTCGGGCGCCCCGCCGGCGCATACAGCGGATTGAGGGTGGTTGCGGCGAAGCGGTCCGGCGCTCCGACGAAGGTCAGGTTCGGGGCCGCATACAGTCCCTGCACGCTGTCGCGGAACCAGGCCTGGAACAGCGCCCGGCGGTCGATCGAACCTGCCTGCTCGCGCACGCGATCGTTCGCGATGCGGTAGCTGCCCAGCATCTGGAACATCAGCATGGTCGCGAACGAGACCAGCATCAGCGTGACCAGCATTTCCATCAGGGTGAAGCCGGCGGCGGTGCGGCCGGGCCGGCTGGGCACCCACGATCCGGGGCCGCTCACTGGTCGTCGCCCAGTGTCTGCACCTGCTTCCATCCGACCTGGCGCACCCGGAACGCCTGCAGCTGCCTGCCATCGCGCAGTACCCGCACGTGGGCGTCATACAGCCCGACCAGGAAGATGCCGGGGGACCCGTCGCGGTGCGCGTTCGGCCGCGGCGGCTCCACCGGGACGCTGGTCCACGCCACCTGCAGGCTGCCCGCCTGGCGCTGGGCGCTGGGGATTTCCATCGGGTTGGTGCGCCGGATCATGTCGAGCGCCGACAACTGCGCGACTTCCACCTGCTGGCGTTCCTGGATCCGGTTGAGGGTGATGATGTTGGTCGACAGCCACCCGTACAGCGCCATCGCGCCCATGCTGAACACGACCAGCGCAACGATCGCTTCCAGCAGGGTGAAGCCGGCCGCGTTGGCGGCACTGCCGCCTGGCCGGCTGAACGCCCGAGGGCTATGCCCGAGGGCCGGATTGAAGCCGCTTTCGCGATTCCTCGTAACCTGGCCGCGCATCACGGCTTCACCCGCGGGTCGCAGAACGGCGACGCCACTGCGATCACGCGCTTGCCGTGCTGGTTGCCGATTTCCACGCTGCCGCCTTCGCAGACGCCGTTGGCGTTGACCTTCCACGGCTCCGGCACCCGCAGCGTCCAGTCGCCGGCGACCCGCAACGGCGCGTCCTTGCCCTTCAGTGCTTCGCCATCGAGGACGATCACCCGGCCGCTGGCGCGCGCGTCGCCGGGCAGCGCGCGGATCTGGTCCAGCAGCGAATCCAGTTCCGCCTGCCGGCGCCAGCTGTCGATGCTGCGGATGGCCGCCGGCGCGACCATCGCGGTGGCCAGGCCAAGGATGGCCAGCACCACGATCATCTCCAGCAAGGTGAAGCCATCCCGGCGCATGCGCGCGGCGTTACGGGGTGCCGGCCTGGTCCGGCAGGTAGCCGAGGTCGGCATCCTGGCCCTCGCCGCCGGCCTTGGCGTCGGCGCCCCAGGAATACAGCACGAACGGGTTGTCGCCGGTGGCCTGCGGGGCGTACTGATAGGGCTGGCCCCACGGATCCTGCGGCACCGCCTCGTCGAGGTAGGGACCGGCCCAGCCGGGCACCGCTTCCGCGCTGGCGGGACGTGTGGTCAACAGCGCCAGGCCTTCCTGCTCGGTCGGCCAGCGGCTGATGTCAAGGCGCATGGTCTGCAGGGCGCCGCGCAGCATCTTGATCTGGGTCTGCGCGGTCTGCACCTTGGCCTTGTCGGCCTGTCCGAACAGGCGCGGACCGACCAGGCCCATGATCAGGCCGATGATCACCAGCACGACGATCATCTCCAGCAGCGTGAAGCCGGCCTGGCGCTGGATGGAAGGAATGCGGCGACGATGCATCGGTAATGCCCCTGAGTGGTTGCGTTGCGGTCAGACCGCGAGGTCGTTGGCGCTGGTGATGGCCAGGATCACGCCGAGGATGATGGTGCCGATCATGCTGCCGATCACCAGGATCGCGATCGGCTCCAGCAGGATCAGCACGCGCTTCATCCGGTTGCGGCCCGCCTCTTCATACAGCCTGGCCAATGAATCGAGCATGGACGCCAGCTTGCCGGAGCGCTCGCCGACCCGGATCAGGTTGTAGCCGGTGGCGGTCAGCGCGTCATGGTCCTCCAGCGCATCGGCCAGCGAGGCGCCGCCGCGCACCGCGCGGGTGACCTCGCCCATCCGCGCGTGCCGCTGCGGCAACTGCAGGCCGGACTGGGCCAGCTCCAGCCCGCGCATCAGCGGCACCTTGTTGCCCAGCAGGGCACCCAGCACCTTCGCCCAGCGCGCGGTGTCGGCCTCGACCAGCCACGGCCCGACCACCGGCCAGCGCGACAGCGCGTCCATCGTCCGCGCACGCAGTTCCGGCTTGCGCAGCGCCCACGCGGCGCCGGCGCCGGCAGCGGCGAGCAGCAGCAGCAACAGCCAGAAGTTCTCGCGGGTCCAGGTGCCGAACGCCAGCACCACCCACGCCAGCAACGGCAGGTCGTTGGCCTGTTCCAGCAGCGAGGCGAACTTCGGCACCACGAAGATGAACATGATCGCGACCGCGGCGATCCCGGCCACCACCAGCACCGCCGGGTAGATCAGCGCATTGCGCATCTCGTTGCGCAGCTGCTGCTCGTATTCCATCTGCGCACCGGCATCGCGCAGCGCCTTGCCGAGCTCGCCGGTCATCTCGCCCGCGCGCGCCAGCTGCACCACGTATTCGGGCAACGGCAGGCCGCACTTGGCCAGGGTCGCCGAGAACGCCTGCCCGCGCTGCAGGTCGCGCGACATCCCGGCGAACGCCGCCACGATCCGCGGGTGGTGCGCACCCAGCGCCTGGCTGCCGACCGCATCGGCGATGCTGACCCCGGAGGTCAGCATGGTCGCCAGTTCCTGCAGGGCCAGGATCACGTCGCCGTGGCGCAGCCGCCCGCGGCGCTCGTTGCCGCCGCCGGCCTCGCCGGAGCGCACCTCGATCACCGACAGCCCGCGCCGCTCCAGCGCGCGCGCGGCCTCGCGCTCGTTGTTGGCGCGCAGCATGCCTTCCAGGCTGATGCCCTCGGCGTTCATCGCCTGGTAGTGGTAGCGCGGCATCGGCTCAGGTCCCCGCCACGCGCAGCACTTCCTCCACCGTGGTCAGGCCCTGCCACGCCTTCAGCAGGCCGTCGTCGCGCAGGAAGCGGTGGCCTTCGTCGCGCGCCAGCTTCTTCATCTCGTTGACGCTGGCGCCGCTGACGATCAGGTGCTGCATCGCCTCCGACACCGGCACCATCTCGTAGATGCCCAGGCGCCCGCGGTAGCCGGTGTTCATGCAATTGGGGCAGCCCACCGCCTCCATCCAGCGCGGCGCCATGCCCGGCAGCACCTTGTGCGCGAACACCGCGGCCTCGGCTTCGATGTTGTGCGGCACCGCATGCGGGCGCGCGCACTGCGTGCACAGGCGCCGCACCAGCCGCTGCGCCTGCACCGCGCGGATCGGGGTGGCGACCAGGAACGGCTCCACGCCCATGTCGATCAGGCGGGTGAACGCGCTGATCGCATCGTTGGTGTGCAGCGTGCTCAATACAAGGTGTCCGGTGAGCGCCGCCTGCACCGCGATCTCGGCGGTCTCGAGGTCGCGGATCTCGCCGATCATGATCACGTCCGGGTCCTGGCGCAGGATCGAACGCAGCGCATTGGCGAAGGTCAGGCCGATGTCCGGGTGCGCCTGGATCTGGGTGATCGCGGGCAGCTGGAATTCGACCGGATCCTCGACCGTGATGATCTTCTTGAGGCCGTCGTTGGCCGCGGCCAGCGCCGCGTACAGCGTGGTCGACTTGCCCGAACCGGTGGGACCGGTGACCAGCACGATGCCGTTCGCCTCCGCGGTCCACGCCTGCATCATCGCCAGGTGGTCGGATTCGAAGCCGAGCCGCTCCAGCCCCAGTTCCTTGCGCTCCTTCGGCAGCAGGCGCATCACGATCGATTCGCCATGCACGCCGGGCAGCGCCGACACGCGGATGTCCATCTCCTGGCCGCCGACGCGGGTGGACAGGCGCCCATCCTGCGGCAGGCGGCGTTCGGCGATGTCCATCCCGGAAATCAGCTTGAGGCGCGAGGCGACCGCGTCGAAGCGGTCGCGCGGCAGCTGCAGGCGGGTATGCAGGACGCCGTCGATGCGGAAGCGCACCGCGAAGATGCGCTCCTCCGGCTCCAGGTGGATGTCCGAGGCGCGCTGCTCGACCGCCTGCGCCATCAGGTTGCTGACCAGCTCGACGACCGGCGCTTCCTCCGCCATCGCGCGCAGCTGCTGTTCGTCGCCGCCGCCCCACTCGTCGGAACGCGCGTGGTGGGCCAGCGCGTCCAGCATCCGCTCCAGGTCTTGCGCGCGGCACAGGCACCAGAGCACCTTGCGCCCCGGGTAGGCGTGGCGCATGGCTTCGCGCAGCGCCGGCAGCAACGGGTCGCGGGCGGCGCAGAACAGGTCGGAGCCCTCGCCCGGCCACACCAGCAGTTGCTGGTCGAGCAGCCAGTCGATCCCCGTTGGCGCCTGCGCCGCGGTGAGGCGGACCATGTCCTCGTCGGGCGCCGGCACGTCGGCCCCCATCACCGGCAGGCCCAGCTGGCGGCTGAGCACCTGCAGCAGGTTGTCCTCGCTGACCGCGCCGATCCGCATCAGCACGCTGCCGATCCGCCCGCCAAGCTTCAGCTGCAGGGCCAGCCCGCGTTCGAGGTCGGCGGGGCCGACCAGCCCGGCATCGAGCAACAGCTCGCCCAGCAGGCGGTCGCGCGGGGCGACCCGCAATGCGGCGTCAGAGGACATCGGCGAATCCCTTCTTGAGCTTGGTGAACGCCCACAGGCCGAACAGGTACACGGCCACGGCGACCAGCGAATACTGCGCCACAACGTCCCATTGCGGCCACTGCGCGGCGAACAGCACCCGCCGCAGCTGCTCCACCGGGATCGTGATCGGGTTGACCGCCAGCCACGGCTGCGCCGCCGCCGGCATCGCCTCGCGCGGGTAGAACACCGGGCCCAGGAACATGGTGACCATCACCAGCGGGCCGATCAGCTGCGCCAGGTCGCGCAGGTACACGCCAAGCGCGGCCACCAGCCAGGCCAGGCCCAGCAGCAGCACCGCAAACGGCAGCAGCACCAGCGGCAACGCCAGCAGCGACCATGACAGCCCGGTGCCCAGCAGGCCATTCAGCGCCACCAGCACCAGCAGCGCCATCGCCGCATGGAACAGCCCGGCCAGCAGGCTGACCCAGCCCAGCGTCTCCAGCGGGAACACCACCTTGGTGACGTAGTTCGGCTGCCCGGTGACCAGGGTCGGCGCGCGCGACAGCACCTCCGCCAGCAGCCCATGCACCACCATCCCGGCCAGCAGGCGCAGCGCGAACATCCCGATCCCCTGCGCTTCCGCGCCCGGCCAGCGGGTCGGCGCGATCACCCCGAACACCAGGGTGAACACCCCCAGCATCAGCAGCGGCGTCAGCAGCGACCACAGCGACCCCAGCAACGAGCCGCGGTAACGCCCGCTGATCTCGCGCCAGGCCAGGATGCGGATCAGCGCCCGATGGCGCCAGGGATGGGACAGGCTGGCTTGCACGCGGAAGGGTCGATTCTCTGGGGCCAACGGCCGGATCGGATGGACAAGCGGTTCCCCGGGTGGCCAGGCGGCACCGAAGCGGGCGGCGCAAGTCTACCTGCGCACCCGCCTGCCCGGCCGATTCACCCTGAACAGCGCCTGACATGCCCCGGACCGTCGGGTTTCGGCCGTAACGTCATGATGTGACGCAACTTCCGCTCAGGACGCCAACCTGTTCAGAATACTGGGGATTGACGATTCCTTAACCCTGCGTTAGCGTCCGCATTGCAACTTGATCGACCAGGGGAGTAGGGGGAGCTGCGTCTGGCCTGTGGCCAGCGCGGAATCCGTATCAGATACGTGAGAATGCAGTACCTGGAAACACCGGTTGCGGGGGGCCCTGCCTCCTGGTACCGGGCTAGGGCCAGCAATCGGAACAAGTTGCGTCATTCCGCTTTACCAACTGACAGGAGTTAGTTAGACATGTCTAGCATGAAGAAGAACGTCCTCGCCGTTGCCCTCGTGGCCGGTCTGGGCCTGGCCGGCGGCGCTGCGGCCTACAACTACGGCACCAGCCTGGCCGATGATTCGGCAGCTGCTGCTTTCTCGGATGCCGCCCTGCAAGATGCTGAAAACGTCTCTTACGAGATGCTCGTGGCCTCCGCCTACAAGTGGACCATGAAGGAAGGCCTGGTTTTCGACATCGAAACCGCCGACAACGGCGCTGCCGTCACCGAAGGTTTCACCGTCCGCGTTGCCCTGAACCAGCGCTGCAGCCCGCACGACACGGCGACCAACCCGGCCAGCCCGCCCACCAACGTCGGCGTTTGCGCTCCGACCGGCGATGGCGCCCAGTTCGACGCCAGCATTCCGATCGTCGCGGGCGACCTGGTGCTCGACCCGACCTTGGCCTTGGAGTGGAAGGTTACGTTCGATGGCTACACCAGCGGTAACACCGTTGCGACGTTCCGCATCGAGCCGCTCGTCACCAACCCGACTGGCCCGGGCACCAACGGCACCACCATCACCTTCACCTGGAACAACGCGCACCTGACCAGCCTGAACGAGTTCGCGGCCACCGCCGCTGCCGGCGGGAATGCCAAGGTCGATGCCGAGTTCTGGATGGTGAACGTCTCGAACGACGCCCGCTTCGTCAACTCGACCCGTTCGCGCACCATCCTCGAAAGCCGCAACGGCGTGGTTGCCTGCGCAACCCCGAATCCGGCGGAAATCGACAAGTACATCGATGTCGCCGACAACTTCAACGAAGACCAGATCCCGAAGACCCGCTTCAGCTGGGACGGCAAGCTGGGTTCGGCCGACGACGCCTCGACCGTTGCAGCCTTCCAGCTGCCGTTGGGTTCCGATTACGACGCGCAGGTCATCGACCTGGGTGACGTGACCCTGAGCACCGGTTCCATCACCGGTACCGGCACCTTCCAGTACTGGGGTTCGGGCAACATCTACAACGGCGTGACCGACGTGTTCCAGACCGTGATCGAGGCTGGCGCTGGCAACGACTGGGCCGCGTTCGACAACAGCTTCACCGACGACGACGACGTCTTCCTGGTCAACGGCACCTGCTCCAGCGGCGTGATCATCGACCGTGGCCGGGTCAGCGGCACCACCGTGACCTTCAACTACAGCTCGCAAGAAATCGAAAATGCGGCTCCGGGCTTCATCAACGTCGGCGGCGCCAGCCGCAACCTGACCGTCTGCGGCTACGTCGATACCGACACCATCATCGACGACCACAACAACCAGGTCACCACCACGTTCTACCGCGTGGGCATGTACCCGGCCAATGGCACTGCCCCGGGCGACGCCAGCACTGGCTACCCGACCTCCGGGTACAGCTCTGGCGTGGGTTCCAAGACCATGGCCGGCGAAACCTGCATCCTGCTGCCGCTGCGCTACAACGGCTCGTCGATGGAGATCTTCACCATCAACCCGGGCAGCAACACCACCCAGCGCAGCTTCGTCCGCCTGACCAACCGCAGCATGACCGACGGTTACGTCTCGCTGGAAGGCATCGACAACAACGGTGATCGTGGTGCCTCGCAGGTGCGCGTGTGGGTGCCGGCCGGCGCCTCCGTGCAGCTGGATTCCAAGGATCTGGAAGACGGCACCAACGGCGCCGTCGGCGCCTGGGGTACCGGCGCCGGCAAGTGGCGCGCAGTCGTGACCGCGGAGTTCCCGGGCCTGGTTGCCACCAGCCTGGTCAACACCTCCGGTGATCGCACCCTGCAGAACATCACCGACAGCGACACCCGCGGTGAGCAGATCGAGCGCGACTGGGCCGAAGGCACCTGGGGCAGCGAGCCGGGCGAGCGCCCGTCGGACTACGTCCAGGAGTTCGAGCCGGACTTCCACGGCAATGGCGACTACACCGGTGAGCCGGGCGGTCCCGATGCCGACGACGGTCCGGCCGGCGGCCAGACCGGTGCCGATGGCAACCCCGGCCTGTAATCTGCCGTAAGCAACACCCGTAGCACCACGGGCGGCCTTCGGGCCGCCCGTTTTTTTTGGGAAGCCGCCGCGGCAGCCACCAACGGCACCGACGTACAATGCATGCCGCGCCCTTGCGACCCATGCCTTGATGCCAGCCGACACCATCGCCGCCGACGACTTGCCCGCGATCCGGGTGGACGCCGTCGGCAAGGTCTTCCGGACCTGGGCCAGTCCCGCGCAACGGCTGATCGTCCCCGCCCTGCATCGCAGCGGATCGCTGCTGGCGGCCGCGCTGCCGCGCGTCGCCGCGCGCCTGCATGCGTCCGCGCACCGGCGCATCCACGTCCACCAGGCGCTGCACGACATCAGCTTCGACCTGCGCCGCGGCGAGGCGCTGGGCATCATCGGCCTCAACGGCAGCGGCAAGAGCACCCTGCTGCAGATCATCGCCGGCGTGCTGCCGCCGACCTGCGGCCGCGTGCACACCCATGGCCGCATCGCCGCCCTGCTGGAGCTGGGTTCCGGCTTCAACCCGGAGCTGACCGGGCGCGAGAACATCCACATCAACGGCGCGATCCTGGGCCTCACCCGCGCCCGCATCGATGCGGTCATCGACGACATCATCGACTTCGCCGACATCGGCGACTACATCGAGCAACCGGTCAAGACCTACAGCTCCGGCATGGCCCTGCGCCTGGCCTTTTCGGTGCAGGTGCACGTGGAGCCGGACATCCTGATCGTGGACGAAGCACTCGCGGTCGGCGATGCGGCGTTCCAGGCCAAGGCGATGACCCGGATCCAGCAGATCCTGGCGCGCGGCACCACCCTGTTGTTCGTCGGCCACGACCTCAACGCCCTGCGCGCGTTCTGCCAGCGCGCGATCCTGCTCGAGGACGGGCGCATGGCGATGCTGGGCGCACCCGAGGAAGTGATCGAGGAATACCTGTTCCGGGTGCACGCCAAGGCGGCGCGCGACGGCCAGGCCAAGCCGATCCGGATCGCCGAGGGCTTCCGCAGCGAGGACGGCGGCGTGCTCGGCCTGTCGCTGCAGGGCGGCGCGCGCCACCTGGCGCTCAACTGCGGCGATCCGCTGGAGGTCGACATCGACCTCGAGTTGCAGGCCGCGCTGGCGGATGCCGCCTGCATCATCGACATCCTCGACGAGCGCGGGGTCCCGCTCAGCGGCCGCCGGATCCGCCTGCCGGAGTCCGCCGACGGCCCGCAGCGGCTGCGCCTGCGGGTCGCCTTCCGCGCCGAACTGGCGCGTGGCATCTATCGCGTGCGCGCGCGCCTGGTGCAGGCGCCGGACCGCCACCAGCACCATCGCCGGGTGCTGTGCCGCTACGAATCGGACCTGTCGTTCGAGGTCATCGACAATTCCATCGAGCGCTTCAGCGGGCTGTTCCCGCTGCCGGCGGAGGTGGTGGTGCAGCGGCTGGGCACGGATGACCACGGCGCCTGAGCCGCGCATCCGCTTCCTGCTTGGCGGTGTGCAGAAGGCCGGCACCAGCGCACTGGCGCGCTACCTGTCCACCCACCCACGCCTGCGGCTGCCGATCGACAAGGAAGCGCATGTGTTCGATGCACCGGACTTCGACGAAGGCTGGACGCCGGAACAGGTCGACCGGCGCTACGCGGACCGGTTCGACGACGCCGGTGCAGGCGCCATCCACGGCGATGCCACCCCGTTCTACGTGATGCACCCGCGGGTGGTCGCGCGGATTGCCCGCTACAACCCGGGCATGCGCTGGATCGTGTTGCTGCGCGACCCGGGCGAACGTGCGCTCTCGCACTTCCACATGGAACGCCAGCGCGGCCTGGAGGGCTGGCCGCTGTGGCCGGCCCTGTTGCTGGAACGCTGGCGGCTGCGCGGCCACCACGAGGACCTGCAGCGAGGCTCGCCGTTGCGCCGGCACGGCTACCGCCTGCGCGGCGACTACGCGCGCCAGCTGGACGTGCTGTATTCGCATTTCCCGCGCGAACAGGTGCTGCTGCTGCGCAGCGATCGCCTGCGCGAACAGCCGGCGGCCTGCGTACGCGAGGCCTGCGCGTTCCTCGGGGTCGAACCACCCGCGGCGGATGCGTCCTACCCGCCGGTGTTCGTCGGCGACTATCCGGCGCCCGGCCACTGGACCCGCGGCCTGTTGCGCTGGCTGCTGCGCCACGAGCGGCGCGCTTTGCGCACCCGCTACGGCATCGCCTTCGACGACTGAGGCACGCTCAGGCCAGCGCCTGCGCCACGTCCGCGCGCAAGTCGTCGAGCGCCTCGATGCCCACGCTCAGGCGCACCAGCTCGTCGCCGATCCCGAGTTCCGCGCGGCGCGCCGGCGGGATCGAGGCGTGGGTCATCACCGCCGGGTGGTTGACCAGCGACTCCACCCCGCCCAGCGACTCGGCCAGGGTGAACAGCTCGAGGCGTTCGCAGAAGGTCTTCGCCGCTTCGAAGCCGCCCTTGAGGCGGATCGACAGCATGCCGCCGAAGCCGTCCATCTGCCGCGCCGCCAGCGCATGGTGGGGGTGCGAAGCCAGCCCCGGGTAGATGACGTCGGAGACCGCATCGTGGGTCTGCAACCATTCGGCCAGCGCCTGCGCATTCGCGCAATGCGCTTGCATGCGCAGGTGCAACGTCTTCAGGCCGCGCAGCGCGAGGAAGCTGTCGAACGGACCCTGCACCGCACCGACGGAATTCTGCAGGAACGCCAGTTGCTCGCCGAGTTCGTCGTTGTCGCCGACCACCAGCATGCCGCCGACCATGTCCGAATGGCCGTTGAGGTACTTGGTCGCCGAATGCATGACGATGTCGGCGCCATGTTCCAGCGGCCGCTGCAGGATCGGCGAGGCGAAGGTGTTGTCGACCGCCACCAGCAGCCCGCGCGCTTTCGCGATGGCGGCGATCGCGGCGATGTCGACGATCTTCAGCAGCGGGTTGGTCGGGGTCTCGATCCACACCAGCTTC
>Ga0209477_1000412_pt1 | contig 26559 bp, 21 predicted proteins | sample KloWWTupernatant_FD_187180 | JGI IMG/M metagenome (GOLD analysis project Ga0209477, IMG submission 187180) | Active sludge microbial communities from Klosterneuburg, Austria, studying microevolution and ecology of nitrifiers - Klosterneuburg... | ecosystem: Engineered > WWTP > Aerobic digester >... | reverse complement strand
ATCCGAGGCCTCGGTCTTGACCCCCTCCGGGATCATCGGCTGGTCGCTCACCAGCAGCAGCGCGCCCGAGGGGATCGAATTGTGGAAGCCGGCGGCGAAGATGGTCGCGGTCTCCATGTCGATGGCCATGCAGCGGGTCTTGCGCAGGTATTCCTTGAAGGCCTCGTCGTGTTCCCACACCCGGCGGTTGGTGGTGTAGACCGTGCCGGTCCAGTAGTCGTGGCCGAGGTCGCGGGTCATGGTCGAGACCGCGCGCTGCAGCGCGAAGGCCGGCAGTGCGGGTACTTCCGGAAGGAGGTAGTCGTTGGAGGTGCCCTCGCCGCGGATCGCGGCGATCGGCAGGACCAGGTCACCGATCTGGTTCTTCTTCTTCAGCCCGCCGCACTTGCCGAGGAACAGCGCGGCCTTGGGCGAGATCGCGCCCAGCAGGTCCATCACCGTGGCCGCGTTGGCGCTGCCCATGCCGAAGTTGATCAGCGTGATGCCGTCGGCGGTGGCGTTGGGCATCGGCCGGTCGGTGCCGCGCGGCTCGGCCCCGGTCAGGCGGCAGAACACCTCGAGGTAGTGGCCGAAATTGGTCAGCAGGATGTGCTCGCCAAAGCCATCGAGTGGCGTGCCGGTGTAGCGCGGCAGCCAGTTGCTGACGATCTCGTGCTTTTCTTTCATCGTGCCCTTCCTTGCCGACCGGAGTATAGGCGCAAGCGCTGTGGTGTAATCGCCGCGACGCCGCAAGCCGCTGCCGCAGGGGCCGCATGATGGACGGCGATGCGCAGGGTCGGATCACCCGCCACCGCCACGAGACCGCCCTGGGTTCGTGGACCGTCGCCACGTGCCGGCCGCATCCGCGCCTGGCCGGACTCGTGGCCGCCATCTGGTACGGCGAAGGTCGCGTGCACTACCAGCGCGACCGCATCCTGCCGGGCGGCCAGACCTACCTGCTGATCAACCTCGGCCCGCTGCAGTACCTGGTCGAACCGGGACCGCCGGAAACGCGCGTGCCGTTCCGCGACCTGTGGTACTCGGGCGCGCAGCAGCGGCCGCTGGACACCGAGGCGCCGCACGGCAATGCACTGATCGGCGTCGCATTCCACGCGGCCGGGGCGTGGGGCGTGCTCGGCGTCGAACAGCAAGCGCTCGCCGATCGCGTGCTGCCGCTGGCCGACGTGCTCGGCGACGGCGTGCTCGCTTTGCGCCAGCGCCTGCTCGAGACCCCCGGCATCGAGGCGCGCTTGCAACAGGTCGAGGATTGGCTGCTGGCGCGCATGGCGCCACGGCGGGGCGTGCATCCCGCGGTGCAGTGGGCGCTGCAGCGCATCGGCGCCTCCCGCGGCCAGGTGTCGGTGGCGATGCTGGCCCGCGACAGCGGCTACACCCGCAAGCACCTCACCGGGCTGTTCACCCGCCAGACCGGGCAATCGCCCAAGGTGCTGGCGCGGGTGCACCGGTTCCGCGCGGCGCTGGCCTTGCTCGGCGGCCCGCGGCCGGTGCCGTGGGCGGAACTGGCGGCCTGTTGCGGCTACTACGACCAGTCGCACCTGGTGCGCGACTTCCGCGCCTTCAGTGGTTGCAGTCCCGCGGATTTCGCCCGCCATGCGCGACCGGACCCCGACAGCATCGTGGTGAGGTGACATTCTTCCAAGACCGCGGCGCGCCGGCGCGCCACGCTCGCTTCCATTGCAGCGACCACGACCAGGAGAACGCAGATGCCCGAGTTCAACATCTGGGCCGTACTGACGGCGGCGGCCACGAGTTTCGTGCTCGGCGGCCTGTGGTATTCACCGGCGCTGTTCGGCAAGGCCTGGCAGCGCGAGGTGGGCCTGAGCGACGAGCAACTCGCCGCGGGCAACATGGCGCTGATCTTCGGCGTGTCCTTCGTGCTGTGCCTGGTCGCGGCCTTCGTGTTCGCGATGTTCCTGGGCCCGCGGCCGCCGCTGGCGCTGGGACTGGGCGCCGGCTTCTCGGCCGGCCTGTGCTGGGTCGGCGCCAGCTTCGGGATCAACTACCTGTTCGAGCGCAAGAGCCTCAAGCTGTTCCTGATCAACGCCGGCTACCACACCCTGCAGTTCACCTTGATCGGGCTGATCCTCGCGCTGTGGCCGCTGCCGGCGGCGGTGCCGGCATGAAGGTCGAACGCAAGGCCGACCACGCCGTGGGCGACGACAGCGCGCGCGCCGCCACCGGCAAGTCGCTCAACGAGTGGTTCAAGGCCATCGATGCCAAAGGCGGCGCCAAGCTCGGCCGCCGCGAGACCGGCAAGTGGATGGTCGTGGACCTCAAGATCGATCCGTGGTGGGCCACGACCATCAACCACGAATACGAGATCGCGCGCGGCGTGCTGGAGAAGGACGGCAAGCCCAAGGGCTACACCGTGTGCGCGACCAAGAGCCTCAAGGTCGATCCGAAGACCGCATATGCGGCCTTCGCCAGCGCCAAGGCGCTCGATGCGTGGTTCGGCGCCAAGCACGTGCTGGAGCTCAAGGAAGGCGGGCGGCTCGCCAACGCGGATGGCAATCGCGCGACCGTGAAGAAGTTCACGCCCGACAAGGTGATCCGGCTGGTGTGGGAGGACGAGGGCCTGACCATGCCGACGCCGGTCGAGATCAAGTTCGCGCCCGCTGGCGCCAAGACCACCGTGATGGTCACGATCGACCGGTTGCAGAACCGGGCCGAAGCCGATGGCTATCGCAAGGCCTGGGGCGAGGCGCTGGAACGCCTCAAGGCGACGCTCGAGTAGGCGGACTCGCAGCGATCGCGGCCGGCCCTGCAGGAACGGCCTCCGCCCGCGGTGCATGACGCGCTTGCGCTGTGCGAGCAGCCGTCGCAGCGGGAGTGGCAGGGGACACCCATGCCGCGCCGGCTCCCGGAGCCGACCGTTCCGTGCTGGCGGGTACCCCCCGTGCCCGGGAATCGACCTGGCACCAACCACCGATCGGAGCCGCCCGAGGGGCGTCATCCCGGCGTGCGGCGCGCCAGCCAGGGCACGGCCATCGTTTGACCATGCAACCCGCCGGGATCAGAATATTACTGTTCGATCGGGTCCTGATCGACGCTGCAGCAAAGGGGATCCACCATGAATTGCATCCGGCTTTCCACCCTCGTCGCGGGTCTGGCCGTCGCCGTGTCGTGCACGTCCACCGCGTGGGCCGCCGCCGCTGGCGGCGGCAGTTGCCTCACCATCCCGGGAGGCGGCTCATCGAGCTGGTCCATCTGCGACAACATCACGACCTCGAATGCGCTGCCTGTCGGCGGCACCTGTGGCGGCGGTGCGGTCGGCGCCGGCGCCTCGGCCCAGGACGCCCAGCTGGGCATGCGCGGCGATGCCTTCGATGACGTGCTGGTCTTCATCAACAACACCCAGGTCGGCGGCGTAGCCACGCAGGTCGGCAACGGCGCGGTATTTGCCGCGCAAACGATCGCCGGCCTCACCACCCAGCTGCGCTGGGACGTGCTCGCGACCGAAGCCACCGCGCGCGCGTACTTGTCGCTGGGCAATGCAACCGGCGCTCCGATCACGGTGACGGTCGACTACCTGACCAACTTCGGTTCGGATGCCGGCACCGTCATCCGCGGCAGTTCGAGCGGCGACGCAGTACTTGCGCTTGGCGACCGCTGGGTGGTCAGCAGCGACGCCAGCCCGACCACCGGCGATCCGGTCAACACCACCGTGCTGTGGGGCGGCACGCCGCCGGTGCAGCCCAATGCGATCAGCAACACGGTGTTCAATTGCGCCGACGTCAACGGCGCGCGCGCGACCTACGCCGTGACGGTTCCGGCCGGCGCGACCCAGGCCCTGCTGTTCTTCCAGCGCCTGTCGGACTCCGACGTGACGGCCCTCGCGACCGCGACCAACTTCGACAACGTGGCCGCCGGTTCGCCGCTGCTCGCGGGCCTGAGCGGCGCGCAAACCGCCGCGGTGCAGAACTTCGCCCTGGGGGGCGGCGGCGGGCCCGTCGCGCAGGTCGCGGTGCCGGTCGGCGGGAAGGCCAGCGTGTTGTTGGCGGTGCTCCTGGCGTTGCTGGGCGGCGCAATGGTCTGGCGCCAGCGTCACCCGGCACGCTGAGCGGCGCCAATCGCGCGCTCGCCGCGATGCCGGCGAGCGCGCCAGTCCCAAGGGCCGCGCCCGATGCGGGCGCGGCCTTTTTCATTTGGTCCTGCGTGGGTAGAGCCCTCCGGCCTCTTCCCCTTTGGCCCGCGACGCGGTAAGCATGTCGGGTCGCCGCGGGAGGGGCCCGTGGCTCCCGCCAAGGATCCTCCGCGTGAAAACCCGCGCCCTCGCGTTGTGCGCCGCGCTCGCTGCCGTTTGGGGCAGCGCCAGCGCTGCCGATGCCGCCACCGCCTTCGCCTCGACCTACCAGGCGCCGCCCTCGCGGCCGACCCTGATCCGCAACGCCACCGTGCTGACCGGCACCGGGACCCGCCTCGACGGCGCCGACGTGCTGCTGCGCGACGGCAAGGTCGAGGCCGTGGGTGTCGGCATCGCGGCGGGCGATGCCGAGGTCGTCGATGCCAGCGGCCGTTGGGTCACGCCCGGCCTGATCGACGTGCATTCGCACCTGGGCGTCTACGCCAGTCCTGGCATGGCCGCGCACGCGGACGGCAACGAGATGGTCGACCCGGTCACCGCGCAGGTCTGGGCGGAGCATGCAGTGTGGCCGCAGGATCCCGGCTTCCAGACCGCGCTCGAGGGCGGCGTGACCACGATGCAGGTGCTGCCGGGCTCGGGCAACCTGGTCGGCGGGCGTGGTGTCACCCTCCGCAACGTGCAGGCCACGACCTACCAGGCGATGAAATTCCCGGGCGCGCTGCAGGGGCTCAAGATGGCCTGCGGCGAGAATCCCAAGCGCTACTACGGCGGCATGATGCGCGCGCCGATGACGCGCATGGGCAACGTCGCCGGCTACCGCCAGGCCTTCGCCGATGCGCAGGAGTACCAGCGCGGGCTGGACAAGTACGCGCGCGAGCTGGCGGCCTACGAGAAGAAGCAGGGCAAGGCGAAGGGCAAGGACGACGAGGCCGCGCCGCCGAGCGCGCCCAAGCGCGACTTGCGCCTCGAGACCCTGGCGGCGGCGATGCGCGGGGAGGTGCTGCTGCAGATCCACTGCTACCGCGCCGACGAGATGGCGGTCATGCTCGATATCGCGACCGAATTCGGCTTCAGGATCTCCGCCTTCCACCACGGCGTGGAGGCCTACAAGCTGGCCGACACGCTGGCCGCGCGCGGCGTGTGCGGCGCCCTGTGGGCCGACTGGTGGGGCTTCAAGATGGAAGCCTACGACGGCATCCAGGAAAACATCGCCCTGGTCGACCGGCCGGCCAACGGCTGCGCGATCGTGCATTCCGATTCCGACGAAGGCATCCAGCGCCTCAACCAGGAAGCGGGCAAGGCGATGGCGCGCGGCGTGCGCGCCGGGCTCGCGATCGGGCCCGAGCGCGCGATCCGCTGGATCACCGCGAATCCGGCCCGCGCACTCGGCATCGACGACCGCACCGGCACCCTCGAGCCCGGCAAGCTGGGCGACGTGGTGGTGTGGAACCGCGATCCGTTCAGCGTTTACGCGCTCGCGGAGCGGGTCTACCTCGAGGGCGCATTGGTCTACGACCGCGCCCGGCCTGCGGCGAAACCGCGATCCGATTTCCTGCTCGGCCAGCCGGGCCAGGCGGTGCAGCCATGAGCCTCCGGCATTCGAACCCGATCCCGCAGGGCCTGCTGCTGCTGGCGGCATCGTTGCTGGCGTTCGCGGCTTCGGCACAGGACGTGCTGATCCGCGGCGCCACCGTGCACACGGTGTCGGCGCAGGGCACGCTCAAGGACGCCGACGTGCTGCTGCGCAACGGCAATATTGCCGCGATCGGCCGCGACATCGCGGCGCCCGCCGGCGCGACCGTGGTCGAGGCCGCGGGTCGTCCGCTCACCCCGGGCCTGTTCGCCGGCCTGACGGCGATGGGCATCGAAGAGGTCTCGCTCGAACCGTCCACGGTCGACAGCACGCTGGCATTCGGCGCGCAGCAGCCGCCAGCGCCAGCGCAGTGGCGCCCGGAGTTCGACGTCACCCTGGCCTACAGCCCGCGCAGCAACGTCATCGGGGTCAACGTGGTCGAAGGCCTGACCTGGACCGTGCTCAGCCCGGCCAGCGTGCCCGGCGGCAGCTTCGTCGCCGGCCAGGGAGCCGCGGTGACGCTCGACGGCCGCTACGACGCGGTGCTCGAGGGCAGCCGCAGCCTGTTCGTGAACCTGGGCAGTGCCCAGGTTGCGCTATCGGGCGGCAGCCGCGCGGCGCAGTACATGCTGCTGGAGCAGGCGATCCGCGAAACGCGTCCAGGCGGCGCGGGCGATCCCGCGCTGCTGCAACCCGCCGGTCGCGAAGCGCTGGCGCGCTATCTCGGGGGTGGTCGCATGGTGTTCGGCGTCAATCGCGCCGCCGACATACTCCAGGTGCTGGCACTGGCCCGACGCCACGGCATGCGGCCGGTCATCGCCGGCGGCGCCGAAGCCTGGTTGGTGGCGACCGAACTGGCGGCGGCGAAGGCAGCGGTCGTGCTCGACCCGCTCGTCAACCTGCCCGCCAGCTTCGACGCCCTGGGCGCACGCCTCGACAATGCCGCGCGCCTGCAGCGTGCCGGCGTGGTGGTGGTCTTCAGCATGACCGGGCTCGCTCCGCACTTCGCGCACAAGGTGCGTCAGTCGGCCGGGAATGCCGTGGCCCACGGCATGCCCTGGGACGCGGCCCTGGCCGGGTTGACCGCCAACCCGGCTGCGGTGTTCGGTCTGGGCGCCAGTCGTGGCCGCATCGAAACGGGAATGGTCGCTGACCTGGTGCTCTGGAATGGCGATCCGCTCGAAGTCACCAGCGCAGCGGACCAGGTCTGGGTCGGCGGCAAGCCCATGTCGATGCGCTCGCGGCAGACCGAATTGCTCGATCGCTACCTGCCCCAAGCCGCCCGGCAGCCTTGAGCGGGGTCCGGTGCCGCGCCAACGCGCACCGGACTATTCTTCGATATTTCAATACCTTAGCGTCTGAACTCGGGAGGGTGGCGGCCGCGCGGCTCGCACCATGACTTGCGGGCTATTGCGGCCCCGTATTATCGGCGTAATATTACGTCCGTAATCCGGAGCCGCCCATGATCGCCCGCACCGACCAGAAGCAGGAAACCCGCCGCCGCATCGTCGAGTCGGCCACGCGCGCGATCGTCGAACGCGGCCTGGAGACGCCCTCGGTGGGCGAAGTGATGTCCGGCGCCGGTCTTACGGTCGGCGGCTTCTACGCCCACTTCGAGAACAAGGACGCGCTGATGATCGAGGCGTTGCGCGCCATGATCACGCAGCGGCTCGAGGAAACCCGCCAGCAGATGGCGGCGATGCCGGCGCCGGAGCGGCGCACGATGTCGGCGCGCTACTACCTGTCGCGCAAGCATCGCGACGGCGAGATCGTGCATTGCCCGCTGCCCGCGGTGCTGGGCGAACTCGGCCAGCTCGACCCGCGCTATCGCGAACTGATGGCCGAACACATCGACGCGTGGGCCGAGGCCCTGCGCGACGACGCCGAGCCGGAAGGCCGCAACAAGGCCCTGGCCGCGATCTCGACCATGGTCGGCGCGCTGACCATCGCCCGCGCGCTGGGCAATTCCCCCTTCTCCGACGAAGTGCTGGCCGCCGCGAAGTCGGCGATCCGCTAGCACCCGTCACGCCACCACGAGGTATCCCATGAACACGCTCGCTACCCTTCGCACCGCCAATCGCCTCGTCGGCGCGTTCGCGCCGGAGGCCACCGCGCGATTCGCGCGCAAGCTGCTGATGAAGCCGCAGGCGCATCGTCCGCGCGACTGGGAACTGGGCGCGCTGGAACGCGCCGAACGCATCACCTTCCGCTTCGGCCTGTCCGGCCTGCGCTGGGGCAACAGCGGGCCGGTGGTCCTGGCCATGCACGGCTGGTCGGGCCGCGCGACCCAGTTCGCCGCGTTCATCGAGCCGCTGCTGGCCAGCGGCCGCCAGGTGGTAGCGCTCGAAGCGCCGGCGCACGGGCAATCGCCCGGCGACGAGGCGCACGTGTTCGCCTTCACCGAGTCGATCCTCGAGATCGCGGCCGAGCTCAAGGGCCTGGAAGCCGTGATCGGCCACTCGATGGGCGGTGCCGCGGCGCTGCACGCGGTGCAACTGGGCCTGCCGGCCGAGCGCGTGGTCACCATCGGCGCCCCGGCCGCGCTGCCGCGCGTGCTGGCGCGCTTTTCGCGCTGGCTGTCGCTGCCGGAAGCGGCGGAGCGCCGTTTCATCGCGGCGGTGGACCGGCATGTCGGGATCAAGTCCGAGGAACTGGACTTCTCGCGCCACGCGCCCCAGCCCGGTGTGTCCGGCCTGATCGTGCACGATCGCGACGATCGCGAGGTGCCCTACAGCGAAGCCGAGGCCCTGAGCGCCGCGTGGCCGCAGGCACGCCTGCTGGCGACCACCGGGCTGGGCCACGGCCGCGTGCTGGCCGATCCGGACGTGGTGCGCACGGTGACCGCGTTCCTCGCCGCCGCGCCGCAAGCGCGCGCGGCCTGAGCGGGACAGGCGTGGCCTCGCAATGGCTGGTCCTGCTGGGCGCCGCGATCTACGCGGCGCTCGGCACGATCCACCTGCTCTACACGTTCTTCGGCCCGCGGCTGCATCCGCGCGACCCCGCGTTGGCCGAGGCGATGCGGCGCGACACGCCGCGCCTGACCCGCGCCACCACGATGTGGAAGGCGTGGATCGGATTCAACGCCAGCCACAGCCTCGGTGCGATCGGCTTCGGGCTGATGTACCTGCTGCTCGCCGGCCGGCACATGGCGCTGTTGCAGGACTCGCCGTGGTTCCTGTGGTTCGCGCTGGGCACCAGCCTCGCGTGGCTCGCGGTGGCGATCCCGTACTGGTTCCGGATCCCGATCACGGGCCTGGCGATCGCCAGCGCCTGCTTCGCGCTGGCGCTGGTGCTGCTGCCGGCCTGAGCGCCGCCGCTCAGGGCACGCCGGCGTCCGAATCCGGCGGCGGCGCGGTGCCCGCGTTGATTGCGGCCCAGGCGTGGTCGAGCGCGCGGTGGGTCGGCGGCAGCAGCGGCACGTAGCCGGCGAAGGCCGGCATGGCCAGGAAGGCGTCGAAGTGCTGCGACGCGGGCACGACCCACAGCCGCAGGTTGGCGCCGCCCGCACGCACGGCTTGGGCGTACGGACCCGAGGTGAAGTCGAAGGGCACGAGGCCATCGTCGCGGCCGTGCACGATCAGGGTAAGCGGGGCGCGGGGCCGCGCCGTGGCGCGGACCGCAGCCACACCGGACTGCAGCCGTTGCGCGAGCGGATCCTGCCCGGTCCACAGCGCACGCGCGCACAGCAGGCCGGGCAGCGCGGGGTCAGGTGCAGCCGCGAGCGGATCGAGCAGGCCCACGCCGGCGGTAGGCGCCACGCCGGTGGCATCGGAGAACCACAACGCGCGCTCGGCCGGCGTGCTCGCGCGCGGCTTGCCGGCCGCGTCGAGCATCGCGAAACCGTAACCGCAGGCCGGCGCAGCCAGGGTCGCGCGCGCATGCGCCTGCGCATACGTGGCCGAGACCGCGCGCCACAGGTCGAAGCCGCTCATCAGGCCCGAGAGGCGCAGCGCCCCCTCGCTCCAGCCACCGGCGCGCAGCCGCGCCAGCGCGTCGGCTGCCTGCGCCGCGGGCGTGTCGCCGTCGACCAGCCCATGCTCGCGCAGGCTGGCGCAGCGCAGGCCGGCGAGCCCGCGCCAGGCCGCCTCGGGCAGGACCTGCGGCGCGCCCTCGAGCGCGAGTTGCGCGCAGGGCTGCAGCAGCGCCGCTTCGGTGCCGTAGTCGTAGAGCGGCCGCGCGCCGGGCGCGGTGATGTTGGGCGCGGCCGCGACCACGGCATCGAACAGGCCCTCCTCGTCCAGCTCGCCGGCGCGCAGCACCGCGCCGCCGGCGTTGGAGATGCCGGCCGCGATGATGCGGGTGTTCCGGGCGGTGAACGGCGCCTGCGCGGGAAAGGCGAGATCCAGCGCGTGCAGGCCGAAGTGCGCCGCTTGCAGCACGTGCCGACCCCAGTCGGCTTCGGGGTTGTCGCCGGAATGCGCGTGCTTGATCGCGACCGCATGCGCGGGCGCGCCGGTGGTCTCGGGTTCGAACTCCAGTGCGACAGTGCCACGCGCCGCACGCGTGCCGTCGAGCGCGACGCCGGTCTCGCTGTCGACGTCGTAGAAGCCGGTGCCGGTGCCCTTGTCGGTATGGACCACGGCGCAACCGCGCGGCAGGCCCCAGGCGGCGGCGATGGCCATCGCGCCATAGGCGCCGCGCGAGCCGGAGCTGGCGGTCACGACCAGGCAGCGCGCGCCGGCGTCGAAGGCATCCGGCACCTGCGCCAGGACCCGGTGCGGCTGGCGCGCGCCCGGCACGCGCGCGAAGGCCTGGTACTCGCGGCCCGGCACCGCGGGCAGCGTGCCATAGCCGATGCCGTAACCCTGCGCGCCGGTCAGGTCGGCGATGCCGCGCCAGTTGGCGTGGATCGCGCGCCGGCGCAGTTCCTGCGCGGTGGGCGCGGCGGCATCGGCCGGGGCGGGCGCCAGTGGCGTGCGCAGGCCAGCCAGGCCGAGGCCGGCGCTGAGCAGGTCGTCGCCGTCGCGGTGCGTGGTGACGCGCACATCCGTGTTGAGGAATTCGACGCGATTCATGGCCACCGGGGCATGGGCGCAGGCGCCCAGGAGCAGGACGCAGGGAAGGAGGATTCGCATGCCGCGAAGGTAGCACCGGGATCGCGGGCGGACATCGGACTTTAGGGCGGGTCCCGCAGCGTCAATGCTAGGCTCATCGGGGCGCGAAGCCACTACCCTGTGGGAGCGGTTGCAGCCGCGATCCGAAGCACCCCGGATCGCGGCTGCCTGGATTGCGCAGGACGCGCAATCCAACCGCGCAGCGGGCCCGCAGGGTGAGCGCCAGGATGGCGCGAATCAGCCGCTCCTACAGGACCCCTGCTTCGATGACCCGCATCCTGATCGCCGACGACCACCCGCTGTTCCGGCTCGCGCTGGCCCAGACCGCGCGCGACGCGGTGGCGGGCGCGGTGGTCGACGAGGCCGCCACGCTCGATGAGGCCAAGGCGCGGCTGGCCGCGCATCCCGATACCGACCTGGTGCTGCTCGACCTGCACATGCCCGGCAGCCACGGGTTGATGGGCCTGGCCGCGCTGCGCGCCGCGCATCCGGCGGTCGCGGTGGCGATGATCTCCGCGCACGACGATCCGGCCACGGTGCGGCGTGCGCTGGCGCATGGCGCCTGCGCCTACATCCCCAAGCGGCTCGGGCTCGATCCGCTGCGCGCGGCGCTGGGCGCGGTGCTCGCCTGCGAGACCTGGCTGCCGCCCGGGCTGCACGAGGACGATTCCTCGCCCGCCGCCGAGGACCGCGCGCTCGCCGCGCGGCTGGCCTCGTTGACGCCGCAACAGTTCAAGGTGCTCGAGCGCGTGGCGCAGGGCCGGCTCAACAAGCAGATCGCCGACGAGCTCGGCGTGCAGGAACGCACGATCAAGGCCCACCTCTCGGTGATCTTCGAGAAGCTGGGGGTGCGCAACCGCACCCAGGCCGGCGTGCTGCTACGCTCGCTCGAACTCAACGATCCCGCGCGCGTCGCGCCCCCGGACAACGATGCGGGGCGCGCGCCCGCTGGCGGGATCCGGGCCTGAAGCGACGCCGCGCTGCGCATGGTCGACCACTACTCGAACGGCTGGGCCAACTTCACGGTGGTGCTCGCCACGCTGGCGACGGTGAGCGCCGCGGTGCTGCTGCATTACGAGGGCCTGAGCCGGCTTTCACGTGGCCTCGGGCGCTCGGAGGCGCCGCGGCGGCGGCGCGTGCTCTACGCGATCATGGGCGTGCTGAGCCTGCACGTGACCGGGATCTGGCTGTTCGGACTGGTCCTGTGGGGCCTGCTGTCGTGGCCGGCCTGCGGCGCGCTGCATGGCACGCCGCACGCCTCGCTGCTCGACGCGGTGTACCTCTCCGCGATGACCTACACCACGGTGGGCTTCGGCGATCTCGCGCCGGTCGGCGCGGTGCGCTTCCTGTCGGGCACCGAGGCGTTGACCGGATTCGTGCTGATCACCTGGTCCGCGTCGTTCACCTACCTCGAGATGGAGCGCTACTGGCGCCAGCGGTGACTTCGACATGAATCCCCCCCCACGCGCCGTCCTCGCGGCCCTCCTGCTGGTCGCTGCAGCGGCGCCCATGCCCGGCCGCGCCGCGGACGAGGCCGGACTTCCCGCCTGGCTGGCGGGCCACTGGCGCATGCAGTCCGGCGACACCGTGGTCGAGGAAGTATGGATGGCGCCGGCCGGCGAGGTGATGCCGGGCATGGCCCGGACCTTGCGGCCGGGGCGCAAGGCATTCATCGAGTACACCCGCATCGAGTCGCGCGCCGACGGGCTCTATTTCGTGGCGCAGCCCGGCGGCGTGCCGCCGACCGACTTCAAGCGGGTCGAGTCCGACGCGACCTCGATCGTGTTCGAGAACAAGGCACACGACTTCCCGCAGCGGGTGCGCTACGGACTGCGCGACGATGGCGCGCTCGAGGCCTCGATCTCCGGCGTGCAGGGCGGCGAGTTGCGCACCGAAGCGTGGCAGTACCAGCGCGTCGACGGCACGCCGGCGCGCTAGCGACTGGCGCCGCGCAGGCCGTGACTTCCGGCAGGGCGCGGCGGACACGCGGATGTCCGCTCGCGGACACGGCCGCGTGCAGCCGCCGGGCGAAATGGCGTGGTTGTGCGCTTTCCGGCCACGCGCGCCCGTTGGCACCGCGCTTGCAACATGGCAGCAGGACAATAGCCCAGGTCCTCAGGAGTTCGCCATGAACCGCAACGACACCCACCCCGACAACGACGCGATCGCGCTGCTCGCGCGCGCGCTGACCCCGATCTTCGCCGCCGCGCTCGCGCAGGCCGCCAACGAGCCGGCCGTCGCCGGTGGCGACGCCGGCAACGACGACCTGCCGCGCGCGGCCTGAGGCCGGTTCCCGCAGCGCCACCCGCATCCACGGGCGGCGCTGCAATCGATCGACGCCCGCGCGCGATCGCCGCTCAGGCCGCGCGCGGGCGTGCCGCCAGCAGCCGCGCCATCAGCGACTTCAGCGCCAGGGGCTTGAGCGGCTTGTGCAGCAGGTGGCAGCCCGCGGCTGCGACCGCTGCGCGCACCGCCTCGCCGTGGTCCGCGGTGATGATCACGCACGGCAGCTCGCCGAGCACGCGGACCAGCCGCTCGCGCAGGTCGAGCCCGGTCAACGCGCCGTCGAGGTGGTAGTCCAGGAGCAGGATGTCGGGCGCGGCGCCGGCGTGCGCGACCGCCGCCTCGGCCTCGCCCGCGGTGCGCGCGCTCAGGATCTCGCAGCGCCAGCCCGACAGCAGCGCCGCCATGCCCTTCACCGCGCCGGCATCGTTGTCGACCACCAGCACGCGCGAGCGCGGCGCGGCCGGCGCGCGCGCGATAGCCGCGGTGGGCGTGGCCGGGGCCGCCGCCGCGCGCGGGACGCGCAGCGCGAACATCGTGCCGTGGCCCGGGCGCGAGCGCAGCACGATCGGATGGTCGAGCAGGCGCGCGACGCGCTCGGCGATCGCCAGGCCCAGGCCCATGCCCTGCCCGCCGCGATCGAGCCGGTGGAACTCCTCGAAGATCACGCGCTGGTCGGCCGCGGCGATGCCGGGACCGGTGTCCCAGACCTCGATCGAGAGCGCGTCGCCGCGGCGGCGGCAGCCGAGCAGCACGCGGCCGCGCTCGGTGTAGCGGATCGCGTTGGAGAGGAAATTCTGCAGCACCCGGCGCAGCAGCTGCGGATCGCTGCGCACCGCGGCGTGGCAGGGCACGCAGCGCAGTTCCAGCCCGCGTTCGCCCGCCAGCACGCGGAACTCGGTCGCGAGGTGCTGGAGCAGGTCGTCGATGCGGAAGTCCTCGATCCGCGCGCTCATGCCCCCGGCATCCAGGCGCGAGATGTCGAGCAGGCCGGCCAGCAGGCCCTCGGCCGAGCCCAGCGCGCCGTCGATGTGGGTGACCGCGTCGCGGTACTGCGGATGACGCAGCTGCTGGCTCAGCGCATGGGTGAACAGGTGCGCGGCGTTGATCGGCTGCATCAGGTCGTGGCTGACCGCGGCGAGGAAGCGGCTCTTGCCGCGGTTGGCGAGCTCGGCCTCGGCGCGCGCGTGCTCCAGTTCCGCCGTGCGCTCGGCCACGCGCTGCTCGAGCGTGCCCGCCGCGCGCTTGAGCTCGGACTCGGCGCGGCGGAACGCGGTCACGTCGGTGAAGGTGGCGACGAAGCCGCCGCCCGGCATCGGGTTGCCGCGGATTTCGACCACGGTGCCGTCGTCGAAGCGGCGCTCGGTCACGTACGGCGTGCCGGCGCGCATGTGGTCGAGGCGCCGCGCGACCAGGGCCTCCGCTTCGCCCGCGCCCAGGAGTCCGCGCGCGGCATTGTGGCGCACCAGGTCCTGGATTGGCGTGCCCACCCGCAGCAGCGCGGCCGGATAGCCGAACAGCGCGGCGTAGCGCGCGTTCCAGGCCACCAGCCGCAGCTCGGCGTCGACCACGCTGATGCCCTGGCTCATGTTCTCGAGCGCCGCCTCGAGCACGCGCTGGTTGAAGCGCAGCTGCTGCGAAGCCTCGCCGACCAGTTCCGCGACCGTGTCCAGCGGCGCGCCCTCGCCGTGGCGGGCCGCGTCGACCAGCAGGCGCGCGCTGGCGGCGCCGATCACCGAGGCCAGTTCGCGCTCGCTGCGCTCGACCAGGGCGACGCTGGCCGGGGCCTGCACCTGCGCGTCGCCGAACAGCTCGGCCAGTTGCGCCGGGGCGAGGAAGCGCGCCGCCAGCGCGCGCAGCGCGGCGGTCGTGATCGGCGGCGCCGGCAGCAGGGCGCCGGCGGGACGGCGCGCCACCCACAGCATGACCACCACGTTGGCCAGCAGGCTGATGAAGACGCCGCGCGAGAGCCCGTCCCAGGCGCCGAGGCCGAGGAACTCGGTCGGCAGCAGCCAGCGCAGGGGGAAATCCGCCGGCGCCAGCGGCAGCACGCCGGCCTGTTGCGCCGCCGGCACCAGCATCAGCCACACCCATACCAGTGCGCCCACGATCATGCCGCTCGACACCGCGCGCGCGGTCAGCGGCCAGGCGTAGACCGCGGCGATCACGGCCGGCGCGAGCTGCGCCAGCGCCGAGAGCGACAGCACGCCGAGGTCGGCGAGGGTGTCGCTGGAACCCATCGCGCGGCTGTAGATCCAGGCCAGCGCCAGCACCAGCGCGATGCCCAGTCGCCGGTGCGTGAGCACTGCCTGCCGCAGGTCGAGGCCGGATCCGGTGCGCGCGGCGGCGCCACGCACCAGGGTCGGCGCGATCCAGTGCTGCGCGATCATGATCGACAAGGTCAGCGCGGCCAGGATCACCATCCCGGTCGCGGCCGAGAGCCCGCCGAGGAAGGTGAACAGGGCCAGTCCACGCTGCTCGGCCACCAGCGGCAGGCCCAGCACATAGGTGTCCGACGACAGTTGGTCGCCGAATGCCAGGCGTCCGGCCCAGGCCAACGGCAGGGTCGGCAAGCCGATCAGCAGCAGGTACAGCGGGAACATCCAGCGCGCGGTGCGCAGGTGCGCGGGGTCGCGCAGTTCCACCGTGCCGACATGGAACTGGTGCGGCATGGTGAACATGGTGATCGCGCCGAGCCCGACCAGCGCGAACACGGTGCCATCCGGCCGCACCGGCGGCAGCGCGGCGGCGCGCTGCGCGAGGTCGGCAAGGCCGTCGTTGGCGCCCCAGACCGCGAAGGCGCCCACCGCCAGCATCGCCGCCAGCTTGAATGCCGACTCGAAGCCGATCGCGAGCACGAGGCCGCGGTTGGGCTCGGTCGCGGCGACGCGGCGGGTGCCGAACAGCATCGCGAAAGTGGCCATCACGATCGCGACCCACAGCGCGACGTCCTGCCACGCCGGCTGCTCGATGCTGGTTCCGCGGGTGATCACGGTGTAGCTGGTCGCCACCGCCTTGAGCTGCAGGGCCACGTACGGAACCATGCCGAACAGGGCCACCGCGGTGATCAGCGCGGCGAGGCCCGGACTCTTGCCGAAGCGCGAGGCGATGAGGTCGGCCAGCGAGGCGCTGTTCTGCGCCCGCGCCACCCGCGCCAGCCGGCCGAGGAACGGCAGCGCCAGCAGCCACAGCAGGATGATCCCGACGAAGGTGGGCGGCATCCACACGCCCCAGCGATCGGCCTGGGTGACGGTGCCGTAGAAGGTCCAGGCGGTGCAGTGCACCGCCAGCGACAGCACGTACACCAGCGGCCACGCGCCTTCGAGCCGGTTGCGGCCGCGCTCGCCCCAGATCGCGACCGCGAACAGCAGCGCGACCCACGCCAGCGCTGCCAGGATCACGGTCAGGGGCGAGAGCATGGCGCCAGTCTAGAGGCGGGCGCCGACGCGGTCACGGCGCGCCGCGCGGGCCCCGCCCCTGTCCCTTGGTCCAGTTCCGTGCCGGCGCCTTGGGTCCCAGCATCGGGTTTCGAGGCGGGCCTGCCGGGCCGGCCGACCGGGAGTCCGGATCGATGCTGCGGATCGGGGCCTTGCTGGAACACTGGGCCGAGCACCGGCCGGACGCGCTCGCGCTGGTGTGCGGGGCGCAACGCCTGTCCTGGCGCGAGTTGCGCCGGCGCGTGCACCGCTGCGCGAACGCCTTGCGCGCGCTGGGCCTCCGCCAGGGCGATCGCCTGGCCGTGCTGTTGCCCAACGGCGTCGAACTGATCGAGCTGTACCGCGCGGCGGCGACGCTGGGCCTGGGGCTGGTGCCGCTAAGCCCGCTGCTGCAGCCCGCCGGCCTCGCCGCGTTGCTGCGCGATGCGCGACCCGCCGCGCTGGCCTGGCACGCCTCGTTGCGGGCAGTGGTCGACGCGGTGCGGGCCGAAGTGCCCTCGATTCCCGTGCCGAACTGGATCGCGGTCGGCGGCGACGGCGGCCCCGGCGACCCGCGCTACCACGAGCTGCTGGCCGCCGCGCCCGCGGACCCGGTCGCAGTGGCCGCGGTCGACGAGCAGGACCTGTGCCACTTGATGTACAGCAGCGGCACCACCGGCCTGCCCAAGGGCATCGTGCTCACCCAGCGCATCCGCGCGCTGTACGCGCTGCTGTTCGCGACCACCTTCCGAATCGACGGCGACAGCGTGGTCCTGCACGCCGGCTCACTGGTCTTCAACGGCGCCTTCGTGACCCTGCTGCCGGCGTGGCTGCAGGGCTGCACCTACGTGCTGCAGGAGCGCTTCGACGCGGTCGCGTACCTCGACGCGGTGCGGCGCGAGCGCGCCACCCACGTGATGCTGGTGCCGTCGCAGATCGCGGCCTTGCTGCAGGCACCCAACCTCGATCGCGCGGGCCTGGCCTCGTTGCGCATGCTGTGCTCGCTGGGCGCGCCGCTGCCGCTGGAGCACAAGCGCGCGCTGCTGCGCCTGCTGCCGGATGCGGTCTACGAGCTCTACGGCCTGACCGAGGGCTTCGTCACCGTGCTCGATGCGCGCGACGCGGCCGCGCACCCCGACTCGGTCGGCGTGCCGCTGCCGTGGAGCGGGCTGCGCATCGTCGGTCCCGACGGCACGCTGCTGCCACCCGGCGAGGTCGGCGAGATCGTGGGCCATGGGCCGCTGCTCACGCCGGGGTACTACGGCCGTCCCGAGCTCACCGCGCAGGCCATCGTCGACGGCTGGCTGCACAGCGGCGACCTCGGCTACGTCGACGACCTGGGCTACCTGCACCTGGTCGACCGCGCCAAGGACCTGATCATCTCGGGTGGCGTGAACATCTACCCGCGCGACATCGAGGAGGTCGCGGCGGGCCATCCGCAGGTGCGGGAGGTGGCGGTGTTCGGCGCGCCGGATCCCGAGTGGGGCGAGCGGCCGGTGGCGGCGCTGGTGCTGCGCGACGGCGCCGAGGCCGGGACCGTGGCGCTGCGCGACTGGATCAACGAGCGACTCGCCGCCCGCTACCAGCGCGTGCGCGAAGTGGTCGTGCTCGATGCCCTGCCGCGCAACATCGCCGGCAAGACCCTCAAGCGCGAGTTGCGCGAGCGCTACCTCGCGGCGCGCGCGGGCTGAGGTCCGGCCTGCGGCCGCGCTGCGGGCTCAGGTCTCGACGCCCAGCGCGGCGAGGATGCGGGCAAGGAACTGCAGCTGCGCGCCCGCGCGCAGGTCGTAGTCGGCGCCGGTGTAGCCCCACCAGTCCCAGCAGCCCTTGGGGTTGAGCGGCACCAGGCTGGCGGACACCTGCGGATACAGCACCACCATCGAGGCGGCGTCGGCCCAGCGGTTGTAACCGGCGTCGCGCACGAAGGCCTCGCCGACCTTGTCCACCGACTGTTCGCAACCATGCAGCGCGACGTGCAGGCCGCAGGTCCCGGCCTTGCACTGCGGCGGCACGTAGACGAAGCCCACGTCGCCCATCTGCGCGGCGGGCCCGGCGGCCGCGAACGCGGCCTGGTCGAAGCGCAGCAGCTCGCCGGCGGCGGCGGCCGGCGTCGCCGCGGCGACGCGGTCGGGATGCAGCTGGCGGAAGATCTCGCCGGCGGCGTCGAAGCCGCAGTTGCCGAGGAAGGGCGTCGCGACGACGGTGCAGTCGCCGCCCGCGTCGAGGGTCGGGAACAGGTGCGCGGCCTGGCGGCCGAAGTCGGTCGCGACCAGCGTGCCGGCAGCGAGCGTGTCGTAGAACGACGCGCTGGCGCGGGTCACGCCCTCGCCGACCGTGGTGTCGAGCGCGCCGTGGTAGACCCAGACGCGGTCGCCGGCCAGCCCTTCCAGTGGCGCCAGCGTGCCGGCCTGCGCGCGCTCGCGCGCGCGTTGCGCGAGCGGCGCCACGTCGGGCGGCTGTTGCGGCGCCACGCAGTGCTCGAGCGCGGTGTCGAGCGCGCCGCCGGCGCACTGGTAGGGTCCGCCGGCCAGCAGCGCGGCGCCGACCAGGCGATCGCTGAAGGCCAGGTGGGCCTGGTGCGCCATGTAGGCGCCCGAGGAGATGCCCGACACGCTGACCGCCGCCGGGTCGATCGCCAGCGTGGGGAGCGCCGGCGCCGAGGCTCCGCCGCAGGCCGCCAGCGCAAGCGCCGCGACCAGCGGCGGCAGCCGTGGGATTCGACGCCGGCGCTGCATCGGCTCAGAAGTTCCAGCGCGCGGAGACGTAGTAGTTGCGCGGCATGCCGTAGTACGCGGTCTGGATGTTGCCGACGCTGGAGAACTCCTGCGCGTCGGTCTTGTACAGCTCGTCGGTCAGGTTGCGCACGCCGGCCCGCAACTGCCAGGAGCCGTCCGGGGTGTCGTACACGCCGAACAGGCCGACCAGGGTGTAGGCGTCCTGCTTGAGCACGTCGCGGTTGTCGACGCTCAGCCAGGTGTCGTCGCGGTAGGACGCGTCGCCGCCGAGCGTGATCACGCCGCCGTTGCCGAGGAAGAAGCTGTGCTGCGCGGCGATGCGCGCGGTCCAGTCCGGCGCGAAGGCCACGTGCTCGTGCAGCCCGGCCAGGGCCGGATTGAGGTCCACGCGCGGATCGTCGAACTCGTCGTAGTCGGCGTCGAGCCAGCCGATCTGGGTCGACACCTGGGTGGCGTCGCCGATCAGCATGATGCCCTCGAACTCGGCGCCGGCGATGCCGAGCTTGGCCGCGTTGAGGACCGGGAAGGCGAAGGTCGGGATCGGGGCGCCGGGATTCTGGACCTCGGAAACGCGGGCCTGGAAGTCCTCGTACTCGCTGTAGAACACCGCGAAGTTGCCCGCCAGCCGGCGGTCGGCGGTGGTGGCCTTGAAGCCGAGTTCATAGGTCCACACGGTTTCCGGATCGAAGCTGCTGACCTCGGTCGCCGAGTTGGCGCGGCCATTGAAGCCGCCGGACTTGAAGCCCTCGTTGGCCGAGAGATAGCCGGTGGCGTTCTCGCCAAAGGCCTTCGACAGGCTGATCGAGGGCGTGGTCTTGCTCCATGAGTCGGATTCGGTGAAGGCGAAGGTGCCCCTGAGCGCGGCGAGGCTGGAGAAGGTGCTGGTGGTGCGGAAGTAGTCCTTCTCGTCGCGGGTGTAGCGCGCGCCGCCCGACAGGGTCCAGCTCTCGGCGAACTCCCAGCTCAGGTCGGCGAAGGCGGCGTAGCTGGTGGTCTCGAGGTCGTCGTCGACCGTGCGCAGGAACGAGATCGGCGCGCCGTTGAAGGCCAGGAAGCTGTCGGCGTAGGCCTCCTGGTGCGAGGGCACGTCTTCCTTGAGGTAGTACAGGCCGAACACGCCGTTGAGGTTGCTGCCGTTGTCGTACAGGAACTGGAACTCCTGCGAGGCCTGGTTCTGGTCGAGCGCCACCAGGACGTCGCCGAGTTCGTACTCCGAAGCGTCGATGTCGACGTACGAGCGGGTGTTGAGCGTGCGGTAGGCGCTGATGCTCTTGAGCGCCCACTGCTCCGACATCTGCCAGTCGAGGACCGCGGACACGCCGTTGTGCATCAGCTTCTGGTCGTCGCCCGGGGCGAACGAGGTGCGGGTCTCGAAGTCGTAGTCCGAGCCCGACGCCGGGCGCAGGGCCACCAGGCCGCGGGCGAGGTCGGTCTGGAACAGCGTGGCCTCGGGATTGCCCAGGGTCAGCGCGTTGTCCTGGTGCGAATAGTCGAACGACACGATGGCCGAGAAGTCGTCGCTCGGCGTCCAGCCCATGCGCATGCGCAGGGCCTGGTTGTCGTCCTCGTTGTAGTCCTGGCCGGTGACCGGCTCGGTCACGTAGCCGTCGCTGTTGATCAGCGCGCCGGCCACGCTCACGGCGAAGGTCTCGGCGAAGGGCTGGTTGGCGTAGAAGCGCGAGTCGAAGCGCCCGTAGTCGCCGATCGCGAGCTCGATCGCGCCCTCCTGCTCCTGGCCCGGGGCCCGGCTCACCAGCCGGATCGCGCCGCCGGTGGAGTTCTTGCCGTACAGGGTGCCCTGGGGGCCGCGCAGCACCTCGACCCGCTCGACGTCGAACAGGGTGAACAGGGTGCCGTTGATGCGCGAAAGATAGACGTCGTCGACGTACACGCCCACGCCCGGGTCGAAGCTCTGCAGCGCGTCGGGCTGGCCGATGCCGCGGATGAACACGTTGGTGCTGTTGGCCGAGCCGCGGCCCTGCACGATGTTGAGGTTCGGCACCGCGCCCTGCAGGTCGATGATCTGCTGCGCCTGGAGGTTGCGCAGCTCGTCGGCGTCGAAGGCGCTGACCGCGACCGGGACGTCCTGGAGCGACTCCTCGCGCCGGCGCGCGGTGACGGTCACCGCGCCCAGTTCGCGCGCGCGCTCGGCCTCGACCGCCTGTTCGGCCGCCGATTCCTGCGCGTCGGCACCGGTACTGGACTCGGGCTGCGGTTGCGGCTGGGGCTGTGGTCCTTGCGCCCAGGCCGGCGCGATGGCCAGCGAGGCAGCGATGGCGAGCGCAAGCGGCGCAATTCGATTGAACGACATGGCAGTCCCTCCTCGGAATCCCCGGAATGGCCGCCAATCTAGTCCGCGTTCACGCCGGGGTAACTTGGACCTTCGTCCAGTTCTTTCGCGCCGGGCGGGGGCCAACAATGCCCGCCGGACCTGCCCCGGGGAGGGGACCACGCATGCTCAGTCTGGCCGGGCTGCTGCTCGCGCTCGCGCTGCTGATCGCGCTCACCATGCGTGGGATGAGCCTTTTCATCGCCACGCCGCTGACCGCGACGCTGGTGGCGCTGACCAGCGGCATCGCCCTGCTGCCGCCGCTGGCGGCCAGCGCCGGCCAGGACCTGGTGTCGCTCTACATGCAGGGCTTCACCGGCTTCATCGCCAACTGGTTCTTCATGTTCCTGCTGGGCTCGCTGTTCGGCAAGCTGATGGAGGATTCGGGCGCCGCCGAGAGCGTGGCGCGCTGGATCACCGGCCATCTCGGCATCAAGCGCGCCGCGCTGGCGGTGGTGCTGGCCTGCGCGGTACTCACCTATGGCGGCGTGAGCCTGTTCGTGGTCGCCTTCTCGGTCTATCCGATGGCGGTGAGCCTGTTCCGCGAGGCCGACCTGCCGCGGCGCTTCATTCCCGCGGCGCTGGCTTTCGGTTCGGGCACCTTCACCATGACCTCGGCCGGCTCGCCCGAGATCCAGAACTGGATCCCGATCCCCTTCCTGGGCACCACCCACATGGCCGCCTGGCAGGCCAGCATGATCGTGGCGGTGGCGATGGCGGTCGTGGGCTACGCCTGGCTCGCGCGCATGGTCGCGCGCGCGGTGGCGCGCGGCGAGCGCTTCGAGGCGCGCGCCGACGATCCCAACGAGGCGCGCGCCTCGCTCCCGCATCCGGGGCTGGCAGCGGTGCCGCTGGTGGTGGTGCTGGTGGTGTCCTACCTGCTGCACGAGAGCTACAAGACCTCGGCGCTGATCGTGGCCCTGCTGGCCGGCTGCATTGCCACCGCGCTGGTCTCCTGGCACCACCTGGCCAAGCCGGGCCGCGCCCTGAGCGACGGCGCGATCGGCGCCCTGATCGCGATCGGCAACACCGCCGCGGTGGTCGGCTTCGGTGCCGTGGCCAAGGCGGCGCCGGCCTTCACGCTCGCGGTCGAATGGGTCACGCACCTGCCGGGCGGCGGCCTCGCCACCGCCGCGATCGCGGTGACGCTGATCGCGGCCATGACGGGCTCGGCCTCGGGCGGCCAGGCGATCGCGCTGCCGATCCTGGCCCCGGTCTACCTCGCCCAGGGCGTCAACCCGGAGCAGTTGCACCGGGTGGTGGCGCTGGCCTCGGGCGGCCTCGACTCGCTGCCGCACAACGGCTACGTGGTGACCACGATCCGCGCGATCTGCGGCGAGACCCATCGCGGCGCCTATCCCGCGATCGGCGCGCTCACGGTGATCGTGCCGCTGGGCGGCGTGCTGCTCTGCATCGGGCTGTTCGCGCTCGGGCTCTGAGCGCCGCGCGCCGCGGCCGCGGCGGCGCTACCCTGTGGCGTCGCCTCCTGGAGGACGTGCCATGACCACCGAGCGCCGCACCGCGGTCTGGTACTTCGACTTCATCTCGCCCTTCGCCTGGCTGCAATGGCGCGCGCTGGACGCGCTGGCGCCGGTGCTGACCTTCGAGTTCCGGCCGATCCTGCTCGCCGCCCTGCTCGACCACTACGGCCACAAGGGACCGGCGGAGATCCCGCAGAAGCGCCGTTTCAGCTATCGCTTCGTGACCTGGCGCGCGCAGCAGGCCGGGATCCCCTTGCGCTTCCCGCCGGCGCATCCCTTCAATCCGCTGCCGGCGCTGCGCCTGGCGCTGGCGCTGGGTTGCCGCGCGGGCGCGATCGACGCGATCTTCAACCACCTGTGGGCCGAGGGCCGCGCCGGCGACAGCGCGGCGGCGCTGGCGCCGGTCGCGGCGCGCTTCGGCATCGACGACGTCGAACGCGCGATCGCCGACCCGGCGGTCAAGGCGGCGCTGCGCGCCAACACCGAGGCCGCGATCGCGCACGGCGTGTTCGGCGTGCCGACCGTGGAACTCGACGGCGAGCTGTTCTGGGGCGAGGACGCCACGCCGATGCTGCGCGACTGGCTGGCCGACCCGGCGCGGTTCCGCAGTGGCGAACTGGCGCGCGTGCTGGACCTGCCCGCGGCGGTGCAACGCGCCTGAGCGGGCTCAGGCCGCCGTCGCGGGGTCGGCGTCCGGCACCACGACCAGGTTGCGGCCGCGGCGCTTGGCCAGGTACATGGCCTGGTCGGCCTCGGCCACCAGCTGGTCCGGGGTCTGCGCGCCGCCGCGGAACCCGGCGACCCCTATGCTTACCGTGAGGTTCACGCTGCGCCCGGCCACGTTGCGGCAACCGCTGTCGACGTCGGCCCGCACGCGGTCGGCGATCGCCACCGCGTCGGCTGCGCTGGCGCCGGGCAGCACAACCAGGAACTCCTCGCCGCCGTAGCGGCCGAGGCTGTCGCCCTGGCGCAGCTCGCGACCGATGCGATCGACCACGGCCTTGAGGCAGGCGTCGCCGACGGCATGGCCGTAGGTGTCGTTGATGCTCTTGAAGCGGTCGAGGTCGATGAACAGGATCGACAGCGGGCGTTCCGAGGCCCAGGCATTGTCGCAGGCGGCGCGCAGCCTGAGCGCGATCGCGTGGCGGTTGAGCACGCGCAGCAGCGGATCGCGCTCGGCGGCGAGGCGCGCCTCGTCGCGCTCGTGGCGCACCGCCAGCATGCGGTCGGCGACGCCGATGGCGAACATCACGGCGACGAAGGCGCCGGCCAGTGGCAGCGCGTATTCCTGCGCCGGCAGCAACGGGGCCAGGTTGAGCAACTGCAGCTCGCGCAGCACGTCCAGCGCCACCGCCGGCAGCCATGCCACCAGGTAGAAACGCGCGGCGCGGCTGCCGCGACGCCACGCCAGCAGCGCCGCCACCATCGCCAGGAACGACGACAGGATCAGGAGGTAGCCGCCGAACAGGGGCAACCCGCTCTGCTGCATCGCGGGGAACGGCGCCAGCACCACGACCACGCCGAAGGCCGCCGCGCAGGCCTGCAGCGCGGTGCGCATCCGCGGCGCGAAGCGCACCAGGTCGAGGAAGTGCACGGTGAACAGGAGCAGGAACGCGGTCGCGAGTGCGCGGCTGATCCAGATCGCGACCACGCCCAGGCCCGACAACCAGGCCAGCGCGGGCAGCGCATAGGCCTCGCCGGTGAGCATCATCAGGTACAGCAGCTGGAAGCCGATCGCCGCGAACAGGAGCAGGAACTCGCGCTCGCGCAGGACCCAACCGAAGGCGCCGACCACGAGCCAGGTGACCGCGATCGCGGTCAGGATCGCGGTGATGTTGCGCTGGTAGGCGATGTCGGCGCGGGCGAAGGCGCCGGCGTCCTCGATCGCGACCTGCGGCGAAAGCCGGCGCCCGACCTTCATGCGCACGTACACCGGCGTGTCCGGGCCCAGGGTCGCCGGCAGGTCGAACACCAGTGCGTGGCGCGAATGGCGCTGGTCGAGGTCGAGGTCGCGCAGGGCGCGCTCGTCCGCCGCGTAGTCGGGTGGCACGTGGACCGTGACCCGGTTGCCATAGGGCACGTACAGCGCCAGCACCGGCGGGTCGGCAGCGTTCCATGGCGCGGTCACGCGCACGCGGTACCAGCGCTCGTGGCCGCGCGCATTCTCGAGCAGCGAGCTGCCGGCCGGCAGGATCTCGAAGCGCTCATCGGAGGCAGCCCGCAACGCGTCGATCGACGGCTCCGTCGCCGGGTCGTTCCAGCGCGCCAGCTCGATCGGCACCCCGCGCGCGGACGCGCCCGCGCTGGCCATGAGCAGTGGCAGCAGCAGCAGGACGGCGAACCGGAATGCCGGAGTGCGGGACGCGCGCATCGGGGTCGGATCCGGGGGTGCGGGAGGCCGCTCGGGCCAACATCCTAGCCGCCGCCGGCAACCCGCGCCAACGACAACGCTAATCCGGGCGGGGTTCCAGTGCCGCCGCCGACCACTCGCGGGTGCGCTCGGCGAGGTACGGAAAGAACGGATTGCTGCCCAGGCGCGCGAACTGATCGACCGGCACCACCAGTGCCCGGCGCTCGCCGCGCAGCGCAAGGCGCCCGAGCCGGATGCCGAAGTCTTCGCCGCGGGAGGGCTCGAGGCCGTACAGCGGGTCGTCGATCGGGAACGGCAAGGCGATGTGGGACAGCGAATAGACCTCGCGCGGGAACTTGAGCTCCAGCTCGCGACGGGTGGGCTCCGCCGCGCCGGCCGCCCGGCGCCACTCGCTGACCCCGAGCGTGTCGGGCCGGGTGTTGGTGATCACGGTCACGCCCCAGGGACGCTCGACGTCGCCGCGTCCCAGCGAGTCGCGGAATCCCAGCGCCGTGCGGGTGAAGAGCGGTTCCAGCGCGCCGGCGCGATTGATGTCGAACAGCACCAGCTCGCTGCCGTTGGACGGGAGCTGGTCGTAGAGGCGGGTCACCACCGCGGCGCTTTCGACCGTCTCGTCGAGCACCGACTGGAACGTGAGCACCGGTGGCAGCTTCGCCAGGGTCCCGGCCCGTGCATGCCGGGCCAGGTCGGCCTGGATCTCGCGGGTCAGGCGCACCGACTGCAGGCCCGCGTTGACCGGGAACGAGTTGTACTTGAAGGGATTGAACTCCGGCTGGATGTCCAGCCATGCGGACTGCTCGAAGTAGGGAATGAAGGACAGCAGCCCGATCACGCGCGCGAGCCCGGAGCCGCGCGCGATCCCGATCATCGGCGAGATCAGCACGATGCGGTCGGCGCGCGGCGTTTCCTCGTCGTCGATCGCATCGAGCTGGTGCTCCAGCACCAGTGCGCCGCCGTTCGAGTAGCCGGCCATCAGCAGCGGCGCCTCCGCGCCGATCTCCGCGCGCACGTGGCGCGCGGCCACGACCACGGCTTCCAGCCAGTCCTCCCACTCGGCGGTCGCCAGCCCGGCCGGCACGGTGCCGTGGCCGGGCACGCGCAAGGCCAGCACGTACCAGCCCTGGCGCTCCAGCTGGTCGGCCAGCGCGCGCATGCTGTACGGCGCGTCGGTCATGCCGTGCACCAGCAGGGCGCCGCCGCGGACCCGGGCCGGACGGCGCTCGAAGCTGCGGT
>Ga0209477_1000411_pt1 | contig 26577 bp, 21 predicted proteins | sample KloWWTupernatant_FD_187180 | JGI IMG/M metagenome (GOLD analysis project Ga0209477, IMG submission 187180) | Active sludge microbial communities from Klosterneuburg, Austria, studying microevolution and ecology of nitrifiers - Klosterneuburg... | ecosystem: Engineered > WWTP > Aerobic digester >... | reverse complement strand
GTGTCCCTATGGGAATCGCGTGTCTCGTCGTGGGATCGATGGGATTGCTGCCTCTTGATTCAGGGGGTCTGGCGGTAAATCGATTTGTGGTCGCGATGTCGCTAACGTGCTGGCTCTGCTATGGGTTCACAAGGTTGCCCACTGCAATCGTTGCCGCGAGTTGCGGGCCGGCATCGCTGCTCACGCTCATTGGATCGTCCCTTCAAGGTGATGATCATGTACTTGCACTTGGCATCTATCTCGGCGTGGCCAACCTCATCGGCTGGATCATGTCCGTCGAGATCGAACGTCGCGAGCGCGCGCTGTTCTGGAGCTCGCGACAACTGGCGGAAGCCAAGCGCGCGCTCGAGGAAATGGCCCGCAACGCGGCGGAGGCCAGTGCCGCCCGGACCCGCGTCCTGGCGGCGGTGAGCCACGACCTGCGCCAGCCGCTGGCGAGCCTGTCGCTGTATGCCGGGCTGTTGCGGACACGCAACGATGCGCTCGAGCCCGCCGGACTGGCTGGGACTGTCGAGCGCCTGGACGCTTGCGTCTCGGCGCTCAGCGGCAATCTTGACCGTCTCTCCGAACTCGGCGGCCTGCGAGCGCTCGAGTCACCGCTTCCGGTGGAACGCATTGATCTACGTCGACTGCTCGGGCGCATCGACAGCGTCTATTCGGCCGAGGCCGCGCGCCGCGGCGTCAGGCTGGTGGTCCGCGTTCCGCGGCCCGGGCGCCAGTTCGCGGTCAGCAACGAGAACAGGCTCTGGGACGTTCTCTCGAACCTTGTCGGCAACGCGATGAAGTTCTCCGCGACGGAGCGCGCGCCGTGGGTCCTGATCCGCGTGCGGCGTGCCGGCGCGAAGCTCGTGATCGAGGTGCGCGACAACGGAATCGGGATCGCACCGGCCGATCAACGCCGGGTCTTCGACGAGTATTTCCAGGTCGCCAACCACGCGCGGAATCCGGAGCACGGCTACGGAATGGGCCTGTCGATCGTCCGCGAGACCGTGTCGCGCCTGCCGGATCACGCGATCGGACTCGTGTCGCAACCCGGGCGCGGCACCCGGGTTGCCGTGACGCTTCCGGCGGCCGATGCCCTCGCCAGCACCGAGGCCCTTACGAACCCGGTGGTTGCTGCGGCCCAGACCTCATGGCCGTCTGCCGCTGACGTGCGCCGGGTCGAGGGCGCCGCCCAACGCAGCGAGGGAGCCAGGCACTGCGAATCCCCGCAGGCCGTCTACCGTGTCGGTTCCGGTGCGGACACCGAATCGATCCAGGCGAACGCTGTCCGAACAGACGAAGGATGCGCGGCACCGATCGAGCCATTGCAGGGGGCCTACGTGCTTTTCATCGAAGACGACGCCTCGATGCGCGACGCGCTCGGGCGAATGCTGGAGCACTGGGGGGCGCTGGTCGAGACCGCCGCCAGCGGCGAGGAAGCCCTGCAGATCTCCGTTGACGCCGAGCGCTCGTTCGACGCGATCGTGTCGGACTTCAGGTTGCCGGGTGCCTGGGACGGATTGCGGCTGATCGAGGAGCTGCGGACGCGGGAGGGCCTGCGCACGCCGGCGATCGTGCTTTCAGGCGAGTTCAGTGTCGAGAAGCTTCGCCGTGGGGCTCCTGACGACGTTCGCGTGATGGCCAAACCGCCGGACCTGGCCGTACTGCGCGAATTCCTGGAAGCCTCGGCCCGCGGCGCGCATCAACTTCGGGCCTGATGCGGCCGGGGTCGCGGCGCCGCCGCGCTGCTAGATGCGTTCGACGATCGTGGCGATTCCCATGCCGCCGCCTACGCACAGCGTGACCAGTCCCCGCTTGAGCTTGCGACGCTCGAGTTCGTCGATGACCGTGCCGAGCAGCATTGCGCCCGTCGCACCGAGAGGATGGCCCATCGCGATCGCCCCGCCGTTGACGTTGATCTTTTCTTCAGGGACGTCGAGTTCGCGCATGAAGCGCATCACCACGGCGGCGAAAGCCTCGTTGACTTCGAACAGGTCGATGTCGTCGATGCCGAGTCCGGCCTTCTGCAAGGCCTTGCGCGTCGCAGGCATCGGGCCGGTCAGCATGATCGTCGGGTCGGTGCCGGTGAGCGCGGCCGAGACGATGCGCGCGCGGGGAGTGAGCCCGAGCCGCTTGCCGGCTTCCTCGTTGCCGATCAGCGTCAGCGCCGCGCCGTCGACGATCCCCGACGAGTTGCCGGCGTGGTGCACGTGATCGATGCGAGCGACCTGAGGGTACTTGCGAAGCGCCACCGCGTCGAAGCCCATCGCGCCGACCTTCGCGAACGAGGGCTTGAGTTGGCTCAAGCCCTCGACCGACGTGTCGGGGCGGATCGTCTCGTCGCGTTCGAGGATCGCGATGCCGAGGTCGTCGAGAACCGGCACCACCGAGCGCTCGAAGTGCCCGGACCTCTGGGCGGCAGTTGCCTTGTGGTGCGATCGCATGCCGAACTCGTCGACCATCTCGCGCGCGAACCCGTCGAGCGTCGCGATCAGGTCGGCGCCGATTCCCTGCGGAATGAAGCTGGTTGCGAGGTTGGTCTCCGGATCGAGCGCCCACGCGCCACCGTCCGAGCCCATTGGCACGCGCGACATCGATTCGACCCCGCCTGCCACCACGAGGTCTTCCCAGCCCGAGCGCACCTTCTGCGCAGCCATGTTGACGGCCTCCAGGCCCGATGCGCAGAAGCGGTTGATCTGCACGCCGGCCACCTTCAGGTCCCACCCGGCCGCGAGTGCGGCGGTCTTCGCAATCACCGCGCCCTGGTCGCCGATCGGGGTCACGCAACCGACCACGACGTCCTCGACCTGCGACGTATCGAGATCGTGCCGCCGCTGCATCTCGTGCATCAGCGTCGTGAGCAGACGGACCGGCTTGACTTCGTGCAGCGACCCGGAAGACTTGCCGCGCCCGCGCGGCGTGCGGATCGCGTCGTAAACGAATGCTTCGGCCATGGCGGCTCCCTCGTGCTTTGCAGCAATTCTATTATGCTGCGCGGATCGACGGCACAACCCGGAGCGGGACCATGATCGAGCGCACGCTGTTTTCGGACGAGCACCGGATGTTCCGGGACGCGGTTCGGCGTTTCATGGAGCAGGAGGTCGTTCCGCACCACGATCGGTGGGAAGACCAGGGCTACGTCGACCGCGAGGTCTGGCAGAAGGCCGGCGCCAACGGCCTGCTGTGCGCGACGATGCCCGAGGCCTACGGCGGCGCGGGAGCGGACAAGCTCTACTCGATCGTCGTGATGGAGGAGAGCGCCCGCGTCAATGCGACCGGGCTCGGCTTCGGCCTGCACTCCGAAATCGTCGCACCGTACATCCTGCATTACGGGACGGAAGAGCAGAAGAAGCGGCTGCTGCCGAAGATGGCCTCCGGCGAGTCGATCGGGGCGATCGCGATGAGCGAGCCGGCGGCGGGTTCGGACCTGCAGGGCGTCAGGACGACCGCGATCCGCAACGGCGACGTCTACGTGTTGAACGGCTCCAAGACCTTCATCACCAACGGCTGGCACGCGGACCTGGTGATCGTGGTCGCCAAGACCAACCCGAAGGCCGGTGCGAAAGGCACGAGCCTGCTGCTGGTCGAGCGAGGCATGAAGGGGTTCGAAAAGGGCAAGCGCCTGAAGAAGGTGGGCATGAAGGCGCAGGACACGTCGGAGCTCTTCTTCGACAACGTCGAGGTGCCGGCGAGCAACCTGCTCGGCAACGAGAACGAGGGCTTTGTCTACCTGATGCAGGAGCTGCCCTGGGAACGTCTGCAGATCGCAATCGGCGCAGTCGAGAACGCGCAGGCGGCCATCGACTGGACGACCGAGTACGTCAAGGAGCGAAAGGTATTCGGCACGACCGTGTCGACCTTCCAGAACACGCGCTTCAAGCTGGCCGAGTTGCAGACCGAGGTGCAGATCGCACGCGTGTTCGTCGACAAGTGCGTCGAGTTGCTGATGGCCGACAAGCTGGACACGGCGACTGCGTCGATGGCCAAGTACTGGTGCTCGGACCTGCAGTGCAAGGTCATCGACGAGTGCGTGCAGCTGCACGGCGGCTATGGCTACATGTGGGAGTATCCGATTGCTCGAGCGTTCGCGGATGCGCGCGTGCAGCGGATCTACGGTGGCACCAACGAGATCATGAAGGAAGTGATCACGCGGGCGATGGGCCTGGGCGGCCGCTGACGCCGTCGCCGCGCCGCACCGCGAGGGCCGGGAACGAAAGGGGCCGCCCGAAGGCGGCCCCGATCGAGCGACGGCGAGCCGGGCTCAGTCGGCCTCAGTCGGCCTCAGTCGGCTTTTACGTAGTCGGACACCACCTTCCAGCGGCCGTCCTGGATCTGCGACATCCGCGACACGTTGTTGCCCAGTCGCTTTTTCGGCCCGAAGGTCATTTCGGCGCTGCCGAACATGTCCGTCGGGATCACCATCGTGTCCATCGCCTTGATGAACGAGTCCGTGTTCAGGTTCTGGCCGGCCTTGGACGCCGCCCGGATGAACGCGTCGACCGCCAGATACCCGTAGACGGAGAAGACGGTCGGATCCTCGTTGAACTTGGTCTTGTACTTGTTCGCCCAGAAGCGGATCGGTTGCGAGGTCTCGTCCAGGTACGGGTGCTGTACCGTGTGCGTTGCGTACAAGCCGTCCATCGCCTTGCCCCCGAGCTTGTGGATCAGGTCGGTGTACGCGGCGCTCGAGCCCAGGAAGGTCGGGCTGAAGCCCGTCTTGCGCGATTCGCCGATCACGCCAATCGTCTCGCGGATGATCGTGCCGAGCACGACGAAGTCGCAGCCTGCCGCCTTCATCCGCGCGACCTGCGAAGAGAAGTCGGTCGCGCCGCGCTTGAACGAGGTCTTCTCGGCCACCTCCATGCCGATCGACTTCACGCCTGCTTCGGCGCCCCGAAGCACCTCCAGCCCGAACTCGTCGTCCTGGTAGACCGAGCAGACCTTCTTCGCGTTCTTTTCCTTGACGAGCTTGGGCGCCGCGAGGCGGATCTGGTCGTAATAGGTCGCCGCGAACGAGTACTTCAGCCGGTGGAACGGCTCGTACATCTCGCGAGCCGCCGTCACCGGGAAGAAGTTGATGACGTTCTTCTCGAACTGGATCGGCATCGCGGCCATGTTCGGCGCGGTGCCGATGTGGCCGACCAGCGCAAAGACCTTGTCCTGGTTGACCAGTTTCTGCGCGGCCAGCACCGCGCGACGCGGATCGTAGCCGGAGTCCTCGACAATCAGCCGCATCTTCCTGCCGTTGACGCCGCCCTGCTCGTTGATTTCGTCGACCCTCAGCATCATCCCGAGGCGGACCTGCTTGCCGAATCCGGCGAGCGGCCCCGACAGGTCCTGGATCGAGCCGATGACGATCTCGTCCTTGCCGACACCCTGACCCTGTGCGAGCGCCATGGGCGTGCTCAGGGCGAGCGCCAGTGCAACCGCAGTGCGTTTCATCATGTGTATCTCCTTTCCACCATACACGGCCCCGGATCTCGCGACCCTCAGCCACCCTTGTACATCGATTCGATCAGCTCCGCGTACTTCTTCTCCACGAACTTGCGCTTGAGCTTCATCGTCGGTGTCAACTCCTCGTCTTCCGCGCCCAGTTGCGTCTCCAGCAGGCGGAAGGCCTTGATCTGCTCGGCGCGGGCGAACTTGCGGTTCACGCGGTCGACCTCGCCCTGGATCAGCGCCTGCACTTCCTTGGCGCGGGTCAGGCTCGCGTAGTTCGAGAACGGCACGTCGTGGTCCTGGGCGAATTTCTCGACGTTCTCCTGGTCGATCATGACCAGCGCAGCCAGGTAGGACCGCTTGTCGCCGATCACGACCGCGTCGGTCACGTAGGGCGAGAACTTCAGTTCGTTCTCGATCTCGCTCGGCGTCACGTTCTTGCCGCCGGCCGTGATGATGATGTCCTTCATCCGGTCGGTGATCCGGAAGTAGCCGTTGGTGTCGACGGTGCCCACGTCGCCGGTGTGCAGCCAGCCTTCGGCGTCGATCGTCTCGGCGGTTTTCTCGGGCTGGTTCAGGTAACCCATGAAGACGTTCGGGCCGCGGATCAGCAACTCGCCGGTGGCCGGATCGACCTTCACTTCGTTGTACGGCGTCGCAGGGCCGATCGAGCCGGGCAGGATCCGGTCGGCCGGCATGCCCGTCGACGCGCCGCACGATTCGGTCTGCCCCCAGACCTCGAGCATCGGCACGCCGAGCGACAGGTACCAGCGCACGAGGTCGGGTGAAATCGGCGCGGCGCCGGTCACCAGGTAACGGGCACGATGGATCCCGATGAGCTTGCGCACGTTGTTCAGCGCGAGCACGCGCGCGACGTGGAAGGCCGCCCTGAGGCTGGCCGGGACCGGGCGCCCTTCTAGCACGAGGTCCGCGACGCGTTGACCGACGCCGAGCGACCAGCGATACGCGAGCTGTTGCAGTCGCGTCGCCTCGGAGATCGCGATCGTGACCGCCGAATAGAACTTCTCCCAGACCCGCGGCACGGCGAGAAAGACCGTCGGGGCGATCTCGCGGACGTTCTCGGGAACCGTGGCCGGGTTCTCGACGAAGTTCAGCTTCGTGCCGGTGTACATCGCGAAGTACTCGCCGCCGACGCGCTCGGCGACGTGGCACAGTGGCAAAAAGCACATCCGCTCGTCGGTTTCGTCTTGCGCGGTCAGCATGTTCAGCCCGCGGATCGTGTACAGCACGCTGCGGTGATTGTGCATCGCGCCCTTCGGCCGCCCGGTGGTGCCGGAGGTATAGATCAGGATCGCGAGGTCCTCGGGCTGCGCCGCCTCCGACCGCGCCTCGTACTCGCCGGGGTTCGCAGCGTCGTGGCGTGCGCCGAGCTCGCGCAGTTCGGCGAAACTCATCACCATCGGGTCCTGGAAGTGCCGAAGCCCATCCATGTCGAAGACGACGATCTTGCGCAGCAGCGGCAGGCGGTCGCGGACCTCCAGCACCTTGTCGAGCTGCTCATCGTCCTCGACGAAGACGACTACGGTGCGCGAGTCCTCGCACAGGTACTGGACCTGGCTTGGCGAATCGGTCGGGTAGATGCCATTGGAGACGCCGGTAGCACTCAGCACGCCGAGGTCGGCGATGACCCACTCGACCACGGTGTTCGACAGGATCGACGCGCATTCGCCGCGCTCGAACCCCAGCGCGGCGAGCCCCATGCTCACCTCGCGAACCGCTCGGCCCATTTCGTTCCACGACCAGCTGCGCCACAGGCCGAGTTCCTTCTCGCGCGCGAACACGGCATCGCCGCGCTGCGCCACCGCGTTGCGAAACACGACGGGAATCGTCTCGCCCCGAACCACGTCTTCGGGGTTCGGGCGGATGTGGCTGAGGTTCCAGAGTACGCTCATGCGCTCACCGCCAGGTCTTCTTCTTCTTCCAGCGCCGCTCGCCGCGCGCGCCGGCTTCCTGGATGCCGAGGTAGAACTCGCGGATGTCCTCCTTGTCGCGCAGTGCGGCGCAGGTATCCTCCATGACGATTCGACCGTTCTCCAGGACGTAGCCGTAGTCGGCTGCGTTGAGCGCCATGTTCGCGTTCTGCTCGACCAGCAGCATCGTGGTCCCGCGCTCGCGATTGATGCGCACGACGATCTCGAAGATCTCCTTCGTGAGCTTCGGCGACAGTCCCAGGCTCGGTTCGTCGAGGAGGATCAGTCGCGGCGCCGCCATGATTGCGCGCGAAATCGCAAGCATCTGCTGTTGCCCGCCCGACAGCAGGCCGGCATCCTGCGCGGCGCGCTCGCGCAGGATCGGAAAATAACCATAGACCGCCTGCAGGTCGCGTGCGACGCCGTCGCGATCCTTTCGCGTATAGGCGCCCATCATCAGGTTGTCGTGGACCGACAACAGCGGGAAGACCTCGCGCCCTTCGGGCACGTGGCACAGTCCGCGTTGCACGATGTCTGCGGGGTCGCGCGCGGTGATGTTCTCGCCGTGGAACTCGATGGAACCCTTGAGCGGGTCGATGATTCCCGAGATCGTCTTCAGGATCGACGTCTTGCCGGCGCCGTTGGACCCGAGCACGGTTGCGATCTCGCCTTCGCGCACCTGCAGGCTGACGCCGCGGATCGCCTTGATCGGTCCGTAGGCGCTCTCGACGTTGAGCAGCTTCAGGATCGTCTCGCTCACGACGCTGCCCTCCGCAGCGACGTGGCGTCGTCGGCGGTGCCCAGATAGGCTTCGATCACGCCCGGATGGCCCTGCACCTCGGCCGGCGTGCCGAGCGCGAGCATCTCGCCCTGGTTCATCGCGAGAACGCGGTCGGACACCTTCGAGACCAGCGACATGTCGTGTTCGACCATCAGCACCGTGATGCCGAGGTCGTCGCGAATGTCCTGGATCCAGAAGGCCATGTCGCCGGTTTCCTCGACGTTCAACCCGGAAGAGGGCTCGTCGAGAAGAAGGAGCTTCGGCTCGGTTGCCAGCGCGCGCGCGAGCTCGACCACCTTGCGGACACCGTACGGCAGGCCGGCGACCATCGTGTCGCGGTAGTGCTGCAGGTCGAGGAAATCGATGACTTCCTCGACCTTGCGTCGCGTCTCGCGCTCGGCGCGCCGCACCGACGGGGCGAAGACGATCTCGCTCCAGATGCTGCTGCGACGGTGGATGTGCCGCCCGATCAGCAGGTTCTGCAGCACGGTCGCGTGCTCGAACAATTCGATGTTCTGGAACGTGCGTGCGATGCCGAGTGCGGCGATCCGGTGTGGCGCGACCTCGTCCAGCGGCTGGCCTTCGAAGGCGATCGAGCCCGAGGTCGGCGTGTAGATTCGGCTGATCAGGTTGAAGACCGTGGTCTTTCCGGCGCCGTTCGGCCCGATCAGCGTGAACACCTCGCCGCGCTGCACGTCGAAGCTCACGTCGTTGACGGCCAGCACACCGCCGAAGCGCACGGTGAGGCTGCGGGCGCCGAGCAGCACGTCGCTCATCTGAGGCGATCCGACTTCTGGAAAGCCTTCTGCCGCCGGAACAGTCCGCGGCGGTAGAACGGGAACAGCTGGAACCAGGTGCGGATCTTCAGCCACCTCCCATAGAGGCCGAGCGGCTCGAACAGCACGAAGGCGATCAGCACGATCCCGTAGACGACGCCCTGCAGGCCGACCGACTGCCCGATCGCGGGAGGCAGCAGGTCCTTGCCGAGCGCTATCATCTGCGGCATCGTGATCAGGAACGCGGCGCCGAGAAAGGCGCCGTGGATCGAGCCCAGGCCTCCGATGACGACCATCAGAAGCAGGTCGATCGACTGGATGATGCCGAACTGCTCGGGTGACAGGAAACGGATCTGGTGCGCATACAACGCCCCTCCGATGCCCGCGAGCGCTGCCGAGATCATGAACGACAGGGTCTTGTAGCGCGCGAGGTGGATACCCATGCTTTGCGCCGAGATCTCCGAATCGCGGATCGCCACGAAGGCGCGACCGGTCGGCGAGCGGAGCAGGTTCAGCACGACCAGCGTGCAGAGCACCGCGCAGACGAGGCAGACGAAGTAGAACGACTCGGACGTGTCGGCCTTCCATCCGAAGACGTCGACGCTCGGGACGATCTTCCCCGAGTTGCCGCCGGTGACGCTCTCCCAGCGTGCCAGGATCTCTTCGACGATGAACCCGAAGGCGAGCGTCGCGATGCCCAGATAGATGCCCTTGACGCGAAGCGCCGGAATCCCGACCACCGCACCGACCGCCGCCGACAGCCCGGCGGCCGCGGCGAGCGACAGTGGGAACGGCCAGCCCATCGAGGCCAGCACGGTTTCGGTGTAGGCGCCGACGCCGAGGAAGGCGGCGTGCCCGATCGAGAACAGCCCGGTGAAGCCGGCAAGCAGCATCAGGCCCAGGCCGACAACGCCGTAGATCAGGACGAAGGTGAGCTGCGCGAGCCAGTAATCGGGCAGCGTCCACGGCGCGACGACCAGCGCGAGTAGGAGCGCCGAGTACCAGAAGCGGTGGCCGCCGTGCTTCGCGAGCCCGATGTCCTGGTCGTAGCTGGTCTTGAAGATGAAGCGCATGCGGCTACACCTTCTTGCGGAGGTTTTCGCCGAACAGTCCGTTCGGCTTGATCATCAGCATCACCAGCACGACCACGTAGGCGGCGACGTCCTTGAAGCCCTCGGGCAGGAAAAAGCCCGACATCGACTCGACCACGCCGATGATCAGTCCTCCGACGATCGCGCCCGGCAGGCTGCCGAAGCCGCCGACGACGGCGGCGGGGAAAGCCTTCAACCCGATGAAGCCCATGTTGGCGTGGATGAACGTGATCGGCGCGAGCAGCAGCCCGGCGACCGCCGCGACCGCCGCCGCGAGGCCCCACACGAGGCCGTTCAGACGCTTGACCGGGATGCCCATGTAGTAGGCGGCGAGCTGGTTCTGCGACGCCGCCTGCATCGCGATGCCGACCTTGCTGTGCCGGAACATCAGGTACAGCAGCGCGCACAGCAGTGCCGTGACGCCGATCACCGCAAGCTGCTCGACCGCGAACACCACGCCGCCGAGTTCGAGCACCTCGTTGCGGTACGGCACCGGCAAGGTGTGGGTGTCTGTGCCGACGTTCGGGATCATCGTGATCGCGCCGCGCGCGACGTATCCGATGCCGATCGTCAGCATCACGATCGAGAAGGCCGGCTGGCCGAGGATTGGCCGGATCACGATCCGCTCGAGCAGGACGCCGAACGCTCCCATCGCGGCAATTGCCGAGAGCACCGACAGCCAGAACGGGAAGCCGAGTGCGGTCATCAGCGCCAGGCCGAGGAAGGCGCCGAGCATCATCAGCTCGCCCTGGGCAAAGCTGACTGTTTCGGTTGCCTTATAGATCAGGACGAACCCGAGCGCGATGAGTCCGTAAATGCAGCCTTGCGCGATGCCGCTGACCAGAACTTGCAGGACCTGCAAGGGCCGTGTCTCCCAGGTGTCCCTCTCTCGGGCGCCTGGCGGGCGACTGGAGGAACCAGTTGTTCGTCTGCACAGATGGTAGTACAGAACCGGCGCCGCCGGCCGCACCGGGGAAACCCGGAATCAGCTGATCACGTAGGACGCAGCCCCGGTGGCGATCAGGACGCCCGCCTCGTTGGTCAGCGACATCTGCGTCGATCCGATCCGTCCGCCGAGCCGGGTGATCTTCGACGCGGCGTAGAACCGTTCGCCGATCCCCTGGCGGAGGAAATCGATGCGCAGGTCGATCGTGCCCATCCGCGTGAAGCGATGCATCACCTGCTCGGCGGTCTCGTCCCGGTGCTTGTCGGCGATCGCGCACATGAGCGCGAACCCGGCAGCGGCGTCGAGCACCGCCGACGTCACGCCGCCGTGCAGGCGACCGTAGATGAAGTGGCCGACCAGCTCGGGGCGCATGTCGAATCGCACCCGCGGCTCGACGGGGTCGAACGACTCGATCACGAAGCCCAGGATCCGGTTGAACGCGATCCGGTTCTCGAAGACGTCGCGCAACGCCTCCTCGAATTTGCGCTGTTCCGCGGCGGGGCGCGGCGGGTGCGAGTGGCTGGGGGCTGGCATCATCGTCCCTTGAACGCTGGCGGGCGCCGCTGCAGGAATGCTGCAACGCCTTCTGCGAAGTCCTCGGTACGACCGGCCTGCGTCTGCAGCGCCGCTTCGAGCTCGAGCTGGGCCGGCAGGTCGTGCGCAAAGCTGTCGTTGAGTGCGCGCTTGATGAGTGCATAAGCGCGTGTCGGCTGGGTGGCCAGGTGGGCGGCAAGCCTGCGCGCTTCCGGCAGCAACTGCTCGTCGTCAAGCACCTTCCAGATCAGTCCGAAGCGCTCGGCGGTCGTTGCGTCGACGCGCTCGGCGAGCATCGCCAGGGCGCGTGCGCGCACGTCGCCGGCGTAGCGCGGCAGGAACCAGGTGCTGCCTGCATCCGGCACAAGTCCGATCTTCGAGAACGCCTGGACGAAATACGCCGACCTGGCCGCGAGCACGATGTCGCCGGCCAGCGCAATGCTCATGCCCGCGCCCGCGGCGGCGCCGTTGACGGCGCAGACGACCGGCTTGGGCATCGTGCGCATCGCCAGGATCACGGGGTGGTAGCGCTCGCGCAGCAGCCGGCCGAGGTCCAGCTCGGGACTCGGCGGCACCGAAGCGAGGTCTGCGCCCGACGAAAAGCCGCGACCGGCGCCGGTCAGCAGCACCGCCCGGACGCCATCGTCGGCGGCGACACGATCGATCGCGTCGCGCAGCGCGCGCATCAGCGGGTCGTTCAGCGCATTGAGCACATCCGGGCGGTTCAGCGTGATGGTTGCGATCCCTTCGGCGGACTCGTACAGCACAGGGGGTTCAGTCACCGGGATTCCCTCGTCCAGTCAGTCCAGGCCAAGCTGGCGTGCCGCGAGGTCGTTGAGGACCTCTTCGGCGCCACCGCCGATCATCATGACCTTTACCTCACGGTAGATCCGCTCTACGCGGCCGCCGCGCATGTAGCCGGCGCCGCCGAGGATCTGGACCGATTCGTCGGCGCAATCGCGCATGACGCGTGCAGCATGATTCTTGACCAGCGAGATTTCCGCAACCGGGGCCTCGCCGCGATCGATGCGCGCGGCCAGTTGCGCGAGCCAGGCGAGCACCGGCAGGATCGAGTCGACCATTCGCACCAGCTTGTGGCGGATCACCTGGTGGCCCACCAGCGGCTGGCCGAACGTGCGCCGCTCGCGCGCCCAGCCGAGCGCGTCTTCGCAGCAGGCGATCGCGAAACCGATCGCCTGCGCGGCCATCATCAGCCGTTCGCCGTTGAAGTTGTTCATGATCAGCGCGAAGCCGCCGTCGAGCGGCCCGACCAGCCGGTCGGCGTCGACCGGGCAGTCGTCGAAGTGCAGCGCCGCGGTGTCCGAGCACCACCAGCCGGTCTTGGCCAGTGGCGCGCGCGAGAAGCCGGGCATGTCGCGGTCGACGAGGAACAGCGATATCCCGCGTGCGCCGGGTTCGCCGGTCCGCGCCGCAACGAGATAGTGGTCGGCGCGCATGCCCGACGTGATGAACATCTTGGACCCGTTCAAGCGCCAGCCGCCGCCGGTCTTTGGAAGCGCGCGCGTCGTCAGCCTGGCCACGTCCGAGCCCCCCGAGGCCTCGGTGACCGCGAGCGCGCCGATCGCGTCGCCGGCGAGGATCCGGGGCACGACCCGGCCGCACACCGCAGGATTGCCGGCCTTCAGGAGCGGCCCGAGCATGATGGTGTGGCTCATCAGGCTCGCGATCAGCCCGCCCGAACCGGCGCGCGTCAGTTCGATCGTCGCAATGATGCGGGACAGCGTGTCGCACGGCGTCCCCCCGTGCTCGGACGGATAGCCGAGGCCGAGCAGGCCGACCTGCGCTGCCTGGCGGTAGAGTTCGCGCGGAAAGCCGGCGGCCTCGTCCCATGCCGCAGCGTGCGGAGCCAGTTCGCCTTCGACGAAGCGGCGAACGGCATCGCGCAACTGCCGGTGCTCGTCGGTGGCGCCCGGCGCGCGCGTCAGGTCGAAGCAGTTCGCGAGGGTGTCGGGATCACGGCTCATTCGACGCAACCTCCGGCTCGATGCGCGCCAGCAGCGTGCCGGGCGCCACCTGGGCACCCGCGCGCGCGCCGAGTTCCACGATTCGCCCGTGGATCGGGGCATCGACGCGGTGTTGCATCTTCATCGCCTCGATCGCGAGCAGGGCCTGTCCGGCGCGCACGCGGTCGCCTTGCGCGACCGACAGCGACGTGATCTGTCCGTGCATCGTTGCACGCACGTCGCCGTTGCCGCCGGCGGCACTCGGCCGCGGCGCCAGCGCCGATACGTCGGAGAAGGGCGCGCAGACGCCGGCCAGGTCGAGCCAACCGGCGATCGTGCCAGCGGCGTCGACGCGCAGCTGCGCGTGCCCGGACAGTGCGTGACCGTCGATCTCGATGCGGTCGTCAGGTCCCGCCGACACGATGTGCTCGGCATCGCCGATCGCGACGCGATACCCCCCCGAGAGCGCTTCGAGTCGCGCGTGCCAGGTTGCCTCGCCGCTCGCAAGCGACGCGAACGTCGTGCGCGGCCCCGTGGACGACCAGTCGGCCAGCGCGCCGTGGGCGCGCGCCTGCATGCGGGCCCACAGCGCCGTGGCGGCCGCCTGCCAGCGCGAATCCGGTCTTGGCGCGCGCCAGCCGATGGCCGCTGCGTCGAGCCAGCTGGTCGTCGACCGTGCCTCGGCGAAGGACGGTTCGCCGAGGCAGGCGAGCAGGAACTCGCGATTGGTTGTCACGCCGAGGACGGAGGTCCGGCCGAGCGCGGCGATCAGGCGCCGGCGCGCGTCGTTGCGGTCGCGTCCCGTGGCGATCAGCTTGGCGATCATCGAGTCGTAGTGGCGCGGCACGTCGGCGCGGGACGCCAGCCCGTGGTCGACGCGCACGCCGGGCAACTCGGGAAGCCGCCAGGCCAGGATCGGTCCGGACTGCGGACTGAACCCGGCGAATGCGTCCTCCGCGCACAGTCGGGCCTCGATCGCGTGGCCGCGAAGGCTCACCGCGTCCTGCAGCAGCGGCAGCGGCTCGCCGCGCGCAATGCGCAGCTGCAACTCGACCAGGTCGAGGCCGGTGATCGCTTCGGTGACCGGGTGCTCGACCTGCAGCCGGGTGTTGGCTTCGAGGAAGTGGAACCGGCCCTCGGGGTCGAGCAGGAACTCGATCGTCCCGGCGCCCACGTAACCCGCGGCCAGCGCCAGCCTGATCGCCGCGTCGCCCATTGCCGAGCGAAGCGCCGGCGTCACGCCGGGGGCCGGCGCCTCCTCGACGATCTTCTGGTGTCGGCGCTGCGTCGAGCAATCGCGCTCGCCGAGGTGGATGCAGCGGCCGAAGCGATCGGCCAGCACCTGGACCTCGACGTGGCGTGCACGGTGCACGAGGCGCTCGAGCAGCAGGTCGTCGCTGTCGAAGGACGCCGCCGCCTCGCTGCGGGCCGCTGCGCAGGCTGCGTCGAACTCGGCGAGGTCGTCGACGCGGCGCATGCCGCGGCCTCCGCCGCCGGCTGCGGCCTTGATCATCAGCGGCGCCCCGATTCGCGCGGCTTCACGCGCGAGCGCCGCGGGCGACTGGTCGGCGCCGCCGTAGCCGGGCAGGCAAGGCACGCCGATGCGTTCGGCCAGCTGCTTCGCGCGCGCCTTGTTGCCGAGCGCCTCGATCGCGTCCGCGGGCGGCCCGACGAACACGATCCCGGCGTCGTGGCAGGCGCGCGCGAACGCGGCGCTCTCGGCCAGGAATCCGTAGCCGGGATGCACCGCCTGCGCGCCGCTGCGGGCACAGGCGGCGAGCAATCGTTCGATCGACAGGTAACTGTCCTTCGCGGGTGGCGGGCCGATCGCGACCGCGGAGTCGGCCATCGCCACGTGGCGGGCATCGCGGTCGGCATCGGAGTAGACCGCCACCGTGCGCAGGCCCATCGCTCGCGCGGTGCGCACGATGCGGCAGGCGATCTCGCCGCGATTGGCGACCAGCAGCGTGTCGAAGGGCATGGGCACGCTCACGAACGCGGCAGGATGCCCATCGTCTTGGCGATGATCCCGAGCATGATCTCGTCGGCGCCACCGCCGATCGAACCGAGGCGCGAATCGCGCCAGTAGCGGTTCACGCGCGTGTCCTCGATGTAACCCATGCCTCCCCAGAACTGCAGGCACCAGTCGGCGACCTCGCGCGATACGCGCGCCGCCTTCAGCTTGGCCATCGACGCGAGCTGCGTCACGTCGGTGCCGCCGACGTAGAGTTCGACCGCGCGATACAGCAGCGCTCGCACGCATTCGATGTCGGTGTTGAGCTCGGCGAGCTTGAAGTAGACGAACTGGTTGGCGAGCAGCGGCTGTCCGAACGCCTGCCGTTCGCGCAGGTACGCGACGGTCTCGGTGATCACCTCGCTGGCGGCCATCGCGCTGGCGGCTGCCCACAGGCGCTCCTCCTGGAACTGCATCATCTGGTACGCGAAGCCCATGCCTTCCTCGCCGATGCGGTAGCGTTGCGGCACGCGCACGTCGTCGAAGAAGATCTGCGCCGTGTCGGACGCCCGCATGCCGGCCTTGTTCAGCTTGCGGGCGATCTCGATGCCCGGCGTGTCCATCGGCAGGCAGATCAGCGTCTTGTTTCGGTGCGGCGCGCCTTCCGAGGTGTTCGCGAGCAGGCACATCCAGTCGGCCTGCGTGCCACTGGTCGTCCACATCTTTCCCCCGCGGATGACATAGTCGCCGCCGTCCTTGCGCGCGGTCGTGCGGATCGAGGCGACGTCGGATCCCGCGCCCACTTCCGAGACGCCGAGGCAGGCGACCATGTCGCCGGTGATCGACGGTGCAAGGAACTCGCGCTTGACCTCGTCGGAACCGAAGCGCGCCAGCGCCGGCGTGGCCATGTCGGTCTGCACGCCGATCGCCATCGGCACCCCGCCGCAACGGGCGTGGCCGAGCGCCTCGGCCAGCGCCACCGAGTACGAGTAGTCGAGGCCGGCGCCGCCGTACTCGACCGGCTTGGTCACGCCCAGGAAGCCGAGCTTGCCCATCTTGCGGAACAGTTCGCGGGCGGGAAACGTGCCCGCCGTTTCCCATTCGTCGACGTGCGGATTGACCTCGGCGTCGAGAAAGCGCCGCAGCGAATCCTGCAACTGCAGGTGTTGTTCGGTGTAGATCATCGATCGCGCTCCTGCACGGGTGGGGCCTTTGCGGATGGCGGTTCGCTCAGGGGCGTGCCACGCCGAAGCTGAGCGGGCGCAACTCCCGGCGTTGCGCCTCGGCGCAGGTGTCGAGCACGAAGCCGAGCAGCCTGCGCGTGTCGCGCGGATCGACGACGCCGTCGTCGAGCAGGCGTGCGCTGGTGTGCAGCGCACCCGCCTGCCGGTCGAAGTTCTCGACAATTCGCCTCTCGAGCGCGTCGAGCTTCGCCTCGTCGACCGGCTCGCCGCGCCGGCGTGCGGTAGCCTCGGTGACGATGCGCATCGTCAGCGCAGCCTGTTCGCCGCCCATCACGGCGGTGCGCGCGTTGGGCCAGGAGAACATGAAGCGCGGGCCGAAAGCCCGGCCGCACATGCCGTAGTTGCCCGCGCCGAACGACGCGCCGCAGTGGACGGTGATCGACGGCACGCTTGCGCTGGAGACCGCCTGGATCATCTTCGAACCGTGCTTGATCATGCCGGCCTGCTCGCTCGCGCGCCCGACGATGTACCCGGTCGTGTTCTGCAGGTACAGCAGCGCGGTGCCGCTCTGGCAGCACGCCTGGATGAAGTGCGTGGCCTTGTTGCTGCCCGCCGGATCCAGCGGGCCGTTGTTGGTCACGATCCCGATCCGGTGTCCATGCAATTCGGCATGTCCGCAGACCGTCGGCGCGCCGTAGTCGGATTGGAACTCGAGGAACTCCGAGCCGTCGACGAGCCGCGCGATCACCTCGCGCATGTCGAAGGGCTCGCGGAAGTCGAGCGGAACGACGCCGGCGAGCTCCTGCGGGTCGAAAACCGGCTCGGCGAAGCCGCCCTCCTCGGGCAGGCGTTCGACGTCGTGCCGGCGGGAGAAACCGAGGCGCCCGACCACCTCGCGCGCGATGCGGACGGCGTCGGCGTCGTCGCGGGCGAGGTACTCGCCGAGCCCCGAGACCGACGTGTGCATCTCCGCGCCGCCGAGTTCCTCGTCGTTGGCGACTTCGCCGGTGGCCGCGCGCAGCAGCGGCGGACCGGCAAGGAACGCGCGCGCGCGGCCACGGACCATGATCACGTAGTCCGAAAGGCCGGGCAGGTAGGCGCCGCCCGCCGTGGAAGAGCCGTGGACGACCGCGACCACCGGGATGCCCGAGGCGGACAGCCGCGCGAGGTTGTAGAACAGCCTGCCGCCCTCGATGAAATCCTCCACTCGATAGCGAAGCAGGTTGGCACCGGCCGATTCGATCAGCTGCACGAACGGCAATCGGTTCTCCAGCGCGAGCTGCTGCGCGCGCAGCATCTTCTCGCGACCCATGCTCTGGATTGCGCCGGCGTCGATGCCCGAGTCGCTCGCGCTGACCAGGCAGCGGGCACCGGCGACGAAGCCGATTCCGCAGATCACGCCGGCGCCCGGAACGCTTCGCGACGGATCGGCATCGTCGAGCAGGTAGCCGGCCATCGTCGACAGCTCGAGCCAGGGACTGCCCGGATCGAGCAGCCGGGCGACGCGCTCGCGCGGCAGCAGCTGGCCGCGCCGCTCGAACAGCGGCGCCGCCCCCGCCGATGCTTCGCGGGTGCGCGCCTCGAGCGCGCGCAGCTCGTCGACCAACGCGAGCATGCGGGCCCGGCGCGCCGAGAACTCGGCGCCGTGCGTGTCGATGCGCGATTCGATGCGAGGCACCGCAGCGCGCCTTCAGTCGTCCTCGTCGAGCATGCGCGGCACGCTCGCCAGGTGAAACCCGTCGAAGGCCGCGCTGGCGTCGCTGGCGTGCGCCAGGGGCTGCGCCGGCCAGGTGTGGCGCGCGTTGGGCACGCCGCCGTCGATGCGGATGCAGGTGCCGGTGATGAACGCGGCGGCCTCGGACAGCAGGAACACGATCGTCGCCGAAACCTCCGATTCGGTCCCGAAGCGCTGCAGCGGCACGACCCGGCGCAGCCGGCGCAACTGCGACTTCATGGCCGTATCGTAGGTGTCGAGGCCGCTCGATGCGATCCACCCCGGCGCGACCGCATTGACCCGGACGCCGCTCGCGCCCCACTCGCACGCCGCGCTCTCGGTGAAGTTGAGCATTCCGGCACGCGCGGCCCCCGAATGGCCCATGCCCGGCATGCCGTGCCAGACGTCGGCGATCATGTTGACGATGGCGCCGCCGTGGGCCTTCATCCACTGCCGGTAGGCCTCGCGCGCAACCAGGAAGCCGCCGGTCAGGTTGGTGCGCACGACTGCGTCCCAGCCCTTGAGCGAGATCGCTTCGAGCGGCGCGGGGAACTGCCCGCCGGCGTTGTTGACCAGACCGTCGAGCCGGCCGTGACGCGACAGTACGGCGCCGACGGCGGCCGTCACCGCGTCCTCGTCGCGAATGTCCAGCGGATGGCAGCTCGCTTGCGCGCCGACCGCCACGAGTTCGTCGGCGACGCGCTGGAGCTTGTCGGACTTGCGGCCTGCCAACGCCACCGTGGCGCCGAGCGCGGCGAGCTCGTGCGCCGTGCATCGTCCGATTCCCGAGCCGGCGCCCGTGACGAGCACGACTCGGCCGGCGAACAGCCCTTGCCGGAAGATCGACCGGTAGGCGGAGGGGTTCATCTCTGTGGCGTTAATGAGTGTAATTCAGGAACTTGCCTGCCGTGTCGGTCCGGGTCAAGTTGCGCCGCAGCACGAGAGGGTGAAAGCCGGGCGGGACCGGGGTTCAGGCTGTCGGACGAGGCTTTCGCATGGCACTGGTTTCAGCTATATATTGAGTGTTGTTCAATAATCCGGGTTCGGCGACCGACCATGACGGTGCAGGCGCCCAGGCGGCGCAAGGCGGCGCGGCGTGCGGAGATCCTCGCCGCTGCGCGGCAGGTGTTCCTCGAGCGCGCCTTCGACGAAGCGGCGATCAGCGAGATCGCTGCGCGCGCCGGTTGCGTCGAAGGCACGATCTACACCTACTTCCGCGGCAAGCGCGATCTCTTCGACGCGGTGCTCGCCGAGTTCTACGACCGGCTGGTCGCCGACATCGAGCCGCGCCTCGCGTCGATCTCCGGGACGCGCGACAGGCTCACCTACCTCATTGCGCGTCACCTGCAGATCGTGATCGACGATCCGGCGTTCGCGCGACTGATCGTGCGCGAGTCGCGCGGCCAGAGCCTGTACTTCGGCTCCAAGCTGCACGCATTGAACCGCCGCTATGCGCAGTTCCTGCAGAACGCGCTGCGCGACGGCGTGGAGCGCGGCGAACTGCGCGCGGACCTCGATCCGCTGCTGGCGCGCGATCTCGTGTTCGGCGGCCTGGAGCATCACGTCTGGCACGGACTGGGTCGCCAGCGCAGGCTCGACCCCAACCGGCTCGCGTCGACGATCGTCGACCTGTTCCTGGCGGGGTGGGCGGTGCCGGTCAGGACGGACGACCTGACGGGGCTCGCGCAGCGCGTCAGCCGGCTCGAGCAGCGGCTCGGCGCGTGAGGCGCCGGCCGAGGCGTGCGGGCCGCGAGCGCGCCGAAGGCCGCGTCAGCGCCGTTTGCCGTGCGCGAGCAGCAACTCGCGGATCGTCGCCACACCTTCTTCGACGGGCAGCAGCGCCGCGTGCGGCGGCAGGATGCCGATCACGCGTCGCCGATAGTCGAAATAGACCGGCACGATCGGCACGCCGGAGGCCTGTGCGACCCGATAGAACCCCGACTTGAAAGGCGCACCCCGACGGCGGGTGCCCTCCGGAGCGACGCCGAACCACAGCGGACCGCCGCGGGCGAATCGCGCCTGCACGGCCTCGACGACCCCGTCTGGCCGCGTGCGATCGACCGGGATGCCGCCCAGCCAGGTCATGAAGCGGCCGAGCGGGCCGCGAAACAGCGTGTGCTTGCCGATGAAGGAGACGCGCAGTCCCAGCGTGAAGACGGCAGCGACCGCGTGGACGAAGTCCCAGTTCGACGAGTGCGGGGCGACCGCCACCACGGCGCGCTCGAGATCGGGGATCTCGCCGTCGATTCGCCAGCCGCTGACACGCAGCCAGCCCGCTCCTGCGCGACGCAGCACGCCGTAGTCGCGGCGCGGCACCTTCGCCCCGGGCTGCGGGAACGTGGTGGCCGCAGGGGGAGCGCTCGGCACCGACATCGCGCCACTATAATCGACGCCATGTCCGCCGATCGCGAGGTGCCGCTCTACGTCGATCTCGACGGCAGCGTGGTGCGAACCGACACGCTGTGGGAGTCGTTTGCAAGCGCGTTGCGGCGCGATCCCCTGGCGACGGTCGGCGCGCTCGCCGCGTTGGCCTCGGGCCGGGCGGCGCTGAAGCGACGCCTCGCCGACCTCGGTGCGCCCGACGTCGCGTTGCTGCCGATGCACGAGAGCTTCGTGAACTGGCTGCGCGAGCAGCGAGCGCTGGGCCGGCGCATCGTGCTGGCAACCGCGGCCGATCGCACGCTCGCCGAGTTGGTCGCGGCGCGGGCCGACGTCTTCGACGCCGTGCTCGCCAGCGATGGTCGTCACAACCTGAAGGGGCGCAACAAGCTCGTGGCGATCCGCAGCGACGCCGCTGGCGCGCCGTTCGACTATTGCGCAAACGGCCCGGAGGACGTCGCGATCTTCGCCGCCGCGCGCCGCGCGATCGTCGTCGGCGCGCCGCGACGGGTCCTGCGCGAGGCGCGCAGGCAGGCCGACGTCGCCGCGGTGTTCGACCCCAAGCCGACGGTTGTGCAGCGGCTGCGCGCGTGGACCGGGGCGGTTCGCCCACATCAGTGGCTGAAGAACCTGCTCGTGCTGATTCCGCTGCTGACGGCGTTCCGGCTCGACGAGCCGCTATTGATCCGCGACGCGCTGCTGGCGTTCGTGTCGTTCAGCCTGGCGGCATCGAGCGGCTACATCCTGAACGACCTGCTCGACCTGTCAGCCGATCGTCGTCACCCGCGCAAGCGCGAGCGCGCGTTCGCCGCCGGACGCCTGTCGGTGCGCAGCGGCTTTGCCGGATCGGCGGCGCTGCTGGTCGCTTCGCTGGCGATCGCGTGGGTGGTCGGCGAGCGGTTCGTCGCGGCGGTCCTGCTCTACCTCGCCTTGACGGCACTGTATTCGGCGCTGCTCAAGCGATTCGTGCTCTTCGACGTCGCGACGCTCGCCGGGCTGTATACGGTGCGGGTGCTGGCCGGCGGCGCGGCCACCGGGGTCGCGGTGTCGTTCTGGCTGCTGGCGTTCTCGGTCTTCCTGTTCTTCAGCCTGGCGCTGCTCAAGCGATGCGGCGAACTTGTCGCGCAACTCGAGCGCGAGGAGGACACCGGCAAGGGGCGTGGCTACGGCGTGAGCGACCTGTCGGTGCTGCAGTCGCTCGGCATCGCGACATCGTGCGCGGCGCTGGTGGTGCTCGCGCTCTACGTGCAGGATCCCGACGTGACGAAACGCTACGCGTCGCCGCAGATCCTGTGGCTGATGCTGTTCGGAATGCTGGTCTGGCTCGGACGGCTGTGGCTCGATACCGCACGCGGGCGCATGCACGACGACCCGCTCGTCTATACGATTCGCGATCCTGGCAGCCGGTGGCTGCTCGGCGCCTTGCTCGTGCTGTTCGGCGTTGCGGCGGTGGTCGATCTGCCGCGCTGACCGTCCGCGCCGGCCTTGCCGGCCGCCGAGTCCACGGGCGGCGCTACTCCATCGTCGACGGCAACCACAGCGAGATCGACGGAAACGCGCAGAGGATCACCAGCCGCACGACGTCGATCGCGATGAACGGCATGGTCCCGCGGTAGATGGCGGAGAGCGGGACGTCGTGAGCGATCGAGTTGATGACGAAGACGTTGATGCCGACCGGCGGACAGATCATGCCGAAGGTGACCGCCATGACGATGATCACGCCGAACCAGATCGGGTCGAAGCCCAGCTGCATCATCGCAGGAAACACGATCGGAACCGTCAGCAGGATCATCGCCAGTTCGTCCATCACGGCGCCGAGGATGAAGTAGCCGACCATCACCAGCGCCAGCACGCCATAGGGACCGACGGGCAGGTGCACGAGGACCTCGACGGCCTTCTGCGTGAACTGCGTGATGGTCAGGAAGTACCCGAACAGGTACGCGCCGAGCACGATGGCCATGATCGCGGACGACACGCGCAGCGCGTCGACCAGCGCGGCGCGGATCTGGGGCGGCCTGAGGCGACCGCGCACGACGCCGATCGCCAGCGTGCCGGCCGCGCCCACGCCGGCGGCCTCCTGCACGGTGAACAGGCCGCCGTAGATGCCGCCCAGCACGAACAGGAACAGAAGCAGGATCGCCCACAGGTCCTTCATGCTCGCGAAGCGTTCCTGCCACGAATGTGGCTCGCCACGCGGCATGCTCTGCGGCGAGCGCCAGCCGATCGCCTGGATCACGAGGAAGTAGAAGCCGACCGCCATGAGGCCGGGCAGCACGCCCGCGGCGAACAGCTTCGTGATGTCGGTCTCCGTCATGATCCCGTACAGCACGAAGATCACCGACGGCGGGATCATGATTCCCAGCGTGCCACCGGCGGCGATCACGCCGGCGGAAAAGCCCGGCGCGTAACCTGCGCGACGCATCTCGGGCAGCGCGACCTGGGTCATCGTCGCAGCGGTCGCCACCGACGATCCGTTGATCGCCGAGAAGCCGCCGCAGGCCGCGACCGACGCAAGCGCCAGGCCGCCGCGCCGGTGTCCGAGCCAGGCGCGTCCGGCCGTGAAGAGCTCACGGCTCATCCCCGAATGCGACGCGAAGGCGCCCATCAGGATGAACATCGGGATGACGCTGAGGTTGTAGTCGGTCAGCACCGACAGCGGCACGTTCGACAGCAGGTTGAGCCCGGTCTGCATGCTGGTGAGCGCGGCGAAGCCGACCACGCCCGCAATCCCCATCGCAATGCCGATCGGCACCCGCAGTGCCATCAGCACGAACATGCCGGCGAAGCCCAGCATGGCGACGAGGTCACGATCCATTCGAACTCTCCGCGGCCGCAACCGTCGCGTCCGCGTCGGCCAGCCTGCCGCGAGCCAGCTCGATCGCGCGCAGTGCTCCGAGCAGAGCGGCGACGGTCGCTCCGAGCGCGCCGACCGCGTAGAACCAGACCAGCGGCAGGCGCAGGTCGCTGCTCGTCTGGGTGCCGGTGCTGCCGACCTTGACCCAAACCATCCAGGCGAGCGGTGCGAGGAAGGCCAGCGTCACCAGCGTCGCGAACAGGTCGAGCCAGCGGCGCCCGCGCTGACCGAGGTGCTCCCAGAGCAGGTCCACGCAGATGTGTCCGCCGCGGTAGGTCGCAATCGCGATGCCCCAGAACAGGGCCATGGCCTGCAGTTGCTTCGAGCCGTCGAACCAGTCGGGGATCTGCATGCCGAACACGTCGCGCAGCACGACGTTTCCGGCCGTCAGCAGCGCGATGGCGAGCAGCAGCAGCGCGGCGATGTTCTCGGTGGTCGCCAGCAGGCGTCTCATTGGCGTTCCCCGGGATCGGGACCGAAGGCGGCCGTCGCGCAGTGCGTCAAACGACGCAGCGCCGGGTACTGCCCGGCGCTGCGTGCGGCCCTGGCCCCGTCGCGCCTTCAGTTGAGCGCGTCGCGCTTCTTGAGTTCGGCGCGCAGCGCCTCGAGCGCGGCCTTGCCGTCCACGCCGACCTTGCCGGCCGCCGTGAGCCACTGCCCATACAGCGGCTCGGCCGAGTCGCGCCAGGCTTTCTTCTGTTCGGGCGTGAGCTTGACGATCGTGTGGCCGGCCATCTTCTCGAGCTTGGTCTGGCCGGTGTCCTCGTCGTCGCCCCAGGCCGAGCCGACTTTCGCGGCCCACTCGTTGTTGCAGTGGTCGTCGATGACCTTCTTCTGGGCGGCCGACAGCTTGTCGTACCAGCCCTTGTTCATCGTCCACGCGAAGGTCGACGCGTACAGTTTGTGGTCGTTGTGGAACTTGGTCACCTTGTCGATGCCGAAGGTGATGATCGAGTGCCAAGGGAACACGATCGCGTCGGCCACGCCCTTCTCGAGCGCGTCACGAGCCTCCGGTGCCGTGACCTGGACGTTGGTCGCACCCAGCAGCGACATGTAGGCGGCCATCGTTCCGTTCGACGGGCGGATCTTCATGCCCTTGACCTGCGCCGGGTCGGAAATCGCCTGCTTGGAATGCATCGTGCCGGTGTGCACGTGCGCGAAGCAGAACTTGATGTCCTTCATCTCGGAGGCCGCGTACGTGCGGTACCAGGCGTCGAGCGCGGCCGAGCCGCGGCCTGCGTTGCTGATCAGCATCGGCAGCTCGCCGGCCGAGAACACCGGGAAGCGTCCTGCCTGGTAGCCGGGATTGACCCAGGTCATGTCGGCGATGCCGTCGCGTGCCATGTCGTAGTGGTCGGGCGCCTTGCCGAGCTGCTGCGCCGGGAACAGCGCGACCTTGATCGAGCCCTTCGAGGCCGCTTCGACCGACTTCGCCCACGGCTCGAATCCGAGCTTCGCCAGCGGGTGCGTCGGCGGCAGCCAGTGCGCGAATCGCATCTCGATCGGCTTGTCCTGAGCCACTGCGGTCGCCGAGGCCAGCGCCAGGGCGGCAGCCGCGGCGGCGATCGGCAGTCTGGACATCTTCATCGTTCGTCTCCTCATGCAGGTCGTGTCGTTGTCGGGGAGGGATTCCGGGTCAGCGCGAAGTTACTACAGTTGATGCCGAGCCGCGCGGCTTTTTCATCCAGACGATCGGCTTTGCGGCGGGCGGCAGCGGCGTGATCCCGGCCTGCTCGAGCGACTTCTCGAGCTGGCGGCCTTCGGGTTCGAACAGGGCGGCCTCGATGGCCCGGTGCAATTCCTGCGCGGCGCCTCCGGCGGGAGCCGAGGCCGATTGCAGCACGCGCTCGATTAGCGTGTCGAAGATCCGCGCGAAACTGGCGCGGCCCCGACGATGCGTGTCGCCATAGCCCTTGAGCACCCGCGGCATCTCCGCCAGCGCGGCGGCGAAGGCCGGCGAGATCGGCAGCATCCGCTCCAGCGCGGCCAGCCAGCGCCCGATCGCCTGCTGTTCCTCGTGAAAGCGCAGCGAGCGGCGGCGCAGCGGGCGCAGGCGTGCGAGCAAGCGAAGCATCAGGTAACCGTGGATGCGCGTGCTCGGCAGGTGCATGCCGCGATTGAGCGTTTCGAGCTTGCCGCGCCGTGTCGCCCATTCGCGCAGGCGAGCGCCGATCTCCCGGGGCAGGATCGCCGCCACTTCGTCGACGCCCGGCTTCAGGTATTCGACCACCTCCAGGATCTCGCCTTCGCGCACGCGCGCTTCGTTGCGGATGCGCGCGATGCGGCTGCTTCGCGACTTGAGGTCGGCGACCCGGATGACGTCCTCGTAGCTCATCCACAGCGCAAGGTGCCGCGCCGCTTCCGACAGCGCACGGCCGAGCGCCGAATGGGCCGCCGGGTCGCCGGCGGCGGCGGCCAGGCGCTGCAGCCGCTCGACGTAGAGCCGTCCGTAGGCCGCATCCTGGTAGTCGAGCACGCGCACCACGCCGTGCGCGGCATTCTCGCGCATCGGCGCGGGAAGCGTCGCCAGCAGCGGCGCCCAGACCTCGGGGCTCGTCTTCGCGACGAGCCCCGCGCCCGCGCCAGCCAGCGCGTCGCGCGCCGCGCCGGCGGCGACGGCGTCGAACGCGGCGGCGAACCCGGCCAGGCTCGCCTGCGCGCCGACGCCGCCCTCCCGGATCACGCGTTCGCAGACCTCGCGCGACCAGGGCAGCACGCCGGCGCCGGCGAGGGCGCCGAACATCACCGCGCTGATCACCGTGCCGTGCGCTGCCGCGAGCGACGCCATGTCGAGGCTCAGGTAGCGCGCCGCGAGCGCCCGCGCACCGGCGTGGATGCGACCGTCGTCGAAGCGACCGTCGCCCATCTGCATCTTTTCCTGCGTCGTGTAGACGCGGTGCGACGCGGCGATCAGCGTGGTTCGCTTCGGGTGCACGAAACCGCGCTCGATCATCCGGCCGGCTTCCGCCAGTTCGCTGGCCAGCACGACGTCGACGCCGCCGGGCATCGGGTTGAGCGCGAACACCGGCTGCGCGCCGTCGGGGGCGT